>Ga0182030_10015279_pt1 | contig 15060 bp, 13 predicted proteins | sample 812S3MmetaG_FD_121299 | JGI IMG/M metagenome (GOLD analysis project Ga0182030, IMG submission 121299) | Permafrost microbial communities from Stordalen Mire, Sweden - 812S3M metaG (Illumina Assembly) | ecosystem: Environmental > Terrestrial > Soil > Wetlands > Permafrost | place: Sweden... | reverse complement strand
TGTTGCGGTTGATTTCCGTCACTGAGCGGATTGCGTTTGTGCCTAACAGCGGGGCGACGGCGGGGACGGGTTCGTCGTTGTCGCCGTAGCGGCGCATGAGGGTCGTTTCGTTGCGCGCGCGCAGAAAAAGCTCGATCTCTTTGCGCATGAAGTCGGGTGCTTTGTACTTCGGCACGCGCGGCGCGATGGGATCCGGCGCTTCGTCGCTCATGCGATCGGCTTACCCGGTTAGCGCGGACACGGATCGTAGGTGTGGCCGATTGCGGCGATACGCGAGCCGAGCGGCGGGCGTGATTCGAAGTACCAGCGCGCGGTGCGGCGGCCGCAGAGGGCGATGAGATCGTCATCGGCGCGGCGCACGAAGAAACGTACGCCGGCGGCGCGGTCGGCGACGGTCGTCACGGCGATCGTGTCGGCACGCCATTCGATTCCGCGTTCGATCGAGTTGTATGCCGGATAGAGCAGTAAGACCGCGACGCCCAGGAACGTTCCCACCAGCGGCAGGCGCGCGAGCGGATCGTCGTCACGGCGGAAGCCGATGCGATCGCTGATCAGCACGGCCAGCGCCGCTGCAAAAACGAACAGCGTGATGCCGGCCAGCGTGAGGAATAACACATCGTGTTCGGCTAGATGCGCGTACTGCCGCCCGAGCAGAAACTGCCGCTCGGCGGGTGTCATTTCCGCCAGTGCCCGATCGCCGATCAAGATGCGAGCAAAGGGGCCCAAGCCCGAGGTGCGCGAGACCAATGCCGATGTTCGCTGCGACGAGCCCGTAATCACCAACGGCACGGGCGACGTGCCAAGCGCGTGCGCGACGGCATCGCCCTGCACGACGACCTCGGCGGCCGCGGGCCGTTCGTTGGACGTCAACGGCGAGAACAAGACCGGTTCGACCGCAACGACGGCGAGCGTGGCGACGGCGAGGATGCCGATGAAGACGAGATACCACAAGCGCGTGCAATCGACCAGCGCGAGGATCACGACGACAATGAGCGCCGTAATGATGGAAACGATAACTAACCGCAACAGTTCGTCGAGAAACCAATTCGGGATCGTCTGCACGGTGAGGCCGACGCTGTGCGCGACGCGATAGGATCCGAACGCAAACGGCAGTTCTGCGACCGTTGCCAGCGCGCCGAGCGTCGCGCCGAACGCGCCACGATAGAGCCACGCAGCTCGCATTCGGCGACGCAGGAAATCGCGCCAGCGTGCGGAGTTTCCCGATTGCCATAGAAACCAAAAGGCGAGGATCGGGGCGAGTGCCCAGGCGCCGAAAATGAGGTTCTGATAATCGGCGATCGCGCGCGCGCGCCGTTGCCGCACCGGGTCGACGAGCGACACGGCCGACGTATGCAGGAGCGCATGCACGGAGATGGCCGTCACGTGCCGGTCATCGCGCTGCTGCGCACCGGCCAGGGCCGGCACGAGCAGGACCAATAGCAGCGCGATGAGCGCTACTTTAATGCGCAGCGGCGTATGCGTCGGGAAACGTGGCGACGTGCTCCTCGGGGAACCGCTTACGGTATTGCTCCCAGCCGGTGAAATTGGCGGAGCGCTGCTCCGGATCGGACGCCGGCGTCGCAACGTGCTCGAAGGGACTCCAGTGTCCGTTCGCGCCACCGCCCAACAGGCGTTCGTAGAGTTCGATATCACGCTCGAGATCGCGTTTGCCGTCGTGCGTGAGATACGACACGCGCGCGCACCGCGCAACGCTGAGTTTGCACAGTTGCTCGTCGGGCAGCGCGCGCTCGTCGGTTTGAATCAGCGGCAGATGCCAGCGGCCCAAATCGACGAGCGCCGGCGTGCTGGCGCGATATTCGGCCAGCATCATCTCGGCGATGTGCTTGATCTCGGGTTGCGCATCGGGGTGGCAACGCTGGGTGAAGAAATTCGCCCAGTCCGTCGCCGTGATGATGACCGTGATCCAGGCGAACGGCTCGAGCAGCCGGTTCACCAGTTGTTTGTGCAGATCGATGTCCTGCGCGGCCAGCCGTTCGGCGTGGCGTAACGCGTCGTCGAGCGCCAGCTGCCATTCGGCGCGCGCGCGCTCCTCGCCATCGGGTGCGATCGCTTCACGTGCGCTCATGCCGGTTTGATTGCGACCCCAGTACACAGGCAGCGCCGGCTCCTCACGCACGGCTGCGATCATCTTCTTGATCGGAATCGCACGCGAGCTGGCGGCGTTGCGCGAGAACACGCGGTGCGTCATCATCTCGCTATGAATGAAGCGCGGATAGCGCACCTCCAGCGTCGTGAGGCGCGCCCCCGACGGAGCGCGGCTGTCAAGCAGAACCCGGGCCGAAAACGCCATTACCCGGCGCTTCGGCGGACCGCGAACGCGCTACTTCTGAGCGAGGAGTTGCGGGTAGGCTTTCTTCAGCGCCACGAGCTTGGGCGCATCGTTGTAGACGATGTACGGATCGTTCGGGTGCAGCTCGGCGTAGTTGCGATGGTACGCTTCCGCCGGGTAGAACGCTTTGAACGTTTCGAGCTTCGTGACGATCGGGGCGGCGTACTTGTGCTCGGCGGTCAGGTGCGCGATCTCCGCCTTCGCGGCGTCGCGCTGATCGGCATTCGCAACGAAGATTGCCGAGCGATACTGCGTGCCGTAGTCGGGACCTTGCCGGTCGAGTTCGGTCGGATCGTGCGCGACGGTGAAATAGACGTTGAGGATTTGCGCGAGTGAGATCTTCGCCGGATCGTAGGTGACGCGTACCGACTCGGCGTGACCGGTCGTCCCGGTGCTCACCATCTCGTAGTGCGCCGTTGCCGCCGAGCCGCCGGAGTAACCGGGCATCGCTTCCGACACGCCGTTGAGGTTGCGGAAGACGAGTTCCATGCCCCAGAAGCAACCGCCGGCCAGCACGATCTGCTGGGATGGTGCCGCGGCGGCCGGGCGGGCCGCCCCGCCGACCAGCGCGATGAGCGCCAGGGCGAGGGCCAAGCCGAATTGTCTGCGTGAAGTCGTCATGATACGGCTATACTACGCTCCAAGTCCGGGTTTAGATGCAAGGTCCCTTACGCTAGGCCGCGGCGACGTCGCTGACGGCGTCGATCTTGGCCAGGGCCGGGAACAGCCGGTAAAAGACCACCGCGACGAGGATGGTCCCAATGCCCCCCATGACGACCGCGCCGACCGGGCCCAGCAGCGCCGCCGTCACGCCGGACTCGAACTCGCCGGCCTGGTTCGACGTCCCGATGAAGAGCGAGTTCACCGCGTTCACGCGGCCGCGCATCACGTCGGGCGTGAGGATCGCCACCAGCGATGAGCGGATCACGACGCTCACGACGTCCGAGGCGCCGAGAAACACCAGCGCCACGAACGAGAGCAAGAACCAGTGCGAGAGGCCGAAGGTCACGGTGGCAATTCCGAAGGTCGTCACCGCGCCGAACATTACGCGCCCGGCGTGCCGGCGGATCGGACGACGGCCGAACAGGAGCGAGAGCGAGAGCGCGCCGATCGCCGGTGCGGTTCGCAGCAAACCCAAGCCCCACGGACCGATCATCAGGATGTCGCGCGCATAAATCGGCAGCAGCGCCGTCGCACCGCCGAGCAGGACGGCGAACAGATCGAGCGAGATCGCGCCGAGCACGAGCGGCGTCGCACGAATGAAGGCCAGGCCCGCGAACACCGAATCGCGCGTCGGCGGCCCGGATGTCGACACGCTTCGGCCGCGCGTGCGGATCAGCGTCATCAATATTGCCGCAGTCAAAAACATCGCGCCCGCGACACCGTATGGAATCCACGGATGCCAAGCGTAAAGTATTCCGCCGACTGCCGGACCCGAGATCGTCGCAACCTGCTGGGCCGTCGCCGCCCGCGCCGACGCGGACGGTATGATGTTCATCGGAACGAGGTTCGGCAAAAGCGCCGACGACGCGGGCGATTCGAACGCGCGGCCGAGGCCGAGCAGCGCGACCATCGCATAAATGAGCGCCGGATGCGCCGCATGATAGACGGTGGCGATGCACAGTACGATAACGGCCGTCGCCTCGAGCGTTTGGCACGCGCGCGCGATATGCCGGCGGTCGAAACGATCGGCCACATGCCCGACCAAAAAAACCAGCAGCAGCAACGGTAAGAATTGCGCGAGCCCGACGAACCCGAGCGCGAGCGCGCTGCGGGTGATGTCGTACATTTGCCAGCCGACCGCAACGCCGACCATTTGCCAGGCAAGCGATGTCGCGGTACGCGTGCCACAGTAGTACAGGAACGACCGGTAACGAAGCGGCTCAGCGTATTCGATCAGGTCGGTTTGGCCTTCTTCGCGCCGATCGAACGCGCGGGGTTTCCGACGACGCGGTCGCCGCCCGGCACGTCGCGAATCACGACCGATCCGGCACCCGTTACTGCGTCGTCGCCGATCGTCACCGGCGCGACGAGCGAACTGTTCGAGCCGATGAACGCGTTGCGGCCGATCGTCGTTGGGAGTTTGTTCACGCCGTCATAGTTGCAGGTGATCGTGCCGGCGCCGATGTTGGCGTTCTCGCCGACCGTCGAATCGCCCAGATACGCGAGGTGGTTGGCTTTCGCCCCGGCCGCCATGCGCGTGTTCTTGAGTTCGACGAAGTCGCCGATCCGGACGTCGGCGCCGATCACGTTGCCCCCGCGCAAGTGCGCGAACGGCCCGACCGTCGTGCGCGCGCCGATCGCCGTGTCGAGTACGACGCTCTCGGTTACGCAGACGTCGTCGTCCAAGCGGGCGTTGTAGAGTCGCGAATTCGGTCCGACGCGTGTGCGGTCGCCGAGGATCGAGTCGCCGCCGATCGAGGTGTTCGGGTAGACGATCGTGTCGGGGCCGATGAACACGCCGGGTTCGAGGTACGTCGTGGCGGGATCGACGATCGTCACGCCTTCGCGCATGTGCGCGCGACACAGCCGTTCGTTCATCGTCGCGCGTGCGGTCGCCAGCTCCGCGCGATCGTTGACTCCCAGCACGAGCCGGTAATCGACGGCCATTACGGGCACCACGCGATACGACGCGGCGACGAGCAAACTCACGGTGTCGGTGAGGTAGAACTCAGCCTGCGCGTTCTTGTTGGAGAGTTGTCCGATCACCGCGCGTAACGCGCGTTCGTCGAACGCGTAGATGCCGGCGTTCATCTCTTCGATCGCACGCTCGGCCGTCGTGGCGTCGCGAAATTCGACGATTTTCTGAACCGTCGTTTGGTTGCGCACGACGCGCCCGAAACTCGACGGCAGCGGCATCCGTGCCGTCACGAGACCCAGCGCCGTGCCGGCATCGGCATCGACGATGGCCTGAACGTCTTCGAAGATCGTGGCGTCGACCAGCGGCATGTCACCGTAGGCGACGACGACGGTTTCGTTGCGCGGCTCGAGCGCCGCGAGCGCAACCTGCACGGCGTGTCCGGTGCCGTGTTGCGGCGTCTGAACGACGCACCGGACGCCGAACGGCTCGAGCAAAGGCTCGAGTTCTTCGTTAGCGACGACGACGATCTCCTCGATCCCCGTCGCGCGCAACGCTTCGAGCACGTACCACAGCATCGGCCGCCCGCACAGATCGTGCAGCACCTTCGGCTGCGCCGATTTCATGCGCGTGCCTTTGCCGGCCGCGAGGACGATCGCGCGGCTCACGTGCGCCACGTCTTTTGTTCCGCCGCCGTCGGCGCGCCGAGCGTGTTGAGCGCGCCACGCAACCGCTCGCGGCAAATATCGCGACCGAGCAACACCAGCGCGTCATACAGCGGCACCGATGTCGGGCTGCCGGTCAAGGTCACGTAGAAGACGCGCGCGATGTCGCGAAATTTGCGCTCCAAGCGTTCGGCGACGCTGCCGAGCACCGCCTCAACGGTTGCCTTATCGAACGTTTGCGAGGCGTCCAAATCCCACATGGCGAGCGCCAGCGCGCGGCGCATCTCGTTTTTGTCGAGCTTCTGGCCCTCAAGCAACTGCGCTTCGGTGAGGCTGAGGCGCCCGGCGAAAAAGAACGCGAGCAGCGGCGCGAGATCGCTGAGCCGCTCGACCCGCGCTTGGGCTAACGATGCCATCGCCGCAAACCGGTCCGGATCGCCGCCCCACTCGAGCGCGCGTTCGACGAACGCGCCGGGCGCGAGTTCGCGCAGGCGTTTTCCATTGAGCCAGTCGAGCTTCGGGAAATCGAATACCGGACCGCCGAGCGAGAGATGTTCCACTTCGAAGCGCGCGATGAGCTCGTCAAGCGACATCACTTCCTCGCCCTCGGCCGACGACACCATCAACAAGCCCAGAAAGTTGAGCAGTGCTTCGGGCAGATACCCCATCGCCTTGAAGAACAGAATGCTCGTCGGGTTCTTGCGTTTGCTGAGCTTGCTCTTATCGGGGTTGCGCAGGAGCGGCACGTGCAAGAATGCCGGCGGCTCCCAGCCGAAATACTGATAGAGCAGCAGGTGCTTGGGTGCCGACGAAACCCATTCTTCGCCGCGGATCACGTGCGTGATCTCCATGAGGTGATCGTCGACGACATTGGCGAGATGATAGGTCGGCAACCCGTCCGACTTCATCAGCACTTGCATGTCGACGGTACTCCATTCGATCTCGATGCGGCCGCGGCGCAGATCCTCGATCACCGCGGTGCCTTGATCGGGCACGCGCATCCGCACGACGTGCGGTTCGCTCTGCGCGCGCTGCACGGATTCGGCGATGGGAATGGCGAGGCAGCGCCCGTCGTAGCGCGGCGGAAGCTTGGCCAGCTTCTGCGCTTCGCGCATTTCATCGAGCCGCTCGGGCGTACAGAAGCAGCGGAAGGCATGACCGGACGCGAGCAACTCATCGAGGTACTTCGTATAAATTGCGCTGCGTTCGCTTTGGCGATACGGGCCGTGCGGGCCGCCGACATCGGGACCTTCATCCCAACTCAGGCCGAGCCACCGCAACGAGTCCAGAATCGCCCGTTCCGATTCCGGCGTGCTGCGCGCTTGATCGGTATCCTCGATGCGCAGCAAGAACTGCCCGCCGTGTTTTTTCGCGAAGCAGTAGTTGATCAACGCAACATAGGCGGTGCCGACGTGGGGATCACCCGTCGGCGAGGGTGCGATTCGCGTGCGAACGGGACGATCAGCCAACGCGTTCCCGTCTCTTACCGCACTCGCGTTCGACGAACGCGACGATTTGCGCGAGCGGCGCGCCCGGCGTGAAGATCTCGCGCACGCCCAGCCGCTTCAGTTCGGCGGCGTCGTCGGCCGGAATCGTCCCGCCGCCGAAAAACACGATGTCGCCGGCACCCTGAGCTTCGAGTTGCTCGACGACCAGCGGAAAGAGCGTCATGTGCGCCCCGGAGAGGATCGAGAGCCCGATCCCATCGGCGTCCTCTTGGATCGCGGTGCGGACGATCTGCTCCGGCGTTTGGAAAAGACCGGTGTAGATCACTTCCATCCCGGCGTCGCGCAGGGCCCGCGCGATCACCTTTGCACCCCGATCGTGGCCGTCCAAACCGGCCTTGGCAACGATGACGCGGAACGGGCGCCGCGCCTCGTTAGACACGCTCATGGCATACATCTTATCGAACGTCGCGGTCACGGCCTGGGTCTCTAGAATGAGGCACGCTCGACATAGCGCCCGAAGACGTCGGCCATCGCGTTCACGATTTCGCCTTCGGTCGCCAGCGCCCGGCAGGCCGAAATGAGGGCCGGCATGACGTTTTCGCCGGAACGGCACGCGCTTTTGAGCGCGGCCAGAGCAACGTCGACGGCGCCGGCATCGCGTGAGCTCCGGACCGCTTGCACCTCGCGGGCTTGGCCGAGCTCGATGTCGCGGCCGATCTTGAGCAAATTGAGATCGCCCTGCGTTTCCTCACGCTCGAAGGCGTTGACGCCGACGATGATGCGATCTTTGGTTTCGAGCGAACGCTGATAACGATACGACGCGTCGGCGATCTCGCGCTGGAAGAAGCCGGCTTCAATCGCTTCGATCACGCCGCCGAACTCCTCGATCTGCCGGAAGTAATCGAGCGCTTGCCGTTCCATCTCGTCGGTGAGCGCTTCGACGTAGTACGAGCCGCCGAGCGGGTCGGCGACGTTGGTCACGTTGGTCTCATAGGCGAGGACTTGCTGCGTGCGCAGCGCGATCTCGACCGAACGCTCCGTCGGCAGCGCGAGCACTTCATCCATCGAGTTGGTGTGCAGCGACTGCGTGCCGCCGAGAACGGCCGAGAGCGCCTCGTAGGCGACGCGCACGATGTTGTTCTCGGGCTGTTGCGCGGTCGCGCTGCAGCCGGCCGTCTGGGTGTGGAAACGCAACGTCCACGAACGCGGATCTTTCGCGCCGTACACGTCCCGCATGCGGCGCGCGTAGATGCGCCGCGCCGCGCGGAACTTGCAGATTTCTTCAAAAAAATCGATGTGCGCGTTGAAGAAAAACGACAGTCGCGGTGCGAATGCGTCGACGTCCATGCCGGCAGCAATCGCCGCTTCGACGTACGCGAAGCCGTCGGCGAGCGTGAACGCGAGTTCCTGAACCGCGGTCGACCCGGCTTCGCGGATGTGATAGCCCGAGATCGAGATCGTGTTCCACTTGGGCATCTCGGCCGTGCAGAACTTCATCATATCGACGATGATGCGCACGTGCGGCCGCGGCGGAAAGATCCACTCCTTCTGCGCGATGTATTCCTTGAGAATATCGGCCTGCAAGGTGCCGCCGAGAGCGGCGCGCGGAACGCCGGAATTTTCCGCAGCGACGATGTACTGCGCGAGCGCGATTGCCGCCGGCCCGTTGATCGTCATCGACGTCGTGATCGCGCCCATGTCGATCCCGGCAAAGAGCGTTTCCATATCGCGCACGGAGTCGATCGCAACGCCGCACTTCCCAACTTCACCGAGCGCGTGCGGCGAGTCCGAGTCGTACCCCATCAATGTCGGCATGTCGAAGGCGACTGAGAGTCCCATCTGCCCCTGCGCGAGTAAGAAGTGGTAGCGCTCGTTGGTCTGGCGCGCGTTCCCGAAACCGGCGAACTGACGCATCGTCCACAACCGGTCACGGTACATGCCCGGATGGATGCCGCGGGTGTACGGAAATTCGCCCGGCGCCGGGAGGTCGCGCGCGCGGTCGAGATCCGCGATATCCTCGGGCCCATAGACCGGCTTAACCGGGAGATCGGAGATCGTCCGATCGACCGCGCCCGAACCCGGGCCGGTGCGGCCAGGGGCATCGCCGCCCTCGTCGCGCTCCGGCGGATCGATCATCTTGGCCACAGGCGTTACGTTCTTCGGGCTAGGACCACATCATGCGCGTGGACGCACCGCTCGCTGTGACGAGCGCCTCCGACCCTTGCTCCACGATCTTCCCTTCCGGGTCCAGGCCCATGGCGTCGAGGTACGCGAGGCGCACGGTCTCCGGCTGCCCGGCTTGATTGATGAAGCCGTTGCGCGGATCGATCGAGGGATCGGCGAGCATCTCGGCCAGCGGCAAACCATCGAGCAACATGTCCCGGCTGACGATCGGCAACTCGACCCGCACGTTGCGCGCCGGGTCGCGAATGAGTCCCTTGGGATCTTCACCACGCTCGATGCACGCCAGATCGTCGAGATACTGTTTGCGCATCAAGATCACGCCGCGGTCGCTCACGCCCAGGTGTTCTTTGGTCCGGTCGGTCGTGCGCCCCTGACCGGCCCACGCGACGAAATCCTGATTCGCGATGTGACTGGTAATGAAGCGGCCGGTCTGCGGATCGAAGACGGGCCCTTCCCAAGCCGGAATGCTTGTTTGAACGTACGGCTCGCGTTCGTTCGGAACGCGGGTGAAGTGCCACATCACAAAGAGCGTATTGTCGTCGTCGATCGGCACGCGCCACTCGAAGTGCTGATTGGGTCCGAGACAATTGGGCCACAACGCGATCCGGCCGACCGTCCAGCGTTCGTGATCTTCGGGCATATCTTCGACCAGGCGGTGATAGGTGTAGCCGAACTCAAACTCTTTGAAGTCGATGCGAACGTGTTTCTTTCCGTAGGGGCCGCGCTCGCCGGCCAGACGCACGGTCCAGTTGCGATGCATCCACTCGAAGTGTACGGGATCGATCGCATTTTCCTGACATTGCAGCCAGTTGCACGGAATAGTCGACGTCGTGATTTGCACGAAGCCGTTGGGCCATGAAAACGGTTCCCAATCCGGTAGCAGCGGCGCCGGCTGCGGACCCATGTAGGCCCACAACAAACCGCCCTTCGGTTCGATCGGATACGACGTGATGCGAATTTTCTCGCGGAAACGCGCGTCGGGATTCGCAACGTCTTCGTAGGGCTGCTCGAGGCAATTGCCCGCTTCGTCGAAGCGCCAGCCGTGGTAGTTGCACCGGATGCCGCAATCTTCGACGAAGCCATATGAGAGATCGGCGCGGCGATGCGGACAATGCCGGTCGACGAGGCCAAACGTCCCGCCCATGTCCTTGTAGAGGACGAGGTCTTCGCCGAAGAGCCGCAGCGGTTTGATCGAGATCGTCTCGAACTCGCTCACGCCGGCAATCGGCATCCAATACCGGCGCAGTAAGTTTCCCATCGGCGTGCCCGGACCGACCTCGGTCAACTGGCGATTTTGCTCGGCTGTCAGCATCGTGCTCAGTTCGCCCAATACCCGAAAGGATCATCGTCGTCAACGAGACGAAAGTCCGGCGCATGCGTTGGATCGGATTGCTCATCGCCGTCGCCGCCACGGCCGGCGCACTCACGTTTGCCGGCGGTGGCCGCGCGAGCGCAGCCGATCCGTACGAGATCAACGTGATCCTTTCGCTGACGGGACCCGGTTCGTTCCTCGGCAAGAACGAAGCAAGCGCCGTCGCGCTGGTCGAGCAGAACATCAACAAAACGGGCGGCATCGCCGGCCGCCCGATCAAGTTTGTCGTGGCCGACGATCAATCGAGTCCGGCAGTCGACGTGCAACTCGCGAATGCGCTGATCGCAAAGAACGTTCCGATCATTTTGGGACCGTCGTTGACGGCCGGTTGCAACGCGATCACTGCATTGCTCAAGGGTGACGGTCCCGTACTTTACTGTCTCACCGCCGGAGCGCATCCGGAAAAGGGCTCGTACGCGTATACGTACGGCGTTTCGACCGGCGATCTGATCGCCGTCAACATCCGCTATTTCCGGGCGCGTGGCTTTAAGAAGATCGCCCTGATCACCTCGACCGACGCAAGCGGTCAAGACGGCGAAAACGGCGTCGACGCAGCGCTGGCACGGCCGGAGTTCAAGGACATGACGCTGGTGGCACGCGAGCACTACGGCGTCAGCGATCAAACGGTGGCGGCGCAGATCACGCGGATCAAAGCGTCCGGCGCGCAGGCAATCCTCGCCTGGGGAACCGGCAGCCCGATCGGCACCGTTCTGCGCGGCATCTCCGAGATCGGACTCGACGTTCCGGTCGGCGTCTCCGCATCGAATCTCATCTACGCGGAGATGAAGCAGTTCGCGACGATTCTCCCGGCTGGGTTTATGTCCGCCGGCCTACCCTGCGTCGCGCTCGATTCGATCCCGCCCGGCGATTTACACAACGCGGTGCGTGACTACACCGATTCGTTCAAGGTCCAAGCCGTTCACGCCGACGTCGCGCAGGCGATCGGCTGGGATCCATCGATCATCGTCCTCGGCGCCTTTAAGAAACTCGGCTTGGGTGCGAGCGCCGCCGACCTCAAAGCATATCTCGCGCAGTTGCACGGCTTCGCCGGTGCAAACGGCGTCTACGATTTTCGCGACGGCAGCCAACGCGGCCTCACCGAACAAAACGGAATCATGGTGCGCTGGGACGCGGGACGCGACACGTGGGTCGCGATTAGCAAATTCGGCGGAGCGCCGTTACGGTGACGTCAGAAACGCTTTAACCGAAGCGGCGAACCGTTCGAACGCCGTGCGGTGCAGCGTGTGACCTTCGCCTTCGAAGACTTCGATCGTCAGGTTGGCGCCGCCGTGCCCGCGTACGAACGCGGCGTCTTCAGGAAACACGACCGAATCGGCGGGGTCGGCCAGGAGCAGTAAGAGCGGTTTCGGATAGGCGCGCACGACTTCGCGCAGATCCCATTCGCCGTTATCGGCACCGTTCTCGGCGCCCAGCGCGACGATCGGCTCGATCGACATATGGCGCAGCGCGTGAACTTTGGCGTCGATCTCGACTTCCGGCAGACCCGCGAACATCGCGCGAACGGCGCCCTCGCGTGCGTCTTGCGGCCCGGCTAAGAGCGGTACGAGATCGTCGACGAAATCGGCTGTCCACTGCCCGGGAGCCTGATGGATCATCGGATCGATCGCGATCACGCGCACGCACCCGACTTCGTGACCGCCTTTGAGCACGATCGCGCCGCCCCAGGAATGTCCGATCAATGCAAAGATCTCGCCGTCGATCGCGCGTGAAACCGCGAGCAGATCCCGCACCGATTGCGCGTGCGTCATCGGACCGGCGATCGTCGCCGAGTCGCCATGACCGCGTTGGTCGTAGGCGAACACGCGGTACGACTTCGCCAGCGCTTCGGCCGTGCGCACCCACGACTTGCGCGAACTCGCGATGCCGTGCACGCACAGCAGCGCGGGACCGGTCTCGCCCCACTGTTCGAGCGTCGTGACGTCGCCGTCGCCCAGATCGATCGTGCGCTGGGTACTCGTTACCACTAGCCGTCGGCCAGATTGTCGGGGCGGCGATCGTTGAACGTCAGTTCGGCGATGCCGGATTTGTCGAGGTCGCCGAGTCCCGCCTCGACCATCAGGTCGTACTGGCTCTTCGTTGCGGCAGCGAGCGGCATGATCACGCCGGCCGCGTGCCCGAGTTCGAGCGCGATGCCCGAATCCTTCGCGGCGTGCGCGCCGGAGAAATACGTTTCGTGCTCGCGATTTTGCATGTCTTCGCCGTCGGTCGCGAGCACGCGCGAATTCGCACCGGTCTGCGAGAACACTTCGCGCAGCATCGTCAGATCGAGACCGAGCGCATCGCCGAGGCCGAGCGCTTCCGCGAGCCCGGCCGTGTTGATGTTCATCAGCATGTTGACCAGCGCTTTGACTTGCGCCGCCGTTCCCGGTCCGCCGATCCAGCGCATCGATGACGACATCTTCTCGAGCATCGGCGTGACGCGTTTGTACGCGGTCTCATCGCCGGCGCACATCAGGTAGAGTTCGCCGTTGCGTGCTTGCGGGATCGAACTCGCCATACAGGCTTCGATCGCGACCGCGCCGGCAGCGACGATCAATTTGTCCACCGCTACGTGTACGCTCGGCGTAACCGTCGCCGCATTGATGAACGTCTTGCCCTTCGCGCCGGTCAGCAGTGAGTCGCCGCTCGTTGCAAAAATCGCGCGCATCGCCGCGTCGTCGGTGACGACGGTGATGATGATGTCGCTCGCCGCCGTCACGGCCGCAAGCTTCTCCGGCGCGATGGCCCCGATCTCTCCGGCGAGCTCGCGCGACCGCGCGTGATCGACATCGAACACCGCGCTGACGGCGTAGCCGACGTCCTTGAGGCGGCGCGCCATGTTCGCGCCCATGCGGCCAACCCCGACAAATCCGATCTTCTCGCTCATCAACAGCCTATTTGGCCGCTTGATCGACGCCTTCCCACGGGCCGGCTGCCGCGGCGAGCTCGACCGCACGGCCGTGCAGGTAGCGTGCCGCGCCGTCCGCCTCGTCGCTGCGCAACACGTCCATGAAGCGCTCGACGGCCTCAGCGAACTCGCCGGCGACGAAGGCCGTCACGGCGCCGGCGAACGCAGCAGCAGTCGCGCGCTTCGCTACCAGCCGGTCGGGCGGATCGCCGTCGATCACCTCGTACATCCCGACGCCCTGACGCTTCCCCATCACGGCGACGCGGCCGAGGTAGCGCATCGTGTACGCATTGGGGTCGGCCAGCGCCGCGCGGATCTCGTCGGTGACGATCACGCGCGCGCCGAAATATTTCGTGAGGCCCTCGACGCGCGAGGCAACGTTCACCGCATCGGCGATCACCGTGCCGTCCATCCGTTCGTGTTCGCCGATCGTGCCGAGCATCAACGAACCGCGGTGCAGACCGACGCCGACCGCGATCGGCGCAAGGTTGTTCGCCGCCCGCTCGATATTGTGCGCCTGCACGGCGCCTTGCAGCGCGATCGCGGCCCGCAGTCCGTCGTCGGCCGCGCCTGGAAACAGCGCCATGATCGCATCGCCGACGTATTTGTCGACGATGCCGCCGTGCTCGCGCACGACGGGTCCGGTGCGCGAGAGCAACCCGTTGATGAAGCCGAACGTTTCGTTGGGCGAGAGTGCCTCAGAGATGGTCGTGAACGAGCGCACGTCGCTGAAGAGCACCGTCATCTCGCGCTCGATCCCGTCGCCGAGCTGCACGTCGCGTACGTCGTCTTTTCCGAGCAAATCGAGAAATGCGCGCGGCACGAAGCGCGAGTACGCGACGTTGAGCGAACTGATCTCGTCGATCGTGTGGCGCTGCGCGCGATCGCGTTCTTCGTTGGCGAACGCGATGCGGTCGGCGAGTCCGAGCGCCAGCGTCAACGCTTGGAACGCACTGCCCAATTCGAGACCAAGCTTGAACACCGGCGCAAGCGGTCCCAGTCCGGCGCCCGCAACGTTCCAGATGAACCACATGAGCGCGCCGGCGAAGAAACCCGCGTACGCGACGCCGAAGTACATCGCGACGCGCACGTGCTGACGCAGCGCCACGAGCAACGTCCATGCGGCGACGACGAGCAGCACCAGCGCGAGTGCTTCCATGCCGTCCGTGTACCACGGCGGTTGCGACGGCGCGAACAACGCCGCTATCGCGAAGACGCAGGTGAGCGCAAAGAACGCGCGTCCCGCTCGCGGCTGCAGCGTGCGCAGCGAGAGGAACGAACTGAAGAACCAGTAGCCGCAAAACGACAGCGCCGAAAATGTCCACCAAAACAGGGCATGCGCGTCGGCACCGATGCCGAGCACCGCGAGATACTGCGGATCGCGTCCGAGCTGGAACACGGCCAGCGCCGCAAGGTAGGTGCCGTATGACAAAAACTCGGGCACGCGCAAAACGACGTACATCAGCAAATGATAGATGGCGACTGCGGAGATCAATCCGAAGAACGCGCCGAAGAACATCGCTTCGAGCGTCACGCCGGCTTAAAGCCCCTTCAC
>Ga0182030_10015277_pt1 | contig 15062 bp, 14 predicted proteins | sample 812S3MmetaG_FD_121299 | JGI IMG/M metagenome (GOLD analysis project Ga0182030, IMG submission 121299) | Permafrost microbial communities from Stordalen Mire, Sweden - 812S3M metaG (Illumina Assembly) | ecosystem: Environmental > Terrestrial > Soil > Wetlands > Permafrost | place: Sweden... | reverse complement strand
GTCGGGAACGCTCTCCACTCCACCGACGGCGCAGCCTCCTTTAACCGTGACAGCCAACCTCTAAACCTATAGAAACCCAACAACTATCCATCATCTGTTTTAACGGCGGAAGAGACATCCGCAAGTTGTTTGATCTGGTCGACATTAATGATTGATGCAGCACGTTCACTTCTCATCGCAAACTGATAATCGACCAGAAAATCGATCGACTTGAGCGTGTGGTCCAGATCGACTAGTTCTGCGTCACTCCATTCGTGCTGAGCCAAGCCATCGGAAAGCGCTTGAAGGTTAATGTCCACCATGCCGATCTCAACCAAGCCACCGATGAGCGATGGATCGCGCCTAACACCGGAAATTATCTGGTTGTTGATCTTGATATCCTCCAAGGCCAAATCGGACTGATGATGATCCAGCGCAAGAATGGCGTGAAGCGTAAGAATCCTGGAGAGTTTAATCTGGTCGGTTATCGGCGAAAGCGGGCGAGTATCAGGAGGCGAAATTGTATAATCCAAGTCAATGCGGAAAAAGGGATGCGTAGCCGAGGCAACGAGAAAATCGGTGAGAAAGGAATAGATGGCGTTGAATTGGGCAAGGGTATCGTCAGGTGGCTTTGCCCCCTTGAAAGCTGTGGCGAAATCGGTGGCGAGGACATCGCGAATCTTCGCCATATCGGGTAATTCGCCCTTTTGCCAGTTGCCCATGGGAGGAAAAACGAGGGTCGGAAGATCACTTCGCATGGCTCGCTGCAACGGGGCCAAACCGAGATAGGAAGTGCCATTATCATTTTTGATCGGCTCAAGTTTGAAAAGCGGGATAGCCGCGAGATTCTGGTCGTCGGGAACGAGCGGCGGGATGAATTTGTTGTAGTCGAACGATTCACCTTTGGCTTCCCACTTTGCTTTGGTTGCGGCCCAGGCGTAGGCACCTCGCCAATCTTCCTCGATATAGATAAGGATGATGAGGGTGACGGTTCCGAGGGCACCCCAGAGGACGCATTTAAGGAAATACCGGGACCAGAAACCGATCATTGCGAAGAGGCGCCCCATAGGCTCACCAAGGAGACATCTGCGAGGCGTAGTTGTCTAGGAATTCTTTTGCTGCCGAAACCCTTGGCAAGCATTGGTTAAACTATCGTTGCCGCGCGTGAGCGCGTCGAAAAAAATCCCAAAGAATGCCAACATACAGAGACGTGCTCTTCGAAATAACTTTATTTACACTTTTTGGATATCAGCTTTAGCATCTTAACTTTCGTGTCTTTCTAAACTCGCTTGTACATTCCCAAAATTTCACATGTTTATGAATAAAACCAACACAGCATTTCCAGAAAATTTCATATGGGGAGCAGCCACGGCAGCCTATCAGATTGAGGGCGCCTGGGATGCCGACGGCAAAGGCCTTTCCATCTGGGATGTCTTTTGCATGCGTCCCGGAAAAATCGATGGCGGACAAACTGGAAAGATTGCTTGTGACCATTACCATCGTTGGAAGGAGGATGTAAAGCTGATGGCGGAACTTGGGCTTAAATCTTACCGGTTTTCCATCTCATGGCCCCGGGTACTGCCAGAGGGCCGTGGCGGGGTCAATGAGAAGGGGCTTTCATTTTACGAGGGATTGGTCGAAGCACTCCTTGAAAACGGCATTCAACCCCTACCTACGCTGTTTCACTGGGACCTTCCCCACGAGTTATACTGCCGTGGTGGTTGGCTCAACCGGGACATCGCCGGTTGGTTTGCCGAGTATGCCGCGCTAATGGCTGCGCGACTCGGCGACCGCGTTTCGACTTGGTGCACCATCAATGAAATCGGGAACATCGGAGGGCTTGGGCATCATCTCGGGATTCATGCCCCGGGTTTAAGCCTGGGTTCCCTGGATTACTTCCGCCTGGCGCATCACCTGAATCTCGCTCACGGCTTCGGGATGGCTGCCTTGCGTTCCAACTCAAAGTTGCGTGCGCGGATCGGACAAGCCGCCAACGTCAATGTCTGCATACCTAAAAGCGATTCGGCAGCAGCCATTGAAACAGCGCGGATTGAAACCTTTGCGTTCAATCCTGCCAACCCCTGTTGGTCTCCCCATCTTTGGAACGAACCGCTCTTCACCGGAACCTACAGCGAGGAAATACATGCTCATTTCGGCAATGCGCTCTCCGTAGTTAAGGAAGGAGACATGGCCGCGATTTCGGCTCCAATGGATTACTTCGGCTGGAACTATTACCAAGACTGGAACCAGCCTCATCAGTGTGCGGGCGAACCTGTCTCGATGATAAAGTGGAAAGTGCAACCCGAGGGGCTTTATTGGGGAACAAAGTTTTTTTATGAGCGATACAAACTACCCGTGCAGATTCTGGAGAACGGACTGGCCTCGATGGACTGGATCACGGTCGAGCGAACGGTGCCTGACGTGATGCGGATAGATTTTATCAAGCGTCACCTGATCGAACTTCACCGCGCGATCAGTGAGGGCATTGATGTTGAGGCCTATTATTATTGGTCGCTCTTCGACAACATGGAATGGTCCGCAGCATACACCATGAGGTTCGGCTTGATTCATGTCGATTATCCCACCCAGACTCGCACACCCAAACAATCCTTCGACTGGTATCGTAACGTGATTCGTTCCAACGGCGCCTCTCTGACCGCGTAAAACAAAAGCACCCCACCTCAATCTTTTGTTTGTCTTCCCCGCTTCAGCCATCTGTGGGAAACTTCTGCTCCCTGCCTCGCAGTACTAATTTTCGCCTCGAAGCTGCTTCAACAGCGGGAGGTCGGCTTCGGGGAACTGATAGTCCATCAGTTCGTCGAGGGTGACCCAGCGGAGGTCGGCGACTTCGAGCTTTTGCGGTTCGCCGGAGAGGATGTGCGCGTCGAAAAAGTAGAGCCGGACATCGCGGTCGGGATAGGCGTGGACGATGCTATGGATTTCCGCGCCGATCTCAGTCTCGATGCCAAGTTCCTCCGTAAGTTCGCGGTGAAGTGCGACCTTTAAGTCTTCGCCGGGATCGACTTTTCCTCCGGGAAATTCCCAGTAGCCGCCAAGCGTGTCGTCTGCAAGGCGTTGCGTGATGAGCAACCGTCCGTCGTGACGGCGAATGACCCCGGCGACAACGTCGATGGGCGGGTGAGTCACGACGCGTTCCTGCGGAGGGACAAGATAACGGGGGGGCTTAAGTACCTTGCAGCGAAAGAGAGGCGTCACGCCGGGGGCTTTTGACGCCTCCAAGGTCATTTTTTTGCCTTCTCCCAATCGGCGAGGAATTGCTTCAGGCCGCTTTCGGTGAGCGGGTGTTTGATCAATTGCTTGAGCACGGAAAAGGGCGCAGTGATGACGTCGCTGCCAACCTTGGCCGCTTCGAGGAAATGCATGGGAGATCGGGCGCTGGCGGTCAGGATCTGTGTTTCGTAGCCGTAGTTGTCATAAATAGTACGGATGTCGCGGATGACCTGCATGCCTTCGTGGCAGATGTCGTCAAGGCGTCCGACAAACGGGCTGATGTAAGTGGCGCCGGCCTTGGCGGCGAGAAGGGCCTGCGCTCCAGTGAAGCAGAGGGTGACGTTGGTCTTGATGCCCTTGGCCGTGAGCGCCTTGACGGCCTTGAGGCCTTCGGCGATGAGCGGCACCTTAACGACGATGTTCTTGTGCCACGCGGCGAGGCCCTCGCCTTCGACAATGATTTCCGGCGCGGTAACGCTGACGACCTCCGCGCTGATGGGACCGTCAATGATCTCGGTGATTTCCATGATCAGTTGCTTGAAGGGCTTGCCGCTTTTGGCTGCGAGCGACGGGTTGGTGGTTACGCCGTCAATAAGTCCCATTTCATGGGCTTCACGAATGTCCTTGGTCTCACCGCTATCGATAAAAATCTTCATGCGTGGATTCTATCAGTCACTGGCGGGTAAACAACCCGGAAAGTGAATAGTTGCAAAACCGGTTCCGCTGAGGGTGGTAAGTTCAGCCGAAGGGATCGGTTTCCCGATTCGGATCAATTGAGGGGATGGAGAATTTGTTCGAGGGCAGTTCGTGTTGAGGTATTGGCTTATTTTATGCCGAAGCTATAGGTGAGTAGGCCTATGGCGAAACGATCCGAGAGAAAGCTGGCCGTCCAGGAAAATACCTCGCCAGGTGCATCCGCCGAAAAATCGATTTTCCAGATCTTGCTTTCCAGCGTCGGGTTACCTCTCCTGCTGGCGGCGGCTGTTTTCCTGGTTTACTGGCCTTCACTCAAATCAGATTTTGTTTATGACGCGCGCCTGGAAATCTTCAAGGAAGGATTCATCACTTCCATTTCCAACCTGCCCGCTGTTCTTTCACTAAAAGTGCTGGGCATGAAGCTCATGCTTGGAGACCGTCCGGGGCAACTGCTTTACCTGATGCTCAATGCTGCCGTTTGGGGCAAGGAACCTTGGGGATATCATTTAAGCAGTAATCTCCTCCATGCAGCAAATGTCGCACTTTTGTTTGTGTTCTTGCGCCGCTTGATCGCGACAGAAGTGAGGGACCTGACTGGAACCTACGCTCTGAAAGCCCAACTGGCGACCGTGGCTGTCACGCTGATTTTCGCCGTGCATCCGATCACGGTTGAGCCGGTCTCTGGAATCAGTTACAGCTCTGATCTTCTGGTGACTCTTTTCACTCTGCTGGCCCTGCTTGCGGCGACCGCTTTTCGTTCCGATAACTTTCGCATTGCCGTCGTGACCGGCAGCGTGGGCACTTTTTGTGCTTTTGCGGCAGTGATCTGTAAAGAATCAGGCCTGGCGACGGCGCTGCTGCTCATTGTCTACTGGTTCTTATTTCGCCGCAGAGAAGCGAAAGGGCCGTGGCTTTTGTTTTTGGGCGCCGCAACGGTCGTGACCGCAGTCTTTCTGACGGCTCGATTCCTTTTCGCTCCGCCTCCACCCAGCCAAAATCTCCTGCATTATCTCGGGGGATCATTCTTCCACGTTTTTTTGATCCAACCTCGGATATGGGTTTTCATGATGGACAAGTTGCTTTGGCCTGCACACCTCTCCGCTGATTATACGTTGGAGAATATGAGCGGGCTCACGACGCCGCTTGCGCTGGCCCTCCTGGTCGTTGTGGTTGCGTTGCAGGTCTGGCTGGCGTTCAGAAGTCAAACGGGCGCATTGGGCGTGGCTATTTATTGGTTGGGACTCGTGACGGTTTCTAATTTCACCCCTCTCAATCGCATTTTGGCGGATCGTTTTTATTATTTGCCCCTGACGGGCGTGGTGATGCAACTACTGGCCTTGCTCCTGATGACGCTTCGATCTCGCTCCGGGTTCTGGATGGGGGCGGCGCTTTTGCTCGGCGCGCTTCTGTCTCTAAGCCTGCTTTCCCTAACTCGTGAAAAGGTTTTTGCCAGCGACTTTCAGCTTTGGACTGACACGATTCAAGTCAGCCCTTCCTCCTTCACAGCCCACAATAACCTCGGCAATGCTCTCTTACAAAATGGGCAGGTGGATGGGGCGATGATTCAGTACCAAAAGGCCCTGGAAATCAACCCTGACTATGCGGAAGCAAGCAATGATCTTGGCTGGGCTCTTTCACTAAGGGGGCAACTGGACGAGGCAATAACCCACTACCAAAAGGCCTTGGAAATTAAGCCCAACTATGCCGACGCCCGCAATAACCTTGGCATTGCTCTTTGTCGAATGGAACAATTGGACGATGGAATTATCCAATTTCATAAAGCCCTAGAAATCAACCCCAACTCTGCGGAAACCCACAACAACCTCGGCTTGGCTCTCTTACAAAAGGGGGAAGTGGACGAGGCAAGGAAGGAATTTAAGACCGCATTGCAGATCAATCCCGGTTATGAAAAAGCCAGAAAAAATCTGGCACGATAGCAGGATCTTGAGAAACCCGATCCCTTCAAAAAATGAGAATCGCATATGCGCCGCTTAAGCGCGTACCCGCACGAAGTCGAGCTTGTCCGGCCACGAAAGGGCGCGAAATTCGCGAAGCGCATTATGACGAAGGGCCACGGGCAGGCGTCGCAGGTAACGCAAAAAAACGAGTGCGCAACGCTGGGCCGCGACATACCGGGCGCGCAATCGCGGGGTGGTGAATCGGCGATGGCTGTTATCGAATAGTTGGCGGCGGAGCCACGCGCCAACGCGTCTAGGAATCGGTTCGCCGCAAAGGATGTGGGCAAATTTGCTCAAGACGAGATAGGTGTCGATCCGGGCCTGAGTCTCGAGATTGCGGGCGTAGGCTTCGCTGTCGATTTCACGTTCGCCTTCGTGAAAAAGCAGCGCCGCCTGGACACCGTGGGCGATTTCTTCGATGAAGGTGATCAGCGCGGAGATGTTGCGCTCGTTCAGAGTCTGGCGCGGGTCGTTCGCCTCGAGTTCAGCGATGACCGGGCGCGAATAAAAGATGGCAACGTAGAGCGAATCGCCCGCCTGCCGGAGAAAAGTCCGGCCACCCGGCGCGAGATGCGCGGCGCTTTCGCCGGCGAGTTGATTCAGTGTGGCGCAACGGCCCTCCCCGATGAGACACGATTCCAGGTTGATCGAAACGGGAGCGTAGGTGCGCTCGAGCAACGTCTGGATTTCCGCCAGGAGGGTCATATCTGGATCACGTTGGGCGAATAAGAATCGAGGGCGTTTCGTGCAGATGCAGCAGCGTGTCGGCAAGGATGTTGAGAGCGAGACGCACGCGGCGGAATTCACCGCCGAGCATCTTGAAAATGGCCTGGAGTTCCGTCCGCCGCGCCTGCGGATGATCAGCCACGCTGAGGTAGGTCGATTGCCCCACCGACTCATAAAAACCAAGCCCGGGCGCGCCGCGGCGTTGCACATGCGCCTGCACGCGCTCGGCAAACATCCCGCTGAGAAAAAGCGCATAGTTGGCCGTGTGGACGCGCAAAATAAACGCCTGTTCCGGCGGACATTGGCTGGCCTGCGTCATGAGATCGGAGATGTAAGTGAAGCTGCGCGAGGTGGGACCCTGTTCGCCCGGCGCGCGCAATTGGTTGATGTGAGAAAAGGCGAGCAGCACCGCGGCGACGTAATCGGTGAGCGCCCGTTCGTCGAGCGAGGCGCGCCGCAAAACGCGGCGGGTGAGGATATAGAAATAAAACGCGGTGGAGACTTGCAGGCAGCCTGCCTGGTCGACAACTGAATTATAAATCAAGTCGTGATCGAGAATGGCATCGCGTTCGGCTTCGTCGCTGAGAAGGGAAACGAGTGAAACGGCGTCGCGCGGCGATTTGGCGAGCACCCGGACGACAAAGGAAAAATCATCCGCAGTGAATTGTGCGCGGCAGTTCGCTTGGATCACGTACCGTAACATAGCATAGGGAATGCCAGATAGCGAATAGCGCTGTGGGATCAGGCAACCGATGCCGTAAAGACAATAACGGAATCAAGGGAAGGATTAACCTGAAATCTCACCGGTTTTAGCGCGCCGAACCCTTTTCGCAAGGTACGATCCAAGCCAGTAAAGAATAAAGCCCGTCACAGCGACGAAGCGTACCATTATTCCGACGGAAATAGAGGCAACATCCAACGGCATCATGCCGGTCAAATATTCGATCAAACCGAACAAAAGCATGCCGGGAACTCCAGAAATTAGGAGCATGATACCCGATGAACATATCAAGTTGACAACCACTTCGTATTTGGATCGAGAACCCACTTCTGTTCAAAAAATTCCGTTTTTTGGAAAATTTGGTAATTCCGTCATCCCCCCCAAGGTGTCCATCAGGAAGGCTTGATCCCCGGCGATTCCCACTTTTTGAAATCGGGCGGCGTGCGGCCTTCATCAAGGTCGATGAAGTCGAACATGGTGACGGCTTCGCTCGCGCGATGCTCCAACCCGGCCTCTTTCAGGCGAAAGCTGATCCGGTCGCTGACTTCGTCGCGCCAGCCGCGCTTCATCATGAAGCCACTCCAGGTTTCGATGTCCTCTTCGGTCGGTTTGCGTCCGTTCTTCATGCACCAATCAAAAATCGCCTCGTCCTTTTCACCGGCGAGAACGAGCTTTTTCACATCGTCGTACTTTACACCGAGGAAACGGAGACAACGACCATCGAAGCCCTCGCCGAGATGTTCCGCGTAGCCTTTCGGCAAGGCACCGGCGGCATGGATGCGTATCTTGTCGAGCATGCGCGGGAAGTAAACGAGGCCGTTAATGGCATCGTACGGACTGCGGGGAATTTTTTCGCTCATAAGTTTGTGTCAGGTGCCGTTATAAACGAACATTATTTCCATCACGGGCAATGGAGACAACAGTAGTTTAACAGCGATAACTTCAAAGTAAGAGGTTTTGTATGAGAAGTCATGCAGATCCTGTCCTGCCCCGCGATGACGCGAGGGTCCCGGAAAACCAGTAGTCCGTACCACCAAAATAAGGCTTCGGAATCTTACCCGGTCATTAAATGTTTGTTAATTGGCGTTCAAAGGCTTGCGTAAGAGAGGCGTTAACAGGATATTCATGCCTCGACTACCCCTATGCTGGACATACGCAAAATCCGCGAAAACCCCGATTTTTATCGGGAACGCCTCGCCCGCCGCAACACCGGCGATGAGAAGCTGATCGCCCACGTGCTGGTCCTCGATGAGAAGAGGCGCAAGCATTTGCAGGAGAGTGAAGCGCTCAAGAGCGAGCGTAACCGCGCCAGCAAGGAGATTGGCGCGATCAAGGCCAGGGGCGGTGATATCGCCGAGAAATCGGCGGAGGTGAAGGTGCTTGGTGAACGCGATGCCAAGCTTTCCCAGAAAGTGACGGCGTTAGAGACGGAGCTGACCGATCTCCTCCTGCGTATCCCCAACATCAACCACGACTCAGTGCCGGCAGGCAAAGGACCCGAGGACAATCGCATCGAGCGGGTCGTTGGCAAACCGGCGGCCTTCGATTTCAAGCCGAAGCCGCATTGGGAGATCGGTGCGCAGCTCGGTCTGATCGACCTCGAAGTGGCGACTAAAATTTCCGGCAGCGGCTTTATTGTCTTCAAGGGCGCGGGCGCGCGTCTGGAGCGGGCGCTCATCAATTACCTGCTCGATCTCCATACGGGCCGGCACGGCTATACCGAAGTCTCCACTCCCTTTCTCGTGCGCGGCGAAAGCATGGTCGGTACTGGACAACTCCCCAAATTTGCCGAGGACATGTATCGCGTGGAGGAGGAACCGCCCCTTTATCTCGTTCCCACGGCCGAGGTCCCGGTGACCAATCTGCATCGCGAGGAAATCCTTGCCGCCAACTGCCTGCCCATCCGTTACACCGCTTACACGCCCTGTTTCCGCCGTGAAGCGGGCAGCGCGGGAAAGGACACGCGGGGCCTGATCCGGGTGCATCAATTCGACAAGGTGGAACTGGTCCACATCGTGACGCCGGAAGAATCGTACGCCACGCTGGAAGTCCTCGTCGGACACGCGGAAAAGGTGCTCCAGGAGCTTGGTCTCCACTATCGCACGGTTTCCCTCTGCACGGGAGATATTGGCTTCGGGGCCGCGAAGTGCTATGATCTCGAAGTCTGGGCTCCGGGCGTAGGCGCCTGGCTGGAAGTTTCCTCGTGCAGCAACTTCGAGGACTTTCAGGCGCGGCGGATGAATTTGCGCTATAAAAACAGCGAAGGAAAAAATATTTTCTGCCACACCCTCAACGGCTCCGGCGTCGCCCTGCCGAGGCTCTTCATCGCCCTGCTGGAAACTTACCAGCAGGCGGATGGACACGTTCTTATTCCCGAACCACTCCGGCCTTATCTCGGAGGACTGACTCAGTTATAAATCCATATGGCATCCCAATCAAAGTTCCTCCATCTCCGCCACGCGTTTCTTTTGGCGGCCTTGTTTCTAACCCTGACCCTCGCCGGTTGGAGCGATTCCACTCCATCGACAGGCGCGCCTGCGTTGGGGCCGGTGGTCTCGCCCACCAACGCGCCGGACTCCACGAAGTCCTCACCTACCCCGGCGCCGAACGCCGGCCCGGGTCAGACGCCCGGGGTTGATCTTCCAGAAAAGACACCCGTTAAGCCTCCCGTTGTACCACCGGGTACCGTCATTGATGTTCCGACTACAACTAAAGCTGCTCCCGCCGACGACGCCCCTGTCGTGCTTCCGCCCGTCAAGCCACTCGATATCCATGTGGATCGTGATTTCGACATCGCGCACATCGTGGGGGAATTTTTGGAGCAAAGTCACTATCTTCAAAAGCCGATCACGCCCGAAATGTCCCAGCGCTGGCTGACCAATTATCTCGACGCACTCGATGTCGACCATCTCTTCTTTTTGCAAAGCGATGTTGACGAATTTACCGCCAAGTATGGCAACAACCTGGGCAATCTTCTTCTCCACGGCGATGGTGGAGAGACCGCCGTGACCCCTGCTTTTGAAATTTTCAGCCGCTACATGCAGCGCGTCGACGAAAACGTCAAGCTGGCGGAAAAGCTTGTGCATGAGAAATTTGATTTCACCAAGGATGAAACTTATACCATCCGGACCAAAAAATCGCCCTGGATGGCGGATGCCGCCGCCTCGGAAGCCATCTGGCGCGGCCAGGTCAAATCCGACCTGCTCAACGGCATTCTCGACAAAAAAACACCGGAAGAAACCGTCAAGCACCTCTCCAAGCGGTATGCCTTCTTTCTCCAGGATGGCGAAGAGGACAATGACATGGATGTGCTCTCTTTCTATCTCAACGCGCTCGCCAACGCCTACGATCCCCACTCGGATTACTTCGATCCGGAGGAGGCCCAGGATTTCAACATCCAGGCCATCAACCACGCCGTCAAAGGAATCGGCGCCGTCCTCAGGACAGACGACGGCTATGCGACAATTGAGGATGTGATCCCCGGAGGTCCGGCTGATCTGGACAAGCGTCTCCAGCCGGGCGACCGGATCCTCGCGGTCGGCCAGGGCACCGACAAACCGGTTGACGCGGTTTACATGAAATTGAAGCATGTGGTGGCCATGATCCGGGGCCCGAAGGGAAGCACGGTCCACCTGGTCATTCATCCAGCCAGCGCCACGGATGAAGCGGTGCACAAGGACATCGTGCTCAAGCGCGATGAAGTCAGCATCAAGGACAGCCTCGCCAGCGCCCATATCATCGAACATCGCTTGCCGGGGGGCGGCACGGAAAAGCTCGGCGTGATCAACCTGCACGACTTTTATGACAAGACATCCCCGGATGTGGCCAAGCTTGTCCAGCGGCTGAAGAAGGAGAACGTCACCGGCATCATTCTCGACTTCCGCAACAATGGCGGTGGCCTGCTCGAGCAAGCGGTCAATTTGACCGGCCTTTTCGTTCCCCGCGAACCGGTGGTGCAAATCCGTCGTTATGATGGCCATATCGACCAGCTTCCCCCGGATGATACCCGGCAAATTTACGACGGTCCCCTCATGGTCATGGTCAACAAAATGAGCGCTTCCGCCACCGAAATTGTCGCGGCCGCCTTGCAGGATTATGGCCGTGCCCTCATCGTGGGCGACAAGAGCACTCATGGAAAGGGTACCGTCCAGACGCTCATTCCCCTGGATTCCAATATGCCCATTGGCTTTCCCACCGATCCCGGCGCGGGTGATCTCAAAATAACCGTGCAAAAGTTCTACCGCGTCGCCGGCGGTTCCACCCAGCAAAAGGGCGTGGAGCCGGACATCGTCCTGCCGTCCGTGCTCGACGCCTATGATTCTATACTGGGTGAAACTGCCCTGCCCTATTATTTACCTTACGATACCGTGCCCGCCGTCTCCTACACGGACTTCAACCTGATCGCTCCCTACGTAACCGCTTTGAAGACCAATTCCACCGCCCGGGTTGCGACTTCTCCCGACTTTAGTTATGTCCGCAGGACATCGCCTTTTACAAAAAGAAGCTGCAGGACAGCATCGTCTCGTTGAGCGAAGCTACCCGCCTCAAAGAGCAGGCTGATCTGAAAGTGCTCAACGCCCAGCGCAAAAAGGACCTTTCCGCCCGCAAATCAAGCCGGGATACAATGCTCGACCTGACCCTTGATATGGTGGATCAAAACCTTCCCGCCGCTCCTCCCGTCGAGAAGAAGCCCAAGATCAAACCAGCCGATTCCGATTCAGAAAGCGACGCCGAACTCGACTCTGCGATCAATAATCCCACCGACGACCCGCAGTTGGACGAAGCGGTCAATATCATGAGCGATTATACCCGGCTGCTGCATGACGCCGGCTCTAAGCTGGTGCAGTCCTCGCCCGCCGCTCCGGCCCCGGCCGCAGTCAAACAACCGTAGCATCTCACACGAAAGGGTGGCTGTCTCGCGAACGCGGTAAGGACGAGACTCGTCCGCACCTGGTAGAGCATTTTCAGAAATACCGTAGCCGCCGATAATGCGGCGCATTTTTGAGACTCGAAGGGCTGGAAAGAAATCTGTCGGAGGTGCTAGCCGCCAACTCCAACGCCCTCCACGCGGACGCGCGAGGGACGCATCCCTCGCGCGCGTAAAGCGATCAATCTTGATAAGCCTCTGCTAAGTACCGTGCCGACGGAATTGGAAACTCTGGCGAAATTTTACCTTGGAAGTACTCGTAAGATGACCGGCCTTGATCTCATGGTGGGCATCTTCATGAGAATCTTCGTCGCGCGTCCGGTGAGTTTGACCTGGCGCAGGTAGATCAGAGTTTCCAAACTCCAGACCTTGTTCCTGAACATGCTCCCCATGCTCCTTGGGATGCGTAAGGCGCCAAAAAGCAGACGTTCCTCTCAGATAAGCGCAAATCGCAACGACCTGGAGCAACGCCCCAATCTCAATCAGAATTAACTGAATTCCGCTCATGTCAATTATGTGAATCATCCGGTTCCTTTTTCTCTTTAAGGGTTAAGTATAAATCAATTCTTACTCCGGGCTTATTTTGCATTGTGTGTGCCACCTCCCGGAATGACCGCCGGGCGCGGGAAGAACGACGCCCATTGCCGAATCACCGTCAGTGCCGTTTTCAGAGGCAAAAAAACCTGAAAATAACCCTCGCCGCCGGGAAACCACGATGTCCTCCGGGGAATTGACCAACCGCTGTCGAGTGTAATTGGGGTCTTTTTACACCCCCGCTCGACACAGTTGTTTACACTTGACGATTAAGGCCGCGTATTGTTGCTGTCGCCTAGTCAAAAGTTCCAAAGGCTTTCTCGTTCTGATCAATGGCACATTAAGTGCTAGACCGCGAATTCCGACGATGGTGTTTTGAAATTGAGCCTTAAAACAGGACACGACACAACAAGAAGCGACTCATCGGAAAGACCTTGAATTACCTCCGAAACAAGCCAGCGGATTAAGCCCTTTGACTAGTCATGGCACAGCCATTGCAAAAGGAGTTGCCGAATCAACCACCTCAAAAAATCCGGCAAAAAATTCAACCTCACCTTTAAATCATGCTAGATAAAACGATTTTTACGAAATTATTTTTCGTCACTCTCCTCCTCACGACAGCCGGACTCGCGCCAGCCATCGCCCAGTCCAATTCGGTCAACGCGGGTCCCTTTGCCTGCCCGGTTCCGACGGCAACCGCGCCCGTCTGGGGCAAACTCGTTATCAACGGAAATGTCGTCACCTGCTACTACGCGACCGGCACGGCCACGCCGACGATCTGGAAGCAGCTCGGCTTGCCGCAAACGATGGGGTTCCTCAACAACCCCCTGCTCGTCGGGATCTATGTTACGTCACACAACGCGGGCGCCATCAGCTCTGGAACCATCGACAACTTTTCGATCACGCCCGCGCCCACCTACCGTCTCCAGGACCAGGACATCGGTGCGCCCGCATTCATGGGATGCGCGAACCTAACCTCGGGCGTTTGGTCGATCTCCGGCTCCGGCGCGGACATCTGGGGAACCGCCGACCAGTTCAACTTCCAGCCGTGGCTCGTCTGGGGCAACTGCACCGTGATCTGCCGCGTGACTTCCATTTCAACGACCGGCAATGTGTGGCAAAAGATCGGGATCATGGTGCGCGACGGCTACAATTCCGGTTCCGATTACGCGCTCTTTTGCGCCACGGCTGCCGTGGGCGTTGATTTTCAATACCGGCTTAACTTCAATAACAACGCCGATACCGTCAAGTACGTCGCACCTCCCGCGCCCGGCGTCGTCTCCGGAATCGCCATTGGGACCGGCCTCACCGGCTCCTTCCAAGGACCCTATCCGATCCGCCCATAGATAGCCGGCACAGGCTCTTGCGCCGGTGCAACGCAACAGCGGTAGCCGACGCACTCCGTGCAACGAGTCGCGTCAGCGACTCACCCCAAAGATCGTCATCCTGAGCAAACCGGGTTTATCTCGGCGCCTTCGATGGACCTCTAACTATTTTGCAGCTTCCTCGTTCCACTCTGCGTCCGCCACACCCTTCCCCAGCCGCGGCAGCAAGCCGCGCCCTAAGCTTGTCGAACGGGGCCCCCTTCGGAAACTCCCGCCCCCACCTCCTCTTCGTTCCCAAGTTGCTCTTGGGAACGTAACCTGTTCCTTGCGAAACTTACAATCCGCAGGAGTTTCGTGCCGACTCAAACCGGTCATCGCTCCTAAATCGTCAACGCAATGATGCCTATCTGTCGTTTCCTCTGCGTTTCACATATCCGGTAAGCACGGGGTTCTTATAGGGTACACACCCCATAGCAACGAATATGCTCCCCGCGTATTTTCACGCTTATAAATATGACAAACATATCCATTCGAACATTGGCATTAACCGCCGCAACCGTTGCCCTTCTAGGGTTGGCGGGAAGCAGCTCCGTCTCCGCTGACCCTTCCTTAAGCATTCACATCGGCTCGCAAGCACCGCCGCCGAATCGGCAAGATAATCGATGGGCAAGTCCCTATCAAACGGCCGTCTGGATTCCTGGGCATAACGAATGGCAGGATGGTCAATATGTCTGGATTGGCGGCTATTACGGTTATCCTCCCCGTCGTCACAGTCACTGGGTGGCGCCCCGCTATCAGCACAATCAAGACGGCTATTCTTACAACCCCGGTCATTGGTCCAACTATTGACCTCTGCATAACAGACTGACGTGCTGAGCTGCTAAAGATTATTTTAGTCTAACCACTCCCACTCCTGAATCCGTCCGTCATCATATTTCAAGGTGAATAGCACGCCGTCGCGTTCG
>Ga0182030_10015276_pt1 | contig 15063 bp, 7 predicted proteins | sample 812S3MmetaG_FD_121299 | JGI IMG/M metagenome (GOLD analysis project Ga0182030, IMG submission 121299) | Permafrost microbial communities from Stordalen Mire, Sweden - 812S3M metaG (Illumina Assembly) | ecosystem: Environmental > Terrestrial > Soil > Wetlands > Permafrost | place: Sweden... | reverse complement strand
GCGTCATCGTCTACCAGGAACAGGTGATGCAGATCGCCAACGTGCTGGCGAGTTACTCGCTTGGCGAAGCCGATTTGCTGCGCCGCGCGATGGGCAAGAAGGACGCGGACGAGATGGCCAAGCAACGCGACCGCTTCATGAGCGGCGCGGCGGTTCTTGGCCATCCCAAGGGCACGGCGGGCGAAGTGTTTGACCAGATGGAGAAGTTCGCCGGCTATGGATTCAATAAGTCGCACTCGGCGGCTTATGGCCTTGTAAGTTATCAGACGGCTTACTTGAAGACGCATTATCCTGTCGAGTTCATGGCCGCACTTCTCACATCGGAAACCTCGAAGCCTGAGAATGTGGTGAAGTACATCAGCGAATGCAAGGAGATGGAGATTCGCGTGCAGCCGCCGGACGTGCAGGTCTCCGGCTCGCAGTTCACGCCGTATGTTGCCGAGGAAGGCGAAGCGATCCGTTTTGGCCTGGCTGCTGTGAAGAACGTAGGCGGCAACGCAATCGAGTCCATCATGAAGGCGCGGGCAGAAGTTGGCGGACGCTTCAAGAGTCTGTGGGAGTTCTGCGAGAAGGTGGACCTGCGGCTGATGAACAAGCGGGTGATCGAGTCGCTGATCAAGGCCGGTGCGCTTGACTCGCTGGGCACGCGCGCGGCGCTGATGAAGTCCGTGGACAAGGCGATGGAGCGCGCGCAGAAGTCGCAGAAGGATGCGGCGGCAGGGCAGCATGGATTGTTTGGCCTGTTCAATGAAGCGCCCGCACACGCGCGCGATGCGGACGATCTTCCAAAGGTTGCTGATTGGGAAGAGGGCGAACGCCTGGCCAACGAAAAAGAGGTGCTGGGATTCTTTGTCTCGGGGCATCCGCTGGATAAGTACGCCGAGAAACTGCGCAATCTCACCGGAGTTATTTCAACTGCGGAGGCGCTGGAGCGCAAGCCTCCCGAACGCGCGTGGGGCAAGCAGTCCGATCCCGCGGACGAGCTGCAGGTGGTAGGGATCCTGCACGGAACGGGAAGTCCACGCAAGAGCAAGAAGGACGGCAAACTCTACGCGATGGGTCATCTCGAAGACTCGACCGGAAAGATCGAAGTGATCTGCTTCGCGCGCGAGTACGACCGCCTCGCGGAGCAACTCAAGATTGAAGCGCCGGTCCTCATTCGCGGCACGCTGATGGGCGATGAGGATTCAGCGCCTAAAATCTCTATCAGCGGTATTCAGCCGCTCGATGCGGTGCAGGTGAAGCTGCCCGGCGGCGTGCGCATCCGCATCAACCTTGACCGCGCGACAGAAGAGATCTTCGCGGGTTTGAAGTCCGCTGCTGACGCTGCGCCGGGCCCCGGCAAGGTAATGCTTCACCTGGAAATGAAAGGTGAGTTCGCTGTGATTCTTGAACCGGAAGGCATGAGCGTGGCTGCGGATCGCGGCTGGATGGAGCGCGTGGAAGAACTGGTGGGCAAGGGGACTGTGCAGGCGGTCGGCTAAGCTGCGTCCAGTCGGTCGCTGCCTGCTTCGAATGAGCTTCACGCTTTTCCAAAGCGTTGGACTGCACTGGTGAGTTGGAGAGCTGTCTGCCGCAAGTTGCCCGCCGTAGCGGCAACCGAGTGAATGCTCTTCGTGCCCTCTTCGATCATTTCGACAGTGCGTTCCACTGCCGCGGTTGCGCCGCGCGTTAGCTCGTTCTGCGTCTCCATCCTGGATTCCAGATTATGCATCTGCCGCGCAAGCTGGCTCAGGTCGCCGCACATCGATTTGAAGTTTTGGCTTGCATCAAGAATCTGTTTGCGGCCATCTGCAGCTTTGGCCTCGGTGTCATGGACGGCACTGCTTGCGCTCTCGACGGCCGAGCGCAAACCCGACACAAAGTTCTGGACCTCGGAGACCGAGTTTGAAGTCATTTCGCTGAGTCTGCGGACCTCGTTCGCAACCACCGCGAAGCCGCGTCCTGCTTCGCCGGCGCGCGCTGCTTCAATGCTTGCATTCAGGGCCAGCAGGTTCGTCTGTCCAGAGATGCCTTCGATTCCGCTTACGATGTGCACAATGCTGTCGGCAACACTTCCCATATCGAGCGTCTGTGCGCGTGTTGCCTCCATCGCTTGCATCATCTGTTCCATCGCTGCGCTGCCGTCTTCCATCTTGACTAACGCTGCCGACGCACGCTCCACGGCACCCTCCATCTCGGCGGCCATCTTCTGGCTTTCAGCAGCCACCTCAGCGGTGACTGAGTGCGCTCGGGAGATCAGCTCGCTGGTTTGCGCGGAGTTGCTGCGCTGCTCGTCACTCATCGCCGAAAGGTGGCGCGAGGCCTCTTCCATGCTGGTGGAAAGCTCCCCGATGGAACCCGCAGCCTGGGCGGTTTTCTCCATTGCGGAGGAGATGCTGCCCAGCAGGAGCGCCACACCTTCACCGGCCTTGCCCGCATTCTCGAGGCTGCCCGCTGCCAGGCTGATGTTGCCGTCCGGCCGGGCCAGTTGTCCAAGAGCCGCAAGGTGGATTGCTTCCATCTCCTGTCCATGTTGCAAGCCGGCGAGATAGACCAGAATGATGGTTTCAAAGACGACATAGGCCGCGTGAATCAGAACCACGACAAAGGAGTGTGAATGAGGCAGCACCCACACCGGCCATCCCATCATCTGCAACTGGCAAAACAGAAGGTGATGCACGGCGATCGCCAAGGCCGCGACCACCACGGGACGCCAATCCTTGTAGCAGAGTAGGAATGCAAGCAGGGCAAAGATGCCGAAGTGCGTCTCGACCATGCCGTGGGCCTGGTCGATCATCAGGGCTGAATACGTCATAAACACCAACGCCATGATGATCCGCGAGCTCAGTCCGCCGTTACCCATACGCCATGCCGCTACCGCAATAGCGGTCAGGACTGGAGCAATGAGCCATGTCTCGAGCCACATGCCGTGCAGGAAGCCGAATCCGATGCTGACCGGCAGCATGAGGCAGGCCACCGCAGCCATGATGCGATCAGCTTGCTTGCCATTCTGGCGCAGAGCGGCCTCTACATTCGCGTCCATTCTTCTCTCCGGGGACCAGGATGGGGCACGAGGGGACACGATTCAAAGCAATGCGCCGCGGTCTTGCCCGTTTACTGGATCATCGTCCGCAAAATCGCAAACTTTAGTAAGGACGGCTGCTGAAGGTATGATCGGACGCAGGGAAGAGGCAACCACGCTCCGATCTTCCAGTGAGGGTCCAGTGCTATATCGGCAGCTGGGGACAAGCCCCTTTCGAGTCTCGGAATTGAGTTTCGGCACATGGCTCACGGTCGCTGGCGGCGTGGGGCGCGAGCAGGCCATATGCTGCATTCAGGCGGCATTGGATCACGGCATCACACTCTTCGACACTGCCAATCAGTATGGGGCTGGAGAGGCGGAGCGCGTGCTCGGCGAAGCGCTGAATCCGTATCATCGCGACAAATACATGATCGCCACCAAGCTTTTCTTTCCCGTGGGCGATGAACCCGGTCAGGGACTGTCTGCCGCGCAGATTGAGAAGCAGCTTGATCGATCGCTCCAGCGGCTGGGTCTGGACTTCATTGACCTCTACCAGTGTCACCGTTTCGACAAGGAGACGCCACTTGAGGAGACGCTTGCGGCGCTGCACAAAGCGGTGCAATCGGGCAAGGTTCGCGCCATCGGCTTCAGCGAGTGGACAGCGGAGCAGATCGATGCGGCGACTGCGATTGCGGACGAGAATGGGCTCACCGCTTTCTGTTCGAGCCAGCCGCAGTACTCCATGCTTTGGCGCAAGCCGGAGGCTCAAGTGTTTCCCGCATGCGCGCGTCACGGCATCGGCAACCTCGCCTTTTCTCCGCTGGCGCACGGAGTGTTGACGGGCAAGTATGCGCCCGGTCAACCGCCTCCGCTAGGGAGTCGGGCGGCCAGCGAGCAGATGAACATCTTCATGGAGACAGCGGGCCGCCACTACCGTTCCGATTCTCTGCTTGCAGCGGTCGAGAGCCTCAAGCCCATCGCCGCCGACCTTGGCCTTACGATGGCGCAGATGGCGCTGGCATGGGTGCTGCGCCGTACGGAAGTCGCCTCAGCCATCATCGGCGCATCGCGTCCTGAGCAGATCGCCGACAATGTGCGCGCCATCGGCGTGAGGCTTCCCGCTGAGGCGCTCGAACGGATTGATGCGGCGGTTGGCGGCGTTGCTGTCTTCGCCTGACGATTGCATTTTCATCGCAGCGCAGAGCCGCATTTGAATCAGAGCTGCGTATCGGCCTGGCTTAGCAATGAGGACCAATTGCGGATCGATTCTGCGGTGATGGGCGCGCGCCCGGTTTCGGTTGCCGCGAGTTGAATTGCGAAGTTGCCAATTGTGGAGCTCTCCGGATGGCCAATCTCAATCGGTCGGCGCGTGCGACTTTCGATCAACTCCGTCAAGAGCTTGTTACGGCTGGCGCCGCCCAGAATATGAATGCGGTCAAGCCTGCGCCCTTGCAGATTCTCAAGGTTCTTGAGCGCAAGCGCATAGCGGTCTGCCAAGCTCTCGAAGATGACACGGGCAAAGACGGGCTCGTTGCCGGCGACGTCCGGGATGGTGGCCCAGCGGCGACGCCATAGCTGATGATTGATGCGCTCCGGCATGTCGGAGTCCAGCAGCAGCGGCTCGGCGTCTACATCGATGACGCCGGGGAACCCGGCCTGTGCGGCCTGCGCGACCAACTCGTCAATCTCCCACGGGCGGCCTTCGGCTGCCCAGCTCTCCATGCACTGCTTCAGCAGCCACATGCCGTTGATCAGGGAGTGGAAGCAATAGCCTCCGCCGGCGGCGCCAAGGTTTGTGTAGCGGGCGTCGAAAGCGGGCGGAGAGGTGATGGGCTGTGCGATGACTGTGCCCACTAGCGACCAAGTGCCGGAGCAGATGTAGAGAGTGGAGTCCAGGCTGGAGGGTATGCCGGCGATGGCGGAGGCGGTGTCGTGGCAGGACGGGGCAATGAGCTGTGTGTCGCGGAAGGCATCGAGCGCGGCGAGAGGGCCTTTGAGCCTTCCCAGCAGCGTGCCCGCCTGCACGATAGGCGGCGCTGCATCGAGGTTGAGTCCCAGTAGATCAAAGAGGCCTTCATCCCAGTTGCCGGTCTTGAGATTCACCAAGCCAGTGTGGCTGGCGTTGGTGTGCTCGGCTACGCGACGGCCGCCGAGCCAGTGCAGGATGTACTCCGGTAGCATGGCCCAGGGAATGTCGCCGTTGATGCCGGACGCAGGGTCTGCCAGCAGCTGATAGATCGTATTGATGCGGTGCGGCAAGACTCCGGTGCGTGCGTAAAGTTCCTGGGGACTGAGGATTTTGTCCGTGGCCTTCTTTACTTTTTCCGTGCGCTCATCGCGGTAGCAGTGGGGCTGCCCGTGCGGTTGGCCGTCCGGGGCGATGCGCACATAGTCCACCGACCAACTGTCGACGGCGATGGAGGCAATGCCTTCGGGCGCCAGAGCAGCGGCCTTGCGCAGGCCCGCTTCAATGCCGGCCTGGATGGCGTCGAGCGGCCAGTGCATGGCCTTGCCGCGATGCATGGGCCCGTTGGGGATGCGGTGCACGATCTCGATGCGAGGTATCTCTGCCTGGCGTGCCACATCCTCATGCCAGCGCAGCATGGAGACGCGGCAGCTCTCGGCGCCCAGGTCGATGGCAATGCGTGCGGGTTGCGGCATAGAGACGGTTCAGCCCCTTCGAGTGCATTCCCTCAAGGAGTTTAGCGCAGGAACGCCTCGGTAAGTCCGCCATCCACGGGAATCAGGTGGCCGGTGGTGCAGCGCGAACGCGGGCTTCCCAAAAAGAGAATTGCCTCGGCGCAATCGACGGGGTCGATGGGCTGGTGGGTCAGCGTGCGCTTTGCATAGAAGCCGGCGAGAAGATTGCGCAACTCATCGTCGTTCATGGCGTCGTCAAACGGGATGCTGTACTTGGCGAGAGAGGCTTTGACGCGGTCGCGGGGAAACATGGTGGACCCTTTGACGACAGTGGCGGGGCTGATGCCGTTGACGCGGACGCGGGGGCTGAGCGAGACGGCCAGTTCACGCACCAGGTGCGAGACCGCGGCCTTGCTTACGTCGTAAGCTTCAGAGCCGCGCTTGGAGACAACGGCGTTGGCTGAGCTTGTCAGAACGATGGCCGCATCGAGAGCCTGGTCATTGAACAGCTTTGCGGCTTCGTCGGCAAGCAGGTAGTTGGCCGTGACGTTGATGTCGAGCGTGGTGGCCCACAGGGCGTCGGAGACAACCCCGTCCGGCGATGAAGGAAACATGGCCGCGGTGTTGATGAGAATGTCGAGGCCGCCGAAGGCTGCAACGGTTGCGTCGATGGCTTTGGCGATGGCTTCTCGGCTGCGGATGTCGACCGCGGTCATGGCGACGAATTCGGCGGAGTTGATGGCCTTGAGTTCCGCGACGACCTGGGCGGCGGCGGCTTCGTCGCGATCGGCAACGACGACATGGGCGCCGCGCTGCGCGGCCAGCAGAGCCACTGCGCGGCCAATGCCGCTGCCTCCGCCTACGACCAGCACCACGCGGCGGCTGAGCTCTTTCTCCGGCGGCTGGCGGCGAATCTTGGCCTCTTCCATGGCCCAGTATTCAATGCGGAAGGCCTCGATGGCGGGCAGTGCTACGTAGTTGGTGCAGACCTTGAAGCTGGCCGGGTCCTGGCCCACGCCCACCTGCGGCAGTGTGCCAGCAACTTCGCCATCAGCGAGCAGGCTTGCGCCTTCCATGACATGAATGGCGTTGGTGTAGAACTCGCCCACGATGCGGGCCTCAGTCTTGCTCTTGCCGAAGCTGAACATGCCCAGGCCCTGGATCAGGACCACGGTAGGGCTGGCGTCGCGCAGGGCAGGCGAGTCAGGCGTGGCGAAGGAGTGGTAGTAGTCGTGGTACTGCTGGCGGTATTCATCGAGCGAGGCGTCAATCTGCTGCTTGAGCGCGGCGAGATCGGCGCCCGCTGCCCAGGGAATGAAGAGCGGGCGAATCTTGGTTCGGATGAAGTGATCGGGGCAACTGGTGCCGAGATAGGCAAGGTCCTTTGCGTTGGCCGAATTCACAAAGTTGAGAACGTCGGGAGCGTCGGTGAAGCTGGCGATCCAGCGGTTCTGTGTGCTCACGCGGCCGCGCAGGTAAGGCGCTATCTTTACGGCAAGGTCGCGGCGATTCTCGCGCGCTGGAATAGCTTCTCCGCCGAAGCGCGATGAGCCTTTGGCTATGCCATGCCGATCGATGAATTGGCCGATCTGGTCGACTACGGTGAGCGTATTCAGGTAGCACTCGCGCTGCGTCTGGCCCCAGGTGAACAGGCCGTGGCCGCCCAGGACAATGCCATCGCAGCCAGGATTGTCGACGACGGCCTGGCGCAGCATCAGGCCGAGCTCGAAGCCGGGGCGCTGCCAGGGAATCCACACCAGCGCGTGGTTGAACTCGCGATTGAACTCTTCCATCTTCACCTTGCCGTTGGCAGAAGCGGCCAGCGCGATGCCCCAGTCGGGGTGCAGGTGGTCGACATGCGGGAAGGGAAGGAAGCCGTGCAGCGGCGTGTCGATGGAGGCCGCAACCGGGTTGTTGCGGAAGGTACACAGCGGGTACATGGCCACCATGTCATCTTCAAAGTCCACGCCCTTGTAGCTGCGCTCGAGCGCCAGAAACTTGTCCTGGTAAAGAGTGGCAAGACCGGCGCGCTTCATGCTGCCGAGGTCGCCGCCGGAGCCTTTGACCCAGAGGACCTCGACGCGATTGCCGATCAGCGGGTCGATCTCCATGACCTTGGAACTGGTGTTGCCGCCAGCGAAGTTGGTAATGCGCAGGTCAGAGCCGAGCAGGTTGGAGCGGTAACGCAGCAGTTCGGGCTCATCCAGGCCGGCGGCGAGCGCGGAATCCCAGCGGTCTTCGAGAAATTTGAGGGTAGCGGCGGGAGCGGCGGTTTGTGTCATAGATACCAGTTTACCGGGGTTGGGAGCGGTGTGGGTAAAGGCTTCTACACAGATCCCATTTACGGCTCCCAACCTTAGAGCATTCGGGTCTGGCGGAGGATCATTACGCCCATTTCAGGCGTAGCTGCTGACTGTTGCGCTGCGGCTGCCTCGCTCGGCTGCGGCGCGCTCCACGTAGCCGCCTTCGCGCAGTGCTTTCAGCGGGTCGGGCGCAAGCCCGCGCGCCGCGCGCCAGGCAGCGGCAAGGGGGCGCACATCGGTCCAGAATGCGCCGCGGAACAGCTCTTCGGCGGCGACGATATCGCAGGCTTGCTGGTGCCGCGCCAAAAGCTCGCGATTAATCAGCGATGCCTTCAGCCACAGCTCCTGCGCGGTCACCACCGTCTGCACCGTGGCTTCGATCTTGCCCTTCAGGTTATGACTCTGATCAATCATGAATGCCATTGCATGGAGCAGACTTTGGTCTTGTTCGTTCTGCAATTCGTGCTCGCTCTGCAGTTCGTGCCCACTTTGCAGTTCGTGCCCGTTTTGCAATTCGTGAAAGATGCGGAAGATCTGGTAGGGATCGATCGAGCCGAGGGTCAGGTCGTCGTCGGCGTAGCGGCGATCATTGAAGTGAAAGCCGCCCAGCAGGCCGGTGTGCAGCAGCCAGGCGACGATCTGCTCAATGTTCTGCGCGTTGTAGTGATGGCCGGTGTCGACTAGCACGCGAGCCTGTGGGCCGGCAGCGCGGGCCAGGTGCGAAGCCATGCCCCAGTCGGCAATGTCGGTGTGATAAAAGGCCGGCTCAAAGGGCTTGTACTCCACCAGCAAACGCTGCTCCGGGCCGAGCGCTGCGTGTGCTGTGTGCAGCGCATCTTCCAGCCATTCGATGCGCCTGCGCATGCTCTGCGAACCCGGATAGTTTGAGCCATCCGCAAGCCAGAGCGAGATGTCGCGCGAACCGCACGCCCTGGCGATCTCGATCGAATCCAGCACATGGTCAAGCGCCTGCCGGCGGATGCCTGCATCCGGATTGCACAGCGACCCGAACTTGTACTGCTGGTCCTGAAACAGGTTGGGATTGATGGACCCGGCGCGGATGCCGTACCGGGACTCAAGAACGCGCAACTCGCCGATGTCGCGCACGCCATTGGGCAAGTCCCACAGCACATGCAGCGCCATGGTGGGCGTGGCGCCGGTCAGCCGGTTCACCTCGGCCGCGTCGGCAAACTTCTCTTTGAGAGTGGTGGCGGCTGCCGGCTGTACAAACTTTCCGAAGCGCGTGCCGGTGTTGGCAAATCCCCAGGACGGCACTTCAATCTGAAATCCGTCCAGCGCCTTGAAAGCCTGGTCAAGCAGTTCGGGAGCGGGGGAATTCTGCGAATGCATGACCACCTCGTGTCGGATGTTGCTTCAGGCGCGCGCTTGGCTCTGGCTGGCAATAGACCAGCTGCCGCGTTTCCAGGGTCCCTCCGCCACGGCGGTCGAGGGACCCTGGGGCAGCCGAGCTACTTGCCCGGTAGAGCACCGGAAGCAGTATCGTAGCCGCTAGGGACATGAAGTGTCTATTGCGACAAACCTACTTCGAGAGATGAACCGATCCGGATTGCCACCGGCTTGCTGTCAACCTTCTCCAGGGTGCTGCGTCTAAATGTTTAACTTAATAGTGGCTTTATTCTGGCCGCGCTGGTTTGCTCCTCTGCGGCTTTCCTTTCTGGTGCATGTTTCCATTTTTCATAGTTTTGCCGGATGGATGGCTTCAGGACTATATATGCGGTCTTTTTCTGCGGATTTTACGTTGTCGAACGCTCGCGTCTTCAGGCCTGGAACAGGTCCGGGAACGCGTCGTCTTGCCGAGTCCGCGGTTCAGGCAAAGATGAAGAATCTGTCATTCGCTTCGGAGCGTACTGGAAGTGAATACGAGTGTTGCTCCCCCGTGTTAGCTTGATTGCAACTGTCAGTCGTCCTGGTTTCTGGTCCGGTTTCCCAAGAAAGGGTTCAAGAAAAATCATGCGTACCCTGCGTCTGTTTCTCCTTTGCATTTTGGCCGCGCAACTGATGTATGCAACGCAATCGCCCGCTGAGCAGTTCGTTGCTCCCAGGGTTCGGATTGTCAACCGGATCGACGAAAGCGACAGGATCACGCTGAAGGGGAATACCCATCCGGCCGCCAGGGCCGCGAATGACAGAGGGCGGGTGAGCCCAACGCTCGCCATGACGGACCTGATCCTGGTGCTCAGCCGCGACTCGGTGCAGCAGGCCGCTTTCGACAAGTTTGTCGGCAATCTTTATAACCCGGACTCGCCGGACTTCCATCAGTGGCTCACGCCGCAGCAGGTGGGCGCGGACTTCGGGCCGTCAGAGACCGACGTCGCCACCATCGCAAACTGGCTCACCGGCCACGGATTCACGGTGAGCGAGGTGAGCAACGACCGCCTTTCGATCCGTTTCAATGGCACCGCGGCGCTGGTGGAGAGCGCTTTCCACACGGAGATCCATAACCTGTCTGTACACGGCGTGGCGCATATCGCGAATATGAGCGATCCTGAGATCCCGGCGGCGCTGGCTTCGGTGGTCGTCGGCGTCAAGGCGCTGCACAACTTCTTTCCGCGGCCGGAGCATCACCTGGGCAGCGCCGTCGAGCGGGACAGCGCCACCGGCATGTGGAAGCGCCTGTCCGCGCCCATTACGGCTCGGCCCGACCAGCGCGGCGCGGGCGCACACCCGGCGGCTTCGGCGGTCCCTGGCATGCTCGCGCGCCCGGAAGCCTCCGCTCACCCCGAATTCGGCATTAGCGTCGGCGGTACGTATCCCTACCTCGACGAGGATGTGGGCCCGTACGACTTTGCCACCATCTATAACATCCTGCCGCTGTGGAATGCCAGCTCGCCCATCGACGGCGCCGGCCAGACCATCGCCATCGCCGGCACCAGCGACATTGAAGTGGGCCAAGCCACGACTGAGACTGGAGCCAGCGGCGCAAACGACATCGCCACCTTCCGCACCTTCTTCGGCCTGCCCACCGGCAACGCGGCCAACACGCCCATGCGCATCTCCGGCAACAGCCAGCCGCTCACTGTCTGCTCCAGTGCCCTGGAAATCTACTGCAGCGTGGACGATCTGATTGAGAACACGCTGGATGTCGAGTGGTCGGGTTCGGTGGCCAGGAACGCGCAGATTGTGCTGGTCGCATCGTATCCCGCCTCCACTACGGACGACAACCTGTACGACTCGGAAAGCTATATCGTCAACAACCTCACCGCGCGCATCATGAACGTCAGCTATGGCGAGTGCGAGCAGGCCAACGGCACCGCCGGCAACGTGCAGTATTACGACCTGTGGCAGACGGCAGCGGCTGAAGGCATCTCGGTGTTTGTAGCCGCTGGAGACTCGGGCTCGGCCAGCTGCGACCAGGGCGGCGATGCGGCTGGCTTGCCCTATCCCGCTGAGTTTGGCCTCAACGTCAGCGGGCTCGCCTCCACGCCGTACAACACGGCTGTGGGCGGAACCGACTTCAACTGGTGCCCGCTGGACACAGCTTTCAACACCATCTGCACTGCCTCGCCCTACTGGAACGCGTCTAATTCTTCCGGAACCAATTTCAACGCCAAGGGCTACGTGCCGGAGACGCCCTGGAACGAATCGTGTGCGAATCCATTGACGACTACCTTCCTGGCCGACTTTGCCAACGTGGAGTACGGCCTTACGTCGGGCGTTTCGGACACTGAGGATGCCTGCAACTTTCTGGTTGCGTATTCCTCCGGCGTCGGCGGACTAGGTCAGATCGACTACGGGATTCTCTCCCTTGTGGACACCGTCGGCGGCAGCGGCGGCGCCAGCGGCTGCGTGGTCAACGGCACCACCAGCACCAGCACCACGCTGGGCGCCTGCACCACCGGAGCCACCAGCACCGGAGCCACCACCAATCCAGATACCAACGCGGCCCAGGCCTCTTTGACGGTGGTGAACAATGGCTGGCCAAAGCCAAGCTGGCAGACCAACGCCGCCATCCCCGGGCTGCCCTCCGACGGCGTGCGCGACCTGCCCGACGTGAGCTTTTTTGCATCCGATGGTCTGGTCTCCAGCAGTGCTTATCTGATCTGCGTGTCTGACGTTGCGCCATGCAGCTACTCGACCAAGTCCGAGCCCACCGCGCAGGAAGTCGGCGGAACGTCTGTCGCTACGCCCGCAATGGCTGGCGTGATGGCCCTGATCAACCAGAAGGCTGGAGCCGCGCAGGGACTTGCCACGCCCGGCCTGTACGCGCTGGCAGCCAAGCAGACTTATTCCAACTGCAGCGCGGAGAGCGCGACCACCGGCAATGGCTGCATGTTCAACGACATTGATTCCGGCACCAACGCCATGCCGTGCGACTACGACGCTTACGTCACCACGCCGTCGCCCAACTGCACCATCCTTCACTCCGGCGACTACGTCGGCATCCTGCCCGGTTACAGCGGCGTCAAGGGATACGACCAAGCCACCGGCCTGGGCTCGCTCAACGTGACCAACGTGGTGAACGGGTGGGTGACAGTGGCTGCGGGATCGGCTGCGGCCACCTTAACGGTGACTCCTACGCCGACGACGCTGCCCATCAGCGAGGATCTGGTTGTTGTCGTTGCCGCCGCCGGGCCCAAAGGAAACGTCACGTCTGCTGGGAAAGCCGTTCTCCCTACCGGATCCGTCAAGCTGACCGCTGGAACGTACACATCTTCCTCCGAAGCTCTGGGCAGCGATGGCACGGCGACTTTCATCGTCCCTTCAGACAGCCTGAGCATCGGCGGGAACACCATCCAGGCCAGCTATACCGGAGACGTGCTGTACGGAGCGGCAACTGGCTCGGCCCAGGTCACGGGCACGACCGCTGCCCTGCTTACGCCGGTTGTAGCCGTAACTCCGGCCGCCACGGGCGTGAACACCGGAGCGAGCCTTACTGTGGTGGCAGCCATCACCGGCACGGGCGCCACCCCCAGCGGGACCGTCACCCTGACCGGCGGCGGCTACTCCTCCGGGCAACAGACGCTCTCCGCCGGGGGCTACACCTTCAAGATTCCCGCCAATACGCTGGCAAACGGAGCAGATACGCTGACCCTTGCCTACTTCGGCGACGCGAATTACATTGCAGCAGACGGTACAGCGGTCGTCACGGTAGGCGAATCGACGTTCTCGCTGGCGGCCACCGCACCGGCAGCCATTGCACCCGGGGCAACCGCAACCTCGACCATCACAGTTACAGCGGTGGCAGGATACACCGGAACCGTGACCCTGACCTGCCAGGAGGAGGCGGACAGCTCGCCCACCACCGGCGATGGTGCTACCTGCTCAATCCCCACCGGAGTAGTCGCCATGGGCGGCACAGTGGTGGCAACGGTGAACACCTCCGCACCGGTGAGTGCAGCGCTACGCTATCCGAAGGTGCACGGGAACGGAAGGGGCTGGGAAGGCGCAGGGGGCGGAGCAGTGCTGGCGCTGGTGCTCTTCTTTGGGATTCCGGCACGCCGCCGCAGTTGGCGCGCGATGCTGGGCATGGTGATGCTGATGGCAGCCCTGGGCACGATGGCGGCCTGCGGCGGGGGCAGCAGTAATGGAGGCGGAGGAGGAGGCGGTACGAGCGATCCAGGCACCGTGGCCGGCACCTACACCTTCACCGTGGTCGCCACCGGAAGTCCTTCTGTCACGCCCACCGTGCAGACCACGTTCACAGTGACGGTGAACTAGCGCACTGGCCACAAGCTGGAAGGGAGAAAGCCCGGATCGTGTATCCCCTCCATTCGTCTTTGCCGGCGAATGGAGGGGGTTTCTGGCCGCCAGAAAGTTAAGGTTGCGTCGCGGGCGCATTTTCGGCGGAAGGGAAACAGTTTTCCGTCGGCCTATGCAAATTGTTGCGCATCCGGAGGTCAAGCTCCGCTCTCCGTATTCATGTAAAATAACTTACATAGGTCATGCTATTGGTCATTCAATTGCTAATTACTTTCGGGTTACACAGCGTACCTCTTGAGCACCCCTAGAAAATCATCGGTATCCAGACCACAGACCCCCAACGCGGATTGGAGAAACCATGAAATACAGTTTCGCAGCGAAGAGAGCTCTCTCTCGATTCCACTTCAAATCCACAGCGCGGGTCGCGCTTGTTGTGGGCGCCACGGCGCTTACCGCAATGCACCTCTCCGCTAACCCCACCGGCTACGCGGGAGAAGACCTTGGCGTTCTTGGGACGGGATCACATCCCAACTCAAACACCGCCTACAACCTCTTCTACAGCGATGCCAGCAGTATTGGAAGCGTCTCGCTGCTCACGTTTGAGAGCTCGCCGCTTGGCGCATTCTCTTCACTGACTCCGGCCGCCGGCGTCACCGTCACCGGAACCGATTTCTTTGGCAATCATCAGACCATTCGCGACACGACAGATTTCCCGTCTTCTCCAACGCTGGATGGCTCAAACACCACTCCAGGTGGCGCGAACTTTATCGAGGAGATTGGCGGAACGGTGACCTTCAGCTTTGCTACGCCGATCAACTCCTTCGGCGCGTGGCTGACTGGCGTCCAGGACTTTACCCAGGATCTCGTCACGTTTTCAGACGGGACCTCCTGGTACCTGAATGTTCCGGAGAATGGCACCTCGAACAGCAAGGGTGCGGTGGACTTTGTCGGGATCACAGATGCCGGCAAGTCGATCAGCAGCATCACAATCTTCGCCGGGAACAACAGTTATGACGCGATCGGTATCGACGATGTGAGCTACGGAGAGCATGTCTCGACCACACCGGAGCCTGGGTCCGTGGTCCTTATGCTCACTGGTTGCCTGGCGTTCGGCCTGCTGCTATGGCAGCGCCGCTCTGCCCAGGCACTGTAAACACAAACTCTGCAGCTGCAGAAATGGCAAAGGCGGCAAAGGGCAAACCCCCTTTGCCGCCTTTGCTTTTTGGTAGAACCCGGCGACGCTGGCTATTTCGAGAGCTGGTCGAGCGCCAGGTTGAGCTGGAGCACGTTCACGCGTGCCTCGCCCAGGACGCCGAACTGGCGTCCTGCGGTATTGGCGGCGATCAGGCCGCGTACCTGCTCATCGCTCAGGCTGCGGGCTTTGGCCACGCGCGGAGCCTGAAAGTAGGCCGCGTCGGGCGTGATGTCGGGGTCGAGGCCAGAGCCTGACGTGGT
>Ga0182030_10015275_pt1 | contig 15064 bp, 11 predicted proteins | sample 812S3MmetaG_FD_121299 | JGI IMG/M metagenome (GOLD analysis project Ga0182030, IMG submission 121299) | Permafrost microbial communities from Stordalen Mire, Sweden - 812S3M metaG (Illumina Assembly) | ecosystem: Environmental > Terrestrial > Soil > Wetlands > Permafrost | place: Sweden... | reverse complement strand
TTGCTAAACCGTTGTACGGTCAAAAGCTGTACCCGGGGTTCGAATCCCCGTCTCTCCGCCAGTAGCTTTTAAGTAATTGAAAAAAATGTAACTTATAAAGATTCACATGATCGGCAGCCGACCTGCCGATTTTCTCTTTTTAGCATCCAGTTGCATGTTGGTTGCATGTTCGAGTTTCTGCATGGCATTAACTGCATTAGGATCAATAGTTTTGATGTAAGCGCGCTGGGTCACACTCACGTTCGAATGCCTCAGAACCGCCTGAATCATCTTGTCGTGCACTCCCAGCCGATGAAGGTTGGTCGCCAGACCACGGCGAAACCCGCCTGAGCTGCGCTGTGGTAACTGACGCATAGCCCGTGTTACGACCGGAACCTGGCAACCGATCTGCCAGACTCTCGATATTTTGCGGGGAGGCTCTTAGAGGCACCCCAAAGGTTTCAAACCACCCTCTTGAGAATTTCAGTGTCGGCCGGCTGTTGCACTCTGTAGTCGGAGAAGTGAATGACATTGTCGTAGGCATCCTTGATCAGGTCCTGGAGGGGAATAACGCTGCCGTTCACGCGTTGTTCGTCCAGCAGATCAAGATCGACATCGGCCACAATAATCTGCTCCTGGTTGATGGTGCCCTCGGCGGCGATCCCGTCCCTGGCAAAGTAGTAATCCGAGGGGGTGAGAATGGCGGCCTGGCCGTAGTTTGCCGCCATGTAGGGCACAAAGGGGAGATTGCCCACGGTCCCGGTCATAGCAACGTATACCTGGTTCTCAATCGCGCGGGCTTGAGCGCAATATCGGACACGGCAGAAGCCCTCACGTCCGTCGGTACAAGACGGAATAAAGAGAATCTCGGCGCCGGCCTCGGCCATTACCCTGGCCAGCTCGGGAAACTCCACGTCGTAGCAGATGAGAATGGCAATATTGCCGAAGTCTGTGTGGTAGAGGGAGAGCCCGTGGCCGCGGCTGAGCTGGTAAGGGCCGCTCTCGGTAGAGGTCAAGTGGACTTTCTTCTGCCGGAAGACGCGCCCGTTGGGGGTGAACAGGTGCGCGGCGTTGAAGATTTTGCCCCTCTCGAAGACTGGGTGCGTTCCTCCGATGATGTAAATGCCCGTTTCCTTGGCTAAGCGCATGAATAGCGCCTCGTATTGGGGCGCCATTTGGGCCAGGCGGCGCACCGCCAGTGCCGGTGCGGGCTCATTGATGTAGCTGAGCAACTGCATGGTGAAGAATTCGGGAAACAGGACGAAGTGGGCGCGGTAATCCTTAGCGCTGCGCACGAAAAACTCTACCTGGCTGGCGAAGTCCTCAAAGCGGGCGATGGGGCGGAGCAGGTACTGGACGGCTGCGATGCGAACCCGGCGCGGACGGGGAGTACCCCGCATCGCCTCGGCGGCAGCTTGTTCCACTGCCGCATGCTGAAGACTTGCCTGGAGGCTAGTTGAGGAGGTGTATTCCGGGTTCAGCCATTCGAGCACCGTGGCAAACCCACGCGATTCGACATCGTGCATGTATTCAGGAACCACATCTAGGACCACGAGTCCGTTCTCGAGCTGGAATGTGAGCGCCGGGTCCCATCGCTTGCCTGCGACAACTTCGGCCACGTATTCCTTCGGCGACAAATGTTCGGCAACTTCATCATAGCCGGCAATCCGGCCACCTGTGAGAAGCCGCTTCAGCCCCCGCTCGCGAATCAGATCCTTGCGTGCCTCGTAAAGCTGCGTACCGACGCCCTGATGGCGTGCCATGTCGTCCACGCCGATTTCTGCGCCATACAAGGTCAAGCCGATGGGGTTGTGGGTATCGAATGTCCCATTCCCGGTAATCGCCGACCAGTTGGCGGCCTCGGCGTAATCGTCCCAGTCGATAATCAGCGAACTGCTCGAGCCCAAAATGCGGCCGGCCGGGTCGGATACCACAAGCTGGCCTTCCGGGAAAACGCTGACGTGATGCTCCAACTGCCCGGCTTCCCAAGGCGGCTTGCCCGGAAATGTGTGAAGTTGCAGCTCAATGACAGCTGGAATGTCGGTCAGCGTCATCTGCCTGACACAGAACGGGCTCTGTGGGAAGGACGTCGTTGCCACAATAATGCTCTCCTGACTTTGTGCTAAGCCACGAAGTCAGTCTACCTGCACCCTGTTACCGGGAATGTACCAATTTGCTCAGTGCCTCAGCTCTTTGCGATGTTTAGTGCAGAAGGTTCATCGATTTGTCCACAGGACAATCTGAGTTGGCGAGAACAGCTCGACTCACTCAATGCAATAAGCATCTGCTGCAAAGATGCTCGTAAAAGGCCCGGACATTTCAGCCTATCAAGTAAGAAAGAAAACTATGAATCCAGGAAAAACTTCACCCAGCCAAACTAAAATAGTTTCGGCTATGGAGCGGTTGAGCAGGGAGCTGGGGTAAGAGTTCAAACACCATGAAACGAAGCGATTGACACTGACTTGCCAATGGGGTTAAATGTGACCCCACCGGATATCTTCAGACCGACGACGGACTAAAGAGGTCCCTCTACGCGGTTGTCAGCGTGCCGACCGAGGCTTTGCCCGGCTCGGGAGCTTCTGCCGAAACCAAGGGGGAGACAGGTGTCACTCAGTTGGCTAGGCCGCGGAATCGAGGATTCTGAAGGCATAAGCAGTTATAGAAAGTAAAGGAGAAGAATCATGAAGAAGAGCGGGTGCGTAGCGTTTTCTACGGTATTAATGCTTGGTGTTCTGATCCTGACGGGCCTTTGTCCCAATGCAAAGGCGGCAAATCTACCTCAAAAGGATGCGATCCTGGTTGGATGGGTAGCACCGTTTACAGGTCCCTTGGCGCAGTTCACTCAATCCACTAAGTTCATTGAGGCAAAAGCGCTGGCTGAGATGAATAAGAACGGCGGAATATACGTTGAAGAATATAAGAGGAAGCTTCCCGTCAAGATCATATGGGCGGACAGCGAAAGCAATCCTACCAAAGCATCCGAGGCTGCCAACAAGCTTGTGCTTAGCAACAAGGTTGACTTCTTAATTGCTTCGTGGACCCCAGATACAATCAACCCGGTTTCGGCTGTGGCTGAAAGACATAAGATACCCGCTTTGATGGAAAATGGACCGATTGAATCCTGGATGACCGGAGGTCCTTACAAGTGGGCGTACGGCGATCTTTTTTCCTTAGAAAATATGGTCGATACTTACATCGCTGCCTGGGATACGGTGAAAACCAACAAGAAGGTCGGCTTTGTCTATGATAACCAGGTCGATGGAATTCTCCTATCAAAGCTCAACAGGCAAAGAGCAGAAGCCAGAGGCTATACGATCATAGACCCGGGTAGATTCCCGGCAGGCACAAAGGACTATACGTCAATCATCAGCCAGTTCAAAAAGGCAGGCGTCGACATTGTCGTAGCCAACATGATTACACCTGATTTCGCAGTTGCATTGAAGCAGTTTCATCAACAAGGCTTTATCCCAAAGATATTTACTATCGGCAAGGGCTTGTGTTTCAGGTCCGATGCGAACGCATTGGGCGGTGATTTGGGAAACGGGTTACTAGCGGAAGATCACTGGGAACCAACTTTCCCCTTTAAGTCATCCTTGACAGGTCAAACCGCAGCCGGACTTTCTGCGGAGTGGGCGAAAACCGGCAAATATCCTGACGCGACTTTAGGATACGACATGTCAACTTTCGACGTGTTGGCCGATGTCCTCACAAGGGCTAAGTCTTTAGATCGGGAGAAACTAAGAAAAGCACTTTCTGAGACGGACCTAAATACCATGTTCGGCCACATCAAATACGATAAAAGAAACATCGCAGAGGTGCCGCTCGTAGTTTCCCAGTGGGTAAAGGGCAAGAATGGCGCTTGGGATAAGCATATTATCGCAACCGGAAAATTCACAAAGGTTCCAGTGGCTAAGGAAAAGTTATTCTTCTTGCCTGGTTCTAACTAATTGCGCGACGTGGTGTCTCCCGCACCGGGAGACACCGTGCGATATGGATGAATCATTCCGACCGGTCAGGCAAAACCCGCAGAACTGTAGTTGTGCGGGTTTTGCAGTCTCACTAACGCAGCAAGCATCCGGTCCGATCCCACGGCATAAAAGAGGAGGCAGTATTGACCAACGTTCTCACCGTCGAGAATTTGAGCATTTCTTTTGGCAGTAATGACGTGTTGAAGTCAATTAATTTCGAGGTACGAAACAACGAGATCCTTGGAGTCATAGGACCGAACGGCGCGGGAAAAACGGTAATGCTCAATATCCTCACCGGAATCTTAAAGCCCTCCACGGGAAGTATCACTTTCTTAGGAGAAAACGTTACTCATAAGACGATCACCGAGAGATGCCACATGGGACTCGGAAGAACCTTCCAGGTGCCTAGGTCATTTGAAGGAATGACTGTCTTCGAAAATGTCATTGTCGGTGCCGTTTACGGCGGGGGCATGACCGAAAAGAAGGGGAAGAAAAAAGCCTTTGAGATTCTCGAGATGATCAGTTTGGTTGATAAGGCGACGTGGTTTGCCGGCAAATTAAGCCTTATCGACAGAAAGAGACTCGAAATCGGCAGGGCCCTGGCAAGCGATCCGAAGGTGCTGTTCTTCGATGAAGTGGCAGGGGGGCTGACAGAAAAGGAAGTTGACAAAATGTTAGCGATCGTCCGGATGATCAAGGATCAGAATATCAGTATCGTTTGGATCGAGCATGTGCTGCAGACTATGCGGGAGGGAACGGACAGGATTCTTTGTCTCGCCGAAGGAAAAGTTGTCAAGTGCGGCCTTCCTGAGGAGGTTATGAGCTCGAAAGAAGTGTCGGAATGTTATTTAGGGGCTGACGAAGAATGCTGAGCCAAGAGGATAATGTATTACTCAAAGTTGAAAATCTGGAGGTGCATTATGGAGACCTTCAGGCTCTTTATGGTGTTTCCTTACGTATTTCTAAAGGGTCGATCGTTTCGATCATCGGCTCGAACGGCGCTGGCAAGTCAACTCTCCTGGCGACTATTACCGGCATCAACAAGCCGACCAAGGGAAGAATAACCTTCAAGGACGAAGACATCAGCGGCATTCGAACCCATAAGATAGTTTCTAAAGGTATTACCATGTCTCCTGAGGGCAGCAGGGTATTTGAAAAAATGAGCGTGGAAGAGAATCTCTTGATGGGAGCCTATCTGCCGCGTGCGAGAAGAAAGAAAGAGGAACTGCTGAAAAGGGTATATGGATTGTTCCCGGCGTTAAAAGAAAAATCAGGGCAGCTGGCTACTTACTTAAGCGGCGGACAAAGGCAGATGCTCGCGATAGGAAGGGCCCTCATGGTGGACCCAGAGGTCATATTGTGCGATGAAGTCTCCATGGGACTTGCTCCGGTCATCGTGAAGGATATTTACCACAAGATCAGGGAGATCAACCAGGAAGGTATGACCTTTATACTTGTGGAGCAGGACGTAAAGAGAAGTCTTAAATATTCTGATTACAGCTACGTCATAGTGAAAGGCAAGATCGTGATGGAAGGGCCTTCCTCCCAGCTTCCCGAGGAAGAGGTTAAGGACGCGTTTTTTGGCATACACAAATATGCTTAACTGATCGTTTGTTGAGGTGATACGGATGGAGGTTCTTCTTCAATTGGTTCTAAATGGCATCCTACTTGGAGGCCTGTACGCGATGATAGGCTTAGGAATGTCTCTCATCTTCGGAATCATGGGGATCATAAACCTGGCCCACGGGGACCTCATGATTGTATCTACCTACATGAGCATGGTATTGGCAATGCAGTTCTCCGGCAATGTTTTCATCGCGCTCTTGATTACTGTCATCGTCATGATGATTATCGGTTTTCTCGTTCAGACTTTCTTGGTCAACAAGGTCGTCGATAAGGGTTCGGAGCCGCCGCTCCTGATCACGTTCGGGTTGTCTATCATTCTGCAGAATGTTTTGATGTTAATCTTCGGCGCGGACGCCAAGGCCATCCCTACCCAGATCGCCTCTGAAAATATCGTCACAACACCATGGTTCTCCATATCGGCAATCTATCTTATTAATTTTCTGGTATCGATCGTCGTTATACTTTCGCTCCACTTCATCATGAAGAAGACTTATTTTGGAAGAGCCATAAGAGCTACTTCAAGTGACGTTGTTGCGTCAGAGCTGGTAGGTGTCAACACTAAAAGGATCTATGCGTATACCATGTGCCTTGCAATGGCGACTGCCTCGATTGCCGGTCTCTTGATAGGCATGACCTTTACTTACAGTCCCACCACGGGAACGCAGTATCTGATATTTGCTTTTGGAGTCGTTGTGATCGGTGGAATGGGAAACCTAGTTGGAACCCTTTTGGGCGGTATTATTCTTGGGTTGTCGCAAATGCTCGGCTCCTACTTTTTCGGTACCGCCTACCAATTGTTCTCTGGGTATATCGTGCTTCTGGTCATATTGACATTCAGGCCTCAGGGGCTTTTTGCTGAAGCGCGCAAATAGGATTCTTCCAGAGATGAAGGAGTATGGATAGAGTGGCTTTTATAAACGGAAACAATGCTGCAGCATCGGTAAAAATAATTATTCTCGGAATTATCGTTGTCTCACTGTTTACGCTCCCTTTTTGGGCACCGGAAAGCGTGGTGATGATTTTTCTTCTCATCATGTTGTACATGTCGTTAGGGCAGATGTGGAATCTTTTAGCAGGCTATGCGGGACTTGTTTCTTTGGGACAGCAGATCTTCATAGGACTTGGAGGGTACTCCCTCGCAGTCATCACTGAAGTGTATCATTTGAACTTTCTTCTTGCCATTTTTGTCGGGGGAGTTGTTTCGGGAGTCTTTGCCTTAATTATTTCACTGCCTATTTTTAAAATGAAGGGTATTTATTTTGCCATCAGTACGTGGGTAATCGCCGAGGCTTTGGCGCTTTATTTTCTAAACTGGTCGTTCGTCGGGTACGGGGTTGGCTTTAACATAAGAACCACGTACGAGATGTCGACTTCCTTTCTCTATTACCTTTCTCTTGTTCTTGGTTTGGGTTCCGTGCTTCTTGTCTATATCATCATGCGAACCAAGCGCGGACTGGCATTGATGGCAATGAGAGACAATGAGCTGGCCGCCGAGGTGATGGGAATCGAGCTTTACAAGACGAAGCTTGTTATATTTTTGATTTCCGCTTTCATTACAGGAATGACCGGCGCGGTATTGTACCTGAATATCTCATTCATTCAGCCCTATGCGGCTTTCAGCATCGACTGGACCGTGGCAGCGGTTGTTATAGTGATTATCGGCGGGATTGGAACGATGGAGGGTCCTATCATCGGTGCTGTCGTCTACGTTATTCTAAAGCAGTTCTTGTATGATTTTCCGGGCATCAGCATGATTATATTGGGTGTGATCGCAATTCTGATCATTCTTATAGCTCCGAAAGGAATCATGGGAATGCTTCATGGTAAATTTGGCTGGGAGCTACTCTCGCCTAGAAGAAGTGTGAAAAATGTAAGACAAGTGATTCATCCGGATTGCGCGTAAAGAGGCGCGCGGCATTCGAATTGCACCCGAATCTATTGGGCTGGCTTGGAGAGATTCATATGTGTAAGCGAGGTAGGTCGATTTCACCGAAAAGGTAACGCGGCGAGGCCACGAGCAACCGCAACTAGAAACGCTAGCAGGCGGAGGACATTGCCCAGGTTATCGCCCTATGACGGAGCGGGAAGCACCTGGCTTCAATGCGCTTCAGCGCGCAGGCGCGCGGGAGCAGCGGAAGCGGGCAGGCGAAGTCTGAAGAGATTCTCGGCGTTGGTTCGGGCAATCTTGAGCCGATCCGTCTCACTGATTGCGTCCAGGTTGTCAAGCCAGTCAGCGGCCTCACTTATCTTCTCGAAGGGGTAATCGGCGGCGAATAAAATGCGGCCGGCTCCTACTTCAAGGATGGCGTTAAGCAGGGTCTTGGTGGAGAAATTGCCGCTGGTAGCAAAATAGAAGTTGTTGCGAAGATATTCTCCGAGCGGCCTCTGGGCGGGAATTCCGCGCGGCATTACGCTAAGACGATGCTCGATACGCCAGATTGTGTTTGGCAAGGTTTCGCCAAGATGGCCGAGAATGGCAGTGAGCTTAGGGTACGTATCAAAGAGTCCACTCGCCATTAGCCGCAAAGCATGGGTTGCGGTTTCGACTCCAAAAGACCATGCGGCTCCGCGGAACCATGGGTGGCCATCGAGGTCTGTCCGAGCGGGCGCGATTCTGGGGTGCAGGTAAAAAGGTACGCCGAGGCTTTCCACGTTCGCCCAGAATGGCCAGTATTGCGGGAGATCGCAGTAGACAGCCGAATCATCGCGGTCCACCTGGGAAAATCCATTGAGACAAAGTCCCTTAAAACCTAGTTCCTTGACGCAACGGACTAACTCCTGCGAGGCGGCCTCGGGGTCCTGCATGGGCAAGGCAGCAAGCGCCTGAAAACGATCGGGCGTTTTCGCGACAATATCGGCGAGGTAATCGTTTGCCCGGCGCGCGATCTCGGTGGCCCGGCGCTTTTCCGGTATCGCTTGAATGCCTGGAGAAGCCAGGGAGAGGATTGCCGTTTGCACGCCGCAGGCATCCATCTCTTCGAGGAGGCGCCCATGCACGTCCAGCAGGGCCTGGCGCAGCTTCGGCCATCCCGCCTGGGGAAGTTGGGTCTGCGAATCGTCAATGATCTCAGGAAATCCGAAGTGTTCTTCAACCGCAATTTTTTGAAGGGTCATTTGTTCATCTACCAGTTCCGGCCGCGGCCGTCGAAGCTGCCGCAAGAGGGATCGCCTTAGTGGGAACGAAGAAGACAATTACGGCCGCCCCAACCAGGAAGACAACGATGCACATCAGACTGGCAATCCAAGTATGCGTCAGATCTTTGAGGAAGCCAATAATCAGTGGGCTAGCAGAGGCGGCTACGATACCGCAGCTACTGATAAACGCGAGTCCAACCGGGCGAGCCGCCGGAGACAGCACAGTGGGCGGAATTGTCCAGAAAATTGCCTGGCCGACAAACGCGCCGATGGAACAGAAGATCAGGCCGCCCATGCGAAGTTCAGGCGCATGAACGAAAGCCACGACGAGCCACCCGAGGGCGGCGAGCAGGAGCGGCAGCACGAGATGCCAAGTGCGTTCCATCCTGCGATCAGAATGGGCGCTCCAAAACGGCATGACGAGCGCGGTGCAAATTGCCGGAATCGCAATGAACAGGCCGACGTAAGAGAGGCCGTGGGCCTTGATTACCTCGCGCACGATTAGGGGAGTCCAAGTCACATTCGTGTTTACTCCCGCCATCACTCCAAAGTAAATCAGGGCGCAGAGAATAACATTGCGGCTAAACACTTCACGCCATGGCTTGCCGCCAGGGGAGTGTATGGTAAGTGAGCTTTGCTCATGCAGAAGACTGCGTTGCAGCGCGAACCGTTCGGCTTCGGTCAGCCACTTTGCCTTGGTCGGACTGTCGCTGAGATAGAAGTAGGTGATAATGCCCAAAACGATGGTGGGCGCGCCTTCAATGAGAAACAGCCACCGCCAACCGGAAAGTCCCAGGAAGCCATTTCCGTGTTGGAGAATAAGTCCCGAGACGGATGATCCAATCGCCATGGTAACCGGTTGCGCAATCAAGAATAGCCCGGTGGCGCGGGCCCGGTATGAGGCCGGGAACCAGTAGGTGAGATACAGAAAGGTTCCAGGAATGAAGCCTGCTTCAGCGATGCCCAGCAACAGGCGAAAACCATACAGGCTGGTTGAGTTGGTGGCAAACATGGTCGCCGTGGAGGCAATTCCCCAAGTAATCAAGATGCGGGCGATCCATCGCCGCGGGCCATACTTAGCCAGCATCATGTTGCTCGGGATTTCGCATAAAAAATACCCGATATAAAAAATGGTGTTGGCGAAACCGAACATGGTTGCCGTGAGTCTTAGATCCTTATTCATTGACAAGGCCGCAAAACCGATGTTGGCCCGATCCAGTTGGGCGAAAATGCAAAGGATAAAGAGGAAGGTGATAAGGCGGCGAAAAGCCTTCTTTATCGCTTGTTCCTCGAAAGCTAAATCAGTCGCCGGCTCCGGGTGGGTCACAGTTGTCAACGAAGCTCCTTTTCAATCGCTGTTGCCCAGTGCAGTATTCCCAGGCAAGAGATACCGAAACCAATGGAAGGCACCGACCTTGGGATAGGAAAGTTGGCGTGAAGTATGGAGGGGTCAGGTAGAGTCTGTCAATCACAAATTTCACAAATTTCGCTGCGGGTCAGGCTGTCCTATGAGGTCTGGATTGGTAAAAAATAAAGCATTTCCTTTTGCGGCGGAGAAGCACTACAATTAAGGATTTTTTGAGCAAAGGGAATTCATGAGGTGAGGACCATGCTAGCGGCGAGCTTGCCCGCTTGCAGAAGAGGAGCCATGAAAGTTCGCCGTGTTGTGACCTGCCATAGCGCCGAGGGGAAATCGATTGCCGGTATGGATGGGCCTCCGCCCCATTGCATATCACGAGACGAAAGCCAAAGGCGGCTGGGGACTGACGAACAAGGCGATATAAGAGCGGCCTTTTTCAGGGTTTTGAATGAAAACAACGTGCGCCGCTTTACTTCCGCCAAAATAGTGGAGATCACCGATAAAGGGGTTCTGCTCGAGGAGAACGGCACCACAACCCTTTATCCTTGCGACACGGTTATACTTGCCTTCGGTTACAGGAAGAATGACGCGATTGTGGCCGCTCTTGCTGGTTTGGTTGCGAAGGTAGTCGTGGTCGGTGACTCTTCCAAAGTGGGCAGGGTTTTTCGAAGCGACGCGGAGCGGTTTTGGGGCCGGCCTCGAAGCATGAAATGTGGCAGACGATGCCCAGGCCTTGGAGAACATGCTAGAGCAGTTCCTGTATTGGTGTGTCCTGCCCATCCCACCTTAGCCGCGCAAGAACAGCGCGTCGAAGGTGGGGCACCCGCGGATACATCTTTTAGGGAACCGCCCTAGTGCAATGCTTTGAGCGTTGCCGATTGAGATGAGCATTGAGCTACGCCATTTACGTTACTTTGTTACGGTCGCGGAAGAACTTAACCTTACGCGAGCGGCCGAGCGGCCCCATTGCCGCAGTCAGCAGATGTGGCTCTTTGCCCCCGTCCTCGAAACCTTGCCGGGTGCGGGTGCCCTATCCTAGCCCTCTTTTGGCTAGGGTGGGGTTTTTAACTTTGCCCTTGCCGTTGTCTTTAACTTTGAAACTTTGAAACTTTGAAACCTTGAAACCTTGAAACCTTGAAACCTTGAAACCTTCGTTCACTACTCTCAATGCGACTTTAACCCCATCAATCCGGCGATGAGGGTGCGCTGCATTTGCGACGTTCCAGCCTGAATCGTCGCGCTTCTGGAATCGCGAAAATACCTCTGCATGTCACATTCGGCGTTCAGACCCATCGCGCCCATAATTTGCACGCCCATATTGCCAACCTTCGCGTAGACCTCGGAGGAGAATAACTTCGCCATGTTTATCACCCGCAATGCATCATCCTGATCGTTCGCGGCAAGCCATCCGGCGCGCCAAGTCAGGGAACGGGCTGCTTCGACCTCCGTTTGCATGTCGGCGATCATGTGCGCGATAGCCTGAAATGAACCGATCGGCCGGCCAAACTGGTTACGCTCCTGGCCGTACTGCGAGGCCAAATCGACGATGGCCTGCGCCCCGCCGACGTTCATGGCTGCGTCCAGGGTACGTTCGAATTTAAGCCCGGACAACAAATAATTCCAGCCTTTGTTCTCGCTCCCCACGAGCCGGTCGGGTGCGACCTCCACATCATTGAAGAAGACCTCATAGGTTCCGAAACTTCTGCGGCCCAGCATGTCGAGCTTTCGCATCTCGACGCCGGACGCGTCGTTATCCACGAGAAAAAGAGATACCCCCTCGCGATAGTGTGCTGTGGGGTTGGTCCTGACATAGGTGCACATCACGGTGTTCTTGAGAGCGGCTCCTGAGATCCAGACCTTTTGGCCGTTGATGATCCACCGGTCCTCCTGGCGGCGCGCCGCCGACCGTAGCGATCCAACGTCAGAGCCGGCGTCCGGTTCGGAAATAGCGATCGCCATCTTGATCTCACCGTCCATCAGCTTCGGAAGCCAGTAACGCTTTTGAGCCTCCGTCCCATTGCGCACGATGTTTAACCCGCAGAATAAGGCGTCCCCAAATGCCATTTGGAGATCGGTACTGACCCGCGAGAGTTCCTCCACCACGATCACGAGGTCGCCGACTGTGCCGCCCAGGCCGCCATACTCTTCAGGAAAGGCGAGCCGTATCAGATCCGCCTCAACCCAGGCATCATAGAGGTCATAGGGAAACGTCCGTTCCCGGTCGTGCTTCCGAATGCTGTCCGGGCTTGCATAGCGCTTCATTAGTTCGCGAACACTGTCCCGCAGCAATTTCTGTTCTGGCGTGAAACTAAAATCCATTTCTAACTCCGATCGCAGGCTACGCGCCCGCCCTTTTGGTTTTTGGATGACCTTCAATACATTTTCGCAGTTCACCCCATTGCGACTGAAAAATTCCCTTCTCCATCTGTTTCAGCTGGGGTGAAATCCTGGGCTTGAAGTCCATATGCGCCAGGATGTCTCTCTCCAGGTCGACCCCTGGCGCAATTTCAATCAAAATCATCTGCTCGTTCTCGAGGGTAAACACGCAGCGTTCGGTAACATACAGCAGCGGCTGTTTCGCCTTCGATGCATACGCTCCGCTAAAAGTCACCTGTTCCACCTGGTCGACGAACTTTCTAGTTTTGCCTTCCTGCAAAATCACGAGCTCGCCGTTCGATACAGTCGTTTTGAGGCCGCCCGCCGTAAACGACCCGGCAAACACAACTTTTTTGGCCGTGCGTGCGATATTGACGAATCCGCCGCAGCCCATCGCACGCCCATTGAATTTACTGACGTTCACGTTGCCGTGCTTATCGACTTGGGCAAGCCCTAGAAACGTGAGGTCGATACCGCCGCCGTCATAGAACGCCATCATGTCATCGTTCCTGAGGATTGCCTGCGGATTGTAAGAATGACCGAAGTGGGGCAATGGAGCTGGAGTACCGCCGATGGCACCATGCTCGGTGGTCAGCGTCATGATGTCCGCGCAGCCCTCCTCCACTGCAATGCTGGCAACGGCGGTCGGCACGCCGACCCCGAGGTTTACAATCGCGTTCGGTTGCAACTCCATGGCGGAGCGCCTCACAATAATTTTGCGCTCGTCTAGCGGAATTTCCGGAATACTGCCCAGGGGCACGGTGACGTCTCCCGTGAACCCCGGATTAAAGTAAACCCCTTCGGTCTGCCACTGGCATTCCTGGTCGGTGGCTATCACGACATGATCGACGAAGACTCCGGGCACAATTACATGCTTGGGATGAATGGTCCCTGACTTCGCCAGGTATTCAGCTTGGACGATAACAATTCCGCCGTTGTTCCTTGCCGCCTGTGCCAGCGTGACCGCTTCCGTGATGATGGATTCCTTTTCCATCGATAAATTGCCATCCTCATCGACGGTGGTGCCACGAATGAGAGCCACGTCGATGGGAATGATTTTGAACCACAGATACTCTTCGCCTTCGAATTCAACAACTTTGACAATATCTTCTTTGGTGGCGGAGTTCATCCTGCCGCCTTCGAGCCGCGGATCCATGAATGTCCCCAGGCCGACCTTCGTTAGTACTCCCTTTTGTCCCTTGGCGTTAGCACGGATAAGGTCAAGGACTACGCCCTGCGATAGGTTATAGGCTTCAATCTTCCCAGTCGTGATCAGCCGGGCCATGTTGGCCGAGCCGCCAACGTGGGAAGCGATTATGCGTTTTATGAGCCCTTCTATTCCGATGACGGTTGTGCCACGTTCCTTCCAATCTCCGATCGCGCTGGAATGCAGCAGAGTGAGGTTCTTTGGTGTGCCGGTCTCTTGGAATCGCTTGGCGAGCGCTCGTGCTATTTCCTCAGGCCAGCCTGCGAGTCCCGAACCGGTCGCACCGATGGTTACGCCATCTGGGATTAACGCTGCCGCGTCGGCGGCGCTCAATACTTTAGTCATATCTGCTCTCTCTTCTGTTCCGCGAACTGCGCCGAGGCATAACTTGGCACACCGTATCGCCAACCAGGAACACCCATCGTGCGCTTTAAAAGTGAGTAGATGCTACATCCAGGTTGACATAGGGAACAAGTGCTTTGTTCGTTCGGAGCCGTGCCTGGCAAGGACGCAATATGCGTCGCCATAGGCGCTGCGAGAAGCGATCTTCGCTGGGCTCGGCGAATCGCTTGTAACGGCAATTCGGAAACGTCCATCACAGATACATTGCGTTCGCCCTTGCGGGCATTACTCCACGCGGCTGCGTAATAGAGGACGCTCTGGCTGAACACGCCAATCGCAGCGCTGACGGCGGGGCTGTTCGACGGGGCCGATGCGCTATGGTAGTTGTAAGTGATTGATAATTTGTCAAACCATTACCGTTTTAGATAATCGTTTGCAGGCGCATCGTTATCAAAAAGGCAATGGTTGAGCAGAGTGCTCAACCATTGACCAGGAAGGTACGGTGCTCCGCTCAACGATTGGCGAGAAGAACAATGGTTCGGTCAGTGTTTTCCTGCGCCCTCGGGGCGGAGGAACTGGTTTTCCGCGGGCTCGGCCTGGGCGAGGCGGAGGGCGCGGTGCTGGTAGCTGGCGTGGATGAAGCTGAGAAAGAGCGGGTGCGGCTCCAGCGGCTTGGACTTGAACTCGGGATGGAACTGGCAGCCGAGAAAATAGGGGTGATTGGGAAGCTCGACGATTTCGACGTAGGTTCCATCCGGCGAGCTTCCGGTGATGCTAAGTCCGGCGCCGGTGAGGAGTTGCTCGTACTCGCGGTTGAATTCGTAGCGATGGCGGTGGCGCTCGCTGATTTCGGTTTGGCCGTAGGCTTGGAAGGCTTTGGAGCCGGGATTGATTTTGCAATCCCAGGCGCCAAGGCGCATGGTGCCGCCAAGTTCCTCGACACCGCGCAGCTCGCGCAGTTTGTAGATGACGCGATGCGGCGTGGCGGGATCGAACTCGCTGGAGTTGGCCTCATCGAGTCCGCAGACGTTGCGGGCAAATTCAATGCAAGCGGTCTGCATGCCGAGACAG
>Ga0182030_10015273_pt1 | contig 15064 bp, 12 predicted proteins | sample 812S3MmetaG_FD_121299 | JGI IMG/M metagenome (GOLD analysis project Ga0182030, IMG submission 121299) | Permafrost microbial communities from Stordalen Mire, Sweden - 812S3M metaG (Illumina Assembly) | ecosystem: Environmental > Terrestrial > Soil > Wetlands > Permafrost | place: Sweden... | reverse complement strand
TGCGGGGCCCAAGAGCGGGACTGATTTTGTGCGGCAAGGATTATCAGGTGGGCGCAAAGCCGGAGCAGACGATTGGCAAGGCCGTCGACCAGGCGGTGTTTCCTGGACAGCAGGGCGGACCGCTAGTGCACATTGTGGCGGCGAAGGCCGTGGCGTTTGGCGAAGCGCTGCGACCGGAGTTCAAGACCTATGCGGCGCAGATTGTGGCCAACGCGAAGGTACTGGGCGAGGCGTTGCGTGCGGCCGGCTACAGGTTAGTGTCGGGTGGAACGGATAACCACCTCCTGCTGGTGGATGTGTTCGAGAAGGGCATCCTTGGTTCGGAGGCCGAGCTGGCGCTGGGCAAAGCGGGGATCACCGTGAACAAAAATACGATTCCATATGACACGAATCCGCCAATGAAGGGTTCGGGGATTCGCGTGGGGACACCGGCACTGACGACGCGCGGCATGAAGGAAACGGAGATGCGACAGATTGGTGCGTGGATCGCGAAGGCGCTGGAGCGGCGCAATGACGATGCGGCTCTCGAGCGGATGCGCGGCGATGTGGCGGAGATGGCGAATCAGTTTCCCCTGTACGCGTGGCGGCGTGTTCCGGCGGCCGTCGTCGCGTAACCCATCAGGCCAATCTCATGATGATTTTCGTTGCTGGAGCTGGGTCTGTCTGCCGCCAAACTGGGCGAGGCAAGCACCATTCTCCCGTAGGGAGAAAGCAAAAGTAGCCTAGGATGTAGCGAAGCGAAACCCTGGGGCAGTACCTTGGCCATTTTGTCTCGCGTCCCGGAGGGCCGCGGCGAAGCTTTCAAAGAGACGGCCTTTATGTTCATGCGATAGCCCTGCATAACCGATGACCTCGTCATTAGAGCGGGCCGAGCCCCTGCTAAGTCATCGATTCAAAGTCAGAATTCTCACAAATACAACTTGCGCAGCTAACTAGGGTCTCATTTACTGTGGTTGGGATCGTCACTTGGACCGCGAGCAACACATGCACTGCCCGGTCCGAATACATCCCAGGAGGAGAGTTATGCGCGCAGCGCTTGCATTGACGGCTTTGTTCGTTTTTTCTGTTCCGGTATTTGCTCAGAACCACGGTGGTGTGCACCAGGCTCCGCCGGCGCGCGGGCCATCCGCTTTTCACGGTACGCCGAAACTGCCGGCATCGCCGCGTAATTTGAGCGATAAGCCGGGCCATCCGAATGCTCCCCATGTGGATGGGAAGAAGTGGGTCGGCCATGACACCGGCAAGAATGACCCGAACTATCATCTCGACCATCCTTTCGAGCATGGTCACTTTACCGGCGGTTTTGGCCCGAGCCATCTGTGGCACCTGGCGGGCGGCGGACCGGGACGTTTCTGGTTCAATAACTGGTACTGGAGCGTAGCGCCGTTCGATGTGGGTTACTGCGACGGCTGGCTGTGGGATTCGGACCAGATTGTGATCTATGACGATCCCGATCATGTGGGCTGGTACTTGGCGTACAACGTGCGCCTGGGAACATATGTGCACGTGGAGTTTCTGGGATCCTGAAAAGCAACACCGAGGACCGTGAGAAGTAAAACACCGAGAAGCGAAGGGGCGGGCCATTGGCCTGCCCATTTTGTTGTGTGCGCGAATGGACCATGACAAATGTACAGGGCGGCGTGCGGCAGGATAAGATGGCGAGTCTTAGCGGCATGGGCGTGAGACTGCATGGAAAATGCGGATTTGCGGCGAATTCCGAAGTTAGGGGTTATGGGATGAGAAGCTTTGTGGTGTGCTCGTCGGAGCGCGGGATGGCGGCGCAGGTTCGCGTGTTGGGATGGGCTGCGGTTCTGGCATTTTCGGCGATGCGGTTAGCGGCGCAGGCTACAAGTGGGACGATCGTTTTGACGGGCGCGGACCGCAGACCGGCGACATCCTTGAATGGTGAATGGGCCTCGATTGTTGATCCGTATTTCGCGGGACTCTTCAGCTTTCATCATGAAGAAAAAAAGAACGGATGGTTTTTGAACTACAAGGCCAAGCCGGGCGATCCGTTTCCCACCGAGTATGACTACGCAACGGCGCCTAAGTTGAAGGTGCCCGGAGATTGGAATACACAGCGCGAGTCGCTTCTCTTTTATGAAGGACCCATGTGGTACGAGCGGAACTTTGCTTATGCGCCGAAGGAGCACACGCATGTCTTCTTGCACGTGGGCGCAGCGAATTATCACTCCTGGTTCTGGGTGAATGGCGAAAAGGTGTGCGAGCACGAGGGTGGATTTACGGCCTTTAACTGCGAAGTGACGTCGGTCATCCATGCGGGAGACAACTTTGTGGTGGCGGCAGTGGATAACACGCGCCATGAGGACAATGTTCCGACGCTGGAGACGGATTGGTGGAACTATGGCGGGTTGACGCGGGAGGTTTCACTGATCGAAGTGCCCGAGGCATTTATCGACCAATACGATCTGCATCTGGAACGCGGGGAAGGCGCGGCAATTGGGGGATGGGTCCATGTGGCCGGCGGCGCGGTGGGAGACAAGGTTGAGGTTGCGATTCCGGAGTTAGGCGCGCACGCCTCTGCAATAACGGGTAAAGATAGTCGCGCGGCGCTTCACTTTGATGTGAAGGGATTGGAACGCTGGTCGCCGGAGACTCCGAAGCTCTATAAGGTGGAGCTGCGCGCAGGGGCGGATTCGATTGAAGAACGAATGGGCTTTCGCACAGTGGAGACGCGGGGAACGGAGATCCTGCTGAACGGGAAGCCAATTTTTTTGCGCGGCGTTTCCGTGCATGCAGAGGCGCCCTATCGGACGGGACGGGCTTACTCGGACAAGGATGCGGAGACACTGCTGGGATGGGCGAAGGAGCTTGGTTGTAACTTCGTGCGGCTGGCGCATTATCCGCACGATGAAACCATGTTGCGCGCAGCGGATCGCATGGGATTGCTGGTGTGGTCGGAGAATCCAGTGTACTGGGCGCTCGAATTCGATAACCCCAAGGTGCTGGCGAAAGCCGAGCAGCAGCTGGATGAGGAGATCGATACATCGCGCAATCATGCAGCAATTATCCTGTGGTCGATGGCGAACGAAACGCCAAACACCCCGGCGCGTACGCAATTTATTGAAACGCTGGCGAGCCGTGCGCGGGCTATGGATGCGACTCGGCTGATTACGGCGGCGCTGCTGGTGCGTGCGCAGGGTAATACCAAGATTGTGGACGATCCGCTGGGAAAGGCTCTGGACGTAATTGGCATCAATGAATATATCGGATGGTACGAGGGGCACCCGGAAAGCGCTGCCGTAACTCAGTGGCAAATCGACTATCAAAAGCCGTTAATCGTAAGCGAATTCGGAGCCGACGCGAAGGCAGGGCTGCATGGCGGGGAGAACGAACGCTGGACAGAGGAGTACCAGGCGAATGTGTTTCGTCACCAACTGCCGATGTTGAACAAGATAGCGCAACTAAGAGGTATGAGTCCCTGGGTACTGATGGATTTCCGTTCGCCGAACCGGCCACTGGTAGGGATCCAGGATGAGTTCAACCGCAAAGGACTTGTCTCGGACCAGGGGCAAAAGAAGCAGGCATTCTATGTCCTGCAAAAGGCCTATAGGGAAGAAACCGTGGGAAAAACCGAATAAGGTCTCGATTTTTGCGAATAAGTGGGGAAACCTGACAACTTAGTTGGAGAAATCGCCGGGAATTTGAGTTATTCTCGGTCTATGACGATCGATTCCATTCTCTCTCAATTAGACTCTGAGATTGCCCGGCTGACTCAGGTACGTTCTCTGCTTGCTAATACTGCCAAGACTGCTCCAAAATTTGCGGACACCAAAGCGGCGAAGGCTCCGACCAAGAGGCGCAAGAAGCGAGTTCTGAGCGCTGAAGCGCGGAAGCGCATTGCGGATGCGCAGCGCAAGCGCTGGGCCGCGCAGAAGGCAAAATCGAAGAAGGATTAGGACTGCCTCTCAGCGGTTCTTCCTCACAGCAGCGAATTCATCGGCAATCGACAGGGTGCAAGGCGGGCGCGTGCCCGTTGTTGCGCGCTATGAGGGTCGAGGTGTCGCAGTGCGAGGGTTTCGAGCGCGAAGGATTCTTGAGCGCGACGTCCGAGACTAATATCGCACAGCGTGCAAAATACTCCTTTCGATTCGCGCTGCTTGCTCCGCATGCCAGCCGTCAATTCCCGTTTGTGCTTTCCACCTTTGTGGGTCCGCCGTTCTGGTTGCCCCAAACGATGGGATAGGAATGTCGGTGCGGATGGACGCATCACGAAAAGCATCCGCCGTTCCTCAACGATCTTCCCTGCGCGGCGCGCGCTGCTCTGAATGACAATTCAAAATCAAACGAGAATCCTACGATTCGCTTCGCACGGGACGAAAGCTGTTCCTTTGGGTTCGTGCTTCCCGCCCATGGTCGTCCGAATTGAAATTTCGCGGCGCGGGGATTACCAGGTTTCGACGGCGAGGACGTTGGGTGGGCCGGAGTGGCCCTGAATGACCTGCGTTTCGATGACGGCTTCCAGATTCTTTTTTTCCCAATCGGGTGGAACCTTGGCGAGAAGCGAGTCGAGATAGTCGGGATTGTAGAGGATCTCGCCAGCGGCTTCGGTTCCTTCTTCTGAAATACCGGCGGCGATGATGACCGGCTGCCCGGTAGTGCTGTCGTGGATGCGCGCAACGATCGCGTAGTCGCGAGATAGCTTCTCGTAGGGCAGATCCCAGGCGGTTGCCCACGCGGTGGCCTGCTTGCTTTTGCGATCGACGAGCAAAGCGACGCCGTCTTTCGATTCAAAACCGAAGCGAAGTTTCTGCGTGACACGCAGGGTCCAGATATTGTCGAAGGCGCCGATCAAGACGATCGGGCCTTCGCGGAGTTGCGAGAAGGCCGCTTCGGAGGCAGGGACGACCCGGAAGGTTTTGTGGCGGATTTCGAGATTGGCGGCCATGCGCGTGAGGGTGATGACGTCCGCGAGGGCGAGATTGCCGGAGTAGTGCAGGCGGACGTAGAGTTTTTCGGGCTCGGGCTTGCTGACGGGCGCTTCGAAGTCGTCGATGGACTCGGTGTCGAGGTTTTTCGCCGGTTCGCCGAGGCAGAAGGTGGCAGGATTGGCACTCGAGGTAACAGGCTCCCAGAAGCGGTCGATGTTAGAGGGCGGCGGAACGGGTGCGACTGGATGGAGACGCAGGCCGACGCCGAGGCCAATTGCGCCTGCAACAACGACGAAGAATCCGGCGACAATCCAGCGGAGACGCCACGGCTGGGCGCGTGGAGTTTCGGGCGCGGGAGGCAGCGCCGATGGAATGACCGGAGCGGCTTCGGATTCTGGCGCCGCTTCTACGGTTTCCAATTCCACGGGGACATCGAAGGGGAGAAAAACCGGAACGTAGGAGCCGATTGGTAGCTCGACGACCAGCTCACCCTGGTGTGTGGCGTCGTAGTAGTACTGCGAGAGGCGTTTGCGGACTTCGCCAGCGGTGATGCGTACGATGGGGTCGGCATTGGCGTCGTAGCTTGGCTCGCGGCCGAAGACTTCGATGCCGATGCTGCGCTCTTTGAGGTCGGAAGCATTGCCGAGAAGGGTCTGCTCTACGACGTAGGCAAGCAATGCGGGATAGCGTTTACTGTTAGCGAAAAGCGGGTGCGCGAGGAGTCGGACTAACTGCTCGCGGATGACTGCGGGGTCCGGGGCGGAGACCTGCTGCTCTAAATCCTGCATGGATTTCGGCGCCACCGGCATTTCCCAACTCCTGATGCGGCTCGAAGTGCACAGAGTGCAAAGTATCGACGGACAAGAATCCCTCGCAAACCGGATTTGTCCTAGAAAGTTACGGCGTCGGCATGGGCTGGTCAAAGCCAGCCGGCATATCTCGAGCTGCCTGCAATTTGCGTGTGGAAGAGATCAGCACGGGTTCAGGCCGTATTCACTCGCATTGCGTATCATACGTCCTAGAAAATCGATTGTCTATGATTGCTTAACTCGTTTGCATTACAAATTTAACGACCAAATGGAGCCGATGCTACCCGATGGAACCTATCAGCGGCGAGAATGCGGCTCCTATAGTTCTCTCCGGTCCAGAAAATGTGTTGGCAGTGTGCCTCTGCGGAAGACGAAAGTCCTATCCAGCGGTGGTATACCAGCGGCATGTTTTCTTGTGATTGCGGCTCCTCGCCCCTCCGGTTCGCCAGACCTGGAAACAATCCAGGCAGGACTTACCGGGGGGCGCTTTTTTTTGTGCCGAAACGGCGGACGCGGTCCCCTCGGCCGGGAGCGTCAGGCGCTCCTTGTATAAGGAGGGCCTGACGAGGTCGGGGCGGGTCGACTATGCTGTTCGGCGACTCACGGAAGCAAAGTTGTCGTGATTTGAAGAAAAGAGGCCTTGGGAGTATGCGCAATTTTCATTTGAAGACATTTTTATTGCCCTGCTTTGCCGTGGTGATTTTAACCGGAGACATAGCTGCCCAAACCGTTTCGCACGAAGAGGCGCACCGGAAGGCGGTGGCCTTGTTGCAGAAGATGACGGTGGACGAGAAGGTCGGGCAGTTGAATCAGTCTTCGGGCGTGACGATGCCGTTTTTGGGCAGCCAGAAGCCGGACGAACTGATCAGCCAGGGCAAGGTCGGGTCGGTGCTGTGGCTAATAGATGTGAAGGAGATCAACCGGCTGCAGCATATCGCGGTGGAGAAGACGCGGCTGCACATTCCGATTCTGTTTGCGTTCGATGTAATTCATGGCTACCGGACGGTGTTTCCGGTACCGCTGGCGATGGCGTCGTCGTGGGACCCAAGCGTGGAAGAGCAGGCACAGCACCTGGCAGGGCAGGACGCACGTGCGGCGGGCATCGATTGGACGTTCACCCCGATGGTAGACATTGCGCGGGATGCGCGGTGGGGACGAATCGTGGAAGGCGCTGGCGAGGATCCCTATCTGGGCGCGGAAATGGCTCGGGCCCAGGTAAGGGGATTTCAGGGCGACACGCTGGGTCCTGACAGCGTGCTGGCGTGCGTGAAGCACTTTGCGGGTTATGGCGCGGCGGACGGCGGACGCGACTATGACTCGTCGTACATTCCCGAGGAGCTGATGGAGAACGTGTACCTGGTGCCGTTTCACGCTGCGGAACAAGCGGGCGCGGGAAGCTTTATGAGCGCGTACATGGATCTGAACGACGTTCCCGCGACCGGGAATAAATGGCTGCTGACAGACGTGCTCCGGAATGATTGGGGCTTCAAGGGATTTGTGGTGTCGGACGCGTTTGCGGTGGGGAGCCTTACTACGCATGGATTTGCGCACGATGGGGAAGACGCTGCGTATAAGGCGGCAACGGCGGGTGTGAATATGGACATGGCGAGCCAGACATACACGCGTAGCCTTGCGAACGTGGTATCGACGAGCAAGGTGAATGACGCGCAACTGGATGCTCTGGTGCTGCCGATTCTCGAAACCAAATATGAGTTGGGGCTGTTCGAGCATCCCTACGTGGATGAGTCGAAGGTCGAGGCGACGCTGACACGGCCTGAGGGTCTCGTTCTCGAGCGCAAAATTGCTGGCCGATCGATGGTGCTGCTGAAGAACGACAACAAGACACTGCCGCTTGCGAAGAGCGTGAAAAAAATCGCGGTCATCGGGCTGCTGGCCGATTCGACACGCGATATCGAAGGCGGATGGACGGTAGAGGGATTGTTTGGCGCTCCCGGCAAGAGCCATCCGGTCACTGTGCTGGCTGGAATCAAGAACAAGCTTGGGCCAGATGCACAGGTGACATATGTCGCGGGTCCCCCAATGGCGCGGCTGTATCCTTCGCTGTTCGACATGATTTCGGGAGCTAGACCGCCTGCGCCGCCGACTCCGGAAGAAGTGGCCGATTGGCTGGCCAAGACAAAGGCCGCGGCGGCCGATGCGGATGTGGTTGTCGCGGTGCTGGGCGAACTATCCTCGATGAGCAGCGAATCGGCTTCGCGCGCGACGCTGGATTTGCCGGGGATTCAGCAGCAGATGCTGGAGACGGTTGCGGCCACAAGTAAACCAGTAGTCCTGGTACTTGAAAACGGCCGCCCGCTGGACATTCGCTGGGCGGCGGAGCACGTGCCGGCGATTCTAGAGGCATGGTATCCGGGCACCGAAGGCGGCGATGCCGTGGCCGATGTGCTGTTCGGCGACGTAAATCCGGGCGGCAAACTCCCCGTGAGCTGGCCGCGCTCTGCAGGGCAGGAGCCGCTCTACTATAACCACAACCTGACCCATCAGCCAGAAGACCAGCCCGGATTTACGTCGCGCTATTGGGACCTGAACAGCAAGCCGCTCTACCCGTTCGGCTATGGATTGAGTTACACGAGCTTCAAGTTCGATCATCTGCGGCTGAGCCGGAAAAATGTGAAAGCCGACGAGGCGACCGAGGTGGAAATCGAGGTAACGAACACGGGCGCAGTGGCCGGCGATGCGGTGGCGCAGATCTACATTCATCAGCGTGCCGGCTCGGCATCGAGGCCGGTGCGGCAGCTGAAGGGCTTCAAGCGTGTGGCGCTGCAGCCCGGCGAAACCCAAACACTCAAGTTCCCACTGGGCAAGGATGAGCTCGAGTTCTGGAGCCCGCAGACAAAGGTCTGGGCCGTAGAACCAGGCACCTTCGACGTGTGGGCCGGGGAGGATTCTACGGCTAGCCTGCATGCGGAGTTGGTGGTGGAGTAGGAAAGAATCTGCTCTTCGGACCGGAGCAAGAGCAATCTTTGACCGATATGTAGGGCGATCTCAGTACCCGCTGAAATTCAAGCTGGATTTGCAGCCTAACCAACGTTGGTGGTTGTAGACCGAGTGATAGGAGATTCGGGCCGGACGAGCTGAACTCGTGAATCTTGGCTCAATTCGAGACATATCTCTGTTCGCTGTTGCTTTCTTTCGTCGGGATCATCTGGATTAGGCCAGCCGACGACAGAAGTGTGTCTTTCAAACGAGCTGTCGTCGCGGACTGCGCGCAATTTCCTGTCGAAGAGGGCCCCCACGAAAACATCCGCACGTCCGTGGATTTTGTCCCGTCCGGGCGCAGCACCAATTGTCTTCAATCCGAGCTCCCAGATTTCAGTTTCAGGTAGGTCTGTGGAATGCGCCACGGACAGCTCGTTATGCGGGGAAGGATCGAATGCACCTGGCTTAGGCGCGGTGCTGCTCATATGTCTACGGCTGTAAATGAAGCGAGCAACCGTTTCGTCGTTTCCGAGTTCCCTGGGAACGGGAGAACGTTTATCAGGTTGCTCAGCGGGCTTGCTTCGAAACCGATTCACGATCCAATTGGCCCAGCGCAAAAGCGATCGATGCAGGAATCTCATCTTCTATCCAATCAGTACCCCGAAATTTCTTCTCCCCCAGCATCCACGCAAATGTGCATCTACCAGCTGGGCCGATACTCACGGTCAATGCCCTTCGCATTCCGAAAACCCAATCCAAAGCGACCTCGCCGTCCGGGTTTGCGCTAATCGCTGGCCGAGAAGCAGCTGTCGGCAACGCATTTAAAAATCGCCTTGCGAAATCAAATGCTTCAGGATCTAGCGGCAGAGCGCCATATCCGTCCCAACCTTCACGCGAAGCTTCTGCACGCACGTCCTCGAGTTCGATGAGCTCCTCCGCTGCGTTCCGCATCACATAGCTCGCGAGGAGGTGCCGACGGGTTTCTTCGCTGACTCTCTCAATCATTTTTGCTGGATCACTCTGCGCGGTCGATCGCGTTGGTCTTATGAGACCCGCCATTCCCACAGGTGCTGGTAGGGTTGTACTCATTCGTACATCTCCGCAGTTGTCTCAGTGATACTTGCAAAGAAAATGTCGTTCTTCAACTGCCTCAGTTGCTCGAAGATCATCGGCAGTTCAGGAGCGTCCGGCGCCTTGTCCACATCCCGAGACGCGTCAATATCCAATACCACAGAAACTGTGCCTGGGTCCAGGCGCGGCTCCAGCGCTTGCACAATCACGGCCGACGCGACGCGCACAGGGTCATCAACAATGACCCTGGACAAAAATTCGCGCATCATTTGAGGAATAGGCTCGGGCAAGAACGGTGGAGACTCCAAATACTGCTTGAGATCTGCCGCAGCGGGCAATCGCATCCGATTGATATACCTCACTGCAATTCGCAAAACCCGCCTCGGTTTGGCCGCATCGATATATATCTTCCATAATCGGATCGCCTCCCCAAAGACATCATCCCATGTTGTATACGGCTCAATTTTGCTGAAGGTAAAACCGTCGATCCTGAATTGAGCTAGCTCTGTCCTGGTTTGATACAACCAACCCACGGTAGCCTGAATTGAGGAAGGACTCACCGGTTTTCCGTTTTCGAACCCGAAACGGCCTTCAAAGGACTGCATCTCCGACTTTTGCGAGTACTGCTCTCCAATGGACGAACCGAGACCCTCAAACGTCTTCGAGGAAACCTGATCTTGGCGGAGCACGCGGAAATCGATGACGGCTTCGACGATTGGCGCTCTTGCGAGATGGTCGCGCTGCCGTGCCATAGGTGCTGTTCTCCGTCCGGCGGATCAAATCAGCGGGCGGGAGATATTCTCCTTGGAACGATTTTAGGCGTCTCGACAAATTGCTGTAGTGCCTGCTCGATGAGTCGGCCTCCAACCTCAGAGGGAGTCCTCCCATAGACACCGCGCGTCGCTAATTCCTTAAGTACCTCAATCGACTGAACGGAGAGTCTCACTTCAAACTTGCTGCCGGGGGACGAACTCTTCGGTCGAGCCATGATCGTCCTCCATTAATACCCGATAATTATCGGGTATTTAGATAAACAAACGCAAGGAGAAAGAGCATCGGATGACCATCGAACGCGCGAGTATCCCTACAAAACCATCCCTGCCGGTTCACTCTCTAAATTCATTGCTGCCTGCGAACAACATCCCCAAAAGCGTTATCCCATGGTCTATAAGTCGCATTGCCCCAGGCGAGCCATTACTTTAATTTCTGTGTTGTAGATCACAACAGGTTGTTTGCATCATGAGTGGCCGATACGTAGGTTGCCAATGCTTCTGAGTTCGTTCCAAATCGCTGCGGTTCTCCTGGTGGCCCTCTATCTGGGCCGCATGAGAATGGGCATGCGGCGCCGGAGCGGGCAGACGTGGGAGTCGCTGATCGGCAGGCTGCGGGGCGACTGTAACGCGCGGGAACTGAGCGCTCACTTCCTTTGGAGAGAGGGGCTGAGCGCATCGCCCGAAGAGACATGGACGCGGATCAAGGGACCGCGTGGGCTGTGGGCGATGTATAAGAACGCCGGTGTGATGATGGAAATGGCCGAGTTTGCCGCCCGGAACAGCGCGATTGACCCGGCGCTGTTGGAGATACTGCGCAGCGATGCCGCACAGATTCGGCTCTGCATCCTGAAGTCCCTGGGCCAATATGCGCTGAACCATGCTGTAGACCGCGCCCATGAGAGCGTGAGGATGAACTCATTCCGCGCGGCTTCGATGTATACGGGCATGGCGGCACGAATGACACAGCTCCTCCAGGAAAACGCGGCGATGGCGCTGCCAGAATTTGTGGCGGCAATGTAAGTCACGGTCTGAAGCCCGTAACTTCCCTTTCCAAACTTCAAATAGCCCATGCGTTCGAGCCCGCCCGCATCATTGCGTCTAAGAAGAATCTCATCAAAACCCTCCAGGACGGAGATTTTGCACGGCTACTTGTGCAGACAGGCGTGCCTCAGAAGTGCCATGGACCAACGTAATATGACCTCGGTGATTAGGGGGCTATTACTAAGTGAACGGGTCCACAAGCCATCACGGTACGATGATCCGATAACAACTCTCCACTGGAAAGAAGGAGCATAATCGTGGGCGCATTTGAAGAAACCAAATGCAGACGCAGTATTGTCTCCGATACCTTTCAATGCCTCACAGACCAGGCGAAACGCTGGCGCGAGAAGATTGATCTTCTTGAAGCGGGACAGCACGTGGATCACGATGAGGCGGTTGCCCATCTGGGGCTCCTGCTGGATTCGTGCCAGAATCTCCGCGACGCAATTCTTTCAGAGGACAGCAGTGCAACCTGGAAGACGACGACTGAATTGCAGTCCCTTGTGGATCGCTTAGACGAGGTTGCAGCGAAGCGCAAGCGCTATTTGGACCTGGCGCAGTTGTTGGTGGCGGGCACGGTCTTGCATCGGCGCGAGCGCACAAAACAGGAACGGTTACGGCAGCGCGATGCCGCGGTAGCGGAGTTGATGGAAGTGTCGGCACAAACGACGTTGGCGGATTTGCCTGGCCCGGCGGTGGAAGAGTGGTTGAACTGGGCATGCAACCTGGATGACAGCACCAACGATCCCGACCTCGGAAGATTGAAGAACAATTTGCCGCGCGTGGACGATTTTGTGCGCCAGCTTGAAATTGAGCTGTGGCAGGACGGGCACGATTCGATTTCCCAAGAAATGGTGGACGCGGTGCCGGCGATCGAAACCGAGCCGAATATCTCGATGGCCATCCCAGAGATCGAGGAAGCAGTGCACTCGGAGACGGCGACAACCCAGATGGAGACGCTGTTGGTTGAGGAAGCGTCCGCCGAGACCATCGTTGCGGAAGCAAAAGAGGAAGCGGAGCCGAAGGCCAGCGCTCCCTCCGGGTCTTCAGATTCTTCAGAGGCTAGCCCGAAAACGCCGAAAACGGCGAGGAAGTTTCCGGGAGCGGGGGACGGAAAAAAGACTTCGTTTTTCGATGCAGAGGAAATTCAAAGCTTCAGGCGGTACATCGAAGAGAACAAGTCGGAACCAAAAGCGCTGCGAAGTGTCCGTTCGCTCCTGGGCATATCCCAATGGCTACTCCCGAGCGATCAGAATCCGCTGCTTCATGCTAATTGCGGAATTCGCGCGCAGATTGGGTATGCGGGCAGTTCGGATCTGCTTCCGGTTGCTCCCGAGGACGCGGCACGCGCGATTGAGGCGGAAAGCAATCTGCTGCTGTTTACCGGCGGCGCGGATCTGCTGCGCTGGAGCATTGCGCAGCGCGCAGACGGGCACGAAGACGGCATTGCCGCGATTCGACGCCTGGCGATTGAAGAGATTCGGGCGTGGTTTGCCGAGGTCTACAAGATTGAGCTTGCCGAGCCACAGGTGCTGGATATGTACCGGCTCACGTCTGGGATTCCGCTCTTGGTGGGCGAGTTGCACAGGCTCGTGCTCCCAAATCCTAAGACGCCGCCCACGTGGCTTGGCTATGCGATCTGGACCAACGTCAAAGCGAGCTTCGAGCGGCGACTGCCGGTCCTCGCGCGCGAACTGCGCAACGGACCACCGGCAATTCGACTAACCGAACAGGAAATCCGGGTTCTGAAAATGGTAGTGATCGCAAGCGACGATTCGACACCGGAGACGATCCTCAAAAATCTCAAGAGCGATTGGGATAAGTATCAGAGGCCGGAGATTCAGGCGTTGAGCGCAAACGATGAACCGAGGGTTTGGCTGCTGCAAACCCTGGGATTATTGCCGATCAAGACCGGTGCAGGCGGTGGACCATTGAAGGCGCTGATGCCGGTGCAGCCGGACGACGCGTTGCGGCAGATCGTGAGTTATTTATAGCTAGATATATTACTTTACTTATCAGAACTTATAGCAATTTATAACTACAGATAGATGGCCGGGGAGCTGACTTATATAAGTGAGGAGAGCTGGTGTGGGGCGGCAGTTTTGAGCCGCCCCGCTTGGCTCCTTGGATGCCAGAGCGCTTTCGAATTGCCGCGTCAACTCAAATAAACAAATCCGGCGACAGCATTGTCATTTAAACAAATGCATCAGTTCGCGCGAAGAGCAACCATCGGGCTAATCCGTGAAGCTCGCCGCGCGGGAATATACCCCGAGAACGCAGCGACGGCCAGCAATGCGACAGCCATTGCAACGTAGGTCACACCGTCCCACGGAGACGTGGCGAAAAGCAAAGACGCAATCAACCTAGCCGTAGCCAGTGAGGCAAATGCCCCAAGAAAAACCCCAATCAGCGTTAGCCTCAGGGTGCTCACCAACACTTGTCGCTCCACAAGACCGGCAGAGGCGCCAAGTGCCATGCGGATTCCAATCTCTTGCGTTTGACGAGTAACGGTGTACGAGATGACTCCGTAGATGCCAAGTGCTGCCAGTAGTAGGCCGAGCCCCGCAAACGCCGCTACCAGAAACATGAAAAAGCGCCGCGGTGAATTCGCGTGGTCCACCAGCGACTGGATCGGAATAAACTCAGCGAGCGGCTGCCGGGGGTTGAGATCGCGCAGCGTGCGCAGCACCGTGTTTGCCAGCACAACAGGCGGCAGCGTCGTCCGAATCACGAGTTCCGCGCCGCTGGGATCAGACTGCGTGGCCGGATAGTAGATTTGCCAGCCCGTTTCGCCGTCCACGTTCTCCTCATGCACATCGTCGACCACACCGATGACGCGCAGGTCGTGGTTAGGGCCATCGTTCAGCAGTTGACCCACTGCATCTCCGTTGGGCCAATGCGCATAATTAGCCAGGAAGCGCGCGAATGACTGATTGATCATCACCACCGCCTCGCTCTTCGGGCCGTCCGACCAGGCAAAGTCCCGCCCTCGAAGTCCAGTCCCCATGGCGCGGAGATATCCCTGTGTGACCACGTACACCAGCGGACCATTGTCGATGCCCTCCGGCCGCTTGACGCCCTTCGGGAAAGGCAAGCCCCACGCACGATTCTGACTGAGAGGGAGATAGTCGGCGATCCCCGCAGCTTCGACGCCGGGGATGGCGCTGACCCGCGATAGGACTTGCTGAAAGATCGCTGTGCGCTTTTGAATGCTTGCGCCGTCCGGCGAGCCGGGAGGAACTGAGTCGTCGTAATCTACTTTGACCGCCGCCGCGCGCTCCGGCTGAAATCCAAGATCCACATCGAGCACCTGCATGAAACTCCGCAGCAGGAGCCCCGCACCAACCAGAAGCATGCAGGCAAGCGCAACCTCCGATACCACCAGAATCGAACGAATTCGCTCATGTTTCCGGCTATGTCCCGACCCGGCGCTGGTGTCCTTCAGCGACTCGTGAAGATTCCCTCCAGCCATGCGCAGACCGGGCATGAGCCCAAACAGAACCGCCGCAAATACCGCGATAAGCACCGTCCAGCCCAG
>Ga0182030_10015271_pt1 | contig 15067 bp, 12 predicted proteins | sample 812S3MmetaG_FD_121299 | JGI IMG/M metagenome (GOLD analysis project Ga0182030, IMG submission 121299) | Permafrost microbial communities from Stordalen Mire, Sweden - 812S3M metaG (Illumina Assembly) | ecosystem: Environmental > Terrestrial > Soil > Wetlands > Permafrost | place: Sweden... | reverse complement strand
TTTGGCGGAGACGGTTTTCGGTAGCGTTTATTTGTTTGTTTTTATCGTTGGTGAAAGTTTCATGCTCCGCTTTCAGTTGCAGGAAACGTTCTTTGGCTTCGAGCATGCGCTTTTCCTTTAGTATGCCGGCTTGTTTTTCGGCATCTTTAATAATACCCGACGCTTTACTTTCTATGCCCTTACGCAATAAAAGGTAGGTAATAAATATACCAAGCCCCAGTCCGACAACGGCTGCTGCTGCAATAATTAAAATGGTTTGTATATCGAGGTTCATTTGGTTTGGTTATTATGAACCCCTGTGTGAAAGCGATTTATGTATGTTCTTTAATATCCAGTACCGATTCAATTGCTGCCAGCTTAGCTTCAACTGTTTCGGAATAGGTTTCGGTATATTCAAGGTTTTGATACGCAAGTTGAAGTGCACACATTGCCAAAATATCGCGAGGATCGCTAATGGCATAAGCAGATTGAAATTGTTTTGCCTGTTCGTTTACCATTTCGGCAGCCTTTTTCATAGCCGCAGCCTTATCAGGGTTAGCATTAACAGGGTATTCTCTGCCAGATATATTTACTTTTATGTTCTTCACTTCTTTTTTGCAGTCTATTTATTCCCGGGGTTTTATTCGGGATATACATCGGTCTACTTCACTCAGGAGGTCGTTTATTTTATGGGTTATTTCCCGTTGTTTTTGGTTGTTTATTTTTTGTTGTTCAGAGGCTATTGTTTGGTCATTTTCTTTCAGTTTTAAAATTTGCGCTTCAAGGCCTATAATTTTACTCATAAGCTGCTGATTTACAGATTCTAATTCCGACACTTTACGGTTTAACCCGCTTTGCAAAGATATAAGTTTTTCTGTTCTGCGCAGAATATTTTCCAATCGCTTCTCTATATCCTTCATTACCTAATTGTTAAATTACGGTTACAATATTAGCAGAAAAAGCCGGATTTATAAATTATTCCTGTTTTTTTATGGAATCTAATGCAGTTATTAGGAGTTTGGCTGATCCATCATTCTTTGGTGTGAACTCCTCGGTGCAATACGTGTCATTTGAATATTGGAAACTGGGTTCACTATAAGTGGTATTTTCTCAATACGTGTTTCGCTGGTATCCAGTCCAAAAGCCTTAGCCTCAGATTGTGCCAGGTGCTTTATGAAAAAGTAACTGCGCAAAATAAAGCTTTCCGTCAGGCTAAATTCATTTTCAAAGGATAGGAACTTTTCAAGTATTACAAAGCGGAAATCGGAGGCTAAATGATATTTTTTTAGGGATGGATAACGGCTGGTTATATTCAATTCTTTATTGGCTACCATTTCTTCCACTACTTTTCGGAAAAGCACATTAACCCGGGCCTGTACCCTAAATCCTAACCGGAATTCAACACGGATTACTTTATCATCTTCCATTTCATCTACACTGTATTCCAGGGTATAGGGTTCATTGGTGCGTTCAATATGCACAAACCAATAAATATCGGCGCGCTTGGGCTGGCGACTGAAAATGGAATATATTATCTTCTGCTCTATTTCGGCCGGATTATTCGCCTTGCTCATATATATGAGGTTAGAAGAAAACTTAGAAATAGTTTGATCGGCACTTAAATCTTTCAGGAGAGGTATTTGTTCCCGAATATTGACAAATTGCAAAAAGCGGTTATTGATTTTTCTTGCCCTATACCAAATATACATCGTGAAGATGATGCCTCCTTCAAATACTAAAAACATTAACCGCTTTAAAAGTTTGGCGGCATTGGCAATAAAGAAAGATGTTTCTACCGTTGCAAAAATCATAATTACCGGTATAACAATAAACCAGGAATAGTGTTTCCTATATCGAAGGAAGTAAAACATCAAAATAGTAGTCATAAGCATGGCCACTGTTATCGAAAATCCGTAAGCCGCAGCCATGTTGTCCGAAGTACGGAAATAAAGTACAACAAGTATACATCCCACGCACAATACCCAGTTGATACTTGGAATATAAATCTGTCCGCGGATATTAGTTGGGTATTTAACCGTAACACGTGGCCAGAAGTTCAGCAATATGGCTTCGCTGATAAGCGTATATGAGCCACTGATAAGGGCCTGACTTGCAATAACGGTTGCGGCCGTAGCTATAAGAACACTGGGAATAAGAAAGAAATCCGGAACGATTTTAAAAAATGGATTTATTTCACCAATGTCCGTTTTATTCTGCATAAGCAGCCACGCTCCCTGTCCAAGATAATTGAGTACAAGAGCGGTTTTAACAAATATCCAGCTTACCTGTATGTTCTTTTTGCCGCAATGACCTAAATCGGAATATAACGCTTCGGCACCGGTTGTGCAAAGAAATATAGCGCCTAATAACCAAAACCCTTTGGGATGATGCGAAAGTAAAGTCCAACCATATGTTGGGTTTAATGCTGCAAATATCCCCGGACATTGAACAATTTGCAAGGTGCCTAAAACTGCAATCATCGTAAACCATACAAGCATTATGGGGCCGAAAGAGCTGCCAACAATTTTTGTGCCGAAGCGCTGAAAAAGAAATAGTGCCAGAATAATACCCAGCACAATTCCAATGACTAAATCGTTACCCGGCACAATAGTATTCTCCAATCCCTTTACCCCGCCAAGACCTTCTACAGCAGAAGAAACGCTTATGGGAGGAGTTATAATACCATCGGCAAGCAATGTTCCTGCTCCAATTATAGTAGGCAAAAACAGCCTTTTACCTAACTTATTCACCAAAGCATACAGTGAAAATATCCCCCCTTCACCATGGTTGTCGGCTTGTAAGGTCATTAATACATATTTAAAAGTAGTTTGCAACGTAAGTGTCCAAAAAATACAGGAAATCCCACCCATTACAATTTCCCTTGAGGCTCCTCCCCCATCTTTAATGATAAGTTGAAGTGTATATAGCGGGGATGTACCAATATCTCCGAAAATAATTCCAATAGTAACCAACAACCCTGCAGCGGTTACTTTTTTAAAATGTTCTGATGTCATTGGGGCATGGTATTCTTAGGCTCGCATCCACCATACAGAGGTAGACAAATTCGAAATAAACAGAACCCATTCATGTTTTCCACAGGATGGAAATAATTTGAGGACGCAAATTTATATAAGAAAGTAAGTACAATTGACAAAAAGGCAACATTTATTTTTTTTGAGCTAAAGTTGAAGAATGTTACATTTTATCACTCTAAAAATTAGTATATGGCTTGTTTTTGTTTCAGGAAATGAAACAAGTTTGCCAAGGAAACTTTATAACCCAAGATATGTTTTAAAATACCCGCATTCCTCAATTATTTCCCGGTAATATTTAGTAGCTGAATAATTCGATTTCAACATAGTGAAATATTTTCCGGCTTTAAAATCGCCCTTATAGTCTTTTGGTTCATGACAAAAAAAAGTATTTTGTTCGCATTTGGCAGCCATAAAACAACATTTCGCTTTAAACTCGGGGTCTTTTGAGGCACCCATGGCTTTGTTGTAGTATTCTTCAGCAATGGCTGAACTCATATAATCGGGCATAGTATCTTTATTAAGTGCCGTGTTATATTCATTTCTAAAACTAAAATCAACATTGTTCATGCTTGCGGCCCGGGTATCATAAAACACGCGGTTGTTTCCAAAATAACTGATATTATAATATCCGTTGGCTAATTGAAAATAGGTATCCGCTGCATGTGCCGGGTCGCTTGTGGCCTTTGCCTCAAGGTCAACCATTTTTTGCAAAAAACTCTTTTTGGTATAGGCAGTATTGTTTTGTAATGATGCATCACTATCATGGTTATCATTTATATGTATTAAAAACGGATCAGCGGAGAGCTTTCCATTTCCGGCAGTGTCGGCTTCATCCAGTTTCGTTAACGCTTCTTTATATTTATGCTTATACATTAAATTAACGGCTTGCACTTCCACCATATCTGCTTTTGAATAAGGAAATTCACTCAAAACATAAGAATCAAATGCGGTTTTATCCTTTTTGTTTATATAGGTTTCAATGGAATTCAAAAGGCCATTATTCATTGTTGCCGCTTCATTCAGCAGCCCTCTTAAGCAAGTGGATTTTACAATATCACCGGCAGAAGTATATTTAAGCACCAATGCACCTAACACAAACTGGTGTGCAAAACTCTGACGAAAGCCATCTGAATTATTTTCACCCTTCAGCCATACAAGTTCAGGCACCACGCTTTCTTCAAATTTTTTATCGCCGGCTTTGCCCTGCTTTATTTGATCCAACAGCTTTATTAGCCTTACTTGTTCCAGCACAAGGCTAATACTCCCGCATTCTGATTTTGCTTTTTCCAAATATTTTATAAAGCTATTATCACCTAATGTCCACTCCAGATAACCTGCAGCTAAATCCCATTCATAGGGCTTGGAAGTATTCCCTTTATCGGCAATTCCCTTTATAAAATTGACCATTTCCTTATCAATGTTTTTAGTTTTAATAAAGGATATACTGTCGGCGGTATTCATAAAGTCTTCCTCCATAGCCTGGTCTAAAAACCCCTCTTCTTCTATATTAACCGAACGGGTTAGCATAAGGTCAAGCAGATCTGATTTGGGGTCGAGTGCATATATCTCTTTTAAGGCCCTAAACGGATCATCATACATGCCAAGCATATGCCACAATACCATTTTTTCTCTTGTATTCTTGGCCATGGCAAGGGTCTGCTGCCAGTCTTTTTCTTCCTGGGGTTTAAAACTAAAATAGGCAGTTACCTTTAATGAATCGTACTGATCATAAACCTGAGAATAGAGATAATTGGCCGTACTGTATTGCTTCTCCTTACAGTATGCACCTGCCAGATAGCCTATAGAGCGGTATTTTATACTATTCGCAGTAAGCTCAATGGTGCTTTTTTGAGCGGTGTAAAATTGAATAACCTTGTCATAATCGCGGCCCATGAAATATAAGCGCAATACCTGGAATGCATAGCGCTGGCGCACAAAATCACTTTTTGTATTGGTGATTTGCTTTATACCACCATCTTCGAGCGTGGTAATACCTAATTTATCCTTCCTGGGATCTTCCTTATCCTGTGATAATCCTTCATCTGACCAAGCTGATAAATAGGTTGAGTATTTTTCGCAGCGTTTGGCAAAGCCCATATAGTAAAGAAAGTCAAGGGCAGAACGGGTATCGCTTACTTTAAGCACGGAATTGCTCTTCAATATATTATTGATTGGATAGCCCGGTTTCTTAATGGAAAATATAAGCGTATCGATTTCACCTAATCGGGCTTTGTAAAGTATATATCTCAAATCCTGGTCCCTTACATGGTTTTGAAAATAACCCTGCCATTCTGTGATATTGATATTATTAAAATCAGTAAGATAACTGTCATCTTCTTTATATGATCCTTGGTATAAGGGATAAAACGAACGAAAGAAAGGAGCATATTTATCATTTTGGATTACTTCAGGGGCAAATAATGAATTAGGATAATCCGGCATATCTATATCGGCGCAAGCCAATATAATGCCTGCTACAAGCGTAATTACACTAATAGGAAGGAGTGAAGATTTTTTCCAGATCTTGTTTTTCATATGTTGAAAGATAAAGTGAATCATAATCAAATAAACTTACTGTGCGTATTTCATCTTTTAAATACCGGCGTACATTATCGGCTGCATTTTTGCAAACATCAGGAGTTATTTGTTCCATTTTAACAGTATCGTTTTTCATAAAATATTTCCCATGAAAAAAGAATGAACCATGCGCAACAAATATATTGTTTCCTGAGGGTTTAAATTGTGAAGTATCAGTAAAATCTTTGCAACCGGACTTTTCAATAATCCCTGTCACCCTACCCTGCCTGATACATATGGCCCAACTAAATATTGGCAATGCTACATCTAAAGGAAGTCTGTAATCTTCAATGAATGCAGTATATTTATCAGCATCCTTGCTATTATAAATGGAATTATACCCGGCAACGGTATTTACCTGCCCCATATTATAAAACATAAGCATGCCCCTATCTACCGGTGGAATACCTGTTTTATCGGCATACTTTACCTGATGCAAACGAATGGTAGCCGATAAAATTTTATCGGTTTGTTTTAATTCTTGATGAATGAAAGTTAAGAGTTCAAAATATTTTTGCTTGGTGGCTTCCGTCCAATCGCAATCAAATTGCAATTCTTTATATTCCACTTTATGCAACAAGGCAATATGTTCTACCTCATCCAATATATGCTTGCTAAGCCTGTCGATACTATCTGCCGGAGTTACTTCCAATGCTTTATTGGCAAGGTAAACAACAGGGACATATTGAAATGTATCCATTGGGGCCGTTTCAAAGTTTATTTCATCTACAGGCAGCACCCTATTGTATTGGTCGTTCCGGGCAACATCAAAAAAATGAAGGTAAATTTTATGTATTCCTGCATCTTTCAGGTAGGCAACATCCTTATCCGATAAATTGAAATTGCTTCGCCAGTAGTAAAATGCACGTTCTGTTTTATTAACCCCGGGTTTCTTGCAGGATACAAAGGATAGAAGCCCGATTAAAACTAAAACTAAAATAAAATATTTTTTATTGCTTACCAGCATTTCCGGGGAGAAAAAAATCAGATCTTTTTCTTAGCTCTTTCATATTGCAGCGGCCAGGGAATATCAATTCCTAATTCATATGCTGCCCGTAAAGGGAAATACGGGTCGCGTAGAAATTCACGAGCCATAAAAACCAAATCTGCTTTGTTTTCTTCTATGATGCTGTTGGCTTCTTGCGGAGTGGTAATTAAGCCTACGGCGCCGGTAAGTATCCCGGTGGCTTTTTTAATACTTTCAGCAAAACCAAGCTGGTAAAGAGGTTTCAATTCTATTTTCACCCCAGTTATATTACCACCGGTAGAACAGTCAATAAGATCAATAGACTTTGTTTTTAAAATTTCTGCCAGTTTAATAGAATCCGCCTCAGTCCAGCCTCCCTCTTTCCATTCAGTAGCTGATATTCTCAAAAACAAAGGATTTTCTTCTGTCCAGACCTTTCTTACACTTTCAATTATCTCTAATAAAAAACGGATACGGTTCTCAAATGAACCGCCATATTCATCTTTACGGAGATTACTGACGGGTGATAGAAACTCATTTATCAGGTAGCCATGTGCTCCGTGCAATTCAAGTAATTTAAACCCGGCTTTTTTTGCCCGAAGCGAAGCATCCTGAAAATCCTGAACTACTTTTTTTATTTCCGTAACACTTAGTTCCTTAGGTATATTATAGTCTTGGCTAAATGCCATTGAACTGGGTGCCATGGTTTGCCATCCACCTGCTTGCAGATCCAATGCCTTATTTCCCTGCCATGGTGTCGACATGCTCGATTTTCTGCCGGCATGAGCCAACTGTATTCCGGGTATGGAACCATGCTTTTCTATAAATTCAGTAATACGTTTTAAAAATGGAATATGTTCGTCTTTCCAAATTCCTAAATCGCCGGGAGATATTCTTCCTTCCGGAGAAACGGCTGTAGCTTCTGCAATTATTAATCCCGCACCACCCACAGCCCTGCTGCCTAAATGCACCAGGTGCCAGTCATTGGCGAATCCATCTTCGCTCGAATATTCGCACATGGGGGAAACAACAATGCGGTTTTTAAGTTCGATGTTCTTTATTTTTAGTGGAGAAAACAGGTTAGCCATAGTGGTTTAATAAAAAACAAAATTACTCATTAAAAATCTAATTCCACTTGGCGACAAAGACATCATCCCTGTCATTAAGATTAGCTTTCAAAAGTGAATCTAAGCTCACTTTACCTATCACGTACTGGGTTTCATTTGACGAAAACCGTTGTTTAATATCCGTTACCTGTAATTCGTTGAGGAATGCTTCATTCGGATAGCGTATGTACACTTCTATCAAATGATCGTTGGAAAAGGGTATGGCGCCATTTTGTTCTACCTTTTTATATTCGTAACGGTAATGATACACAAGTGCAGAAATATCTGACAAAACGGCAGACGCCGTAGGATGTCCTCCCGCTCCCTTGCCATAAAAAAACTGCTTGTCGCTGAATGCAGCTCCTAACTGAACGGCGTTAAATTCGTTGCGTACTGCATAAAACATGCTTTCGGCATTTACCAGTGTGGGGATTACATACGCAATCACTTTGCCATTTAATCTGGAAGTATGTGCAATAAGTTTGATCTTAAGTCCTTTTTCACGGGCAAAGGTAGAATCGGCATCGGAAAGATTTTGAATACCGAAATTGAAAACATTCTCGGGCTTTACAAAAACTCCGAACGTATGGCATAACAAAATAATCAATTTGTATTTCGGGTCAAATGCCTGAACATCCAACCTCGGATTGCTTTCTGCGAATCCCCTTTCTTGCGCTCCTTTTAAGGCTTCGGCATAGGTTTTATTTTCTTCGGATGTTTTAGTTAAAATATAATTGGTAGTACCATTGCATATCCCATCTAGTGAATCGAGCAAGTCATTGTCATAATACTCTTCCAGATTCCGGATAATAGGAATACTGCCGCAGGAAGATGCTTCATATAAAAAGGATGACCCAGTTTCCTGTTGCAGGTTATATAATTCCTGCAAATGTTCTGCTATCATCTTTTTATTAGCGGATACCACTGCCTTACCACTGCGTAATGCCGTTGAAACTATCTCAAACGCCTCATCTGCATTATCGATCAGCTCTACCACAACATCCAAATCCTTGTTATTTAAAATGTCATTCTTGTCGAACGTAAAATATCCTGCATCTATAGGGCGTTGCTTGTCGGGATGCTTAACGCATATCTTTACCACTTCGGCATTAATACCTTTGGTTTTATGCAATACATCATACAACCCCTGTCCTACTACACCAAAACCAAATAACCCGACCCTTAGCTTTTTATTCATTTTATAATTTTTTTTAATCATCCCGTTTACATATTCGCTATTCAAAGGCATTCTTAAAAAGAAAAAAGCTCTTCAGGATAGGTCCAGAAGAGCTTTTAATATGTTGTGTTTATTAATTATCTCAACTTAGACTTATCTGTCCCGGGTCGCAAACCGGGTTGGATTTAGCACCATTTACATTAGGTTGCCAAGGTTTCTCAGGGCCAATCCCTCCACCTTTCTTGATAAGTAATACTTTAAAAGAACGAGGCACAAAGATAGATACTATTTTTTTATTTTTCAAAATACACACAACATTTTTGAAAAACATCCATCAGAAGAATCTATTTCAGCCAATTTTGCCCTCATGTATATATATGATAATCAAACAAATATAAAATCATGAACGATGAATTTATAATTTATAGCGTATTACTAATAACGTATAACTTATAATCACCATATCTTAGCGGTTGAATGAAAATCATTATCCTCACTCAATATTTTCCACCGGAAGTAGGCGCGCCTCAAAACCGGCTGTATGAAATGGCTACTCGTTTACAAAAGAAGGGAGTCGAAATAGAAGTGCTGACAGCAATGCCTAATTATCCCTCCATGAAAATTCACGAAGAATATAAAGGTAAATGGTATGTAAAAGAGGAAATGAATGGAATGCGTATCCATCGTGCCTGGATTTGGGTCGGATCAAGCAAAAAGATATTTCCCCGACTATTAAATTATTTCTCATTTGTGTTTTCATCCATGTGGATAGGAGCATTCAAACTGAGTAAAGCTGATTACCTTCTGTGTGAATCCCCTCCCCTATTTTTGGGTATTTCCGCGCTATTTTTAAAGAAAATAAAAAAAGCCAAACTCATATTTAATGTGGCAGACCTTTGGCCGGAAAGTGCAGAAAAATTAGGGCTTATAACCAATAAAGCTCTTTTACGAATAACAACCCGGCTGGAAGAATATCTTTATAAATCATCGGCTTTAATTACCGGACAAGCCATGGGAATTGTGAAAAATATTCAAGACCGCTTTCCGGCTAAAACAGTCTATTGGCTTCCCAATGGTGTTGATTTATCATTTTATAACACCGATAATATCGTTACTCACTGGCGTGAAGAAAACAATTTTTCACCGGAAGATTTTATAATACTTTATGCAGGAATAATAGGTCATGCACAGGCATTGGAATTAGTATTGAAGGCAGCGGAGCTTACTAAAAACCAGCAGTCAATAAAATGGGTTCTTCTTGGAAGCGGCCCTGAAAAGGAGAAACTAATTGCCCTGCAAAAGGAAATGAAATTGCCTAATGTCTATTTTTATCCTCCGGTTCCTAAATCCAACATGCCGGAGGTTTTAAAGGCAGCTGATACTTCTTTGGTTCCTTTAAAAAGAATAGATCTTTTTTTGGGAATAATACCCTCTAAGGTATTTGAAGCTATGGCTATGAAAAAACCTTTATTATTGGGAGTAGATGGAGAATCGAAAGAACTTTTTATTGAACAAGGGAAAGCCGGGCTTGCTTTTATACCTGAAGATGCGGATGATTTAGTGAAAAATGCCTTGTATTTGTTTAATAACAAAGCAGAAACAAAGAGGCTTGGAGAAAATGGCCGGAATTATGTTGAAGCTAACTTTGACAGGGATATTATAGCTGAAAAATTTTACAATTTTTTGAAAGATGAAAAGTAATTTGTCTGCTATAAAGTTTGGATTGCTTTGCTTGATAGGCTTCATGCTCGCATTTTATATTTTTGCTACCCCGCTTTGTATCATTCTTTTTGTTCTTGCATGGCTATTGGAGGGGGACTTGATAAGAAAGCTGACGGCCTGGATAAAAAATAAATATGCTTTGCTGTTTGTTGCATTATACCTTACATACCTTGCCGGAATGATTTATACCGAAAACTTTAGCCATGGCTGGATGGACATGCAGATAAAACTCAGCATCTTATTATTCCCTATCGTTCTTTCATCTGAAGGTGAAATGGATTTCGGCAAACAAAAATGGTTTGGCTTTTCGTTTATTTCCGGAGCCGTTCTACACGGGGTATTCTGCCTCCTGTATGCTTCCTGGCTATACTTTTCTCAAGGAAAAGTTCAATTCACCTATATGCAGTTTTCCAGGTTTGTGCATCCGACCTATTACTCTATGTATATTGATTTGGCACTGGTATTTATGTATTATGGCATTACAACTAAAAGCAAACAACTAGCCAAAAAGGAAAAGCTGTTTATCTATATATCTTCCCCTTTCCTCCTCCTTGTAGTTATACTTCTTGAATCTAAAATGGGGCAAATAGTAACAGTACTACTTATTCCTGCAATGCTTTTCAAATACTTTTTATCTAAGCACTCTACCTTTAAAGCGCTTGCCATTGTAGTTGCAGTGCTGGGATTACTTGTTATAGGAATAAGTAAAATTTCCCGCTTCAATGCTTTGGGTAATGTACTTTCAGGCAGTAAAGTAGATGTGCAATCTGTGGAATCAAATCAGGCACGCATACTCGTTTGGGGCGCTGCATGTGAGGTTATTAAAAGCAGTCCTTTGATTGGCTACGGTACGGGTGATACTGCTTCTTTAATGCAGGAATACCAGAAAGAAGGAATGGCAGGAGCACACCGCGAAAAGCTTAACGCGCACAACCAATATTTACAAACTATGGTGGCAGTAGGTATTCCTGGGATATTGATTCTTTTGGCAAATTTATTCATCCCTATGTATATTGCCATTAAACGAAAACAATTCGTCTACTTACTATTTTTGCTTATACTTTGCCTCAATTTTCTGACAGAATCCATGCTGGACCAACAAGCCGGCACCATGTTTTATGGACTTTTCAATTCCCTCTTAATGTTTAATTTTGTGATATAAGAATAGTATGATAAACTTTGCACCACCCCGTATTGATGAAAAAACCATAGAAGCTGTTTCCGAAACACTGCGTTCGGGCTGGATTACCACAGGCCCAAAGACTAAGCTTTTGGAGAAAAAAATATCGGAATACTGCGGGGTGTCTCAAACACTATGTATCAACTCGGCAACAGCCGGCTTGGAGCTTGCATTAAGGTGGTTTGGGGTAGGTCCGGGGGATGAAGTAATTGTCCCTGCCTACACCTATGCAGCAACTGCCAATGTGGTTATTCATTGTGGCGCAACACCAATATTGGTTGATGTAAACAAAAATGATTTTTGTATTTCCCCTGATGCTATTGAAAAGGTAATTACATCTAAAACAAAAGTAATTATGCCTGTCGATTTTGGAGGATTGCCTTGCGATTATGATGCCATCTCAGCAATTGTACAAAAAACCAAAAATAAATTTAAACCATCAGGCGAACTCCAAAAAGCACTTGGGCGAATAATGATTTTATCGGATGCAGCGCATTCTCTTGGAGCAACCTACAAAGGAAAAAATGTTGGTCCGCTGACGGACATTTCCGTTTTCTCGTTTCACGCTGTAAAGAATCTTACCACTGCCGAAGGTGGAGCTATGTTATTTAATCTTCCGGCACCATTCGACAATGCAACTATTTATAAAGAACTCAGCATACTATCCCTTCATGGACAAACCAAAGACGCGATGGCTAAAATGCAAAAGGGAAACTGGAAATACGATATTGTGGAAGCCGGCTATAAATGCAACATGACTGATTTAGCAGCTACTATCGGGCTAATTGAATTGGAAAGATATAAAGACGATACACTACCCAAACGAAAGGCCATTGTAGAAGCCTATTATAATTTTTTCTCCATATACAGTTGGGCTGAATTACCTGTTATTAAGGATATGGACAGGGAATCGTCCTACCATCTTTTCCCGTTGCGTATTAAGGATATTACAGAAGAACAAAGGGATAAAATAATACAAAAGATATTTGATAAAGATGTTTCTGTAAATGTGCATTTCATTCCTTTACCCATGATGAGCTTTTACAAAAAGTTAGGTTACAAAATGGAGAACTATCCAAACACATACGATAATTTTTCTCGTGAAATATCTTTACCTGTTTACTACGATTTAACTATGGAACAGGTTGGTATTGTTACTAAGGCTGTGAAGGAATCGGTAACTGAAGTGATATAATGGCAAAACGATTATTTGATATTGTATTTTCACTTTTAGGCATTGTCATTCTTTCACCTTTTTTATTCATTATTACTTTTATTACTTTATTCACATCAGCCGGAGGAGCTTTTTACAAACAAATACGGGTGGGTAAAAACGGGAAAGAATTCCAGCTTTTCAAATTCCGTACTATGCGCAAAGGTGCTGATAAATCAGGAGCACTTACAGTCGGAATGAAGGATAGCCGTATTACTGCACTAGGTTTCTATCTTCGAAAATATAAGTTGGACGAGCTTCCTCAGTTATTTAATATTTTATGGGGGAACATGAGTTTTGTCGGTCCCCGCCCTGAGGTGCCTAAATATGTAGCATTCTACGACAATGAGCAAAGAAAAGTACTAAAAGTAAAACCCGGGCTAACTGATTATGCTTCCATCGTTTATTCAGAGGAAAATAAATTATTGGCTACTGCAGAAAACCCGGAAGAATTCTACATTAATAAAGTTATGCCAGCCAAGCTTAAACTCAATTTGCGCTACATAAATGAAATGAACATGGTAACAGATATTAAGGTTATTCTAAAAACGATAGGCAAGGTTTTTTAATTAACCTTTTGCTTCCCTCCTACTAACATACGTAGTATAAGGTATAAGGGAAAGGCTCCCACAAATATACCCAGTCCAACCAAGGCCTCCGTGGTATTCGCTATAAATATGTTGGCACAAACAAAAAGCAGAACAATCATAAAGATAATAGGTATTGCCGGAAACAGCTTCATTTTGTAACCTTTATAATCCAACCCTTTCATCTTTTTCCGCAGTATGAAAATGGTTATTGTGGCAAATACCAGGGAAAGATTATCGATGAAAATAATATAATTTATCAGCGTATCTTTATCTTTTACAAAAAAGAGCGTAACAAGAATAATCAAAAAGAAAAGACTGAGTCCAAAGGCCTGTGTTTGTGTTTTAGGATTAACCTTTTTGAAAATTGCAGGTAATATGTTATCCTCTGCCATAGCGTAAAAAATACGTGGATTACTCATTAAAGATGCATTTAAAAAACCTAAGACAGATGTAAATACAATTACCGAGGCTACTTTAAATCCGATATCGCCGAAAAAACTTTTTGTTAATTCAGACGCTAACAGCTGTTTCCCTTTAAGGTTTTCAAACCCTATTACCTGAACATAAGCAATATTTATAAGTAAATAAAGCGTAACCACAATAAACATTCCTCCTATAATAGCTAGTGGTATATTACGTTGAGGATTCTTTATATCGGCCCCCATATTTATAGTATTTTGGTATCCTCCGCATGAAAAGAAAACGGAGACAAGGCAAAGGCCCAGGGCTGCAATGGCGGTGGTAGCTGACTGATGTATAATTACCGCCGGATTAACCGTATTTTTACTCCCGAAAACGGCAAAGCAAAGTAAAAGTATCATGAGAATTTTTAATCCACTGAGAAAATTCTGCATGCGGGAACCCATTTTAATTCCGGCATAATTGAGCAGGAATAAAACCGTAAGTATTGTGAAAGTAATTGCAGTGACAGAAATACTGTCCTGCCAGTTAGCAGGAATAATAACCGGTTTTATATATTCCGCACCAAGCAAGGCAACCGTAACAGCGCTGCCAGCATTAATTGTTACCAGCGCCAAATTTGCCATAAACGCAAAGGCGGGGTGATAGCACTTGGAAAATATTTTATAATACCCACCGGCGGCAGGTAATCGCGAACCAATTTCGGCAAAGGTTAATGCTCCGCAAACACTAACAAATCCGCCAATAATCCAGGAAGCATAAAATATGAAGGGCGTACCGGCCTTAGCAGCAATAGTACTCGGTGTAAAGAATATACCTACGCCGATAATAAAACTTATTACCATCATGGTAAGATCCCACCTGCCTAGCTTCGATTCTATACTCATATAGCATCAAAGGTAAAAAGATTTATCGTTAATCCCTTAAATGAATTTGCCTAAAAACTTTCTTCAATAAACTCCCTGCTCTTTTTTATATCCCCGCTCAATGCTCTATCCTGAGCAATAAATGGGACTTGCTTTTGAAATTCAGATAGTACCTTTTCCAGTTCAGGAGATGATTTGGCCGGTCTGCGGAAATACATAGCCTGTGCAGCACTGA
>Ga0182030_10015270_pt1 | contig 15067 bp, 6 predicted proteins | sample 812S3MmetaG_FD_121299 | JGI IMG/M metagenome (GOLD analysis project Ga0182030, IMG submission 121299) | Permafrost microbial communities from Stordalen Mire, Sweden - 812S3M metaG (Illumina Assembly) | ecosystem: Environmental > Terrestrial > Soil > Wetlands > Permafrost | place: Sweden... | reverse complement strand
GCTTCGACACGCGGCCATTTGAAAGCGACGAAATCGGGGTCATCGAGAAAGGCGGAGAGATTTTCCCGCGCCAGAGCGAGCAGCTCCTCCCGGGCGCCCTCGCTCAAGGGCTTGTCAGGATGCGCCAGAGCAAAGTCCGCCAGCGCATCATGGATTGCGGTTCCCATTTCACGCGCGCCAAGTTCCGCGCCAAGCGGCGCCAACGGCGCCAGCTTCAATATGCGTTCGGCGTAGATCGAGTAAGGATCCCGGCGCAAAGTCTCGATGCGCGTCACGCTCAGTTGCGCGGGCCTCAACTCGACCGGCGGACACGGCTCCGGACGATTCCAGCTTTCGATGGCGGAAGGATGATCCAGAGCTCCGGCTATAGCCAGCATCTCGTCGCCGCGCTTCCTGCAATCTTCGAACGCATCCCCCGCGAGCGCGGAAAGCCGCGTGACAAATCGTGACGCGACGGTCGGCGAACCGCCGCGCTTTACGGCGCGGCTCAGCACGACGTCGCTCGCCCCCAGCGCCATGGAGAAGTCATGCGCGCTCTGGCCGATGCGGCGCTCCGGCGGCGACAAGCCAAGCTGCTTGCGCATGGAGCGATTGAGAAAGGCGCCAGCTTCGGCCTGCGGCGGCCATATGGACTCATCCAATCCCGCTACCAGAACGAGATCCACGTCGATCAGGCGCGCTTCCAGCGGCCCAAGAATTTTCAGGCGCGGATGGGCGCGGCGCGGTCCCCGCACCATAGTCTCGAACAGCAGCCCATCAAGGAATCCGGAAAAGCTGGCCGCGTCAAAGTCGAGCGGCGCCTGCGCGTCTTCCAGCCGGTCAAGCAGGGCAAGAAACTCTTCCATGCCCGCGCTTGGCGAAGCGTCCTCTTCGGACGCAGCCGTGGCGGCCTCGATGCTTGCGCGTAGAGCCACGACACGTGCGCCAAGCGGCGCCTCTCGCGCCAGCGAGCTTAGCGGCGCCAGAGCAGCGTCGACGCGTGAGAGCAAATCCTCGACGTCCCGCCAGTCGTCATCCGTCATTCGTCTCGCCGCCGGAAAGGCGTGAACATCCCGCGCCGCCTTGCGCGCCTCATCCAACCGCGCCGACCAGCCGTCACATTCGCCAACAACGGCCCGCAACAAGGCGATTTCAACCAGCGACGCAATGCGCTCGATCTCCGCGCGGGTCAGCGAAAAGACCGCCGGGGGATGAGCCAGCAAAGCGGCGACATCAGCAGCCTTTGCGCCATGAGACGCGATTGCGCACAGCAGCCGCGCCAGTGCTCCGACGGGCGTGGCGCCAAGCGGTTCGCCTCCGGAGTCGTCAATCTCCAGATCAAAGCGCGCGAGTTCCGCCGAGACCCTCCGCGCCATGGCCCTGTCCGGCGTGATCAGCGCCGCAGTGCGCCCCGGCGTCTCAAGCGCTCGCCGCATATATAGCGCGAGCGTCAGCGCCTCCAGTCGCTCGTCGGGCGCCTCCACAAAGGTCACGCCCTCCAGCGCGCGGACGAAGCCAGAACCGTCGCTGTTGCGAAAGGCGCGCCAATATTCGGTGCTGTCAGCGGGACGCAGCGCCTGCGCCAGCAGAGCGCTCCGCGCGGCGAGTTGCGGCGTCGGAGCGGCGAGTTCACGCACCTCCTCGCGCGACATTTTCATCATGCCTAAAAGGCGCTTCAGCATCGTTTGCGGATGCGTGAAGGCGGGCTCGCCAAACTCATCGATCGCATCGCCGATATGGCGCCATGCGGCCTCGTCGAGTTCGCGGTCCAGACCAGGCAGCACGATGGCGCCGCGGTCCAGACGAGAAATGGCGTCAAGCAAATGCGCCGTGGTCGGATTCGACCCTGTGGAGCCAAGCACGATCACGGGATCGCGCGAGTCTCCGCCTTTGAGGCTTCCTATCTGCGCCTCCAGGAGCGCCTTCTGGCGCTGCGCCGCGTCGACCATGCCGCGCTGTTGGAGAATCAGAGGCCATTGCTGTAGGGCAATGCACAGGAACTTCGTCGTGATGGCCCAATATTGATCGAAGGCTTCGTCGACGAGGCGCCCGATTGATGATGGATCGACATTCTCGATGATGAATTCGTCGATCAATGCCCCGAGTTCCTTGGCCAGCATGCAAGCGTTCGCGGGCGAAGGCGACACCAGCATGGGCTCGCGCCTGTCGAGAACAGGTTCACCATCCAGGCCGATCGACACAATGGCGTGGCCCAGTTCATTCGCCCATTTCAGGACAAGTTGCGCGAGGATGAGCCGACGATCAATTTCCTCGATTGCCGGCGCAAGGCTCTCCGCCAACGCATCCGTGTCATTCGAGAACAGCGCCGCGCTTTCCTGTTCGTCGAGCCCGCCAAGCGGCAGAATGCGGGGCAACAATGCGGCGCTCTTGTCTATCGCGCGGGCGAACTCCACCGCGAGCGCCCGTCCGGCGCGTTGCGTCGGCACATAGATCGAGATGCGCGCAAGCTCGAGCGGAGAGCTGTTGCGCGAGACTCCGGCGATTATCTCGCCGTTCAGCAGGGAGGCTACAAATGTCGCGAGGTAAGGAACACCCGGCGCGATATTGAAGACATTGCGTCTCACGATGACTCCTCGTTGCGGTCGAGCCACTTCCGCCACGACAAGCGCCTAGGCCGCCAGGAGAGCTTTTTCCGCCTCGGCGATGGCTGCTACCGTGCCGACGTGCAGCCAAAGTCCTTGCGCGGCGACGCCGAACAACCGACCTTGTTTGGCTGCATTGAAAAAGAATGGCGCGAGCTTGAAAACATCCTCGGAGACATACTCAAAGAGGTCGGGCTTGATGATGCCCACGCCGGAATAGACGTAGCGTCTGGGCCCCGCCGGTTGAGAGATTCGGCCTTCCGGACCGAGATCAAAGTCTCCATCCCAGTCGACCCCGATGCTGCCAGCGGTTGGCGCCAGCAGAAGCGCCGCGTCCATTTTGTCAGCATCCCAGGCGCCTGCCAGCGCGCGAAGATTGGCCGCGCCAGCCTCGCTCCAGAAAGCGTCGGTGTTGCAGATGAAAAAGGGCTTTCCACCGAAATGCGGCAAAACTCTCTTTATGCCGCCGCCCTGATCCAGCAGCAGTTCGCGTTCGTCGGAAATCACGATGTGCGGCGACTCGCGCCCGGCGAGATGCGCTTCGATTTGATCCGCGAGATGATGCACGTTGACGATCGCCGTCTTGACGCCCGCTTGCGCAAGATCATCAAGAGCGTAGTCGATCAGCGCCTTACCGGCTACGCGCGCCAGAGGTTTTGGAACGCTGTCGGTCAATGGCCGCATTCTGGAGCCGAGGCCGGCTGCGAAAATCATGGCCGTGGCGGGAAAGTCGGGCTTGTTAAGCGGGAGTTTCGAAGAGAACTGGGAGGTTGGCTTCATACCAGGCCTTGATGTCGGCGAGCGCGGGATGACGAAGGCTCTTTTTCAAGTAATGTTCGACACGCGGCAGATGCGCAAGGTAATGCGGCTTGCCGTCGCGCAAATCCAGTCGCGCGAAGATCCCCATGATCTTCGTGGCGCGCTGCGCGCCAAGCACCGCATAGGCCTTGGCGAAACTGGCCATGTCAAAACCATCTTCGCTCTCGCGCCTCGCACGCGCGTAATGCGCAATGAGCTTCATTTCGAGTTCATCTGGAACGGTGACGCGCGCATCCTGTGTAAGCGAGACCACATCATAGGCGGGGTGTCCTAGCACGCAATCCTGAAAGTCGATAATGCCTACGCGGCGAACGCCCTCCCGGTCCGGCAGCCAGAGAAGATTCGGCGAGTGATAGTCCCGCAACGTCCAGGTCGGCGTAGCCGGCGCGATGTCAATCAGCGCCTTTCGCCAAAGATTCACGAATACGGCGCGCGCCCCCGACGCGATGATCGCGCGGGTTATGTGACTGACGTACCAGTCGATCAGAAGTTCGACTTCAATGAGCTGCGCGTCGAGATCATACGGGGGAATGTGATAGGCGCCATCCCCCGAGATCGGGAGGACATCGGGAAGCTTGCGCGCATGGAGATGGGCGAGCGCGCCGACGGACTCAAGATAACGCTCGGCAATTGGGCCATTTTCATCGACAACGCCTTCTCGGCCAAGGTCTTCGACGATGAGCAGGCCCGCATCGAGATCATGCGCCAGCACTTTGGGCGCGGACAGGCCTTGCGCGCTCAAACCCTCGGCCACCGCGACGAACGCCCTGACGTTCTCCGCAAGGCGAGCGATGGCGCTGTAGGATTTGCCATAACGAATTGGCGGACCGTCCGGCCGAGCCGGCGATATCATCAGAATAGCCCGGCCGCCGTCAGGTTTCTCTAGCGTCTCATAGGCTCGGCTCGAAGCGTCGCCTTGCAGGAACGTCCGCCGCGCGTCAGCCCAACCCGCGCCGCGCAAGAACTCCTGCATGGCCTTGAATGTCGCAAGGCGAGGCGCGAACGCGCCATAGCCGGCGATGTTGACGATTCGAGCGTCACGGCGTTGCGGTTCGGCGAAACTGAAGCGTATTTCGAGATAATCGCCCGAGAACAATTCCCGCGCGCGCTCGGCCCATTCAACGAGCAGGAGCGCGCCTTCGCAGGCCTCTTCCCAACCGAGTTCGGCGACGTCGGACGCGGCGTTGATGCGATAGAAATCCGCGTGGACGATCTTGCCAAAATCGCCTTCGTAAATCTGCATCAGCGTGAAGGTCGGGCTCGGCGCTTCAAGAGCAGGATCGCCAGCGATTGCGCGGATCAACGAGCGGGCGAAAGTGGTCTTTCCGGTTCCCAGGTCGCCGGACAAGGCGACGACATCGCCTGAGACGAGCAGCTTTGAAAGATCCGCGGCAAGCGCAAGAGTCGCCTCTTCGTTCGCAACGTCGAGCCGCCAGGAGGTTCTGGGCGCGGTCCTGGTCGCTGCGTCAGCGCTCATTGCGTGTTACCTTCATCCCGCGCGGCCTGCACACGGGCGGTGGAGGGAAAGGCGCATGTGACAGTCGCTCCTTCGCCGGGAACCGCATCGACGAGCATCGCGCCGCCATTGGCTTCAATCAACATTCTCGCAGGCTCGCGATTCTTGTCAACGCCGCCCCCCCGATCGGTGATTTTGAAAACGATTTCCGATTTTCGCTGGAATCCCGCGAGCGTAATGGCCTGATCGGCCCCAGTGGAATCTATCGCGTCAGCCAAAAGGCCGGCCAGCGCATCCACTATGTCGTTTTTGTCTCCAAAAAACACGTCGAACCCGCTTGTCGGAAGCAAACGCAATTTGACGTTCTTGTGTTCGAGCTGCGCTTGCAACCTCTCGGCGGCGGCGGACATGATCTCGCCCGCGTCGAGCTCCTCGCGAAGCTTCGCGGGTGGCGGCGTTTCCTCCGCCAGCGCATGAGCCGGCGCGGACTGAGCCTCTTGCGCGGGGAAAATGCAGGTGACCGTCGTGCCTTCGCCTGGCGCGGAATCGATCAATATCTTGCCGTGATGCAGGTCCATGAAGGCGCGGACGATGGAAAGGCCAAGCCCAACCCCGCGATGGCGCGAACCCGAGGTATTCGAAACGAAGCGATCGAATACTCGCTCAAGAACCTCGGGCGCGATTCCGCGCCCATGATCCACCACCTTGAACACCACTTCGCCCTCCCGGCGCAGCGCTGCGAGCGTGACGGTCTGGCCCGGCCGGGAGAATCCGATCGCGTTTGAGAGGAGATTGAACAGGATCTGCCGCACTCGCTTGGCGTCGCCGCGAAAAGTTCCGACATCCTCAGGCGCGACGATCTGCAATTCGATCTTGTTCTCGGCCAGACGGTCCTGGACGCCTTCGATCGCGCCCTGCATGGCGCTCTTTGCGTCGACGTCTTCCAATTCGAGCACCATCGCGTCCTCGTCCATGGTCGCGAGATCGAGAATGTCGTCGATAATGGCGAGCAACGCGGCGGAGGACTTGCGCACATAGCCAAGATATTCGAACTGGCGCGCGTTCAGGGGGCCCGTCGTCTCTTCTCCCAGCAAGTGCACGAAGCCGTTGATGTTGTTGAGTGGCGAGCGCAGCTCATAGCTGACATGATGAATGAAGTCGTTGCGAAGCTTCTCGGCGGCGAGCAGCGCCTTGTGGCGTTCCGTCAATGCGCGTTCGACATTCACGTCGCCGGTCACATCCACGAAAGTAAGCAGGGCCGCGCCCTCGGGCAGCGGCTGAGCGGTAAGATCAAGCACAAGGCCGTCGCTGCGTTCGAGACGCCGCGTAAAGCCCGTGCGCATTTCATTCAGCCCGGTCACGAATCCACGCAGGTCGCTCCATGTGTCTTCATTGGGATGCAGGGTCTTGCATAATTCAGCAATTGTTTCGAAGCGCGGCTTTTCAGAAAGCACGGCGCTGTCGAAACGCCAAAGCGCCGCGAAGGCGGGGTTGCTGAATTTGAGCCGACCGTCCGCGCCAAACACGGCGACGCCCTCATGCAGCGTTTCGAACGTTTCGTTCTGCATGCGATACAGAGCATTGAAACGCGACTCGAGCTCATAACGCTCGCTCAAGTCGTCGTATAGATATGTCACGCCGCCCTTCGGATTGGGCGTGACCTTTACGCAGATCGTGCGTCCGTCCGGCATGTGCCAGACGTGAGGCGGAAGCTCCTCGGAAGAGCGATAGGCGTCGAGGAGGTGCGATTTCCAAGCGCGAAAATCGCCCTCGACGGGCAGGCGTTGCGCCAGACGCAGATGGTCGAGGATCTGACTGTCGGAAGGTTTCTGATCGAGAAAGGACGCATCCAGCTTCCAGAGCTTCTCATAGGCGGCGTTCCGATAGACGAGACGTTGCGCGCCATCAAAGATGGCTACCGCGCTTGGCAACTGGTCCAGTGTGCGCGTATGCGACTGCATCTGCTGCTCGTAATCGGCGCGCATCGTCTCGATTTCTTGACGGTCAATGGCTATCGCCGCCGCTGTTCCCGCCGAGGGCGCCTGGATCACGTCCAGTTGATGCCTGGCGCCAGCGACGACCGCCGTCTCGCGACTCCGCCATGCCAAGGCCTTGGACTGGGCCCCGCAGGCGGCGGCGCGCGCCGACTGATCAAGCAATTCGACTTGGCGTTCAATGACGTCGGCCGGGTCGCGGGCCTCCACGGCGCGCGCATAGGCGCTGTTGACGAAAATGAGACGACCGCTGGCGTCGCGCAGCCACACGGGCGCCGGCAAGGCTTCAAGCAATGCGCGCAGCCCCCGTGCGTCGGCCCTGCTCTCCTCGATACGCTCGCGCAGGCTGATCAATTCAAGCCGGTCCCCGGAGACCTCACGCAATCGCAGCACCGCACGCCCGCCAACCGCTCGGCCTTCAGCGTCAAAATGCCTTCCCGTGACGCCCGTCAAGGATAGGCGGAACGCCTCGCCCTGCCGGCGCAAGCGGTCCACGCCATGCTCAAGATCCTGCGCCGCCTCGGGCGTGAGCCACGAACCGAAAGCCAGCACGCGGCGCGGCACCGGCATGTCGGTGACAAGCAATGGCGACCCTTCGATATCCGGCTCGCCGGAAGGACCGTCCCAGGCGACAAACAGCTGCTGCTCGCTTGACAGAAACACTTCGGCGCGGTCGCGCTGCCGTCGAGTCTGCTCAAGCTTTGAGGCCAATTCCGCCTCGCGACGACGCCAGGCCTTTCGCTCGGCCATATAAGCGAGCGCGACGAACGTCGAGAACAAAGCAAGACCGCCGCTCAGCGCAAAGCCATAGACTTCAAGGTCGGGACCAAACTCCGGCAGCCACTCCAAGGTTTGCGCGGATGCTGGCGCTGCATAGCCGATGCCGACCAGGCTGGGCGTCCCAAATCTCGATATCCTCTTGAAAATAGATACCCCAATGTCGCCTGGCGCCCGATGCGCGGCTGTAGCGATCGGCCCGCCCAAAAGTCTTTTCCGAAATTGCATCATGAGCGCGCAACTCCGGCAATTGGGCGCATCTCATCTTGAGTCATACGAACCGGTCTCCACGGTCGATTGCGGGGGAACATCTCAACAAACGCCGTAAGCCGTCCACATACAATGCCTTGTCGAACGTGAGGGCGCAAACGCGGCAGCACGAAAGGCAGGTCGAAGGCCGGCGAATAAGCGGACCCTCGAATCACCTCAATCTAGAACGTGCCTGCAAAAAGGGGAATCCGTGTTTTGCCTAGAAAAGGTTGCAAACGAAAAAAAAGGCCTCGCCTCCGGTGGGGGAAGCGAGGCCTCGGGAATGCGAGCGCCACAAATGCGGCCGCGCGAACGATCAGTAGCGATAATGCTCCGGCTTGAACGGGCCGTTCCTCGGCAGGTTGAGGTAGACGGCCTGCTGGTCGGTCATCTGCGTCAGCTTCACGCCGATCTTTTCGAGATGCAGCGAGGCGACCTTTTCGTCCAGGTGCTTGGGCAGCGTATAGACCTCTTTGGCGTAATGACCCTGCTTGGTCCACAATTCGATCTGCGCCAGCGTCTGGTTCGTGAATGAAGCCGACATCACGAAGGACGGATGGCCGGTGGCGTTGCCAAGATTGACGAGACGACCCTCGGACAACAGGATGATGCGCTTTCCGTCCTGGAACTCGATCTCGTCGACTTGCGGCTTAACATTATGCCATTTGAGGTTCTTGAGCCCGGCGACCTGGATCTCGCTGTCGAAATGACCGATGTTGCAGACGATCGCGCGATCCTTCATGCGGCGCATATGCTCCAGCGTGATGACGTCGACATTGCCAGTAGCCGTCACGAAGAGATCGGCGCGCGTGGCGGCGTCTTCCATCGTGGTGACTTCATAGCCTTCCATCGCCGCCTGCAGCGCGCAGATGGGGTCTATTTCGGAGACCAACACCCGGCAGCCGGCGTTGCGAAGCGAAGCGGCCGAGCCCTTGCCCACGTCGCCAAAGCCCGCGACCATCGCGACCTTGCCGGCCATCATCACGTCGGTTCCGCGACGGATGCCGTCGACCAGAGACTCGCGGCAGCCATAGAGATTGTCGAATTTCGACTTGGTGACGGAGTCATTGACGTTGATCGCTGGCCAAAGGAGCTTGCCCTCCTTCTGCATGATGTAAAGGCGATGCACGCCGGTGGTCGTCTCCTCGGTGACTCCCTTGATGGATTCCGCGTTGCGCTTGTAGAAGCCAGGATTTGACTTGAGCCGTTTCTTGATGGCGGCGAAGAGGACTTCCTCTTCCTCGTTGGTCGCCTTTTCGAGGAAAGCGACGTCGCCATTCTCGGCGCGCAGGCCAAGATGGATCAGAAGCGTGGCGTCGCCGCCATCGTCGAGAATCATGTTCGGGCAGCCGCCATCGGACCACTCGAAAATGCGGTGGGTATAATCCCAATAATCCTCAAGGCTCTCCCCCTTGATGGCGAAGACCGGCGTGCCAGCGGCGGCGATGGCGGCGGCGGCATGGTCCTGCGTCGAATAAATATTGCAGGAGGCCCAGCGGACGTCGGCGCCGAGCGCCTTTAGCGTCTCTATCAGGACGCCCGTCTGAATGGTCATGTGCAGGGAGCCCGCGACGCGGGCGCCCTTCAGCGGCTGGCTCGGGCCATATTCCGCGCGCGTCGCCATCAGGCCGGGCATTTCCGTCTCGGCGATATTGAGTTCCTTGCGGCCCCAATCGGCCAGTCCGATGTCGTGGACGACATAATCATTAAAGTGTGCAGTCATGATCTTCCTCTGATCGCGGCGCGAATGTCGCCCAAAGTCAGGCCGGCTCGCGCCGCGCCTCTGGGCGGGGCTATAGCAAAGGTTTTCGGATAGTGCAATAAAGATATGTGCAAGTCTTTATATGACCACGGATGGAGACTTCGCCTCGTCAGCCGCCTGCTGCTTGGCCGCGCCGTATTTCATGCGCGCTTTCGCGAAGGCGATACGCAGCCACAGGCTGATTCCCCCTCCGATGAAATGCGCCATCAGCAGCAGAAAACTCATCAGAAGCACGAAAACGTCCAGCGCCCGGATAATCTTCGTCGGATCGGTAATCGCGATGCCCGGCGGCTGTGAAACGGTCTTGGCGATGAGCAGAATAATGCTCAGCGCTACCCCGCCGAAGGACGACAGGACGCCCAGAAGGCCGAATATCATGCCGGCGCGAAGATACCAGAAGCCTGACCCCTCTCTCCCACCCAGATAGCGCTCCGGGTTCGCGGCGAGCCTCTTCGCCCTTCCGGTATAATAAAACGAGAGCGCGCAGGTCAGGAGCAAGAACACCAGGGCGCAACCGCTCCAGTAGATCGCGTCGCCCAAGCTCGACGTCACGGCGCTCAGCGCGCGTCCCGCCGTCGCGAACTGCAACAGCAGCGCCGAGAGGAAGGCGAAGATGAATTGAAGCCAGAAACCCGCCCAGCCAAGAAAACGCATCTTCCGGGCAAGATCCCGCGCAATCTTGCCGCCATCATCGGATTTTAGTTCTGATGCAGAACCCAGTTCCGACGCGACGCCGTCTCCAAGCAGCATTCTGCGGGAAAATCCCCTGTGCATAATGCTGTTGGCTGTCACGAGGGCAATGTGGGCGACTATGAGAACGCACAGCCCATAGGCTGCGATTTCATGCGCCTGGGCGCACCATTCGGCATATTGATCGTTGGGTTCGCCCCAGGGCGGCAGGGGCGCTGCCCACAGATTGATGGGCGCTCCAGCGAAGACCAGCCGCAGATAGCCGCTCACTGCAATGACGATAAGACCCAGGTAAATCAGCACATGTAGCCAGGCGCCAGCCAATTGGCGCCAACGCGGCGCGCTTTCTGGATAGGGCGGCCCCTTGATCGCCAGCCTCAGCATGATCGCGAAAAGAACCAGAGCCGCCGTCGTGAGGCCCAGGGATATATGAAGGTCGGAAAGGAACGCCCGTTCGTCGGTTGTTGTGGGCGAAGCGTGCAGATAGAGACCCAGACCCAACAGAACCGTCGTGGCAAGAGCGATCAGCCAGTGAACGAGGATTGAGACAGCTCCGTATTTCGTGGAATTCGACGACATGAAACCGCCTTTGCATCCTTGATATTCGGGCGGGGCGATCGCATTCGTGCGGAGTGGCTCTCGCCGCCTTCAGGACAGATACTCGCGAAAAGGGCGCTTGCAAAGCGCTTCGCGCGGGTCGATTGGCCGGCGGATTGAGGCTTTGGCGAGTGAAGAGAGCTAAGTGCGTGCGAAGACACGAACTGCCCCTTCGAAGAAAAAACGCCGATGGAATTCAAACTGACGCCGGCTCCGGCCGCAGCGCAATCAGCCGCCTCCGGAGCCGTTTAAGAAAGCCGACGGCAAGGGGCGGAACCCCATGCCGCTGGCGGGGCTGATTCAAAGACCCTTGAGATATTCGAGCAGCGCCTTTTTCTCGTCGTCGCCGAGCTTGGTTCCAAAATCATGGCCGCAACGGCTGTTGCCGGAAACGTCGCGCATGGGACCATCACAGTCGGCGGTGGTCTGGTAGACGTATGAGCCAAATTTCGTCTGCTCTTTGGCGAGGCCGATTTCCTTCAAATCATAGGCGGGGCCGATCTTGAAGGAAGCGGCGCGCTGCGCCGGCGGCTTTAGCAATTCCGTCAGTGACGGCACGGACCCGTTGTGCAGATAAGGAGCCGTCGCCCATATGCCTTGCAACACACGCGCTTCATAGGCTATCGGCGCCGCCACTTCCGGAAATTTGAAGAGATTCTGCAGGCTCTGGTTCAACCCGTCCTTGAGCAGCTGGTTGAGAAACACGGCCTTCTCCACCGGATTTCCGGGCTGGTTTCGTAGACATTCCTCGACCAGCGGCAAGAAGGTTTCGGGACCAAAATGCACCGGCGCCTGAAGGATCGACTGCACCACGGCGACGCTCAGAATGCTGGCGACCTTGTCCGTCTGCTGCAATGTGTTGACGAAAGGCGGAGCAGGAATGAACTGCCCCTTCAAGACGCCAGAGTCGCCGAGGCGGGTAAGAACCTGATACTCCCTGCCGTCGGTCTTGACGTCCTGCACCGGAGTCTTCCAGGTGTTTTGATTGCAAAGGCGCGGTTCGCCTGCTTTCACCGCATGACAACCCGGGCCGCAGCCGCCATCCTTGGGCATCCGGTTGAAAATCTGCTTGCCCTGATCGGCGAGCTTTTGATCGATCAATCCCGGGAATTTCGGTGGAGAAATCTGTCTGATGAGCGTCTCGAGACGCAGCAGGCCAGGAAAGTTCAACGACGAATCCTTGAGGAAATCCACGCCGCCGACGATGAATGGATCATTCGTTGGAGTCGGGTGGAATATCCCGAAGACGCCGTAAACTTCCCCGACATTGCGAGCGAGGCCGAGAATGTCGTCGCCATTTTGCGCGAAACCCGGCCACTGGGTCATGTCCTGAATGGCGGCGTTCCAGAGAAAGGGATAACGCACCGCTGCATCGGCCGGCTTGATGTTGCCCGCTATGATGCGCGTCGGAGAAGGTCCGATATCAAGTCCCGCGACACGGTTGAAAATCATCCCCACCGCATCGAGCCGCGCCGGCCCCCATGGCAGACCTGGCGGCTTCGGCAGGGCGCCTTGCATGATCGTATGAAACGGCAGGAACCAGACATGAACGTCCTGCTTCAGCTTGTCGACGGCGTCCGCGGAGGGCGAGCCTCCAATGACCGCCTTCGCGAAGGATGCAAAAACGGCGTCATCGCCGAGCAGCTTGGCATAGGCCGCATCAAGGTCGGAGAAGAAGCTACCGATGTCGACTATTCCGGGGCCGCCATCTATGCGAAACGGCGCGCCGTCGATCTCGATCTGCCGTGTATGACAGGCGGAACATGTCATCGACAGGCTCTGTGAGCCGTCATGCTCCGCGGCGGCCAGAAAACCCACGGGCAATCCAGGCGTCGGGCTGTCGGGATTGGGAAGATAGCCGTAGCGCCCCAATGAGTCGTCGAGAAATCCCGTGCCATCCAAGCGTTTTAGCGCCTTGAACCAGCTCAGCGGCATCACCCTCGCACCCTGGTCGAGGCTGTAGAATTCTTTTCTGTTGAGCGCGCCCCATTGCGCGCCCTGATCAGCGAACTTCAGCGCGCCATCCGCGCTGGCGGAGGATACGTCCGTCAAGAAAGCAAATGAAAGCGCAAGACAGACGATTCTCGAAAACACAACAGATGCGACTTGAATCATCATTCCCCCCAATAAATCGGCCCGTCATAGGGCGACAATTCGCGCGGCCGTCGATTGACCGCGCAAAACCGAACCAATGTAGCCAATATGTTCGTTGCTTTGCCAATCGCAAAAAACGCTCTGCAAGGGATGCAGAAGCAACCTCTGGAACTCCAGCCCGATCAGAATAGCCGAGACGAACGCTTAACCTCTACAGTCGGTTCCAATTTTCCTTGTTGAATTCGCGCCGCGATGCGATCGCGCCGGCCCGATCCAGTCCCTCACAGCTGCCGCCGGGCTTCAGGATAGTGCGATAAGACAATACGCTGTATGGATTTTTTAACGAAGACCGGAGCATGTTCTGGCGAAGTGTAGCGCAAAACGGTCGAAGCCATTTGCGATTCGATTCGCTGCGTTCGAGCCACGCCAGTCACACGAAAAGCGCGGCTACGCGCTTTTGCTATTATCGGCATTGCGCGAATCGCGCGCCCCACTTTCGTCCATGTTTTTCTTACAAAGGCGCCTCCATGCCGCATCCAGTCGTCGCCACCGCCTTCAAGGCTCTCGATATCCACGCCCGCGCACTGGCTCCCGCTCGCGTGCGGGATTTTTTCGCCATGGATCCCGCGCGTTTTGAAAACTATTCCGTTTCTCTCGACGATTTTCTATTCGATTACTCCAAACACAAGATCACGCGCGAGACGGTCGACCTGCTCGTTAGGCTCGCTGACGCGCGCGACCTCGCGGGACGGCGCGCCGCCCTGTTCGCTGGCCAGGCAGTCAACAATACGGAAGGGCGCGCCGCGATGCACATGGCGTTGCGCGATTTCTCCGGTGGGCCGATCGTCGTGCAGGGCGTGGACATGCGCCGTGAAATCGAAGCCGAGCGCGAAAAGGTTTTCGCCTTTGCGCGGGCCGTTCGCGATGGTTCGCTCACAGGCGCCGGCGGTCTTCCCTTCACCGACATCGTCAACATCGGCATTGGCGGCTCGGATCTCGGCCCGGCGATGGCGGCGCGGGCGCTGTCTCCCTGGCGGGGCCAAGGACCGCGCACGCATTTTGTCGCCAACGTCGATGGCGCTGACCTTGCAGATACACTGGCGCCGCTTGACCTCTCGCGCACGCTGTTCATTGTCTCCTCAAAGACCTTCACGACGCAGGAGACCATGACCAACGCCGCCAGCGCGCGGGGGCGAGTCGTCGCCACGCTTGGCGAAACAGCCGTGTCCAAACATTTCGCAGCCGTATCGACGCGGTTGGACAAAGTGGCTCAATTCGGCATCGAACCATCGCGCGTATTTGGCTTCTGGGACTGGGTGGGCGGCAGATATTCGCTTTGGTCGTCGATCGGTCTGGCGCTCGCCATCAGCATCGGGCCCGAGCATTTCACGGAATTTCTGCGCGGCGGTTTCGATATTGACGCGCATTTCCAGGAGGCGCCGTTTTCTAGCAATATTCCCGCGCTTATGGGACTCCTCGGCGTCTGGCACCGCAATGTGCTTGGCCGCGCGGCGCATGCGGTCATTCCCTACGACCAGCGTCTCGCGCGTTTTCCCGCCTATTTGCAACAACTCGACATGGAGTCGAACGGAAAGTCGGTGACCCGCGACGGGGCGCTGGTGGCGACAGCGACCGGGCCGGTGATTTTTGGCGAACCCGGCACCAATGGCCAGCACGCCTTCTTCCAATTGCTGCATCAGGGAACCGACGTTACGCCGATAGATTTTCTAATCGCGGCGGAGCCGGTTGAAGCCGATGCGCATCACCACGCGCTGCTGTTCGCGAATTGCCTGGCGCAGAGCGAAGCCTTCATGCACGGGCGCACGCTGGATGAGGCCAAGGCGCTGTTGCGGAAGGAGGGCCGTAGCGAAGCCGATATCGAGCGCCTCGCGCCTCATAAAGTTTTCTCGGGCGACCGCCCGTCCAGCATGCTCCTCTATCGCCGCCTCGACCCGCGCACGCTGGGACGGCTGGTGGCGCTCTATGAACACAAGGTATTCGTGCAGTCGGCGATCTGGGACATCAATCCCTTCGACCAATGGGGCGT
>Ga0182030_10015269_pt1 | contig 15067 bp, 15 predicted proteins | sample 812S3MmetaG_FD_121299 | JGI IMG/M metagenome (GOLD analysis project Ga0182030, IMG submission 121299) | Permafrost microbial communities from Stordalen Mire, Sweden - 812S3M metaG (Illumina Assembly) | ecosystem: Environmental > Terrestrial > Soil > Wetlands > Permafrost | place: Sweden... | reverse complement strand
GCCGACTGCGTGGTGGCCGGCTTCCGGTGGCACAAGACCGGTGGGGTGGTCGGGTCGCTGCTGCTGGGTCTGTTCGACCCGGCCGGGGTGCTCCATCACGTCGGGGTGGCCTCCGGCTTCAGCGCGGCCCGTCGGGAGGAGTTCGTCGGGACCCTCGAGCCCTACCGGGCCGGGGCTTCGGCCGGGCACCCCTGGCTGAGGGAGGGCGCACCGGAGGGGCGGGTCCCCGGGGGCCAGAGCCGGTGGACCGGCGGCAAGGATCTGAGCTGGGAGCCCCTGCGCCCTGAGCTGGTGGCCGAGGTGGCCTACGACCATCTCCAGGTCGACCGGTTCCGGCATGCCACGTCGTTCGTCCGGTGGCGGCCCGATCGCACGCCCGGGTCGTGCACCTACGCCCAGCTGGACACCCCGGTGCCGGCCGAGTTGGCCGACGTCTTCGGCATCGCTACCTGAGCCCCAGGGTCAGCGGGCCGCCACAGCAAAGGCCCGCTCGGCCAGGGCCGGGTCGCGGAAGTGCCGGCACACCGCCTCGAAGTGGTCGGTGGGTCCCCGCCACTCGAGTGAGGCCACGCTGTCGAGCAGGGTCGGGTCGAGTCGCAGGGTGGCCAGCACCCGGAACAGCTCGGCCTGCCGGCGCTCGTCGGCCAGTCGCTCGGCCAGCTTGGCTGCGCCCCGCACCGACTGACGAACGGTGGCATCCCAGTCGGCCACGCGGTCGGGCACCTCGTCGAAATTCCCGTAGTGGGCCAGCACCGTCGAGGCCGATCGTTTCCCCCACCCGGCCAGACCGGGGAACCCGTCGGCGGAGTCCCCGACCAGGGCCAGCCAGTCAGGGATGGACCTGGGGGCCACCCCGAACTTGGCCCAGACCCCGTTCTCCCCGGAGATGGTCCCGCTCCGCCGATCCAGTTGGACCACCCGGTCGCCGATCACGCACTGGGCCAGGTCCTTGTCGGGCGTACAGATGATCACCCGACCGACGGACTGGTCCGCTTCGGCCACCGCGGCAGCCGAAGCCAGGGCGTCATCGGCCTCGAGCTCCACCATGGGCCACACCACCACCCCTAAGGCCACCAGGGCCTCCTCCAGAATCGGGAACTGCGACCACAGCGTGGGCTCGATGCCGGCCCCGGTCTTGTAGCCGGCCCAGAGATCGTTGCGGAAGGACTCGATGACATGGTCGGTGGCCACCCCGAGGTGGGTGGCACCGTCGGCGAACATGCTCAGGATGGACACGATCACGCCCCGGGCCGCACCGATCTCCTCGCCGTCTTCGGCCACCCGTGACGGCTGGCCGAAGAACTGCCGGAAGAGCTCGTACGTGCCGTCGACCAGATGCACCTCCATCTCCGGGAGTCTTGCAGGTGGCCGGGGGCGTATCCATCGGTCGGACCGGCCGGGGGGTCATCGAGCGACCCGCTAAAGCCCCGGCTGGAGTCGGCCGATGTGAACAAGGGCACCTATGAAGGGGCGGAATTGCGCATGAACTCGAACAAGCAGCATTTGCTCGACGGCGCACTGGGGGCGAACGCGGAACGGGACGCCTGGCAGAGCTTCTGGCTCACCCACATCCGGCTCGGATTCGGCATCTTCCTGGCCGAGACCTTTGTGGTCATCGGTTACCTCGCCCTCACCCCTCGGGGCCCCCATCGATCGATCCTCTGGGTGGTGGCCGCCTTCTGGCTCGTGCTGGCCCTGGTGGGGATGTCCCTGGCTCCGGTGGTGGCCTCCAAGCCATGGTGTGTCACCTACTCGGTGACCTGGACGGCCCTGTCGGCCTTCGGAGTGGCCATGGTGGCAATGCTCGATGGTGGCATGAACAGCCCGATCCTCATCCTGCTCCTCCTCCCTCTGATCTACGGAACACTGATGTTCACCCCCCGGGCAGCCGGAATCTGTGGCATCGCCGCACTGGCCGCCCTGGCCCTGGTGGCTCTGGTCGACCGTCACATGGCCACCTCGCCCGGCCGGTCCTTCCTTCTCTTCGCCACCCTGGCCGGCGCCTCCGTGCTCACCGTGGCCGCCGCCATCAACCGGACCCACATCGAGGAGCACAAGGCCGCGCTCCAGACGGCGCTGGCCGAGATGGCGGCGGTCGACGAACTGACAGGGTGTTCCGTCCGCCGGGTGCTGCGCCAGAGGATGGAGGAGGAGATCAGCCGATCTGTTCGTAGTGGAAGCCCCCTCAGCCTGCTGATGGTCGATGTCGATCAGTTCAAGTCCGTCAACGACACCTACGGACACGTCGTCGGCGACCACATCCTGGCCAGCGTCGGTGCCGTCCTGCGGCACAGTGTGAGGGGTTTCGACCTGGTCAGCCGCATCGGGGGGGACGAGTTCGCCCTGCTCCTCCCGGACACCGACGTGCCCAGCGCCGTGGGGGTGGCTGAACGCATCCGTAGAGACCTCCCCTCCGCAGTCGAGGTCCCCGTGACCGTGAGCATCGGAGTCGGTGGCCTCGATCGATCGATGCCGACGGCCGAGCACCTCCTCGACAATGCCGACTTCGCCCTCTACCGAGTCAAGCGGGGCGGGCGGGACGCCATCGCCGTCCACCACCCGGGCCCGTCGCCGATTGCCAACTGAGCCGCAGCAAGGCACTCAGGGACTGAGAACGGAACCGGAACCCCGGATGGTGAGAATCATCCGTGCCAAGCCCACGCCTCTGACGGCCGCACGCCACTGCCTGCTCTATGGCCGCGACAACCCCGTGGGCTGCACTAACGCCGCTACACACGGAGCCGCCGGTGCTGAGGAAGAGAAGCCTCTTCCCAAACGTTGACACAGCTATGAAGCGCATTGGGTTCTTGTCGTTTGGTCATTGGGCACCATCGTCGCAGTCGCAAACCCGATCAGCCTCGGATGCCCTGCTGCAGTCCATCGATCTGGCCGTCGCCGCCGAGGAGCTCGGTGCGGACGGGGCGTACTACCGGGTGCACCACTTCGCCAACCAGCTGTCGTCGCCCTTTCCCTTGCTGGCGGCCGTCGGAGCCAGGACCACCTCCATCGAGATCGGGACCGCCGTCATCGATATGCGCTACGAGAACCCGCTCTACATGGCCGAAGACGCCGGTTCCGCAGACCTCATCTCCGGAGGCCGGCTCCAGCTCGGCATAAGCCGCGGCTCACCCGAACAGGTCATCGATGGATTCCGCTACTTCGGCTACATCCCGGCCGACGGTGAAGATTCGGCCGACATGGCCCGCGACCACACCCGGGTCTTCCTCGAGGTCCTCGAAGGCAACGGCTTCGCCGAGCCGAACCCGCGACCGATGTTCGCCAACCCTCCCGGGCTGCTTCGGGTCGAGCCCCACTCCGAGGGTCTCCGCGACCGGATCTGGTGGGGCGCCGGCACCCGGAAAACGGCGGAATGGACCGCCGAGCAAGGCATGAACCTGATGAGCTCGACCCTTCTCACCGAGGACACCGGCGTGCCATTCCATCGACTGCAAGCCGAGCAGATCGAGCGATTCCGCAAGGTCTGGGCTGACGCCGGCCATGACCGTGAACCCCGTGTCTCGGTGAGCCGAAGTATCTTCCCGCTCGTCAGCGATGTCGACCGCGCCTACTTCGGTGGTGAGACCACATCCGAGGACCAGGTCGGTTTCATCGACGGCGGCACGGCGCGGTTTGGCAAGACGTATGCCGGGGAGCCCGAGCAGCTGATCGAGCAGTTGGCTCAGGACGAGGCCATCGCCGCCGCCGACACCTTGCTGCTGACCATTCCCAATCAGCTCGGGGTCGAGTACTGCGCCCACGTCCTCGATTCGGTCCTGAGCGACATCGCCCCGGAGCTTGGTTGGCGGTGAGTTGAGCTCGGGTCTCATCCTCGGATCCGAGCCTCCGGACGACGTGGTCGATGCCATGTGGACCTCTTACCAGAGGCCGCCGAGTTCAGTGTCGACCGCCGCAGAGACCGGGACGGCTGCAACCGGCAGATCTACGTCGATCGCACTGCGTATGGCCCTGTGGTCCATGAGCTCATCCAACTCCGGCGGAAGAAACCTCGTCCTCTGGGCGTAGCTGTGCCTGTCGGTCCAACCGGCCGGATCTCCGTGGTGATAGCGCAATGGCGCGTAGATGTGCAGGTGCTTTCGTGCTCGAGTCAAGGCTACGTAGAACAGCCGCCGTTCCTCGTCCACGCCCTCTTTGTCACCCGTGGCCATGTCGGAAGGAAAGGCTCCGTCGGCGGCATGGATCAGATGGACCACGGCCCACTCCCCGCCTTTGGCTGAGTGCACCGTCGAGAGGGTGAGCCAATCGTCATCCAGGCTCGGCTTTCCGGCCAGATCTCCGGTCGAAACGGGTGGATCCAAGGTCAGGTCGGCGATGAAGCCCTCGCTACTTTCATACCCCGATGCCATACCGGCGAGCGCGTCGAAATCGGCCAGCCGGGGCTCAGGATGGTCATAGCGGCGTCGGACCATCGGCTCCAGAGCGTGGCGCAGGGCCTCCACTTGTGTACCCGGAGGAAGCCCGGACGCACTGCATGTCCCGAGCCCGGAAGCAATGCGGTGGAGATCCTCCTCCGACCGGTGTGCGCTCCGTTCTCCCGTCGGATTCGAACAGAATGCCAACAGCGGGTTCAGACCACCGCGTTCCGGACTTCGCACACCGATACCTTCGACGATCCGGTTGGCGGAGCCCGGTCCGATCCCGTCGGCCATCTGTAACACCCGCATCCAGGCCAGTTCGTCCCACGGATTGCCGACGATCCGCAGCGCCGCCACCAGGTCCCGGACATGGGCGGCCTCGAGAAAGCGAAGTCCGCCGAACTTGACGAACGGGATGTTGCGCCGCCCCAGCTCGACCTCGAGCAGATCGCTGTGGTGAGAGGTCCGGAACAGAACAACCTGTTCCTTCAGCGCCGTTCCCGACTCGTGGTGCTCCAAGATGGTCTGGCACACGGCCTCGGCCTGGCTCTGCTGGTCCGGACATGTGGCCAGAATCGGGCGTACCCCTCCGCCGTCCTCGGTCCACAGTTGCTTTCGGTATCCCTCTCCGGCGCCGGCGATCACGGCGTTGGCCAAGTCGAGTATGAAGGCTGTCGACCGGTAGTTCTGCTCCAAGGTGACGGTGGTGGCCCCGGGAAAGTGGATGGGGAAGTCCAAGATATTGCGAACGGTGGCGGCCCGGAACGAGTAGATGGCCTGGGCGTCGTCGCCCACCACCGTGAGACGGGCATCCCTCGACCGGAGGGCTCGCAGTATGTCGGCTTGGACCACGCTCGTATCTTGATACTCATCGACCAGGACGTGATCGAAGCTGGCGGCCAGGACCGGGCCGACATGGGGATCGAGAACGGCGGCACGCCAGTGCAGGAGAAGGTCCTCGAAGTCCAAGAGGTGTTGGGCCCGCTTCCGTTCCGTGTAGGCCGAAAAGATCGTGCTCAGACCTTCGACGTCGTCCGCACACCAGGGGAAGACGCGCAGCACCGTCTCCTCCAGCCTCACCTGACTACTGACAACCCGGGAGTAGATGGCGGTCACCGTCTCGGTGCGGGGAAACCGACGGCCGACACTGGCCGCCACCGGAGCGCGTACCAGACCGATCAGATCACGGACGTCCCCCGGGTCCAACACACTGAAGCCCTCAGCCAGGCCCAGGGCCGCCCGGTACCGGCGCAGGACGCGATGGCCGACCGAGTGGAACGTGCCCGCTTCCACCCGCCGGGCTGAAGCGGGATCGGCGATCTGGCCCGCTCGGCGGATCATTTCCGACGCCGCCCGTCGACTGAACGTGACCAGAAGGATCCGCTCGGGCGCCACGCCCTCCTCGAGCAGTCGTGCCAGCCGGCTCACCAGCGTCCGGGTCTTGCCGGTGCCGGCGCCGGCCACGATGAGCAGGGGTCCACCCTCGTGGTCAACGGCTTTCCGCTGCATCTCATTCAGTCCACGGGCCCACAGAGGGGGTCCGGACACGATGGTCGTTGTCACCCGGCTACAGTATCCCAGTTACGAACATATGTTCGTTTTAGGGCGATCGGTCGGCCTGTGAGGTGGTGCGTGCCGAAGGGGGTCCTTTTCACGTTCGCAGACACCTTGGCCCTTATCTGCAACGACTGCGCGCCACAGGACGCCAGGAGTGGGCCCGGATCCTCGTCGAGCGGCACTCCGATGAGGTTGGGGGTTCCAACGCTACCGTGGAGTCGTGAGTAGTCCGCGAGTGCCCGGTGGAGTCGTGCACAAGCTTCCAACTGACTTGCGTAAGGCCCTGCTCGCCAACACGACGGCATTCAGCGCCTGGAAGGGCATCACGCCCCTGGCCCGGAACGAATTCATCTGCTGGGTCGAGGATGCCAAACAAGAGACGACCCGGGCACGCCGGATTCGCCGGACGCAAGAGGAGCTCGAGGAAGGCCAGCGACGGCCCTGCTGCTGGCCGGGATGCAAGCACCGGGAGCGCACTGGCAGATGATTTGTTCGAGGTCTGGTCAGACCGCCCTCGAACGTCAGAGGAACGATACCCGAGGCGCTTCCTGCTTGCCTTGGGCGAAACCGGCGCGGGCCGAGGGGATGCGGGTCGACGGATCCATCTGGTTCGAGCCCATGGCGGCTCGGGAATCGGCGTCGGGCGTGATGACCTCGACGCGGCTCCCCTGACCTCGCAGTACCTTGATCTCGCTCTCGAGGTCCACACCCCATTCCGGTGCTCTGCGCAGACCTTCGAACTGACCCGCCGGGTCTGCTCCTGGTTCCGGAGGCGTCCGACTCACCCCGCTCAGCGGTGAGAGCACCACGACGTTCGCATAGCCCGAGGCCAGGTCGGCATGTTCTTTGGAGCGCACGCCACCGTCGATGTAGCGAGAGCCGTTGATGCTATGGGTAGGCACCAAGCCGGGCAGCGCGGTGCTCGCAATGACTGCGTCCACCAGGTCGACGCCGGAGTGGCGGTCGAAGGCCGCCAGCTCCCCCGTATACGCGTCGACGGCTACCACGACCATCGGCCTATCCGGCCATCCCGAGCGAGGCAACCTGGCCGCCACCATGGCGCGCCGCTGTCCCGCCCCAGGTTCGAGTACGGAGTCGCACTCCAACCCGAAGGCGCCCATCGCACGACACAGATCGGCTGCCGAGTTGGCTGCGGCGCCAATAGCCCTCATCCGCTCGAACACCGTGGCCATCGGCAGGGACGGTGGCTGTTCCCGGCTCTGCCCGACCGGTCGAACCGGCGGGGACAGCACCGAGGCCAACAGTTCGGAGGCCGGTATACCGCTGCGCACCTGCGCAGCCGCCGTGGCCCCTGCTGAGGTCCCGATAACCAAATCGGCTGTCTCGGTCAGGTCAACACCAGCTTCGGCCAGGCCTGCGATGATCCCGATCTCCCACGCATTTCCGGCAGCCCCACCACCACCGAGGACCAGAGCGAGGTTGTGAGCTGCCTCATGGTGCGACGCACGTTGCAACGAGTCAGGCGTGAAGGATTCGACGTTGCCCTCGGTTGACGAGAGCGATTCGTGAAATTGCGACATGTCTTGGTCCCTTTCAGGGCATCCGAGATTGGGCGCCCAGGGACCGACAACGACGAAGCTCTGGCTCTAGAGGCTCCAACGTGAAGGGGTGGGTACCCGACTGTGAACGAAAAGAATCGGACTCACCTCCTTGGACCGTGCGCTCCGACAGCGCTCCCGTACGGAGGGCTAAGGCTAGTCCGGCAAGCAGCTCAGCCACAAGCGCCCAAGCAGTGACCGTACGCAGCTGTCGACTCGCCCCCTTCGTGCCAGCCGCGCAACCACAACTCATCGTCACGCTCTACGTACCGGCGGCACCGACCAAATCGCTGTCAACGCGCGCACCGAGTGGTCGGCGGCGGCCAACTCGGCGTTGGCGCCAGGCTGCCCAGACCCGGCCGACGATGTAGATGGCAGCGCTGATGGTGCCGACAAGGAACCCGACCGGCAAGTTGCGTTCATAGGCGATGGCCAGCGACGCCCACACCGTCAAGAGCGCCAGCGCCACCGACAGGGCGATGGCGATCGGAGGATTGTCGGTGAAGCACCGGCTGGCAGCGGGGGGGCCGACCATGAGGCTGAACATCAGCAGGGCGCCGACGACGGGCACCGAAGCTGTGGTGGCCAAGGCCAGGATGACCAGAAACAGCACCTCCATCCGATAGGCACGCACGCCTCGCGACTCACCGACTTCAGGCAGGATCGATGTGAGCATCAGGGGCCGGTACATCACGGCCACGGCCAGGATGGCGGCGACGGCCAGAAGGGCAGTGGGGAGAATCTCATTGGTGCTGACCCCCAGCACCTCGCCGAACAGGAGGGAGTAGATGGCCTGGGCGTACTCGACGCTGTAGCTCAAGAACAGCTCGCCGAGGCCGAGCAGCATCACCAGAATGAGGGCGGTGACCACGTCGTGGCGACCCCGCTTGCCCAGCCAGGCGATCCCCAGGGCGCTGGCCAGGGCGAAGGCCCCCATCCCGTACACCGCGCTGATCCCGATGAGCGAGGCCGCCGCAGCACCGGTGAAGGCCGATTGGGGCAGGGCGTGGGCCGCAAAGGCAGAGCCGCGCACCACGACGAAGAAGCCGACCACCCCGGCCACGACCGCAACGATGCTGGCCACGATCCAGGCGCTCATCATGAAGCCGGAGAACATGGTCACTCCCCTTTGGCGAGGCGGTCCTGGCGAAGGCGGTCCCACTTGGCCCGCACCGAGGTCAACAGATCGGCGGCGAGGTAGAACACGAAGATGACGGCCACCACGCTGAAGCTCACCGGCCAGCCGTGATGGCCGGGCCATGCCGAGCTGTCATAGGCGAACAAAATTCCCAACCACACCCCGACCAGGCCGATCCCAGCGGCCGCCCACATGGCCGCGCCCGGCCGCTTGGTCAAGCGCAGCGCGGTGGCGGCCGGCCCGATCAACAGGGCGGTGCTGAGGATAGCCCCCACCGTGATGGCCGACAGAGCTACCGCCAGGGCCATCAGGAACATGAAGACGGCGCTGACCAGACGGACCGGGACACCCCGGGCCCGGGCCATGTCGGCGCTGAGCGAGCTGAACAGCAGCGGGCGGTAGAGCACCAGCACGGCGGCGAGGGCGGCCACGCTGAAGCCCACGATGGCCGGCACGGTTGAGGGGCTGATGGTGAACAGGGAGCCAAAGAGGATGGTGGTGGCAGCCCCGGTCGTGCTCGAAGCGGTGGTGTCCCAGTAAAGGAACAACGCAGCCAGGCCCAACGCCGCGCCCAGGACCACGCCAGTGGTCACGTCACGCCCGCGGCGGCGCTCGACACCGAGGAGCTCCATGGCCGCAGCGGCTGCGACGGAGACGGCCAGGAAACCCCACAGGGCGCCGATGCCGAGCAGGAAGGCCGCCGACCCGCCTGTGGTGTCCATGTCGGCGAAGGAGTGACCGGCGAAGGATTGGCCCCGCACAACCGTGAACACACCGACCACTCCCGCCATCAGCGCCACCGCCCCACCAGCAACCAGCGCGCTCTGGACCGGGCTGTTGGAGAAGAACCCCGGCTCGAAGACGATGTTGGCGGCCAGGTCGATCACGTCCGCTCCACCGAGTGCGGTGCGGAGCCGAGAACCTCGGTGTCAGCGTGGGATCCGGCCACCACCAAAATCCGGCCCTCGACCCGCAGCACAGCGACCGGGTGGCCATAGAGCTCGGCAAGGACCTCGCTGCGAACGACCTCGTCCACTGTGCCGCTGGCGGCCCGGCCGGCGGCCACGTAGACCACCCGGTCCATCACCGGCAGCAGCGGGTTCATGTCGTGGGCCGAGAGCAGTACGGCGACATGGTGTTCGGCCGCGATGCGCCGCAGCAGTTCGACGATCTCGTGCCCGCTGGCGATGTCCAGGTTCGCCAGCGGCTCGTCGAGAAGCAGCAGTTCCGGTTGGCCGATCAGGGCATGGGCAATCAGGACTCGCTGCTGCTCGCCGCCGGAGAGGTTGCCCATCCGGGAGTCGGCGAAGCCCATGGCGTCGACCGCCTCGAGCATCTCGTCGATCCGCCGGCGACGGGGGAGGGACGGCATGGGCAGGCCGAAGCGGTACCCGTCCAGACCCAGCCCGACCACATCCCGGGCCCTGAGAGGGAGATCAGGGTCGATGACGACCTTCTGGGGGACGTACCCGACCGACCGGTTGCGCCGGAGCCGCGGTTTGCCATCGATGAGGACCTGGCCGGTGGTTGGCTCCTGGAGCCCGAGGATCACCCTCAGGATGGTGGTCTTGCCGGCTCCGTTGGACCCGATCAGCCCGGTGAACTGGCCCGGACGGATGGAGAAGCTCACCTCGTGGAGGATCTCCCGACCTGACAGCCACACGCCGATCCCGTCGAGGGCCACCACGTCACGATGGGCCTCGGCTGGGCCCATGGTTACAGCTTCTCCAAAGAGGTGCCGTGGGCCAGCGCGTTGTAGAGGGCGGTGACCTCGGCTTCCATCCATGTCTGGTAGTCGTAGCCGGGGACGGGCATGGTCTCGTACACGCCGACCACGGGGACGGCGTCCTTCTGGGCCAGGGACAAAAGCAGCTGGGTGATCGAATCGGTCACCTGTTGGTTGTAGACGAAGACCTTGACCTTGTGCTCGTTGAACAGGTTCTCCTGGAAGGAGTTGTCCTGGGGCGTGGTGTCGACGCCGTTCATGACATCGGCAGAGAATGACCAGGGGGTGAGGTCGTGGGTGCCGGCGGCCTGCAGCATGTAGTCACCCACCGGCTCGGTCGTGGCCACCGGGGCACCGGGGAAGGTGGCCTTCACCTTGGCGATCTCGGACAGCCAGGGCTTCAGCGAGCTGATGAACGTCGTGGCGTTGGCCCGGAAGAAGGCGGCATGGGCGGGTTGCACCTCCGCAAGGTCGGCCGCTATGGCCTTGGCCACCGCCGGCATGGTCCTCGGGTTGTACCAGAGGTGCGGGTTGGGCGTGGAGTCTGGCAGACCTAGCAGCTCCTGGACGTCGATGACCTTGCGGCTGGAGTTCGGAGATGCGCTTTCGATGGTGTTCATGAAGGTGTCGTAGCCCACTCCGTTCTGGATGACCAGAGCGGCCGCGCCGACCTCTTGGGCCACGCTCGGGGATGACTCGAAGGTGTGGGGATCGGTGTTGGGATTGTTCAGGATCGACGAGACATGGACGTACTTCCCGCCGACCTGGCTCAACACACTGGCGTACTCGTTCTCCGCTCCTATGGCGTTGATCACGCCTGACGACGAGGAAGTCGTCGGGGTGGTGGTGTCGGATGATCCACATGCCGCTACCACCAGACCCGCCAGGCACAGGGCGGCGACTGCCGCGACTCCTGAGCGGCCCCGAAGGCGCCGGGCCCGCCTCCGGATTCTCTCCGTCGTTTGCACGCCAGAAACATATCCTGAGACTGAGTCCCAACACAAGGTCCAATGACATGGGCCTTGCATAAATGCATCCGCATGTGTTTATGTGCTGCAGTGTCCGTGGCGACGCAGACCTACGAAGCGGCCGGCGAGTTGCTCCGGGTGCTGGCCGCCCCGGCCCGCTTGGCCATCGTGGTCGAGTTGGCCGGGCAGCCTTGCCACGTCTACGAATTGGTGGAGCGACTGGAGATGAGCCAGCCGCTCGTCTCGCAGCACCTTCGGGTGCTGAGGGGCGCCAGGTTGGTGGGGGTCGAGCGCCAGGGCCGAGAGGCCGTGTACTCGCTGATCGACCAGCATGTCGCGCACATCGTCGCTGACGCCGTAAACCATGTGAAGGAGATCCCATGACCACGACCGACCACACCATCCACGATGAGCACGGCCACGCTCATGGCCCAACCTGTGGACATGTGGCCGTCGACCACGACGGACACATCGATTACATTCACGACGGTCACGCCCACAGCGAGCACGACGGTCACTACGATGAGCACCCGCTCCCCCACGTCGAACACGGTGAGCACAGCCACCGACACGGTACTGACTGCGGGCACGAGACGGTGGAGCACGACGGGCACGTCGACTACGTCCACGACGGCCACCGCCATGCGGCCCATGACGGCCACTACGACGAGCACTGATTCGAAACATCGCTTACCAATTCTCCCTCGCTGGTTCGAAGACGGAAGGACGTGATGACAGCAACGGCTCCCGACGATGACCTGCACGATGTCGTCGAAGACCGGCTTCGTCGCGCCGATCAGCGCTACACAACGGGCCGGCGGGCCATTATCGGCCTCCTCGTCGACGCCGGCCATCCCATCAGCATCGGGGATATCGCCGATCGACTACCCGACCTGCCTCGCAGTTCCGCCTACCGTCACCTCCTCGATCTTCAGGTGGCCGGAGTGGTCCGGAGGGTGGCGGCCAATGACGAGTTCGCCCGCTACGAGCTGGCCGAGGAGTTCACAGAACACCACCACCACCTCCTGTGCACGCACTGTGGCAAAGTCATCGACGTCACCCCCTCGTCGACCTTCGAACGCAATGTGACAGCAACGGTCGAACGACTCGCCGAGGCAGAGGGATTCGAAACACATAGTCACCGTCTCGACATCCTCGGGCTCTGCCGGGACTGTCACTAGACAGGGAGCACTCCGCCTCCGAGGACCTGGCAGCCGGGTCCGCTACCTGGGTCCTACCCGGGGTCGAGGTCATGGATTCGGAAACAGTCCACGACACCGGCGAGCACGACACCTCTGCAATAACCTGACATCGGGCAGGTGGAGACACCGATGCGAGGATTCGGGCATGAAGGCTGAAGGGCGGACCAAAGCGTCTACATGGGCTCCACTTCGGTCGAAGGTCTTTCGCTGGCTGTGGCTCGCCTCGATGGTGAGCAACGCCGGCAGCTGGATGCAGGGTGTCGGCGCCCAATGGTTCCTCGTCCATGCCGCCCATGCCGCCATCTTGGTTTCGCTCGTCCAGACCGCCGACATGCTCCCGGACGTCCTGTTCGGCATCGTCGGTGGTGTCTTGGCAGACACCCTCGATCGGCGCCGGCTCCTGATAGCGGTTCAAGCGGGACTTGTCGTCGCCACTTCGACCCTGGCGGTGCTCACCATCGCCGGCCGGATGACACCGGCTCTTCTTCTGTTGTTCACTTTCGTGATCGGTACCGGCTCGGTCTTGGGGATCCCGGCCTACCAATCCCTCGTTCCCGAGCTGGTACCCCGCGACCAGATACCCGCCGCCGCACAGCTCAGCTCCATCAACATCAACCTCGCCAGGGCCGTCGGGCCCGCCATCGCCGGAATCTTGATCACCTATCTTGGCGTGGGAGCGGTATTCGGCGTCGATGCCGCCACGTTCCTCGTCTACGGCCTCGTGGTCGCCCTCTGGCGGCCGGACCCGAACACGACCCCGCATATCCCAGAGCGTTTCGTGTCCGCTCTTCGCGCCGGGGGCCGGTACGTCCGGTACGCGCCGGTCGTCCGCCGAATTTTACTCAGGACCGCACTTTTTTTGGTCCCGGCGAGTGCGCTCTGGGCACTGCTCCCCCTCGTCGCCAGCCGCCGTCTCGGACTCGGCTCGAGCGGGTACGGGCTACTGCTCGCCGCCCTCGGGGTCGGGGCCATGGCCGGAGCGTCCGTACTGTCGAAGGTGCGTTCGCACCTGTCACCGAATGTCCTCATCGGGCTTACGGGGGGTGTGTTTGCAGGTGCCCTGGTAACGGTGATTCTCGTACGTTCGACTGCAGTCGCCGTCATTGTCCTGGTCCCTGCGGGCATGGCCTGGGTCGGGATGCTGGCTACCGTGAACACTCTGCTGCAGCTCTTTCTGCCCAGCTGGGTCAGAGCACGAGGGTTGTCGGTCTACCAGATGGTTCTCTTTGGGGCGCAGGGGCTGGGGGCACTCATGTGGGGGGTGGTAGCCGACTCGTTCGGTCTCAGCGCCGCCTTTCTTATCGCCGCGGGACTGACGGCCGCAATGGCTGCATCGATCCGTATCTGGCCGTTGGTCGACACGGCAGGCATGGACAGACGGGTCCTGGTGAGGCCTGCTCCAGCTGTCGATGTGACCACTGGTGCAGACTCGGGACCTGTTGTAGTCCGCACGACCTACTCGATCCCGAGCGTGCGGGAGCAAGACTTCATGAGCGCCATGGCCAGCGTTCGTGAGTCTCGGCTTCGGACCGGGGCCACCCAGTGGGGCCTGTTCAGGAACGGTGAGCATCCGGGCGAATTTGAAGAGATCTTCGTGGTGGGGTCGTGGGAGGAACACCTCCGCCAGCACGCGGAACGGATGACCGCCACCGACCTCGCCTACGAAGCCGAGGCCAAAGCACTTTCCGAGACAACCCCGCAGACATGGCACCTCCTCCCCACTGAGCTCGATGAGAAGTGGGGGCGGGTATGACGCTCGTCGATGGGAGCGCCGACGGTTTGAGCAGGCCGTGCTCCCCGGGGCATCGAATGACGGTCTGAACTGGACTCTTTACTTGGCGACGCTCGGCAGGGTTCGAAACTGCCACCTTGAGATTTGGGCATCTGACGATTCCGCCCCCCAACGAATCCTCTTTGAGTCAAGAGGGCAATTTCGGGGCATTTTGGGCGCGTCTCGACAGGCCGCCCCGGGCGGGCACGAATGCATAGAATTCGGTGGGTCCGGGAGTGACTTCGCCGAAGAGCCGGCCGCCAGGGTGCAGAGCCGGTCACGCAGGCTACGAGTCGTTCCCGCTTGTCCTCCCGGGCCCTCACTCCTGTGCGTCGATGAGGAGCTGCCGATAGACGGCGCTGCTGATGTGACGCTTGAGCGACCGGATGGCCTCCCGCTTGGTCTTGCCTTCCTCTACTTTCTTTTCGAAGTAGACGCGACCTTCTGAGTCCGTCTGGCGGATCTGGCAGATGGCCACCATGTGGATGGCGTGGTTCAGTTGACGGTTGCCACGGCGGCTCAGCCGGAAGAAGATCCGACCTCCCGATGACCGTTCCACCGGTGCCACACCGGCATGGGAGGCGAACTGGTCCCGGGTGGTTAAGCGCCGGACATCGCCGGTGTCGCCCGATCAGCTCACAGGCCAGGATGGGACCGACGCCATAGAGCTCGGTCAACGAGGTTCCCGAGGCTTTCACTGCGGTCTTGATCCGCCGATGGGGCTCCTTCAGTTGCACATCGAGTCGCTCCACGTCGTCGAGCAGCTCGTGGGC
>Ga0182030_10015267_pt1 | contig 15069 bp, 11 predicted proteins | sample 812S3MmetaG_FD_121299 | JGI IMG/M metagenome (GOLD analysis project Ga0182030, IMG submission 121299) | Permafrost microbial communities from Stordalen Mire, Sweden - 812S3M metaG (Illumina Assembly) | ecosystem: Environmental > Terrestrial > Soil > Wetlands > Permafrost | place: Sweden... | reverse complement strand
GAGCCGAAATTCGAGAGGAGATTCTCACCTTTTCCTTCGATGACGGAGTTTCAATCGAGTGCGAGGGCAGCAACCTTCGGGCGATCTCGGACTCGGTTTGGACAGCACGATTGCAGGTTGTGGAAGAAACCCGCGAAATCAGAAACGGCAGTCGTCTTCTCGCTGAAGGCGAAATCGTGGTTGAGAGCCTGCGGTACTGTGTCCAGGCGGAAGACCTCGACTTATAAAGCCCCTCGCGCCGTGCCTGCTGGCACCGCGCCGGGGACTGCCGACCTCCCATTAGGCAACCGTGGCGGCCCGCTGTCTCCTTCCGTCGCCGCGCACCGCCACCGTTGCCCTATCTTTGAGTCTTGATGACGTATAGCTGACGAAAATCATGTGGCTTCAGTTAACGTCTGGCCTCATCGCGTGGCAAGTCGATACAGCAGCACTGCGCTTGACGATGGAAAAGTCTTCACTCGCTGGGTGCGATCCAAGTGCTGAAGTTTGTGAACCCATTTCCTGCAATCCAATCGTACACCGGCAAGAAGCTGGACATCTGAATTATCGTATTGCGACTAGCGGCCGGTTGTTCAACAAGTGGAATGTTAGGCAAGTCAGCATTCGCTATCCACCGTGCTCCGTCCCATTCCAACGGGGTGGCGGCCTTTCCGTCCGCACTTATAGTTAAGCTGAGGTACCCGAACGGATTGGACCCTAATGCCTTTGTGGTCTGGTCTTTTCCCTTAATACCGTTGATGTGAATCCCAAGTACGCGGTTGCCTCGTGCGAAACTTTTCAAGATTTCGTAGCGCACCCACCGACGAAGACAGGTGCCCGTTCCAATCAGAACGGCAGTTACCAAGGTTCCCTCCAATTCGGCATTGATGAGGCGCCTGAGAGTAGCCGGGTCCTTTTTCTTGGCTTCCTCCCATATTGAAGCATCAAAGTAACCTGCCTTTTCGACTCCTCCGGTAAAGTTGTGTTTCCGGACAACGTTTGCGCGAAAATCGCTGACGTCCTCGTAATCAAACGCAAAATAAACTCGCTTTGCCATATTAAGCTAGTTCAGAGGACACTTTTTAGCGAAGACCAACGGCGGTCTTGACGATCTGGAAGACTTCTGGTGCTGGGAGGCGCAATACCTCGATATCGATGATCGTGGTCCGATGCCCTGTCATCCATGTCTGTAGCTGCTCGGGTCCAAAACTGAAACGAAACGGCAAATATTTGACTCTATCGGTTGCTGGTAGGCTCAGCCGTGACGTACTGGCCCAGTAATTTTGCCCAACTCATCCTGATTACCTATCACAAAGAGCTTCGGCTTGTCCAATACCCGCGTCAGAAAATGATCCTTCGCCTTTTGCTTCTTCTCGAACTCTGCCGGTGCGTAGGCGGTCGGGTTGATCTCCCGGCCAAGCAACTCGCGCGCGTGGCGCAGAGGTAGCGCCAAGTCCATTGGTGACACGGTACCGATTACCATTAGGTCGATGTCGCTGTCCCCTTGCTCACCGCCGCTGGCGATTGATCCGTAGACGAAAACAATCCGCAGCTTGGAAGCGAGCGGCTTCAAGGCATCCATCAAGACATCCGCCAGTCCTGCTGTTTTCAACAGCAAACCCCGGAGATCAGAAAAAAGGGGCGAGTCCGCATTGGCTTGGTAATAGACCATCCGTCCCTGTCGGTGGGTCTTCAGGATTCTCGCTTCGGTAAGGTCTTGCAGCTCGCGTTGCAGACTAGAGGACGGTACCCCCAGCCGACGTGCCAATTCCGAAACGTACCAAGCCTTCTCGGGCTGCACGAGCGTGGCCGCCAAAATCCCCTGGCGGGTCTTCGGGAGCAAAGCATCAAGTGATCGGTTCTTTCGCATATTGCGTAAATATCAACGCATTTAGCGTAAATGGCAAGATTCAAATTTCCCCCACCAGAATTTGGGCCAGTTGAAGAGTTAGTGCCGAGGCGTGTATTTGACGACTGGGCCATACCCTGGGATCGGCGTTTTGCTTTAACATGGGCTTTCCAGCCAGAATTTCTTATGATGCTCAAATGTCCGCGCAACCTTGGGGAGAAGATCTGCCCCAGTTTTTGTACTCCGTCTGGCGGAACGTTATTATCCCTGCTGGGAGCCTCGCTGGCTTGGTGGCCTTTGTCCGTTCGATTTTTCGTGACCGCACCAATCTTAGATTTGATTGTTTGATCGTGCCTTGTTGGCCCGAAGGGCCTGACAGCTTAAATATCTTGATTCGAAACCGAAGTCCATTTCCGGTAAAAGTTGAGGCTTTAGGTTTCTTTTATGGACGGTTCAAAAAAACTTATCGGATGCAGCTTTCAAAGCAACCGTTGCCCTATTGCATTGAGGGACGTTCTTCGTTTTCAGTCGATCTTTCGGATGGGTTTACCCTTCGCAGTGACGCTCCACGGTTTGAAGGTGTTTACGGTTTGATGGCAACCGGTGAGGTCATCCGGAAGCGCTCCCCTGAGCTACGACGCTATTTTACTGCGATAGGTCAACAACGGCGGGACGGGAAGCCCTTAGAGGGGCGTAGCGGCGTCCCCTCGGGGCATTAAATTGACAGTTTTATCTGCTTTCCGATAGGTTTCTTCAGTTATGGGGACCCCGGAACAATGGCTACAGGTCCTTGCTTGGACCAAAGCCCTATTCGAGTCCACCAAGGCAGCGATTGATCTGGGTGAGACCTACGAGAAATATTTCCACGACCCCGAAACAATTCGGGAGTCAAGAAGGGTCAGCCTCAGCTTCTCAACCTATACGGAGGAAGAAGTCGAATCCCTTATTACGCGGCTAAAGGGATGTAGGGACCGTTTTATCCAGCAAGGAGGCGGCGCTGACAGGAGCAGGTGCATTTGTAGCGTGCTAAGGGAAGCCAAGGAAGGTAACGGCGGTACGCTTCCAGAAATTGACGATTGGGAAAACATCTACCGCCAATTACGCTGCCATCGATTTGAGCAGTAGGCCGCTATTGCCGATGGAAATAACGGAAGTAAAAGCGCGAAAAGGCTTGCAGATTTAGTACATTCTTAGCACACTGACTGAAAATTACCTCTGAAGAATCAAAATAAATAGTCCCAACGGGATTCGAACCCGTGCGACCTCCGTGAGAGGGAGGCGAGCTAACCGCTACTCCATGGGACCATTAAACGCCCTCTTTCGGTAAGAGAGGGGCGATTAGGAAACCACGATACCACATCCTTGTCCAGCCTGCGAGACCGCTTCTGTTTGACATTGGCCGCTCAAACCGGAAAATACCCCACTTCAATACCCGATGGTGTAACGGTAACACAGCGCCCTTTGGAGGCGTTATTCATGGTTCGAATCCATGTCGGGTAGCCCTCTGAAAAACTAATACGATGTACCCTCCTGGCTAGTTTGGGGCGCAATCGGCCGGGAAACATGATTCTGAATGTTTGACGCCAGGTCGGGGTTTGACGGTTTTGAGCAAGCCCTGAAGCATATTGGCCTGAAGGGGCTTCCGAAGATAACCGTCAAATCCAATGCTGAGGAATCTCTCATCCTCTCCCTCCAAATCTTCCGCCGTCAGGGCGAATAGGGTGGGGCAGTTGTCACATAGTTTTTTCCGGATGATGCGAACAGCATCGATGCCGTTCATTTCCGGCATTTGAATGTCCATGAGGACAACGTCGTAGGTTTTTTTCTCGACAGCTTCTACCGCCCGCAAACCGTTGACGGCGAGGTCGGCGACATAACCAAGGCGGGCAAGCATCAGAAGCTGCACCTTTTGATTCACGGCATGATCCTCCGCCAGCAGGATGCGAAGCCGCCATGCCGCTGTCCAATTTTTTTTGAGGAAGCCTTTGCGTCTGCTTGGTGGCGACGCCGGTGATCTTCATTAGCGCCTTGTAAAGCTGCGAGTTCTTGATGGGTTTGGGGATTTGGAACTCAAACAGGTCGGCCTCATCCCCGACAAGGATTTCGCCTGATGATGACAGGAGGATCAGGGGAATCGGCGACCGGCGACGCATTTCCCGCGCAAGCGTGACACCGTCCATCTCGGGCATTTGCAGATCGAGCAGGGCGACGCTGTAGGGATATTGGTCCAGCCTTTCCAAGGCTTCCCGACCGCTGGCCGCGGATATGGCATGCATACCCCAGATTTTGAGCTGCTTTTCCAGGATGCGCCGGTTCGTGGCGTTATCGTCCACGATCAATGCCGTGAAAGACTTCAGCAAAGCGGGGTCCGTCGGTGGGTAATCCACTGCCGCTTCCCGGGCCGCTTCCATCGTCGCGGTAAAAAAGAAAGTCGAACCGACTCCCGGTGTGCTTTCCACCCACATCTTTCCATTCATGAACTCTGTCAAACGCCTGCAGATCACGAGACCCAGTCCGGTTCCCCCGTAGCGTCGCGTAGTCGATGTATCCACCTGCTGAAAAGCCCGAAAGAGCTTGTCGATGCTTTCCTTGGGAATGCCGATACCCGTGTCGGCCACGGAAAACAAGAGATGATGGCCTTGTTCATCACAAGACTGGCGTTGGATTTCGATGGAAATTTCTCCCCGGGCCGTGAATTTGATCGCGTTGCCGATCAGGTTGACAAGAATCTGGCGCAGCCGTGTGGCATCACCCATCAGGTCGGGAGGAATATCGGACGCAATGAAGTAAACCGCCTCGAGGCCCTTGATCCGGATCTGGGCCGCAAAAAGGCCAAGCGCTTCCTCCACGCATTTTTCAAGATGAAAAGAACGGGTTTCAAGCTGCATCTTTCCCGATTCGATTTTTGAAAAATCGAGGATGTCGTTGATCACGCAGAGCAGGGATTCCCCGCTGGTCTGGATCGTGCTGACGCAGTCCCGCTGGCTTTCGGTGAGTTCCGTCTCGGCGAGGATGCTCGTCATGCCGATGACTCCATTCATCGGCGTGTGTATCTCATGGCTCATGATGGCCAGAAACTCGCTCTTGGCGCAGTCGGCCGCTTCAGCAAGTTCCTTCGCCTCCTTGTATTGCGCATTACGTTGCAGCAATTCGCTTTCCTGCCAGCGCAACATTTCCATCTGGAGTTTCATGAAATCGACCATGGAGATCATGCCGATGTATTTTCCGGTTTCGGAAGTCACAATGACGTCGTCAAAACTGCGTTCGGGCAAGCGGCGCTCGAGCTGTTTTTGTGCCTCAAAGAAGTCAAGCGCCGGGTTAATAATCGCGGTTTTTTCCAGCGGGATGACGAGGGGAATCAGGATATCGGCGGTACCATCTGTAACCGGACCAAAAATCATTTTAGGAACGCGTGTTTCCCCAAGTATTTTTTCGGCAAAAAGCGCCTGCCCGTACCGGGCGCTCAGGGATGCGGATAACATCCTGAAACTCACCAAACCGACCAAGGTATCCTCTTCGTCAAAAGCAGCGGCGTAGTCGACGCGCGAGGTGAGCATCTTTCCGTACACATGAGCCACCGTTTGGTTGCGGCAAAAGAAGGTGTGGTGATGTATCCGGCGCGACCAATCGACAATATTTTTGTCGCCAAAAGGAAGACTCATCCACGACTATATCGTATGGAACAGATACTCTCTCAAGTGACATTTACGTGACGAGCGTTCATTCCACTTCAAGTTGTTTATTATCAATATCTAAGTTGTTGTTAGATCGTCGCATGGTCCTGATATCGCAGAGCTGGAGAGTCAACCACGTCCAAAAGAGGGCACCATGTGGAGGTGGTTGGCCTCAGGTTGAAAAAAAGTTAAGGGGTTGAGGCTTTTTCGGTGTTTTTTCCCTTGTCGGATCAATTCCACCGTTAGTTCAATTCATATCCAAGGAACCCTTATGCTCAATAAAATGCTCGCCCTCGCATCTTGCCTGATACTTCTTGTCATCGTATTTGCTGTCGTTCGTGCTGCTGACTCCATTACATCCATTGCCGCCAGCGCACCCGTACCTGCGCCGATTCAAGCGGTCATGACCCCGTATCTCCAGATTCATGACGCCCTGGCGAAGGACTCCATGGACGGTATATCCGCCGCCGCATCCGCCCTTGGTAAGGCGGCCCAAGGCGATAAAATATTCCCCGGCGAGCTTGTCAAGGAAGCGCAGACTTTGTCTCTGGCCAAGGACCTCGGCACGGCCCGCGCCAGCTTTAAGTCGCTCAGCGAAACCCTCATCAAGGTCCTGAGCGACAATCACCTTAAATCCGGTGCCTATGTCGAGGCCTTCTGTCCGATGGAAAACGCGCATTGGCTCCAGACGGGCACGACCGTTTCCAACCCCTTCGGAGCTTCCATGGCGACTTGCGGTTCCATTGTCAGCGGCAAGGCAGAACCTGCCGCGACTGCTTGCCCCATGAGCGGCGGGTGCTGTAATTAGTCGTCACTAAGCTTGAAATAAGCTCTTGGTACTGCAATGCTTTAACGTGCTTGTTCGCTTGAAGATCTTCGTTCAAATCCTCATGGCAATGCTGGCCTTGGGGATATGCCCTCCGCAAACTGTGTGCGCCGATGGGACAACTGAGACGGTCAAGACTTGCTGCTGCACGCATGGCCCCATTTGCAACTGCCCTGCCGCCAAGCCCGTCAGGCAGTCGTGCGCTCTCGCCCACGTCCCGGTTCTCGATAAGCAAGTGGCGGCCAGAATGGAATTCAAGCCAGCCCTTCGCGGCGGCACCCTCCTTTTTTCGATTGCACTGACCGGGATAAAATATCTCGTCCTTGTTCCCACGGCCCATATTCGGGACTGGAATGCGTCCCCACCGTTTGGAACCAGTCCGCCGCAGGCCGTGCTGTGCCTTTGGCTCATCTAAATTCCGTTTCCAATCGCGTTCGTTTCCCGCGCCTGTAGGCTGTGGGTTGGTTCTATTCAAGCCATTTTTGGAGGTCGGATTATGTCTATCATTCAGCAATTACAAACTTTTTCAGGAAATACCCCGCTGAGCCGTCGCAGGGCGCTGGTCGGTCTTTCTCTGCTCGCGCTCACGGCGTGCTCGCGGTCGGCCCCGGAAACAAAAGCCGCCGACAGCAACATCGCTTATTACACCTGCTCGATGCATCCATCCGTGCGTTCGCAGGATCCCAAGGGCAAATGCCCGATCTGCGGCATGGACCTGGTCCCGGTGTTCAAGTCATCGGCAGCCGCCAACCCTGATACCAACGCGGCCCCTGTCCTGGCGGCGAATCCCAATGGCACGGTCAATATCAGTCCGGAGCGCATGAAGGAAGGTGGAGTAACCACCGAAATCGTCACCAGGCGTTCCCTGACGAGAACTCTCCGTGCGCCTGCCCGGGCCGAAATCGACGAGTCGGCCTTGCGCGACGTCAACATCAAGGCCGGGGCCGGTTACATCACGAAGCTCTACGCCAGCTATGTGGGGATGTCCTTCCACAAAGGGCAACCGCTGATGACGGTGCTTTGCGAAGGCTGGCTGCAAACGCAGATCGACTACATCAAGGCCTATCGTGACTGGAAACGGACGCCGCTGATGTCACCCAATAACAGCATCGCCCTGGACAATAAACTGGAGCTGATGCGCGCCCGTATCCGAGTCTGGGATTTATCCGAGGACCAGATTCATTCCCTGGAAAAATTCGCGCTGAGCACCGACGAAATCGATCTGCGCACCGGACATGGACTGTCCGGCAGCTTCGATGTGCTGGCTCCGTTTGATGGCTATGTCCACACGAAGAAAGCGATCGAGGGCGCGCGCTTCGAGGCTGGCCAGTCGCTGCTGGAACTGGCCGATCAAGGCAAGGTCTGGATCGTGGCGCAGTTTCCGGAAGACCAGGCGATGTATGTCGACGTGGGCCAAAAAATGACGGTGACTTTCCCCTCAATGCCCCAGCACAAGGTGCAGGGTGTCGTCAGCTTCATCGATCCCCATGTGGACGAGGCGCAACGCCGGATCATGGCCCGCATCATCATTCAGGACGAAAGCCACATGTTTCATCCGGGCCTTTTTGCCGAGGCTTCCGGCGAAATCCCGACGGGAGAAAGCCTCACGATCCCCACGGCGGCGGTCGTGCCCACCGGCAACAAATTCATTGTCTTCGTCGATCACGGCGGTGGCCAGCTTGAACCGCGCCAAATCGAAGTGGGCATCCATTCCGGCGATTACTATGAGGTGGTTTCCGGCTTGAAGGAAGGCGACAAAGTCGTTTCGAGCGCCAACTTCCTCATCGACGCGGAAAGCCGCATTCAGGGCGTGCTCAAGACGTGGGGTGATCGCCAGTGAAGTCCGGGGGCGCGAAGGAAGGTCCAAACGGCCTGATCGAAAAAATCACCGACGCGAGCGGACGCAATCCGTTCATGATCGGATTGCTTTGCCTCATCGCCGCCTGCGCCGGTTTTTATTCCCTGGCGAACATTTCGCTGGATGCCGTGCCCGACCTCTCCGACGTCCAGGTCATTGTTTACACCAATTGGGAGGGACGCAGTCCGTCGCTGATCGAGGACCAGATCACCTACCCGATCACCAGCCGCTTCCTTGGCGCGCCGAAAGTAAAAGCCGTGCGCGGCCTGTCGATGTTCGGGCGCTCTTTCGTCTACGTGATCTTTGAAGACGGCACCGATATTTACTGGGCGCGATCACGCGTCCTGGAATATCTCAACAGCGCGCGCGAATCCCTGCCGCCCGGCGTCACTCCCAGCCTGGGCCCGGACGCCACCGGCGTCGGCTGGGTCTATGAATATGCCCTGGTCGACGATACCGGACAAAACAACCTCGCCCAGTTGCGCAGCTTGCAGGATTGGACCCTCAAGTACGCGCTCGGTTCGGTCAAGGGCGTGGCCGAAGTGGCCAGCATCGGCGGTTTCGTGAAGCAGTACCAGGTCAACGTCGACCCCAATAAACTCATCAGTTATGGCCTCAGCTTGAACGATGTGGTCGATGCGGTCCGCAAAAGCAACAGCGACGTGGGCGGCAAATCGCTGGAGGTCTCGACGACCCAATATTATATCCGGGGCCGTGGCTACATCCATTCGCTGGATGATCTCCGGCACATCCCGCTCAAGGCTTCCATCGGCACTGCCCTCACCGTCGATCAAATCGGCACGGTGGAACTAGGCCCCGACTTGCGCGAAGGGCTGGCCGAGTTCAACGGCCAGGGCGAAGCCGTGGGCGGAATTGTCGTCATGCGCTTCGGTGAAAACGCGCTTTCCGTCATCAACGGCGTCAAAAAGAAAATCGATCAACTGAAAGACTCGTTGCCGCCGGGAGTCCGCATCGTGCCGGTTTATGACCGGTCGCAATTGATTCTTCGCTCCATCGATACGCTGCGGGAAAAACTCATTGAGGAAAGCATCATCGTCAGTCTGGTTTGCATTCTCTTCCTCTGGCACCTGCGCAGCTCCCTGGTGGCCATCATCATGTTGCCCATGGCGGTGTTGCTCTCGTTCATCCCGTTCGCCGCGATGCATCTCACCGCCAATATCATGTCGCTGGGCGGCATCGCCATCGCCATCGGCGCAATGGTCGATGCTGCAATCATCATGATCGAAAATGCCCACAAGGAACTGGAGCATGCCCGGAAAGCCCAACATCACGAACTGAGCAATCACCAGCGCGTCGAGGCCATTTTGCACGCCGCCAGAAAGATGGGCCGTCCCCTCTTCTTTTCGCTTCTGGTGATCACCGTCTCGTTCATTCCCGTTTTCACTCTCGAAGGACAGGCCGGACGACTCTTCCAACCCCTGGCCTTCACCAAGACTTTCGCGATGTTTTTCGCCGCCGTGCTTTCCGTCACGCTGGTCCCCGTCCTGATGGTGACGCTCATCCGGGGTCGCATCACCCCTGAAGCGCGCAACCCGATCAACCGCATTCTCATTGCGCTCTACCATCCCGTGGTCGATTGGGTCCTGCGGGCGCGATGGCTGGTGGTGGTTCTCTCCCTGGTCCTGCTCGCGCTGACCGTCATTCCCGTTTTGCATTTGGGCAGTGAATTTATGCCGCCCCTCAACGAAGGTGATTTCCTTTTCATGCCGACCGCGCCGGACGGTCTCGGCACCCAGGAAGCCTCCCGTATCCTGCATGAGCAGAATATTCGCCTGAAACAAATCCCGGAATTCACGACCGTTTTTGGCAAGGCGGGTTCCGCCGAAACGGCGACCGATCCCGCCCCTGTGTCGATGTTTGAGACCACCATCCAGGTCAAACCGCCGGATCAATGGCGGCCCGGCATGACCTGGGATGGACTTGAAAAAGAAATCCAAAGTCATGTGCAAACGCCGGGCATGGCCGACATCATCTGGATGCCCATCCAGACCCGGACCGAAATGCTGACGACGGGGTTCCGATCGAACCTCGGCCTGCGGGTTTACGGACGCAGCCTCCATGACATCGCCGGCGCCGGAGAACAAGTTGAGCAGGCACTGAAGGATTTCCCCGATACCCGGACCGTCTTTGCCGAACGTTCCGAAGGGGGCCGCTACCTCGATATTGTCCCCAATCGCGAAGCAATTGCCCGCTATAATCTGTCCGTCGATGACATCAACGCGGTGGTCGAAATGGCTATTGGCGGCAACACGATCGGCTATACGGTGGAAGGCCGCGAACGTTATCCGATCAGCGTCCGCCTGCTCAGGGATTTTCGCGACAGCATCTCCGCCATCAGCCAGATCCCGGTCTCCATTCCCGGCGGTGCGCAAGTGCCGCTTTCGGCATTGGCTTCCATCGAGTATTCGAGTGGACCACCCGCTGTGCGCAGCGAAAACGGCCAATTGGTGACTTATGTTTCCGTGGATACGACAGCCAGCGATCTCGGCGGTTACGTGCAGAAGGCCGGGGAGCATCTGCGCCAGGCAGTCCATGCCCCGCCCGGCGTCTATTGGGAATGGGCCGGAGCGTTCGAGCAATTGCAGCAGGTCGAGGCGCGTTTGCTCATCATCATCCCGTTCACGTTGCTGATTATCATCCTGCTGATTTATGTGAACACACGTTCGTTCGTGAAAACCTGCATCGTGCTGCTGGCCGTCCCGTTTTCTCTCGTGGGCGCTTTTTGGCTGCTTTATCTGTGCGGTTATCAATTTAGCGTGGCTGTGGCCGTCGGCTTGATTGCACTGGCCGGCATCGATGCCGAAACCGGCGTCGTGATGTTGATTTATCTCGATCAAGCTTATGATGATCACGTGGGTCGGGGAGCCATGAACGACTTCTCCGATCTCATCGCGGCGGTAAAGGAAGGCGCCGTGCAGCGCATTCGTCCCAAGATGATGACCATGGCCGCAATCCTTTTCGGCCTTTTGCCCATCATGTGGAGCACCGGTTCCGGGTCGGAGGTGATGAAGCGCATCGCCGCCCCCATGATCGGCGGCGTGGTCACCTCGGCGATTTTGGGATTGCTCCTTTATCCCGTGCTGTACGTCCTGTGGCGCGGCCGTCAGTTGCCCCGGAAATAGATCCCTCGACGGTTCTCAAAACGGCTGCGCCCCACTTGCGCGAGCCGATTTGCAGTATTAGGTTTAGCCATGGCAGATAAAGTCTGACTTATAGAGAATCAGGATGGCCTATGAGTATTGCACGATTTTCACGCGGAAAATCAAGAGGGTCTCAAAAAACCATGCCCGCCTTTGTCTCTAACAACTCCCCCCGTCGCATTCGCGACGGCGTCTTAGCCGCGCCCCACACCTGACGATTCCTCCCATGCAAACAACCTCAAAATCCCACCCATCCTCCAGAAAGCGTGATTGCCATGCTCGACATACTTGATCGTGAACACTCCGTGGCCGGTCCCGGCTACAATCGCTGGCTCGTCCCGCCCGCCGCGCTCGCAATTCACCTCTGCATCGGGCAGGTCTACGGCTTTAGCGTCTTCAAGCTGCCGATGACCAAACTCCTGGGCGTCACCCATTCCGCGCAGGGTGACTGGACGCAATCGCAACTCGCCGTTATTTTTTCCATTGCGATTTTCTTTCTCGGCATGTCCGCCGCCTTCTTCGGCAAATGGGTCGAAAAACAGGGACCGCGCAAGGCCATGTTTGCCGCGGCGGGTTGTTTCGGCGGCGGCTTCATTGTTGCCGCGCTCGGCGTTGCCCTGCACAACCTCTGGCTCGTCTACCTGGGCTACGGCGTGCTTGGCGGCATCGGGTTGGGCATCGGTTATATCTCGCCTGTTTCGACACTGGTAAAATGGTTCCCGGATCGTCCGGGCATGGCTACCGGAATGGCCATCATGGGCTTCGGCGGCGGCGCAATGATCGGAAGCCCCCTGGCCGTGAGCCTTATGAAATTTTATTCAACGCCATCGTCGGTCGGTGTCGTCGAGACGATGCTGACCATGGGCACGATTTATTTCCTCTTCATGATGTTCGGCGTCTTTACCGTGCGCGTGCCCGCGCCGGGCTGGCAACCCGCAGGCTATGTTCCATCCGCGCAACCGCAGAAGCTGGTCACTGACGCCGATGTCACCGCCGACGACGCGCCGAAGACCCGGCCCTTCTGGCTCTTGTGGGTGATTCTCTGCTTCAACGTGACGGCGGGCATCGGCATTCTTGAGCAGGCCTCGCCGATGATCCAGGAAATGCTGCTCTATCCGGCGGCGACCGGGGGCATTGACCCGGCCAATACGGCGGCGATCACCCAGGCCACGGCGCCCCTCGCCGCGGTGGCCGGAGGATTCGTCGGCCTGTTGAGCCTCTTCAATATGATCGGCCGTTTTTTCTGGTCCTCGACCTCCGATTACATCGGACGCAAAAACGTCTACTACATCTATCTCCTGCTCGGTCCCCTGCTCTATTTCCTGATTCCCGTCGCGGGCCGGATGGGGAGCACTCCGCTCTTCGTGGGCATTTGCGTGCTGATCCTGACCATGTACGGCGGCGGTTTCGCCACGATCCCGGCTTATTTGCGCGACCTCTTCGGCACGATGCAGGTCGGCGCCATTCATGGCCGGTTGATCACCTCATGGTCGGTGGCCGGAGTGCTCGGGCCCCTGCTTGTCAACGGAATCCGGGATTACCAGATCGCCCACGGGGCGGTGGGCGTCGAACGCTATGCGCCCACGATGTACCTTATGTGCGGACTGCTGCTCATTGCCGCCCTTTGCAATTATTTGGTTGGGCCGGTCGATTCCAAATATCATGTGAGAGACACCGGTTACGCCCCAACCGCCAAACCTCAATTGAAAGGGAAATAAATTATGACCGCCATGCCCCGTTCTTCCAATCAACCGATGGAAAGTCCTCCTGCCCGGTCGGTGGGACTTTTGCTCTTTGCGTGGCTTTATGTCGGCGTGCCTCTGGCCTGGGGCGTGACGCAGACAATCATGAAGTCCATGGCGCTCTTTCATTGAAAGGCGTCTTCACGCTAAGCGCAGAGCGTCCCGGAGGAGACCTCTGCGAAAAGGGTCGTTTCAGATTCGGTCAGCTTTTTTTCGTGGCCCGGAGAGCCCTGAGGGTAGAAGCCTGCGGCTGATGCCGCCGTCGGTTCCCGTGGTAGCCGTCGCACTCCGTGCGACGGTGCATATTGGGTAGGGACGGCAGTCCCCTGCCGTTCCATTTATTTTGAGACGCGAAGGGACTCGCGCCCTACCCGTGGGCTGCTTCTGCAGTCGCATTTCCGGTCGCAGTGGTCGCAGATTTGGTCGCAGATGCAATTGAATAAGGTTCGATTAGTCAGAGTTTCATCTTAGGTTTAATGCAACCTATGAACTTCCGCGGCGGACTGTCAGCTTTTCTTGGATTAGCAATTCTATGGTTGCTACCACTCGCGTTGTTTGCGGGTTGGCCGGGCTTTATTTTCGGTGTCGTTGGTACCATCTGCTTTGCCGCGTTAGCGATTCGATACAGGTCTCATCCGGCAGTCGTAGCGCTTTGGATTCCCGCAGTGGTTCTCACGGGGCTGGCCGCCCTCACATCATTTTTGATCGCGGCAACAGCCCTAGCGCTGCTGGTGGGGTACCACCCGCAAGATCTATTTGGAGCTTTGAGCGGAGCTGTATTCGTTTTTGCTGCAATTCCGATAGCAGTTGCGGGTGTCGTAACGGGATCGATCTTCTTCCTCTGCTGTAAATATCGCCCCACGAATTACCCGCAGCCGCTGAGCTCCCTCGCGACACTCAACACTTTAGCTGTTCTTGTGTTCGTGGCCATGAACCATCACACGCTTTTTGTCATTGCTCGCGATCCGATGATTGTGCGCGTTCTTGACTCAGGAAACAGGCCGGTAAGCCAAGTGAGAGTCGAGTTCGACAATTACACGATACAAGCTAACGGAGCGACGGAACCTAAACCAAACGAATCAGGAATGCTGATAACGGACGACAGGGGCGAGGCGAGGTTTTCTCCGGACTGTCTGGCCCGTCACATCGCGCTTCATTTCAGCAAGCTCGGGTATGCGAAAATCGAAGCTACGATTGAGAACAACGACGTTGGCATGGGTGATCAGGGGTATCGCGTAATTCACTGCCGAATCAATGGCCAAAAGGAAGAGGCCGCTCAAACGAGTATTTCAAACAAGCATCCCATTGAAATGAAGTTCTATCTGCCAACGGATCAAGAAGCTCCAACTCCTCCGCGTCAGCTGAGCTTCATTGGTACCTGGCCTTCTTCAGGTGAAATTTATCTCAACTTGGAGGATGGCACCATGAGTGACACCTCGAGTGGCGATCTGAAGTTTGAAATCTCTCAAGATACGGAGCCAAATAGACCGACCAAGTATTTCAGGGTGGTCGCTCTTAATGGGGCCAGCCTCGCGCCTTATCGGATGATTGGGGTTGAGGGAATCAAGAACGAATCTCTGAAGTTTGACGATATGGTGAGCGTCGGCCCTTCTGTGCAACTCAGCGATCATCTCCAAGTTGACTGGCTTAACGAATTTTACTTCCGGAGTGCAGATGGGAAGCAATTCGCCAAAATTGAACTGTCTGATTTAGGTGATCACAAATCGCCTTACGCAAGGGGGCCCAAAGGCAAAATACTGCTTTGGACGATCGGTAAGCGCTAACTCAGTTCAAACGTCTATCGAGCGGGCAAGTCAGCTTCAAAGCCTTAGGCCAGTGTAATAAAAGCAGGACACGCCAGAATGGCACTAAGATAAGGCGGTTTTGGGACGAGGAGCGCGGTATTTTTCGCGGTGGGCGATGACCTTCATTTCGCGCCGGGGTTGGGTGAGAAGTTGATAGGTTTTAGGTCGTCTTTTT
>Ga0182030_10015262_pt1 | contig 15071 bp, 15 predicted proteins | sample 812S3MmetaG_FD_121299 | JGI IMG/M metagenome (GOLD analysis project Ga0182030, IMG submission 121299) | Permafrost microbial communities from Stordalen Mire, Sweden - 812S3M metaG (Illumina Assembly) | ecosystem: Environmental > Terrestrial > Soil > Wetlands > Permafrost | place: Sweden... | reverse complement strand
TATTCGAAGTGTTCGAGCTTGCGGTTGGAGAGTTCGCGCCCTTCGCTCGCCTGTTTGGCGCGCTCCTGAATGGCGTCGAGGCTGTCCTCGGGGGTCTTCGGGTCCTTGTCGTACTTCGCCACCGTCGCCTTGAAGCTGGCGATCTGCTTGTCGATCGCCGCCTGGACCTGCGGGTCGCTCGCCGCGCCGCGCTCGGCCTCGAGAGATTCGGCGGCGGTCTCGGCGATCGTCGAGCGCACCTTCTTCGCCTGGTAGAAATTGTAGAGGTCCGAGGACTCGATATTGAGCTCGGTGGCGCGGTGCTCGGCGTTCTTGGCCCCCGCTTCGGCGAGAGCGAGGAACAGCGCCAGGATCGCGATCAGCAGCGCGACTTTCTTGTCTTTGGATTCGACGGCGTCTTCGAGAGGCTCGGCCATGGTTTTCCTTTGCGCGGCTTAAGCTGCGGCGCCGCTCGGCGCCGGAGAGTTATGCACATTCTTAAGTCGCAGAAAAGCGGGCGCTAGCGTTCGCGCGCCGCCGGTTCGCCCTGACGGATCTTGCCGGCGGGCGCAGGATGCAGCGGCGCGGCGAGGCCGATCGGCTCGGATTCGGCGATCCGCCGGCGCCCTTCGAGACGCGCGACGTCGCGACCGAGGCGGGCGATGGCGGCGCGCAACGCCTTGTCGCGATCGGGGCGCGGCGCCGCGCCGGCGTTCGCCGATGCGACCCCGCGTTCGGCGAGGCGCTCGAGCTGGCGTCGGTTCTCGAGCACCGCCTCTTCACGCGCGGCCTCGCTGCGCGCGAGCCGCGCCTCGGCGTCGGCGAGCGCCGCCGTGAGACGCTCTTGCCCCGCCGCAGCGCGCTCCGTGGAGGCGCCAGCGGCGCTTTCGGCGTCGGCGAGCCGAACCTCGGCCGCGGCGAGCCGGGTCTCCAGGGCGGCGATCTCGCCGCGCCGCTCCTCGGCGAGCGTTTCGCTGTCGTCGAGCCGCGCTTCGACGCGATGGCGCTGGACGTCAAGTTCGGCCAAGACGCTTTGGGCCGCGCCGAGCTGGCCGCGCAATTCGTTGGCTTCCCGCCGCGCCGCTTCGAGTTCGCCGGCGGCGGCCGCGGCAGCCTCCTCCAACGCGGCGAGGCGGAGCAACTGCCGTCCGACCTCGACTTTGCGCGCCGCGACCGCCTCTTCGGCGGCGCGCAGCCGCCGTTCAAACCGGACGATCTCGATTGCGTGTTGGGCGCGCAGCGCGTCGCGATCGGCGATCGCCTGCGCTTCGCTCAGCGGCGCGAGCAGGCGGGCGCGCGCTTCCGCCAGGCGGCGCGCACGACGCGCGACCGCCGGCGCCGCGGCCAACGCCAACAGCGTCGCGGTCAGAAACCCGACGGCGGCAAAGATCGCCTGCTCGATCAATTTCGTCTCGTTGCCGGGGCGAATGGGGCCGGCAATATCGCACGGCGGCCCCGGTCAAGCAAAGAGGGCAGGCGGGCTAGAACGGATTCCAGGTCGCGCGGGGCGTGAACTTCAGATAGCTGAGATTAAGCCCGAGCCGGGCGCCGACGCCGGAGCGAATCGGCACGACGACGATGTTGTCCGCCCCCAGAGCGGTGAAGCCGAAACCGCCGACGAAATAGGCCGAGCCGTCGATGCCGCCGAACCGGCTGAAAATCGCCTCGACCGCCGGCAAATTGTAGACCAGCATCATTGTGCGGTCGCCGTCGGCCCCCGCGTCGAAGCCGAGCGAAGGACCCTGCCAGTAGATCTTCTGGTCGCCGGCGTTGCGGGTGTACATCTTGCCTTCGCCGTAGCGCAGGCCGCCGACGAACGCCCCCGAAGCCTCCTGGCCGAGGATATAAGCGTTCGGCAGGCCCCAGCGGCGGGCGGCCTCCTGCACGACCTCGGCGAGGCCGCGCGACACCGCGCCGAAGAAATGGTGTCCGCTCTCGACGACCTCGTCCAGCGAGTAATTGGCCGGTTGATCGGCCCGCGCTGAGCGTGTGAAGGCGAAGGCTCCGACGGCGAGGGCGCCGCCGAGCCAGTCGCGCCGCGTGATCGTCGACATGTCCCTGTCCTCCAAACGCTTCCGGCGCATGGACGGCGCCGGCAGAGACTTTCCGGCGAATCGTGTCGCCGTGATGGCGAATCGCCGGCCGGCACTATCGCCCGCCGCCGATTGACGGTCCATTAACGATGAATCGGGCGCGCTGCGGCGCTCGGGTCGCCCCAGGCGACAAAGCCGCCATTGCGCAAGCCGGCGGCGATCTTGCCGTAGACCAGCGGCCCGCCCTCGACGGAAAACGTCGCCCCGCCCGCGGCGCGCAGGACGGCGTCGCCGGCGGCGGTGTCCCATTCCATCGTCGGTCCGAAGCGCGGATAGACGTCGCCTTCGCCCTCGGCGATGACGCAGAACTTCAGCGAAGAACCCGCCGAGCGGCGGTCGGCGATCGGCAGGCCGGCGAGAAAGGCTTCCGTCGCGGGGTCGCCGTGCGAACGGCTGGCGAGCGCGGTGAGCGCCAGCGGCGCGGCGCGAACGCTCAGCGCGCGCCAAGCCTGCGGCGGCGGCAAGTCGGCGCCGACCGGCGCCGCGCAGACGAAGGCGCGCGCGCCGGCGAACCACAGCCGATCGAGCGCTGGCGCATAAACCGCGCCTGCGATCGGCTGGCCGCGCTCGATCAGCGCGACGTTGACGGTGAATTCGCCGTTGTGGGCGAGGAATTCGCGCGTCCCGTCGAGCGGATCGACCAGGATGAACCGTTCCGCAACGACCATCGGCGCGCCGGCGGCGGTCGCCTCTTCGGCGACGATCGGGATCGGCGCCGCCCAAGCCGCCAAACGCTCGCGGATCGTCGCCTCGGCCTGCTCGTCGGCCGCGGTCACCGGACTGCCGTCGCGCTTGGCGCGCTCCGGGCCGCCGCGCGCGTATTCGGCCATCACCGCCGGGCCGGCGGCGAGCGCGACGCAGGCGAGCAGCCGCGCCGCCTCGTCCCGGCCGGCGTTTTTCAGATCGAGGCGTCCCGTCGTCGTCGCGTCGCTCAAGCAAGGTTCCTTTCTTCGCTTTCGCCCATCGCCCAGTCGCGGCGCGACGGCGAATCAAATACGATCGCGCCCCAGCCTAACGCGCTCCGTCCACGCCGCCGACAGCCACAGGAAAAACTCCGATGACAATGGTCGCTCTCGCCCCGATGGACCTCGCCGCGCTGCTGTGCTCGCGGATTTGCCATGATGTGATCTCTCCCGTCGGCGCGATCGTCAACGGCCTGGAAGTGTTGGAGGACGAAAAAGACCCCGAGATGCGCGCGGTGGCGACCGACCTGATCAAGAAGAGCGCCGCCTCCGCCTCGGCGCGGCTGCAGTTCTGCCGCCTCGCCTTCGGCGCGGCGGGCTCGCTGGGAGCGTCGATCGACACCGGCGACGCCGAGACGGTGACGCGCGGCCTCATCCCCGGCGACCGCACTACCCTGGCGTGGAACCCGCCGCGCCAGTTCGCCGCCAAGAACAAGGTCAAGCTGCTGCTCAATCTCTGCCTGATCGCCCAATCGACCATCCCGCGCGGCGGCGTCATTTCGGTCGATCTCAGCGGCCAGGACGAGTCGCTGGCGATGCGGGTGCAGGCCAAGGGCGTGAACCCGCGGCTGGCGAACGGGGTCGCCGATCTCGTCGCCGGGCGGCCCGAGAGCGGCGCGGTCGACGCCCACGGCATCCAGCCTTACTTCGCCGGGCTCGTGGCGCGCGAATGCGGAATGGAGGTCGCGATCACGGTCGAAGCGGAGTCGGTGACCTTCGAGGCGCGACCGACCGGCCTGAAAGTGTAACTCGCTTCGCCTCGGTTCAATGCTTCTTAACGTCGCCGCGACAAGATTGGCGAGCCGGCGCTTTCGTTTCGACGCGCGGCGGCGGGATAGGGGCAGGCTATGAAACAGGTGCTGGTGGTCGACGATTCACCGGTGATCCGCAAGATCGCCCGCCGCATCCTTGAAGGCATGAACCTCGGCACGTCGGAAGCCGCCGACGGCCGGCAGGCGCTGGCGGCCTGCTCGTTCTTCATGCCCGACGCGATTCTCGTCGACGGCGCGATGCCGGTGCTCGACGGTTACGAATTCTTGCGCGAGCTCCGAGCGATGCCCGGCGGCGAACGGCCAAAAGTGGTGTTCTGCACCAGCGAATACGACGTCGCCCAGATCGCCCGCGCGATGCACGCCGGCGCCGACGACTTCCTGATGAAGCCGTTCGACCGCGAGCACGTGCAGGCGAAGTTCGAAAGCGTCGGCGTCTGCTGAAGGGCCGCGCCGCTCAGTCGGAGACCGGCGCGTCGCTGGGCGGAACCGGGCCGTCGCCCTCTTCGTCCTGATTTGCTGACGGATGGAAGCCGTACGGCGACCGCAGCCGGCGACGGCGTACGCGGCCCGGAAACCGCGGATCACCCGACGGCTCGAATCCATTGTCGCCCGACTCGACCGCTCCATTCGCCTCCGGGGCGTTCTCCTGCCCCGCAGGGAGCTCGGCGTCCATCGGTCCGGGCACGCGCGGCGCGGCGGTGATGAACGAGGGCAGCGCCGCGGCGTTGTCGGCGCCGGCCGGCGGCGTTTCGCGCGGCGGATTCGGATCGCGGTAAGGGCGGAACTCGCGCGGCTTGAAATCGCGGCCGCGACCGTCGCGGAATTCGCCGCGCTCCTGACGGTCGCCGTAGGGCCGATCCGGGCGCGGCCCGCGCTCCTGCTGTTGCGGGCGCATCGGCCGATCCTGGCGCGGCTGATAGCCGCCGCCGCGCTGGTCGCCGCCCTGCTGCGGCTGACGCTCGCCTTCGGCGAACGTCGGCTGCGGGCCGGCCCCGGGCGCGGCCGGCTGGCCTTGCACATAGGGCTGCGGCGCGAACGGAGCCGGATTGCGTTCGGCGGGCGAAGCGAAGCGGTCGGCGACGCCGCCGAAATCTTCGTCGTCCTCGATCTCGACCGCCTCCCCCTCGCCCGGCGGCCGACCGCTCTGGGCGTGCGCCTGGGCGGCCTGGGCGGCGGCGATGAGGCGGAAATAGTGCTCGGCGTGCTGAAGGTAGTTCTCGGCCGCGACCGGATCGCCGCTGGTGTGGGAGTCGCGCGCGAGCTGTAGGTACTTTTCTGCGACGTGGTGAGCGTTGCCGCGGATCTTCACGTCGGGCCCGTTCGATTCGTACGAACGGGTCAATGGATTGGGCCCCCGCCGATTGTTGGAAGGCCGGTTGCCGCGCATCCGCTTATTCTGACCAGGTCTCATCGAATGTTCCTTGATTGATCTCGACCTTCGGGACGGCCGGACGCGTGTTCGCGCCGCCGGGCGGACGGTCCGCGCGGCGCGACGAAACGAAAAACGGCCTTTTCAAGCATCGGCGGATAGCGTTCTCACAGGAACGACCTGCCTGTCCCCGCTGCGTCTCGCGCGCCGATCGCCGCACCGATCGGCCCGCGCGGACGACGCGCGAAAAAAGACGGTTTGGCTTCACAGTCCGTAACCGGTCGCGAAACCCCCTCAGGTTGCGTCCGCAGTTCGGCTCGTTCTGGGAAACCGAGCGTCATCGAGACTCTAGGCCCGACGACGAATCTCCCTAATATGTAGCGCCTTTTTCACGTCCCGCCAAGAGGCAAGTTGTTTGAAACCGGGGACGCGTCGGGCGGGGCGTCGATTCCCGTCCGTTTGAGGATCGCCCAGGCGTCAGCGCCGTCGTGAGCGAATTCGAGCAGGCCGAGGTCTTCGGCGCTGACCACGCCGTGCTCCTGCAGCGCCCGCCAATCGACCACCTTGCGCCAATAATCCTGATCGACCAACACGATGGGGATGCGCGGGGTCTTTCCGGTCTGCGACAGCGTCAACAGCTCGAACAGCTCGTCGAACGTGCCAAAGCCGCCCGGAAACACCACCAGCGCCTTGGCCCGCATCGAGAAATGCATCTTGCGCATCGCGAAATAGTGAAAGCGGAAGGTCAGCGCCGGGGTGGTGTAGGGATTAGGTTCCTGCTCGCGCGGCAGGGTGATGTTGAAGCCGATGGTCGGCGCACCCGCTTCGTGCGCGCCACGGTTGGCCGCCTCCATCGTCCCCGGTCCGCCGCCGGTCGCCACGACATTGGCGTAGGGAGCTCCGCCGCGCGCGGCGCCGCCCTCGAGCGAGGCGATGCGGCCGAAGGCGCGCGCTTCAGCGTACCAGAACGCCTGGCGGCCGGGGCCGTTTTCACGGACCCGCGCCGAGCCGAAGACGACCAGCGTCGACAGGACCCCGAACGCGCGCAGCGCCTCCTGCGCCTTTTGATATTCGAGCTGGAAGCGGACGCCGCGCGTCGAATCGCCGAGCAGGAATTCCTGGTCGAGCGACGCAAGTCGATAGGCGCTGGAGGCGGCCTGGGCGGCGTTGGAGACGGGGGAATCGGTCATCGGGGTCGCTGCGCCTGGCCGCTGCGCGCAAAGCGACGGCCCTTTCGTCGTCGGCTAGTTGTCGTCGACTTTAGCGCCGGCGCCTTCGGCGGGTTCGCGGTAGCCGGGCGGCGGGTCGGTCAGCGAGGTGCGCGCAGGCTCAGGGCCGAGCACTGTCACGGGTTTCTTCTGTATGCCGACCCAGGTCAGCGGATTCCAGTTGAGCGTCGGCGACGGCGCGCTGTCGCAAGACTGGCCGGGCCCGGCGGCGCACTTGCGCTGGCTGCTGGGGCCCATGCCGGCGGTGAAATTGCTGGTGACGACTCCGCTCGTATCGGGGAATTTGTTGTTGATCGCGCGTGTCGGATCCATCCTCATCGGGTGGAGCGCCTTCTTTTCCGCCTGTTCCCTGTACCACCGGTTGACGTCGGGGTCGCGCGGCCAATCGGTCGCGCTGGCGAGAGGCGAAGCGGCTGGCGGCGGCAGATCCATCTTGGGCGGAAGGACGAGGCGCGGGCGGTCGCGATAGTCGATGTCCGGCTCGTCCTTGTCGCCGTCAAGGCCGAACACCGAGCCGAGGCTCGACCAGATCGGCGCCGCGCCGTCGTCGCCGGCGACCGCCGGCTGACCGGCGCAAGCGAGCCACAACGCGCCGGCGGCTGAAAGCGCCAAGCCGCCATAGCGGCCGCGTTCAAGCCTAATCCTCGCCATAGCCGAAAACCCCTGTCCTCATCCGCGCGGCGCCGGTTCGCGACGCGCCGACCCTGAACTTCGTAGCCGCGACAATCCGGCAATTCGATGGCCAGCCGGAGACGGCGGCCGTCCGGGCGGCGTCTGTAGCATGAAAAACCGAAAAAGGGGACTCGCAAGCGCCGTCAGCGCCCGGGATCGCCGCCGCGGCGCGCCGCGCCGAAAAGACCGTCGAGGATCAGCAGCGCGACGCCGATGTTGATCGCCGCGTCGGCGAGGTTGAAGACGAAGAAATGGCGGCCGAACGCATGCAGATCGAGAAAGTCGACGACCGCGCCGTAGACGAGGCGATCGTAGCCGTTGCCGATCGCGCCGCCGATGATCAGGCCGAGGCCGAGCCCGACCAACGGCGCGCGCGCGCGCCACAGCCACAGCGCGATCAGCGCCGTGACGATGGCGGTCAGCGCCAGCAGCAGCCAGCGCCCAGCCGCCGACTCTTGCGCGAACAGGCTGAAGGAAATGCCGCGGTTCCAGCGCAACGCGAGGTCGAGGAACGGCGTCAACGGCGCAGGCGCCGACGCGGTGGCGTCGAAACCGGTCAGCACGAGCGCCTTGGCCGCGCGGTCGAGCGCGACGACGGCGACGATGGCGACGACGCCGATGGCGCGCGCGCGCATCACGCCCGCCGCTTGACGCCGAGCTCGCGCAGCGCCGCCGCGTCGCGCGGGCTGACGTCGGGATAGTCGGGGTCGGCGGCCGCGGGGTCGAAATAGCGCCAGGAGCGAGCGCATTTGACCCCCGGCGCGCGCTCGACGACGACCGCGACGCCGGAGACGTCGGCCAGGCGGAAGGCGTCGGCCGGCGCCGCTTCGCCCGAGGCGAGGTCGAGACCGGAGGTGATGCAGACTTCGGCGAAGTCGACCTCGGCGAGCGCGGCCCTCAGCTCGGGATCGTCGAGGTAGACGCGCGGGCGCGCTTCTAGAGAGGAGCCGATCGCCTTCGCCTCGCGCGCTTTCTCCAGCGCGCCGGTGACGACCAAACGCGCGCTGCGGATCGCCTCCCAGCGCCTGGCGAGCGCGTCGTCGCGCCATTGCGCCGGCGCGGTCGGGAATTGCTCGAGATGGACCGAGCCGGCCGACGGATCGCGCGACGTCCACCCCTCTTCGCAGGTGAAGACGAGGATCGGCGCGAGCCAAACCGTCACGTGGCGGAAGATGCGTTCGACCGTCTCGAGCGCCTCGCGTCGCGTCTCGCTCGACGGCGCGTCGCAATAGAGGGCGTCCTTGCGGATGTCGAAATAGAACGCCGACAGATCGACGTTCATGAAGCTCGCCAGCGCCGCGACCACCTTGGCGTAGTCGAACTCGGCGTAGGCCTTACGCACGATCGGGTCGAGCTGGGCGAGCCGATGCAGCATCAGCCGCTCGAGCGGCGCGCGCGGCAAGGCGTCGCCGAGCGGCTCCAGCGGCCGGTGGGCGAGCGTGCCGAGCATCCAGCGCAGCGAGTTGCGCAGCTTGCGGTAATTGTCGGAGACGCTCTTGAGGATCTCCGGACCGATGCGCTGATCGTCGGAATAATCGACGCTCGCCGCCCACAGCCGCAGGATGTCGGCGCCCGACGACTTGATCACATCCTGCGGGAAGGTCTGGTTGCCGAGCGACTTCGACATCTTGCGCCCCTTCTCGTCGAGCGTGAAGCCGTGCGTCAGCACGACGTCGAAGGGCGCGCAGAAGCGGGTGCCGCAGGATTCCAGCAGCGACGACTGGAACCAGCCGCGATGCTGGTCGGAACCTTCCAGATACATCACTTCGTCGTCGCCGCCGTCGCGCTTGCGCACGATGCCGGCGAGGCCGGGGAAGTGTTTCGCGTCGCCGAGCACATAGGCGTGGGTCGAGCCGGAATCGAACCAGACGTCGAGGATGTCGTCGATCTTCTCGTAATCGGCCGGATCATAGTCGGGCGCGAGGAAGCGCTCGGCGGCGCCCTCCTCATACCACGCGTCGGCCCCTTCCATTTCGAACGCCGCGGCGATGCGCGCGTTGACGCGATCGTCGACCAGAATTTCGTGGCCGCCGTTTTTCACGAACACGGCGATTGGCACGCCCCAGGCGCGCTGGCGGCTCATCACCCAGTCGGGCTTGGCCGACACCATGCCGCGGATGCGATTCTCGCCCGAGGGCGGCGCCCAGCGCGTCTCGCCGATGGCTTTCAACGCCGTCTCGCGCAGGCTCTCGGCGCGGCCGGCGATCGGCTTGTCCATGGCGATGAACCATTGCGGCGTGTTGCGGAAGATGATCGGCTTCTTCGACCGCCACGAATGCGGGTACTGGTGCTTGAGCTTGCCGCGCGCGATTAGCGCGCCGGCGGCGACGAGGGCGTCGATCACCGCTTTGTTGGCGTCGCCTTGGTCGCCCTTGTCAGTGAGCACGCGCTTCCCTTCGAAGCCGGGCGCCTCGGCGGTGAAGGCGCCGTTCTCGTCGACCGTGTAGGGAATGCGCGGATCGATATGGCGCTCGGCGAGCAGCCGCCCGCTCGCCATCCACAGCTCGAAGTCCTCGCGGCCGTGGCCGGGCGCGGTGTGGACGAAGCCCGTGCCCGTGTCTTCGGTGACGTGATCGCCGGTGAGGAGGGGAACGTCGAAAGTGTAGCCAAGCGAGGCGAGCGGGTGCGTGCAAACCGAGAGGCGAAGTTGCTCGCTTGAAATGTCCTCAACCAGTTCAAAAGAGTCGACTTTCGCGCTGCGAAAAACGTCCTCCGCGAGCTGCTTCGCGAGGACATAGGTTTGGCCGACCTTGGCCCAATTGCCTTCCGGCGCCTTCGTGACGCGATAGAGGCCGTATGCGATTTTGTGCGAATAGGCGATCGCGCGATTGCCTGGGATGGTCCAAGGCGTCGTTGTCCAAATCACAATCGACGCCTCGGCTAGGCGACCCGCCTTCTCAAATTCGGGACCCGTTACAGCGCCGCCCAGAGTTCCACTCGACGCCTCGCGCAGCGGAAACGCCACATAAATCGTATCGCTGACGTGGTCCTCGTACTCGACCTCCGCTTCGGCGAGCGCGGTCTTTTCGACCACGCTCCACATCACCGGCTTGGAGCCGCGGTAGAGCAGGCCGTTGGCGGCGAACTTGTGGATCTCGCGCGCGATCTGCGCTTCGGCGGGATAGGTCATCGTCAGATAGGGATGGTCCCAGTCGCCGACCACGCCGAGCCGCTTGAACTCCTCGCGCTGCACCGAAACCCAGTGGTCGGCGGTGGCGCGGCATTCGCGGCGGAAGGCGACCATCGCCTTGGCGTCGCTGAAGTCGGGTTTGGTCTTGCCCTTGCGGCGGTAGTGCTCCTCCTCGACCTTCCACTCGATCGGCAGGCCGTGGCAGTCCCAACCGGGCACGTAGTTGGAGTCCTTGCCCGCCATCTGCTCCGAGCGGACGACCAGGTCCTTGAGGATCTTGTTGAGCGCGTGGCCGATGTGGATGTTGCCGTTGGCGTAGGGCGGGCCGTCGTGCAGCACGAATTTCGGCCGGCCGACGGCGGCGCGACGCAGTCGGCCGTAGAGATCCTCGCGTCGCCAGCGGGCGAGAATTTCCGGCTCTTTCTGCGGCAGCCCGGCCCGCATCGGGAAATCGGTCTTCGGCAGATAGAGCGTGTCGGAATAGTCGGGGCCTTGGGCGGACGCGTCGGTCATGGCGAACGGATCAACATGCGAAAAACAAGCGAAGCTCCTGGCTTCGCGGCGACGGATTAGATGATTTGACTGGAATCGCCAAATGGGCGGGCCGCCAGGACCGCGCGAGCCCCGGCGAGGTCGAGCGCCATTTGCGCCTTCAGCCCGTCGAGCGAGGCGAATTTTCGCTCTTCGCGCAGTCGGGCGAGGAACGCGACCTCCATTTGTTGACCATAGAGGTCGCCGGAAAAGTCGAACAGGTGAACCTCGAGCAGCGGCGCGCCGGAATTGACCGTCGGCCGCACGCCGAAGCTGGCGACGCCGCCGTAGACTTTCCCGCCGACCGCCGCTCTGACCGCATAGACGCCGAAGGCGAGCCGGTTGGCCGGTTCGAGCGCGAGATTGGCGGTGGGGACGCCGAGTTGGCGGCCGAGCCGCTGGCCATGGGCGACGATTCCGGCGACGACATAGTCGCGGCCGAGGCCGCGCGCCGCCGCTTCGACGTCGCCGCGCTCGAGCGAGCGGCGGATCGCCGAGGACGAAACGACCTCGGCGTGGCTGTCGATTGGCGCCTCGACCTTGTCGATGACTTCGACCGCGAAACCGAGTCGCGCCCCGGCGCGGACGAGATCGTCGGGCGCGCCGGCGCGCGCGCGGCCGAAATGGAAGTCCCAGCCGACCACCACCGCGCCGACGCCGAGCCGCGCCACCAGCGCCTGCTCGACGAATTCCTCCGCGCTCAGGCCGGCCAGGGCCGCGTCGAAGGTCAGCGCCGCGGCGCCGGCGAGGCCGAGCGACTGGAAAATGCGCGCCTTGATCGGCAGCGGCGTCAGGCGGAAGACGACCGGCCGGCCGGCGAAATAGTCGCCCGGATGCGGCTCGAAGGTGAGGACGGCGGCTGGCGCGCGCCGTTCGGCGGCGAGCGCCAGGGTGCGGGCGATGACCGCGGCGTGGCCGCGATGGACGCCGTCGAAATTGCCGATCGCGTAGACCGCCCGTTCGAGCCCCGCCGGCGGCCGCGTCGGGTCGATCGCCAGCGCAAAGGGTCTCGTCGAGGCCTGATTCAAGGGTGCATCCGTTGCGCCGACGCGGGCGTCGTTTAAGGCGCGCGGAACCTGCATCGGCGCGCCCGCAGGGTCAAGACGCGGGCGCGTCGGCCCTCGGCACGCTCAGCACGCCGTCGCCGTCGAGCGCCACCTTGCCGTCGACCAGGCACTCGCACTTGAGCCGCACTCGCCGTCCCTTCTCGATAAGCTCGATCACCTCGACATTGACCTCGATCACGTCGCCGATTTTGACCGGCCCGCGAAAGTTGAGCGTCTGGGAGATATAGACCGAGCCTGGACCCGGCAGACGCATGCCGATCACCGCCGAGATCAGGCTCGCGGTGTAGAGGCCGTGGACGATGCGCTCGCCGAAGCGGGTCTTGCGGGCGAAATGATCGCTGAGATGGATCGGATTGTGGTCGCCCGTCAGTTCGGCGAAGCCGACCACGTCCTCGCTCTCGACCGTCTTGCGCAGGGATTCGCGCATGCCGAGCTTGAGGTCCTCGAAATAGAGGGTCTGAAGTCCCAGAGTCGGCATGGCGGCCCGCTCCTCGCGCTGACGGCGTGGCGGCGACTATGCCCGCTTCGCCGCGCCGCGGCCATTCGACATTGGCGCCGCCGCGCCTGGCCGCTAGGGGACGAGCGCGCGGATGGCGGCGACCGCCCGCGGCGCCGGCGCCGCAAGCAGCCGTTGCAGCGCGTCGGCGGCCGCGCCGGGACCGTAGAGTTCGTCGCGATGGATGCCGTCGGCGACGAACAAGGCGTCGAGCCCCGCCGCCGCGGCGCCGGCCAGGTCGGTGCGCAACGCGTCGCCGATCGCCAGCGCCCGCGCCGGCGCGACCGTGGCGCCGCGCAGCGCCGCGATCCTCTTCAGCGCCGCCTTGTAGATCGGCCGATGCGGCTTGCCGGCGTAGATCGTCTCGCCGCCGAGCGCTTCGTAGAGTTCGGCGAGCGCGCCGGCGCAATAGACGAGCTTGTGGCCGCGATGAACGACGAGATCGGGATTGGCGCAGATCATCGGCAGCCGGCGCTCGGCGAACGCCGCCAGCCGGTCGGCGTAATCCTCCGGCGTCTCGACCGAATCGTCGAACAGGCCGGTGCACAGAAGGTAGGTCGCCTCGCGCGGCTCGACCAGCGGCGGCGCGACGCCGCCGCGCTCCGCCGCCGCCGCGATCAGCGCCAGATCGCGCGGCGGACCGATGTGGTGGAGCGGCGCGCCGCCGCGCGCGGCGATCATGTCGACCGCGACGTCGCCGGAGGTGACGACCGCGTCGAACGCCTCGGCCGCGACGCCGAAGGCGAGCGCCTGGTCGCGGATGATCGGATTGGGGCGCGGCGCGTTGGTGATCAGGACCACCGTCCCGCCGCCGCGGCGGAACGCGGCGAGCGCCTGGGAGGCGGGGCGGAAGGCCTCTCGGCCGTTGTGCAGCACCCCCCAGATGTCGCACAGGATCGCGTCGTAGCGGCCCGACAAGGCGCCGAGCCCGTCGATCAGCGGGATGGGGTCGTCGGCGATGTCGGAAGCCATGGCGGAAGCGGTTAGGTTGCGCCGAGGACCGCGTCAAGCGGGCGGATCAATCCGAGATCGCCTTGACGGTGCGCTAACGGGTTCTTACCTACTATGTCCAAGAGGGCGCCCAGCCGCCCGCGTATTGCCGAGAGGCCAGCAATGTCCGCCAACACCTCGAAAGTCACCGACGCCAGCTTCGACGCCGACGTCCTCAAATCAAGTGAGCCGGTCGTCGTCGACTTCTGGGCGGAATGGTGCGGCCCGTGCCGCATGATCGCCCCGGCGCTGGAGGAGATCGCAGTCGAAATGCAGGGCAAGGTCAAGATCGCCAAGTTCAACGTCGACGAGAACCCGAAGATCGCCTCCGAGCTCGGCATCCGCTCAATCCCCACGTTGATGGTGTTCAAAGGCGGTCAACGCGTCGCCGTCAAAACCGGCGCCGGCCCGAAGAGCGAACTGTCGCGCTGGATCAGCGCCTCGGTCTGATCGGTCGGAACCTCTTCGAGGGTTTGCGAACGCCGGCGACGAGCCGGCGTTCGCATTCTTGGGCCCTTTGCTGCGGACAAGGCCTGTGTGCGGCCTACCCGCAGCGGATTGACCAGCCGCCGCGCCCGGCCCACGCTCACCGCCCTAACAGCGATTCGCCGATCCTCCCTAGCTGGAGCCCCGCCTTGACCGCCATCGCCCTCACCGACGCGAGCTTCGAGGCCGAGGTGACGCGCGCGAACGAGCCGGTCGTCGTCGAATTCTGGGCGGAGTGGTGCGCGCCGTGCAAGGCGATGGCGCCGGCGCTCGACGAGCTCGCGGTCGAGCTCGGCGGCAGGGCGAAGATCGCCAAATTGCAAATGGACGACAATCCCAAGGTCGTCGGCCGGATCGGCGTCCGCTCGGCGCCGACCCTGATGATCTTCAAGGCCGGCGAACCGATCGCCATGCGCGTCGGCGCCGCCTCGAAGGCCGAGCTCGCCCGCTGGATCGCCGCGTCGATCTGACCCGGAGAGCGACCTTCCAATCTTCCTCATCGCGCGCGCCTAGATCGGCAATCGCACGCAGGCGCGCAGGCCTCCGAGCGGGCTGGTCGACAGCGTGATCTCGCCGCCGTGCGAGCGCGCCACGTCGCGGGCGATGGCCAGGCCAAGGCCGGAGCCGCCTTCGTCCTGGTTGCGCGCTTCGTCGAGCCGGTGAAACGGCCGGAACACGTCGTCGCGATGTTCGGGCGCGATGCCCGGTCCGTCGTCGTCGACGAAGATGTTGACGAAGCGCTGCTCGCGCGCCGCCTCGAGCTCGATCGTCTTGGCGTGGCGCACGGCGTTGGCGACTAGATTGCCGAGGCAGCGCTTGATCGCCAGCGGTCTGACCCTGACGTTGAGGTCGCCCTTGGCGTCGACCTCGACTCGCGCGCCGTGGCGCTCGGCGTCGGCGCGCAGGCCGTCGAGCACGCCCCTGAGATCGGTCAGCTCGGTCGGCTCGCTGGCGTCATCGCGCGCGAAGGCGAGATAGCCCTCGAGCATGCGCTGCATCTCGTTGACGTCCTGCTGCATCGGCTCGACCTCGGCCGATTCGTCGATGACGGCGAGCGACAGCTTGAAGCGGGTGAGCATGGTGCGCAGGTCGTGGCTGACGCCGTTGAGCAGCGTGGTGCGCTGTTCGGAGGCGCGTTCGATGCGCCGCTTCATCTCGATGAAGGCGTAGCCGGCCTGCCGCACCTCGCGCGCGCCGCGCGGATAGAACTCGGAGTCGCGGCCCTTGCCGAAGTCCTCCGCCGCATCGGCGAGCCTGAGGATCGGCCGGATCTGGTTGCGCAGGAACAGGATCG
>Ga0182030_10015261_pt1 | contig 15071 bp, 15 predicted proteins | sample 812S3MmetaG_FD_121299 | JGI IMG/M metagenome (GOLD analysis project Ga0182030, IMG submission 121299) | Permafrost microbial communities from Stordalen Mire, Sweden - 812S3M metaG (Illumina Assembly) | ecosystem: Environmental > Terrestrial > Soil > Wetlands > Permafrost | place: Sweden... | reverse complement strand
GCAATTATCCTAAATTTACCATCCCTACATAAAATCTCTGCAGCCTTATTATCCTGGACTAGTGCTCCACTAGGAATAATAACATTCCTTTTAACACCAACAAGATTAATAAACTCCAAATCTTCATGAGTAATTAAATCAGCAATATCTTTATCCACACTAACAATATTAACCAGATTAAATTCATCAATTACCCCAAATATCTTCTCTAAATAAGGTCCAGCTAACTTACTAGTTATAATAGTAGCTTCACATTTAATTTTCGGTAATTTCTCCAAATAATACCTATTTTTTGCTCTCGAAATAGCGAAGGGAAAATCATTTTCGGGATCACTAAAAGGATATCCTAAAACTTTGAAAGAGAATTCACGAGCTAATTCACGTACCAATTCTTGGAACTCTCCATAAGATTGGGGATTCACTCCTTCTATTAAAGGTTTATTATTAAGTATCAATCCCTGATTTTTAAAATTAGCGAACCTCCTTAAAAAAAACGATTTCACACCCCACTCTTCCAAGTCAATACAGGTTTCAAATATTTTATCTCCATCATTCACTCCGGGAATAATTACAGCCGATGCATAAAGATCAATATTTTCACAAAACAGTTTTAAACCCTTAATCGATTCTATTGGAGTTTCATCATTCATCCATTTCCTTCTAATCTCTGGATTAGTGGAGAATACTGAAAAATTGACATCATCTACTCCTAAGGAAATAAGCTTTTCAGCCATACTCTCATGTTTAATGGGTTTACCACTTGTATAACGTAAATCCAAGTGTATTTGAGATTCTTTTAATTTTGAAACAAGTTCATATAGCTGGGGATAACTAAACAAGTCAGCCCCACCTGCGATGATTATTTTGATGTCTTTTTGATTTAATGAACTACATTCATCTCTACTCAACTTATTATTCAAGTCTGTCAAAACATTAGAAAGCGGTTTGAAACCAATGCTAACTCTATTAATAATGTTTTGACAATAATCACACCCAATTTGGTTAGGAGGGCAATGAATACATCCTATGGATTCTAAATTATAAAAATCAACATTTTTATAAAAACAAAACTCACAGAAACCACCGCAATCTATACCTGTTCTACCGCCTACATCAGTATATATTTCCATGTTAAAGTCCTTTTTTTAAGAATAATATTAAGATTTTTGGTTGGTTTATTTAGATTTTAATATTATGTTAATTCAGATTCATAACATTAATATATTGTTTAGGGGATTGTATATCATGTAAAAATTGTTCTTTGGTAATCTGTCTTTCAGCAAATTCTTTCTGATCATTTTCGTATTCTGAAATTATTTTCAATTCATTTTGATGTATTTGTGTATAATAATCATAATTACTAGCGTTTCCTCCCAAATTATTGTTTATCAAATTAGATTCGTAATTTTTTTGTGCATTCATCTGTAAATGTTCAGCTTCTGCATCAATTTGAGGTATCAGTTTATCAGCAGGCACTCCACTATCAACTTGATTAATCAATTGTTGATCAAAATCAGAATTTACGTACATAATAATTATTAAAACAATAATAAAAACAGTTAAACCGCCAGCAACTCCTAGAATTAATCCTTTATTAAGGTTAATCCCCAATTTTACCATACTCCAATACGTATTAAATTTGACATTTTAATTAACTGTTTTTAAACATTAATGTTTTATCAACCGGTTTATATTTCTCTAATTCTTTAATTAATTCTCCCATTGAGGAATATCGTTTGTTTTTATTTTTATTTAAACATTTCATAATAATATCATTTACAGGTTTTGAGTTGGAATTTATTTCTGAAGGTTTTATAGGTTGAGTAGTGAGTATGGAACTATAAATTTGTGATATATTACCTTCAAATGGTAATCTACCAGTTAAAAGTTCATAAAATACGTTACCTAACTGATAAATATCAGTTCTTTCATCAGCTTTACCAAATTCTTGAGATATCTGTTCTGGAGCTGCATAGGAAGGTGTTGCACCTGATAATGTCACCGATTCATCAATTTTAAGTTTACTTAAACCCCAATCAGATATTTTGTAAACACCATTTTTAATTAAAATATTAGAAATTTTACATCCCCATGAATGATATTTTTTTTATGTGCATACTCCAATCCTTTAGCAATTTCGTAAACTATAGAAACAGACTCAGCTAAAGATTTCATACCTTTCTCTAGCCTTCCCTCACAGTACTCTGTTTCAATATATGGGATGGGAAGAATTTTATATTCAATTAATTTTACAATATTAGGATGATTCAAGTGGCTCCAATTGGATACCTCCGTAATAAATGTTCTCTCAGACTTCTTGTCAAAACTCTTTGGTATTTTCAAGGCGACTAGTTCACCTGTTTTATTAATGGCTTTAAATACTCGTCCAAATCCACCTTCCCCAATAAAAGCAGAATCAGTATAAAATGGTTGAAGCTCAAATGGCAAAGATTTACTTGATAATTTGTTCAGACGATCGAATTCTTTACCTTCAATGACCAAATTGGATCCATAACTTCGGTTGATCCATAAATTAAGCGCAAAAGGTATTAGAAGAATTAAACTGCCAAAAGTGAATATTTGCATTAAGGGGAAGCTAAATAGATTTCCCAGAATAACTGTTATACTGGCAAAAAAGAGGATTAGGACAATAGAGTAATAAGAATATTTCACTAGCAGCCTCTGTCGGGCTATAAGATTGAATAATATCACTCCCATAAAAACAAAAAATAATGCTCCAGTTATTACAAGAATATAACCTAAATTAGGATCGTAAATTGAGTATAATGTAATATTATATAAGAAAAAATTTATTGGAATAAACAGAAGACCAGCTAGACCTACAAAAAACACATTCACTATTATTAAAGTATTAAACTTCCAATTTTTAATAGTTTTAAATGGACGTGGGTCGCCTAACTTTTTATCTCTTCTAATTTTAAAAAATAATCCTGCAAATAGAATCAAAGAGAGGAGAATCATCTCTATAATTGGGTATTCTAATAGATTATAGGAGATTAAGCCGGCAGGTTGATAGTTAGTTGGTACAGCACGATTAGCTAACCAATTCATGGTATTTAATCCTAATTTCCAGGCATCGCTTTTATAAATGAAAGAATTAATAAAAGAACCAGCAGCACCCATGAATACTATTTTTCCTTTCCCATAATCCATCTCAGAAATTACGGGGAGTGGACCTCCTCGTTCATTAGGGTCTTTTATACCGTTACTAGAAGTAGTGTTTTGAGGGGTGGTAAAACCTTGATCACCCCATGCATTTGCACTTGTATAAGCAACAACGTTAGAAGATCCTGGATTTTTTATATAAGTTCCTTGGAGATAATAAAATGTCGTAACATTCGTGGTAATGGGATTTGGTGTTATATTGTTGATAGTCACGAATGTAGGGGCAAAAATGTTATTTTGGTCATCAGTAACTATTTCATTATTTGCAAAATCTACTCCAAAACTTCTCGCAATTTTATTGAAAGAGAAATTCTGACCACCGTCAACATTGCCCCAATTATTACCCACTAAAAATAGTCCTCCACCATTATTTACAAATTCATTTATTGTATTAACTTCAGCATCTGTATAATTTCCATATGGACCCATTATTACTAAAATATCGTATCCTTGCAGTTTCTGAGGGGTAATTGGCCCGTTTGTTAAACTTGAAACAGTATAACCATTATTTTCTAGTAGAGTGGCAAAACTGGATGACCCAAATGTTCCCAAATTATAAATAGTAAAAAATTTCCCAAAATCTGGGCTTGTTTCATCAAATAAGACTTTAGTATTATTATTATTATTATTATTATTTTGAGCAGAAACAGTATTTAGAGATAAGATTAGGGGTAATATAAATATAGAAATAATAAAAAAAATTTTAAGTTTATTAGATTTTATAATTTAAATAACCCCTCATTTCAAATTATAAATTACCATTTATAATGCTTAAAAATTAAACTATTACCAAGGCCATCCCCATTGTGGCTGAGCCCCACTTTCATCTATTACTTTTTGTTTTGTTTCTGGTGTTACTTGACTCAAATTATTCTTCAAATCTTCCATTGCAGATTTGTAACCATCACGATATCCAGCTTTATATCCATCTACGTAGCTTTCTACACAATTTTCATCTTTCAGTTTATCGGTACAGTCTTTTTTTGCATCTTCATATCCTTCGAGATATTCTTCTTTTCTAGATTTTTGTTCTTCCATATTTAAATCCCCCTCTATATTGATATTTGTTTTAAATGTTTAAATTATTAAGTTTTTTGTTTTAATTATCAAAATATTGTAATATTATGAATATTTATTGAGTTATTACTTTATTTCGCCTTTAAGTTAATATTTATTCATATTAAAGCTCTTAAATAATAAATAATTTATAGTACTTGTTAATAATTATAAATCATTTAGAAGTAGGGGGGGTTGTTGAATTTGTTTTTAAAAAATAATGGTGAAAATTCTCGGGGAAGGCATCTTCGTCCTTCAGTTTATGCAAAGATAATACAAACCAAAGATTTAATCCAGAAAGGAGTTGATCCATCTGAATTTGAGTCGAGGGGTGGATTGGATCTGGAGACTTATAATGTACTGCAGCAGAACTGGCAGAACCTGAATCAGAGAATGGAGGATCGTAAACAGAAAGTTATTGCTAAATATGGTTCGTTAAAAGCTGCGCCTATTTCAACTGGCCCCTGTAAAAAAATAAACCCAGTTATTGGCACTAAAAACGCTTTGGTACTTTTAACTGAATTTAAAGATAGAAAACATTCCATAACTCCCGATTACTTTAAAGATTTACTTTTTTCTAAAGGCTCTAATCATAGTCTAAGGGATTTTTATTTAGAAGCTTCCTGGGATCAGCTGGATATAAATGGAGATGTTAATAATGAATGGTATTCAGCGGCTAATAATATATCTAATTATGTAGATAAATATGAGGTTGATGGACATTTTCCTAAAGCTCAAAATTTGATTTCAGAAGTTGTTTTACAAGCTAAAAATAGTGGTAGTTTCGACTTTTCGAAAATTGCTAAGGATGGGGAAATTGAAATTCTTATAGTGATATATGCGGGTGAAGGTCTTGATACCAAGCTTAACATTAATTATATTCGACCTCACAAGGATAGTTTATCTGAACCTATTGAAGTGCAAGAAGGTATATTTGCTAAAAGATATTGTTTGATTCCTGAACTTCCATCTGATGATCTAGGCTGTTTCTGTCATGAGGTAGGGCATTTTCTGGGTTTACCTGACTTGTATAAGGAAGGTTATTCTCCGGTAGTGGGTAGTTGGTGTTTAATGGCTATAGGTGATCATATTGATAATGGTAGGACACCTGCTCATCCATGTGCATGGTGTAAGATACATTTAGGATGGATTGAACCGAAGATTTTAAAGGAAGTCCCTAATCCTTATGAAATATCAGCGGTGATGGATTCGGATAAAGATATTTATAAACTAGTGGTTGATGGTTCTGATGGGCAAGAGTATTTCTTATTGGAAAATCGTCAACAGAAGGGGTTTGAACAGAATTTACCTGCTAATGGTCTTTTGATTTGGCATGTTGATGAGAGTGTATGTGTTTTAGAGGCTCCTAACTATAATCCTGAACATTTTTTCCTCACAGTAAAGGAATCTGATGGAAGGCAAGATTTACAAAGGGATATGACTGTATTACTCAAGGAGGAGGATGTTGATAAAGTACAGAAGGACTTAGCTGGTGATGCAGGTGATCCTTTCCCTGGTAGAACTAATAATAGAATTTTTGATGATGAATCCACTCCGAATAGTCGGTCTTATGAAGGTGATAAGTCTTTGGTGAAGGTGGCTTCAATTAGTGATTCCACGGATTTGATGAAAGCGGAAATGGGTGTGGGAGTTCAGCCAATAAACGTGCTTAGTCCATTTGCATCAGAAAATGTATCTTCAGATACATTGAAATCAGATAAAATATCTTCAGATGAAGTCAAATCAAATGAAGTATCTTCAGATACTGTAAAATCAGATGAATCATCTCAAAAAATTATAAATCAACAATTCATAACTTTCATCACTTCTGAACCGAAAGTTGAAGATCCGTATGAAGAGGGATATGAAACTGGTAAGAAGGATTTTTTAGAGGAATTTAAAGAAAAAGAAGGTTTAAAACTTTACAGGGATGGATATCGCAGTGGATATCATAACGGATATAATAATGTGCTGAAAAAATTGAAAAAATAAATGATTCAATCAAAATGATAGATGAAAATTTTTTTGGTTCTATTTTTATTTAATAAGGGAATATACTATTATATAAGTTAATGAAAACTTATATAAAAAAAAAATTAGTTTATTTATCAAAAATCATTTAATTATAGCTGGCTGGTTTAAATGTCTAGAAAGCAACTTATTGGTTTAATAGTGATGATATTAGTTGTAGTTGCTTTTGCAGCTGTGATTTGGAGATTAAATAATGTTTTCGGGTTGCTTCAGAATCAAACTCAGGAAATTGTTATAGCTTTGGTAATGGCTATAATAGCGGGATTTTTTATAGAATTTATTTATAGGAAATTATCACCTCAATCTAAAATTTTAAAGACCACTCAAACTCAATGTAGTGATACTAGTGAAACTGTGGCTAAATTAATTTTAACTAATAATAATGTTATAATTGTTAAAGATGATAAAATTTTAGGGCGTGAGGATTTTTTAGGGGTAATTCCTTCTGATAAACTTTATTTTATAGGAAGAGATCATTTTAAGATCACTATGAAGGATTGTAGTTTTTTCATTCAGGATCTTAAAACTAAAAATGGTACTACTGTTAATGGAGAAGAATTACAGGGTTCACAGAAGTACAAGTTAATTGATGGGGATGAGATTGTTGTAGCTAAATCCTTGCGTATTAAATATAGCAATTAGATGTTTGAAAATGAAGAAAACTCTTTAAAGCCTTCAATTCATATATTTAACCATATTTATAATATCCTTACTATTTTTTATTTCTTCTTTAAGATTTAATTCAACGTAAGCTTTTTTCCCTTCACTGTAACTGGATGAGACTATTAATTGATTTTTATATATTAATTTAATTCCATCAACTGGTGTATGGCCTACAATCATCATTTTACAGTTCACTGCTTTGAGAAAAGTTTTCAGATCATGCTCAGTGTAGTCTTCAAAACGATTCCATAAGATCTGAAATAATGGTGGATTATCATTGTATCCTTTATCTGTAATGTGATTTATTTCATCTAAGCTTTTAATATTTCTTGGAGGCCCGGCATGACTTATAAAAACCTTGTTTGCCGTTCTAACAGCTATGGGAAGTTTTTTAAGAAATTCAACATATTCTTCTAATTCTTTATTGTAACTTTGTCCAAAATTTTCTCTCAATAGTTCATCAAAATCAAGTGTTTGATTTATACCTGCCTTATAAACGGATCTTTTAGATATGGTTGACCATTCATGGTTACCCAGTAGAACATGGAAGTTTTCGGAGGTTTCGCATTGGTTTTGCACAGATTCCATGATTTGAATGGATCCATCGTTTTCACGACCCATAGCATGGATAAAGTCCCCGGTTAGAATTAGATGGTTATCACTGTTTTTAAATTTATCCCAAATATGCATATACTTATTAAAATCATTTAGATTACCATGTATATCTGTGATAATTAATGCTTTACCGTTTTTTGGCAGTTTAATAAGTTTACCCATAAGTATTAATTTTCCATCTTTTAGTATATATAATCTCTGTGGGTCAATCATTTAACTAAGGGTCACTAACTTAGGATGACAGAATCAGAGTATTTGATTAAAGTAATAAAAAAATTTAATAAACTTTAAACATTATATATTTTATTTAGTAAAAAATTTTTAAGTATTAAAATAATTTTTTTTGGGTGGATGTGAAACTGAAATTTTTGAAAAATCTTTTTGGCAATAATGAAGAGGAAGATAAGTATATTAAATCAGTTTTAGAGAATGAAAAAGTTATTATTAGTCCGGATACTAAGAGGGATGTTAGAGTTCCACCTGGGCAGAGGGAAATTAATAGATGGCCAGTGTTACAGGCTGGTCGCGTGCCTAAAATTGATTTAAATCAGTGGAAATTTAAAGTATGGGGATTGGTTAAAGAGGAGAAGGAATATACTTTGGATGAATTCCGGTTATTGCCAACAAGTAAGGTTTTTTCAGATATTCATTGTGTAACTAGCTGGTCGAAATTGAATAATTTATGGGAAGGAGTCAGCACTTCATTTTTAAAGGATAATGTATTACCTGAGGCTAAGTTTGTACTGGTACATGCATATAAAAATTTTACAACTAATCTTTCTATTGAAGAATTCTTTAAAGAGGATGTATTATTTGCTAATCATCATAATGGGGAAGAATTAAGTATTAAGCATGGTTATCCGCTTAGATTGGTTGCTCCTCAACTATATTTTTGGAAGAGTGCTAAATGGGTTACTGGAGTGGAATTCTTAGAGAGGGATAAAAGTGGATTTTGGGAATCTCATGGTTATCATAATCATGGTGATCCTTGGACAGAGGAGCGTTATAGTTATAGATAAAAGAATATTTTAAAAAAAAACCTTATGTAATATTAATACAAATATTTTTTTTTAGGAACGGATTTTAGGTTAACTATTTTGGGTGCGATTTAGTGGATTCTAAGGATAAAAACGAGAAAGTTAAATCATTAATGGAGCAGGGTAATATTCATTTAATTGAGGGTGAATATCGGGCTGCTGTATTTTGTTATGATGAAGCATTAGAGTTAAATGATGATAATACTCAATTATGGGATAATCGGGGAGTGGCTCTTTCTAAAGCTGGGAGATATCCTGATGCTGTGGAATCCTTTGAGATTGCTCTGGATTTAGAGCCGGATAATGTTAAAGCATGGGTTAATATGGGCGTCTCATTGGGGTTGATGGGAAAATTTACTGAAGCGGTTAATTGTTTTAATCAAGCATTAGAAATTGATGCTGGAAATGATGATGCTTGGAATAATAAAGGTACTGCGTTATTTAATCTCTCTAAATACTCGGAAGCCTTGGAATGTTTTAACAAGGCATTAGAGTTAAATCCTGAAAATTCTAAGGCTTGGGCTGGTAAAGGTTCTGTTAAAAGATTTTTAGGGGATTATAAAGGGGCTGTTAGGTGTTTGGAGAAGTTCATTGAACTTAACGGAATGAATCCATCTCCACAGGTTGAAGAAGCTTGGGCTATGATATTCGACCTTAAAATGATTATAATTAACCAGGATTCACAAGATTTAAACTAAAAAAAGCCCAAAAATTTGAATTCATAATAAAAGATTAAAAAATTCTATTTTTTTGTTAAATATCAAACGTCATTAGAACACTCCCAGTATTTCCAAGGAGACAAATATTAATATCATGATAAAAATGTATCTTAAAAGTTTTTCAGGGAATTTATGAGATGCCCATGCTCCAATTTGCGCCATGGGAATGCTGAATATAATTAGAATCACTAATTGTAATAGATTTATATAACCCAATGAATAGGGTGGTAAACCTGGAGTGTGCAGGCCGTTTAGGATGTAGGATATTATTCCACCCATGGAAGTTAAAACAATAACTGCACTGGAAGTTCCACCTGCTTCTTTCATACTATATCCCATAAGTAAAACCATCACTGGTATGAGGATAACTGCTCCGCCAATACCAACAAGACCAGAGATGATTCCCGCAATTAAACCCCATAATATGAATAAGGGTATATTATCAACCCGTATAGCATCTTCTTTAGGTTCTTTAAATAAGAGCATTCTTATAGCCACTAATAAAAGCACTACAGCAAAAATGGTCTTCAATATGTCCACGGGAAGATGTGTGGCTATATAACCTCCTAATAATCCACCTAAAAATCCTGAAACACCTAAATATAATACTGCTTTAAAAACAACATTTTGGTTACGTTGATGACCATAAGCACTGCTTAATGCTGTGGGGAGAATAACCGCGAGACTAGTTCCGAAAGCCATTCTAATAGCTAATGTGGATTCAACACCTATAGACTCTAAAAGAATGAATAATATAGGCACTAGTATGAAACCACCACCTACACCTAAAAGACCCGTGGTGAAACCTACACCGATACCGGTTAACACTAGAATCAGGATATAAAAAAATTCAGGAATCATAATTTTTTAATAGTAATTTTTTTATTTCATTTAACTCTATTCATGATGGAAACTTGCAAATCCACTATCACGGGGTTTCACTTCATTTTTCTGGGGCTTCCTAGTTCTCTTGGTTAACGATATAAAAATAAGAGCCACCACCATAATCACCGCTCCCAATAGGAAAGCAGTATGTAAACCTGCAGAAAATGAAACTGGTGTAATAGTCAGAGTAGTATTCGGCTCCCCATGCATGAAAATGGATGCTATAGCGGCACTAGCTAGTATAGATGTTCCAAAACCCATACCCATCATCCTAGCTGTAGTAACTAATCCTGAGGCTATCCCTCTAAATTCTAAGGGACTTTCCCCTACAATGAACTTAGTATTAGGGGGATTGAACATAGCTACGGAGGTTCCCATAACTAACAATGCAATAGCCATGAATACCAGGCTTGTTGACGGATTAAACGAGGATATAAGTAAACAAGCTATAACTCCTACAATAGCACCTAGCATTGAAACACGATTAGGATCTATTCGGTCCGATAAAATTCCGGCTAATGGACCGACGATCATAATAGCCACTGGCATCACAGCCAAAGCTAAACCTGATTGACTTACCGTGAATCCCCTCCCAATTTCAAAGTAGAAGGGTAATAAAACCACCGCTCCAGCATAGGGCATGTTGAACCAGAAATTTGAAATAGTTGCAAGGAAAATCCTCTTTATACGCAGGAAATTCAAATCCAATATGGGCTCACTAGTCCGTGACTCCTGATATAGGAATAGAATCCAGAATATTACAGAAGTAATTATACTACCCATTATAGGGAGGGAAGTCCATCCATAAGAAAGCCCCTTGGTAAGCGCGAATATTAAAGTGGTTTGAGCGATGAATATGAATAATATACCCAAAAAATCGAGTTTACCCGGTTTTGTAGCTGTTTCTTTAAACACGGCTCTTCCCAGTATGATAGCTACTATTCCAATGGGAACGTTAATATAAAATATCCAGTGAAAGTTAATGTATTGGGTGATGAATCCCCCGATCACGGGTCCTAACGCCATTCCTAATGAGGCCATGGTGACAATGATACCCATATTTCGTCCGCGCACATTCTTTGGGAGGTAGATTGCCACCATAGCGGCGGTTATAGCGGAAAACATGGCGGCGCCCACTGCTTGTATGAATCTTGCGATGATTAGGAAGTCGAATTGCTGGGCTAAGCCACTTAAAGCAGATCCTATTATGAAAATGAGAACTCCGGTTAAGAAGATTTTTTTATAACCCTTCTGCTGCGTTAGTTTTCCAAATGCAATTACAAAACTTCCCAGGACTATCACATAAATTAATATAACCCAGAAGACGCTGCTGGTGCCCACTTGGAAGAATTTAGCCATGGTGGGTAATGAAACATTCACAATGGATATATCTAAATATGCCATGAAGGAGCCTAAAGAAATTATGAATAGACTTAATTTCTGATTATTTCTTAAATTCTCAAACATTTTATCAACAATCCCCCCCAAAAGGATGGAAAGGTATGACATTTAAGTATTTTTTTTATTCTGGAATCTACTTTTTTTCTTTGATTAAATCTTTCAAATTTTCTATTTCTGATTTCAACTCATTCATATTATTTTTAATATCTTTTATATCATCAGAACTATCCAGTACACCTAAACTATTATTTATACCATCCAATTTACTATTCATGATTTCTACAGATTCTCTGGTTCTTTTAGCTACACTTTCAGTTTTAGTCCTAAATTTTTGTATTAAAGAGAATGTTGCAACTGATGTTATAATACTGGTGAGGAATAAGGCACTGAACATGGAAATTACTCCCATTAATCGTCCTATTCCAGTAACAGGGATAATATCACCATAACCTACAGTAGTGATTGTCTGTAAAATAAACCATAATGAATCTTCATAAGTAGCAACTTCAGGATTAACACCATGCTCCACTCTATAAAATATGAATGAACATAAAAATAGTACTGTAAGGAAAAATGCTAAGGCATAAACTAGTCTAGTCTGCTCTTGATATTTTATAACTTGTTTAGCGAATTTCTGAGCAAATAAATATAATGCTAAAATTTTTATAATAATTAATATTTTAAGTATAATTAAAGTACTAGGTAAACCCGTAGATGCGGTTACATAATATATAGGGATGAAAACTATGATTAAATGCAAATTATTTTTTATATAAATATATTTTTCTTTAGTGTGACTCATTACCAATAGAAATCCGATTAATAGAATTATGGAAACTATCAAGTCAAATACACTAATATATTCCATAGTAACTGGCAGTAAATTAGCTATTACGGATAAAGCAAGAACTATAGCATCTAATATTATTAAAAAAATAATTATAGCCTGCCAGCCGATACCAAGCCTATTCTTCACGATGTTCATAATTCTATTTATAATTTTAGAGTTAAGTAATAAATTTTTATCTGTTTAAATCTAAAAAATTTTTTTGAGTATGAAGAATATTGTTCTAAAAAAAAGATAAAATAATATCCAGCTTTTATAAAGTTTTGATGAATATTTATTTTCATTTGAACGGAATATTAGGAAAAAATATATGGGGGCCTGTCTTTTTTTTATATTTAAATATATTTATTTTTTTTCTTCTGTTTCAGGCATTCCTACTTTTGGCATTAAATCTGATGGATTAACAAAGAAAAGAGCTATACCATCAATTATTAACCATAAACCTATTAATAAAGCTAGGTAGAATGGATTAAAAGCATAAAATGCCAATATAATGTACAGAATACCGAGTATAATTCCTAAACCACCCGCACCTTTGTTGGCAGTACTTGCACCGAAAAGACTGAATATTCCAGATATTAACAAGAAAAATCCTGCTAAATATAACCAGAAACTCACTAAAGCACTAAATAGAAGTATATGTCCAAATAAGCCAATTCCAACTATTATAGCAAGAATACCTAGTATCAACTGAGCAATACTTATGCCTTTGCTGGTAGTCCATGAATCAAAGCTTTTAACAAAAAGCCAAATACCTAAAAATAAGATTCCTAATCCTGCTAGAACACTAGCTGTGAAAATACTGATTAAAGGAAATGCTATAACTAAAATACCGAGTATTATTGCTAAAACTCCTAACATCATATTTCTTTCTTCAACCATGATAAAAACACCCCTTAGATTTGTTAAAAACAGACCCTATACTTATTATTTGTTTAAAGACAATATAAATCTTACTTATCTAATGGATGAAACTTATACGGGCTAAAGAAATAATATATTTTAAAAAAATGAATTTAATAAAATTTAGGGAATTGATAATAAATTATTTAAAATAAAAAAAATTTTTAAACTCTTTTTAAAATATTTAACCCCTGTATCGTGGCAACCAGAACTTCATCAGCTAAACCGGCAAATACACCATTTTCAACCACTCCCGGTATAGAATTCAGCATTACTTCAAGTTTTCCGGGCTCACTTATACTATCAAATTTAACATCTACAACAAAATTACCATTATCAGTTATTACTGGTCCATCTTTACGTTCAGCCATCCTTAACTTAGGTTGGCCACCTATATTTATCAGTTGTTCCTTTACAATTCTTAATGCAGTTGGAATTATTTCAACGGGTACTGGGAATTTTCCAAGTACATCAACCATTTTGGAATCATCTACGATTACTATGAATTTATCTGCTGATTGGTCAATAATTTTTTCCATTGTGTGTGCTGCACCTCCACCCTTAATAAGATTCAATAGTGGATCCACTTCATCAGCTCCATCCACAGCTAAATCTACATCATGTTCTTCTAGGGTGGTTAAGGGAATTCCTGAATCACTGGCTAGGAAGAAGGATTGATATGATGTAGGTATTCCTAGAACCTCTAATTCTTCATTTTTTATCTTCTCTGCCAGTTTTTCTATGAAATAGTGAGTAGTTGATCCAGTCCCTAACCCAACAATATATCCATCTTTTACCCACTTTACAGCTTCATAACCTACATTTTTCTTAAGATTCATATATTTTAAACTCTCTTACAGTTTTTTTTAGTCAAACTTTAAAATTTAATTTTCTTTAATAATCTTTTAAAACTTTAAACGGACTAAACATAGATTTAATCCTTTCGGACATTTATATGCTGTTTTACCTATGTTTTTTATTATTTTACATCGATCTTCTTTATGGAGACCATCAGGAAAACACTGATCCTTTATACTGCAATCAAAATCACATTCATCAGGTTTGAATATAATATTGGATCCCTCAAAAGCCATTTTACAATCAATTAAAACTTCAATATCGGCTCTTTCAACATTAACTACTGTAACTTTACCTCCTTCATGGATGGGGCAGGGATGTTGAGTATCCTTAACTTCTGTTATAACGTATATTCTATCTTCTTCTAGATTGTCTATGCAAGTATTTTTGAATCTACAATTTTCACACTGTGAAGATGTACCCTGATGCATAAATTCAAGTCCTTTCACTGCTAAACTAGTTCCAATTAATGTAATCATTTGTATAAACCCTCTTTTTTTAAGCTGCTTGAATTATATAAAATAAACTTAGATTTTATTATCGAATACAATAAATTTTATTATAAATTTTGAACATTTCCTTTTCTTATATATACATTTTATTAATTTTTTATTATATATGATGAATATTTTTTTTTTAAATTAAGTTTTTAATTGAATAATCGATTTTTATAAAAAAAAGATTGTAAATTGGTAAGAAGATTAAATAAAAAAAGAATAAAAAGTCCTTAATTTAATTATTTAAAAATGATTAAAATTCAAATTTAACATAGAACTACTAATTTTGAATTAAACTATTTTAACTCATTATTACTTTTTAAATAATATATTATTAAGTTAATAAAAAATTAATTTAATTAAATCACGCCTG
>Ga0182030_10015260_pt1 | contig 15071 bp, 13 predicted proteins | sample 812S3MmetaG_FD_121299 | JGI IMG/M metagenome (GOLD analysis project Ga0182030, IMG submission 121299) | Permafrost microbial communities from Stordalen Mire, Sweden - 812S3M metaG (Illumina Assembly) | ecosystem: Environmental > Terrestrial > Soil > Wetlands > Permafrost | place: Sweden... | reverse complement strand
TTTCTAACCTTATCAAAATACAATAACTGTCGTAATTTGACATACAGTGATATAATTAAAGTTATTATGAGTGAAAATACTTCTACAGCCATACGTTTAACCCGCACTCCTGAAGTAGCCAGAGCTTTAGAGCTGGCCAAAAAACGTTACCCTACTTTAAGCGATCCAGAAATTTTAAAAGTAGGGTTAGCAACACTAACCGCCAAAACTGCTGAAGAAGAGGAAATAGATGAAATCCGTGCTATGTCATCGTATAGCGTTGGTGAAGATTACTTAAGCGATCCAACGGAAGATATTTATCACCTAGGCATGGGCAAAAAACTTACGTGGCAAAAATAGGTGTCCAGCTTTTTACAGTCTGTCTGAGTAAATTCAGATTCATTGAGTCTGATCAGTTTAAAATACGACCAGTAATTATAGTCGGGCAGCCCCATAGCGAGCGACAAGTATTAATGGTTATACCAATTACATCATCAGCAGAAGCGGAACCTATAGATGTTAGTCTTCAAAATTGGAGAGACGGTGGCTTGCTAAAGCCGTCTGTGGCAAGGGTTCATCGTCTCTCGGCTGTACTGCAAAAAGATTTGCTCGAGGAAATCGGCTTGATTGACGAAAAAGATCAAGTAAACATCAAAGCTGCCCTAAAAGAACTTCTTGTTCTATAGTTAAGCTACTGCAATTTCGACATAATTCTTTGATTTTTAAACGAGTCGGATCATTGTAGCCAATATGGGTCTGTCACGGAACCCGGTCGGCTTTCGTGCTTCTTGGTTGCCGTGTAGTAACCGGTCGGTTGCAGAACCAAAAAACAGAGACGTGAATGAAAGAAATGCCATTTTATCCGGTTCCAACCTGCATTTAACGTATTCGTATTTTAAGAAAATCGGTCTCGAACTTACTAACAGAGAGAAGACAATCTCAAAAATGACAAAAATCAGGTCTAGAAACCTGGTCTACCTCTGTTGGTGCTTGGTCTGGCTCCCCACGATAGAGGAAGTTATAACCGTAATAAAGCAAGACATGACAGGACTTCAGTATAATTTAGCAAATTAGAAACCTTATTCTAGAAGGTTGAAAACGCACACGTTTGCTTAATTATCAAAAGCGCTGACCTGACCGTATGGCAAGTCCCCTGAAAGAAGAATACGACGATCATGTTCGGGATTAATCGTTCTGTTGTCTGCAGGAGTAATTACTGTACCAATAGTAACTTCAGAATCTAATGTGTCATTAGACATACTTAAGAGCGTTTTGTTAGCAACTGATTGATTAAATTGTGGGCCGTTTTCTGGGCTAATTGTCATGAAATAAATAATACCACAAAACTTGACATTTGTATAGTTCTTATGCTTGGCTCAACTGACTTTGACTAAATGGAATCGGATTAAGTCAGAGCTGATAGAGATGTTTTCTGTTGTTACGGACGCACAACAATTTAATCTGTCAGTAGCTAAGAGACTTGATTAGAACTTTAGATGATAAAAAATTAGTCATCTAAGAAAGGAATACTAATCTCTCGTCCCGGTTCGGGTGCTAAATCGGTCGAAGGACTTTTGCCAATATATATTGCCTGCTCAGAACACATCCTCTTAATACCTGCTTTATAAGCCGTAAGGTTAGGTATGTTGCTTGGCCAAGTTTCTGGTCTTTCTGTTGTCACTGTCTCTTGTGTTAATCCCTGCAAAGCTTCGGTTGCGTTAATAATCCTACGTAAGTCTTGTTCGAAGCGATTGACGGGCCTCCCTGCTACTACATCGCCTCTGAGCGTAGACCAGCGCATATCGTAGCTACCAAATGTGGCCTCATCTGGGTTGGCCGTATATGGAGATGGCTCAAGGCGTAAGAACCCTGTATTAAAGCTAGCTGACACTCTGTCATCTTGATAAGAGCCTCCCCTAAAAAGAGGACGTAACTCTAGCGAAAAGAAGTGGTCTGTTTGTCCATCACTCCCATCAAAGAAAGCTACATTTTTCAAAATATCAGTGTCTAATTTCTGGGAATTGAATGGCTCATCATTGCGGATGGATGAAAGAAGCTGTGCCAGTCCTACAGCGGCGTCGATTTGTCGAGCTACTTTAGCGCCATGTTCAGCAACTACATCTACTCCCCAATTATCCATAAATAATGAGGGCTGAATGTCAGTACTAAAATTATCTCTTGTAGCTTCACCTGTGGAGGGCATGAAAATATATTAAACTATTGTATGTTTTATGTCAAGAGGTGCCCACACTGGATTGGAACCGTGTAACTCCTTTCAGCGTCATTGCGATAAAATAACCTCTGTTCCAATAACAGAGGTTAAAATGCTTATGGCTCCCCGTGATAGAGGAAGTTATAACCATAGTAAAGCAGGAATTCCTTGGTTCATTATTATGATCATGCTTCGAATTTCAGACAATCTTTTTGATGATGTCGAGGATTTCAGGGAATTGCTTATAGTCAGGGTTTAGCTCGGTATTGAAATGACCCTGATTTTCGAATTTTATTAATTCACCATTTGTTTCTTCGGCCAGGAATTCAGCTTGCTTGATCGGGACATACGGATCATCATTGGAGTGAATATAGACGAATCGCTGGCAGTGTTTTTTGATTGCGTCAAAATCGTAAGGCTTCCTAAAAAGTCTTTTTAGGCTATCCCACCCAAGGTCGTCTTTAAACGCACTTACAAGAATCTCTGCTTTTATCACTGTTGTTTTAGGTAGGTTTTGTAGCAAATATAACGCCTCAACCGATCCTGAAGAGTGGCCGATGATTATTGTCTGATCATCATAGGCGAATTTGTCATTTGATAGTAAGAATTTTGTGTAAACTTCTGCGTCCGGCTTATCGGCACCAGGTAATTGGGGCAACCATACTTTATGTCCTTGTCCAATTAACACACCTTTTAGCCACATAAACCAATTTGATTCTGGAGTGGCATCCGTACCATGCAGTATTAAGAAGTTTGCCATCCATTAATCATATCAAATTAAAAAGACTTCCTAAGAAGTCTTCTATAGTGCTTATGTTTGGCTCCCCACAATAGAGGCAGTTATAACCGTAATTAAGCAAGACTTAATTGGATTACAGTGTAGTTAGGCGGTAATTAGATGGTTATGCTGCTTCGAGATGAGTTTTGCGTCTGTCGTGTTCTTTTTGTTCTCGACTAATGTCCGTAACTGCTGCTTTAATTACTTTAATATATGATTTTACTTCCTTCATGTCTGAGTCGAGTACATCTATTTTTTGTTTCATTTCTGGTACATCTTTAACTAGCTCGTGTATAGCTTTTAGTTCATCAGCTAAAACTTCACCTAATGCCTGTTTTCGTTCGTCATCGCTCAGTGATTGCATAGTTGTATTTTAGGCCTTCCGAACCGGTATATCAATAAACTGTATTGGTCCATAAAACATTGACTTGTTTAAATTTCAAAGTGTTTATGCTTGGCTCCGCCTAGCTGACACGTTCAGAACTAAATACTATGAAAAAATAATGAGAATAGCTGGTGATGCTGAATTTACGTAGAGAATATTGTTCTTGTTGGATTAGTTTCGGATCTAAAAACTGTTTTCTATATTTTTTTTGAATCTATTGGCTTCTTTTTTGACAGATAGTGTATTGCTACCCCGCAGCCACCATAGACGAACAGACTGACTATCACCATCAATAAATGCCATTCATTTGTGTGTTGACCGCCTCCTTCATTATCTAGGCTGTCTAATTCAACGCCCCAGAACCAGAAAAAGAAAAAAATCGAGTATAAAACTAGAACTAGATACGCTAAAACTACCAACGCTTTTTTATAAATAGGTTTCGTTTTATTCATAAGCGGTTTTTCGGTTAATGACAACTTTAGTATAGATTAAAGTGTGCAAGTGCGAAACGATTATGCTTGGCTCGGCAAATGGTTCTTATTCCAAACTTTTGAAGAGTTAGATAGTGTTAAAGATAAAGAATATGACGCACAACAAACTCGTCATCTGATCGATAGCTTAGACTCCCCTAACCTATCTGATATTACTATATCTATGCCAGAAGAGGTGGAGTAATATGTCACATAAACATTTACATCGTAAATCCTACAATGCAGGCACTGTTGGTAATTCTACTTCGTTTGTATTTACAGTATTACTGATATCTAATGTCTGGACACATAAAGTATTGACGTTGAAAACGAAGCATATACTGGCTTATTCATTACTTACATTTTTAGGACTGATAAGTTTGCTGATAATCTACAAAACACTTAAAAAAGTGAAGATCTGGCGCCGAAACCACAATCCCAGTATGGCAGCCATTGATAGAATGACTGGCCTGGAGTTTGAACACTACGTTGCTAAACTATTGAGAACCAAAGGCTACAGCCATATCAGGTTAACTGAAGAATATGACTATGGCATAGACATTATTGCTATAAAAGATGGTATTACTTGGGGTATACAAGTAAAGAGACACTCTAATCTAGTCAAAGCCGATGCAGTTCGTCAAGCTGTAACAGCTTTAAAGAAATATCACTGTGATAGAGCTATGGTCATATCTAATAGTACTTATAGCCAGGTTGCAAGAGAGCTAGCAAGAAGTAATAAGTGCGTACTGATTGATAGAAGTATGTTATTGAGATGGGCTGCATGTAGATCTTGACAATCTAGTCTTAATATATTACCATATATATTATTACTATGTCTGGAGTACACATGACTTCCTTGGCTCATATAAAGCATACAGCTAAAAAGAGTATCGGTATTATAAAGAAATACGTACTTCGCCGATCTGCTAGGATCTATAAAAATATTTTTGCAAGAAAGCAACGTAAATCTATAGTAAAAAAATTATTGCTACCTATTAGTGCTTCTATAGTAATATTGCTACTCGTTTTATTCTTTTTGCCATTGTTCTCGGGAACAATAGTGAAATCATTTCCGATAGCTTATACAACGACAAAAGTTCAGGATCCATCTATTGAACTTGGCGACACTCAAACCAAGCAGTCTGGTGCCGATGGAATAAAAAAGATAACCTACGCCGAACCCAAATCTCTATATAATATCTTTTTCGGTGGAGGCATAATGAGCAAACTTAAAGTAAAAACTTCAACTATTACAAAACAACCCGTTCAAGAGGTTATTAGCTCTGGTACCTTAAAGTATCAATATATGTATTGTTCGAATGGTATGTACCGCTACTATACGAATGCACAGTTCAAGAGTCCTGATATAGGTTTCACACATAAAAGCCCTGATTATTGTGCCCAGAATAACCAAGGAACTGAAACCCAATTAGCTGACGTACCGCCAAAAGCCACTACTCCAATAAATATACCCGTAAGCAGTTTTACAGTACCAAACTGCACAACGACATCTATTCCATATAGTATAGATTACGAAAGTGTAAGCTGGCTACCAACCGGGCAAACACAAACATATCCCGGACTTAACGGAACTTATTTTTCGTGCTTAGGCACAACTGTCCAACCGGTGAACGAGGTCGTATACACGGGAACTGGACAGAATTACGATGCCGAGTCTCAGGAGGAAGCAACCGAACAAGCAAGACAGAAGTGTACAGAAGAATACAACTCAACGATGGCGCAAATCAACGAAGCTGGTGCGGGAGATTCAAGTGCTACGATTGAATTGCAGCGGTTGTACAGTGAATGTTTTGATGCTGCTGGATAGTTTTAGCACCATTAATTACTATAAAAAGCGCATTAATTTATATTAATTTGTATTCTTACTACCCTAAACGTTCTTTTGGCGTTTCTAAGATAGCAATATGCCTCTAAGTACTCCTTGTTATTCTTAAAATATAACCTAAGGGGTGTTATAAGTCTGTTAGTGTGAATATGTTTAATGTCGTTATAGTCAATCAATATGTCTTCGTGCAAATCCAATGCCTTTCTAATAGTTGCAATTTTAGGCTTAACAACATAGTCCTTACCATAATTATTAATATCACCAAAATCCCTACCGGTGTTATATATTTTTCTACCGTGGATTTTCTCATGATGTTTCCAACATAAAGTTTTAAGGTTGGATAATTCGTTCGTGCCACCAATTCTTAATGGGACAATATGGTGGACTGTAAGCCAATTTTCCTCAGAGCAATTATCTTGCTGGCAGATATAATCGTCACGGCTCCACACATTTTTTCTAAGTAAACCCCAAAAACTGTTTGGGTCGATTGACTTACTATTTAGATTTATCTTTTTATGTTCCCAATCTTTAGGGGCGTTTCTAGTTAGTGAATAGTTTTGCCTTGAGTATTGGTGATTATTGTTGCCGGCACTTATAGAATTAATATGTTGGTTTGATAATTCTTTTGAAGTACATTCTTTACAAGCAGTCATTAAATTAATCGGACTATTAGTACCTCCTTCTGATATAGGAGTTATGTGCACCACAGATAAATCGTCTGCATTACCGCACTTAGTGCATACATAACCATCACGTTCAAAAATTTTTAATCTGAACTCATTCCAGAATCCTGAAGCATTATTAATAGAATCGTTGAGTGGGTAGTCAAGATATAACCAACCTTTTGGGGCTACTGGCCCGAGATGCTTTTTTTGAATAGTCGTTTGTGCTAGCCAATCTTTAGCATAATTGGATATTAGTTCGAAACCCTCTGGTAGTTCTTCATATGCTCTAGTAAGTAGTGCGTTAGCGTTATTAGTTTTACCCATAGCAGCCTCTAATACTGCTACGTATTCTAATACCAGATATCTTGGATAGGCAGATTTGATAAGAGGGAGATCAATTAAATAATTATCAATCTGGTTATTGCTAAGCGTGTGCCCATTGGAGTAAAACTCTACAGCTCGAATCAGGTTGTATGGATTTAAGCGAGAGTCTGTATGAATATTTTCGGTTTCATAACCATGGGTTTGCTCTAAAATTATTGGTTCTTCTGTGGGTCTAACATTGGTGTCTGTTGGTTCATCAGTAGCCACAACTTCATCACTATCGTTATCCTCATTGTCAAATTCATCCCATCGAGTAATGCTTCGCCAAAATTTTAAGAAAAAATTATCCTGTTTATCGTGTGAGTTATTCATTATGATTGCTGGTATTTATTGATGAAAAAATATAGCTTGATAAACAATTTTAATCTATTCAGTTTAGTTGTCGAGAATTTAAAATGTTTGTCAACTCATCACAAATTTTCTGAGCAGATGACTTTATGACACGAATGCCCTTCTTTTTATATCCGGTATATTTATCAGAAGTTATAAAATATCTAATATCTACAGTTTCCTGTTCGGTAGATCTTACGACTAGCTTTTTAGAATTAGAATTAATGAAACTTTTTTCAAAATTTTCGCTTTTAATTGCAGATGATAATGCATCAACGAATGAACTTAGCTCGTCTTTATTAATCTGGAACCCTTTTGAAGTAAAACCCTTGAAATAATTAGTGTTTTTCTTTTCATTAACCCATATATTGCCGTCCGGTTTATAAGAAATTACTATTGATCGCCTTGGGCTTAAATTAATTTCTACAAGGTCATTAAACTGATTAGAACCTTTATTTTCAACAATATGTTTTGGCTCTGGATTATTGTTTGACAGTACTGGTTCAGGATAAACATCGTCTGTTTGTGTGCTATCAATGATTGTTAACTGGGGATTGTTTGGTAAGCCGATAAATATTTTATTTTTAGATTCAGAGGTGTTTGAAGTTACTTTCCGACCAAATGTTTTAACGGGAGATGATTTCATGGAAGTCTTAATTGTCTCTATAAAATCATCTGGTACTTCAACTTTTTCTTGGACGTATGTAGAGCTATTTATTAAGGCGTCTTCCTCCTTCATCACCCGTTTAATGACCATAAAATCTTTTATGTATTGTACGAGTTCTTCCTTTGCATTTTCTTCTTCGTCTTGCCAATCAGAATACAGAATTCTATAAAAGTGCCATCCGGCTGTTTCTAAGACTAATTGTCTCTCGTAATCGTTATTGACTCTGACTTGACCATCGCCTAGCTCAAAGTGAGTTGGGCCATCACATTCTATAGCAAGTTTTTTACCGGTTTTGATATTTGCTATTACTAAATCAATCTTAAAGCCACAGCTTTCAACTTGTGTCGTCAGAGTATACTGTGATCCGTCAAGTGTATTAGACAAAAATTTATATACATGCTCTTCGAATTTTGAGTCAAAGCGTTGGTCGGATTTAGCTACTCTATTAACACGGCCTTTACTCTCAACATATTCTAAGTACCTCTTAATCCATATCCCGTCTGGCCATAAATTAGGTGGGATAGATGTAACTACATGCACCTGTAAGCGGGCGCGGCTAAATGCAACGTTTACACGACCCTCATTAGCTTCTTTACGAATCTCACCACCTTCGCCAGTTAAAGCTGTATAACGCCTTTTTTCTTCCGGGGACTTAATGACCAATGAATAAATTATTATATCTCTCTCGTCACCCTGGATACCCTCAATCACAGAGACCTTTATATCATCATCAGTAATTACACGACGCAATAGTTCTGCTTGTTCATTGAAGAACGCTAAAACTGCAATGCTTTTGTCCTGGGTCTGCGGATTATCTTTAATTTTTGTTATTAACTCTTTAATATAATAAGCTTCTGAGAGATTTGTTTTTTCAGATAGCTCTATGTCAGGATTAGCTGAAATAATATGGTTCTTTAGCACACGTCCGTCTTCCATGGCCAGGACATTATCATTAATAACCTGTAATCGTCGACCTATTGGTTCATAAAACCATTCATTAGAGAATCCTATCAGTTCTAAAGGCGAACGATAGTGATTCAAGAGAACAGTAGTCTGGAACCCCGAGAGTTTAGCAATGTCCATTACAGATTTGACTGAGTCCTCGCTTGCTTTTATTTGCAAATCATCTGGTATTGAATGCTTATTAGCTAACGCTGTTAACTGTTCATTGGATTTAAAAATTGCAGTTGAATCACGCATCTGGAGGGTATCACCGAATAGAATTGTATGTTTAGCCCTATACATAACTGGAATGGCATATGAAATGTTGCATTGTGATGCTTCATCAATAATCACGTAATCAAAGATATTTGGGATTAGGGGTAAGACTCTAGATGCATCGTCTAGCCCCATCATCCAGACCGGTATTATTCCGGACATTACTTCAAAATTAAATGGATTAGATTTTAGAGAATCAAAAGTTTTATAAGCCCTTTTAGATTTACCAAGTTTTCTACCTATACTCTCTAGTGCGGCCCTAAAATTTTTTACTTGTCTATATTGTTGTACGCGCTCAGAAAGTTGATTTTTAAGATACGAATTGACCATCGTTTTATATTTGGATTTCTCGTGCATAATAATTTCGTTAAGTTTATTTGGGTTTGTAATTTTATAGTCTTCCAAGGATAAGCCTAGTTCATGTCGTCTATATATCTTTTTAATTGCCTGTGACCCGTCTTTTTTTAATAAAGACCGTATGCGATTCATTGAAAGTTGATCTAATGTAAGACCCCTAATTACATCATCATGTTCTTTGATTTTTTGAGATAAGCCCTGTAACTCTTTCATATTTTCATTAAACTGCTTTGATAACTTTTCGTATTCTTCTTTAGTCTTTAACTCGCGTTGAGTGTAATAACTTTTCTTTACAAAATATTCATAAATTTCCTTTAGTTTCGAATAGCGCTGAGTTTTAGTTGTGTCGCTAAAAACTATCATTTTAATAGATTCATACATTTCTCTAGGTAACGCTTCTATGCTGTTATCAAGCTCTTTACTTAGCTTAATGTTATTGATCGTGCTTTTAATAAAATTACTTTTTCTGTCGTGGACATGAACATCGAATTTATCTATAACTTCTTGAAGCATAGTTGCAATACCCGCATAATCCAAACCTCTTACAAGATTATCCTCATACTTAAGCCAATCATATCTTGTCTTTAGTGAGAACTGCTTTGATAGATCTTTACTTAACTGAACGATTTCAATTAAAGAGAGCTCAATCACTGACTTACTTTCCTTAATTTTATTCTGTGATGATTCTAGTTTTAATTCAGTATCTATATATTTTTTTAGTTCTAATTTATGCTTCCCAATCTCATTCAGCCATTCTCGACTAATTCGTAATGAATCGTTACCAAATTCATATGCATCTAATGATAACCATTCGCTATATAATTCAAAATATTCTCGTTGCTCTTTTATAGAATCATCAAATTTAGGTTTATACTCGTACAGCTTTACTAGGGATTCTTTTGGTTGTAACTCTGTATCAGAAGAAGAATAAAAAGCCTGAGAAATACCCTTTAAAGTATTAGCCGCACTGTCTATCTCATCTTCTTCCGAATGTAGGCGAGACGATCTATCGGGTAAATACCCATATAAATAAGGTATATCTAAAGTCTTAAGCTTATCTTTTACTCCTCTAATAGCTTGATCTTTTTGGCTAACAAATAGTACTTTCTTGCCAGTTGCTGCTAAGTGGCAGGCAATATTTGCAATAGTTTGAGATTTTCCTGTACCTGGAGGTCCTTCTACTACTGCAGCTCTATTTCCAAGCTTACCAAGTACCTGTAACTGGAAGAAGTCGTATGGGAAGGGGAAGAAAAGTTCTTGCTGCCCGTTATCTTCCATTGACTCGTTGACTGACATATCTTGATCGTTAACCCAAGCACTTAAAGATGTATCAAGCATTTGTTCCTCGTCATCCGCGTCTATTATTCCCAAAAGGTCTTGCGACAAGAAATAGTTGACCTTTGGCAACAGAATAACTAATGTGTTTTCCATGTCTGGGCTGTCACTAAAATCTTTAGCATCGGCATCACAGTGTGTAAGTAAATGTATAATCTTTGTCCATAGCTGATCAATATATGTCGAGCTTAAAGGTATTACAGTATCTTCTGATGCTTCGCTTTGTGCTACAAAGCGAAAGAGTTCATCTCTTGCATTCTGAGTAAGGTATTCATTAAGAAATGAAATATTAGTGGTCACAACATTATCGTCAATTATGAAATTATAGTGTCTTGAGCCACCAAAATCTTTATATGCTATCGTTATCGGTACTGAGAATAAGTAATGCTCAGAAGTTTTATATTTACCCTCAGATTCACCTTCAACTTCTTCAGAATCGATAATTGGTTTTGCCAAGAAGCTTACTCTACCAAATTTAAGTGCTACTTGTTTGGTGTATGTGTTGGTTTCATATTTCCTATATATATCATCTAGAGATTTAGCTATTTCGAGTTTGAGTTTTTCTTCTTCATCTAGTCCTTGGGTTGTATCTATTTCTTTGAATTCATTATCAATGCTTAGATCATCAACTTTAGGTTCTAAATTCAGAGTAAATGATAGGAGCTCATAATCAACATCAGCAGACTTTTCATAAAGGGGTGTCGCATCAAGAATATTTTTTGGGATAACAATCTGTTTAGCTTGGCGAGATAATAGGCTTGGTGAAATCAAATCTATATAGTCTCGGCAATACATAGCGAGTCGTTTTAGACTAGTCATAATTACACTTATTGTATTTGATTCTTATCATATTGGCTAAATAAAATTATGCATCAATTTGCTTCATTATTTTGTCTGTCTCCACAAGTACTTTAATGATCTTCTGATAATGCACTATATCTTCGTTAGATAGTTTCATGTTCTTACGATCTTTAAGCCATTTTTGTGCCGGTTGGTAACTACCAACATAGAAATCCCAGACAACTTTAGATACATTACCAAAATATTGAGTATCGTTTATCCAAACTTTATTGTCATTAAAAGCTACCCTTTCAACAGCACTGGGACCATTTACTGGATATGTCGTGACTAAATTATTTAACTCATGATCATCTAATAAGTGGAGCTTACGAAGCCTAGCTCCCAAGCCAACAATTTGCCAGAATTGATTAGAATCTTTGGCTTTTGGGACTCTCGGAAAATTACTCTTTAGAAAATCAACGTAACGTTCTCGATAACTTGGCGAATGTAGAATGCCGTATACATAGTCCAATATATCGAGCGGAGATACTTCATTGTGATCTTTGGTGTTCTTAATTTTATGATCTTCTATCCATTTATAGTTTTTTAAGTTGGCTAAGAGCTGTTCAACAAACTTTGTGTCGATGTTTGGTTGTCGTTTTAATTTATGGGCCTCGTCAAAGTATAAATATAGAGGGAAGCTTGAGCCAATCTCAGATGTTTTATTCGATACAAAGCTCGATTCCACAACAATCTTGTGAACTAATATGTGGTGAAATCCCCGAGTTTTTTGTTGTCGACACACCATTAACCCAACATTATCGCCAAGTAAATATTGTCTCATTATCCCAATACGCGGATAGCAGTGAAATCCCCGACTAGTACCAGTAAAATAGCTTGCCCGTGTGTCAAACGGACGATATGCGATTGGAATGTATTCTCCTTCGTGTATTTTTATATCCTTGATCGCTCTTTCTACGCTCCAATCACGAACATCCTCGCCTAATTTATATTTTGCTCTTAACTCTTCTGGTTCTAATGAAGAAAAGTCATCAACTACTACCTGCATATTTTCTTGATTAAACTGGATTGACATTGAATCTCTTGCGGTGACTATTCCAACACTATTTACTGGGAATAGATCTGTAACACAAATCCCTTGATTATATTCAGCTTGGATTTTCAGATCTTTATCGAACGTAAAACCATATTGATGTGGGTCAAGGTTAATTTTTTGCCATTCAATAGAATCAAGGCGACTTGAACTCAAAATGTCATATTTATCTTGACGCTTTCCCCAAAGATCAGAACGGTATAATTTAGCTGGTTCATCGTTAAGAGTCACCTTTTTTACGCCAAGAATAATACTTACTCCTTGCTCAATATCAAATACATTTTCATCTTTGCTGCCATCAGGAGCAACTTCGCGTTTTTTCATGTTTCCATGTAGATCCAATATGTATATCTTGTTAAAAGTTTTAGATAAATGCCACCTCATGCCTCGAAAAGTAGGATTATCAAGATAGCTGTGGTTAGTGATAAAACCGAGCACACCTTCACCATTTTTTTCGATCATATGCTCCGCGAGGGCTATGAACTTTACATAGTCATCATTAATCCATTTCGGATTACGTTCTTTTAGTTTTTCTTTACCACCTGGTTCAACTTTGTAATTTGCTACTAAACCCTTAGCGAAATCACCCTTATTAAAACTTTCTCCTGAGTAGGGAGGGTTGCCTATCACTACCATTACGGGAGTATCATTTTTTACTTTATTAGCGCCATGAGCTTCTTCTGTTAAAGCTCGTGCTATGCCGAAAAGATTTGGTATTTCGTCACCTGTGTCTCCTTCTTCAAGACTGTTGGTTAAATAGACCCCCAAGCGTTGTATACCATTTGGTTCATAGCCAGTATCGATTAATGTAATTCCTAGTTTCATATGAGCCATAGCATATGCTGCCATAAGTAATTCAAAGCCGTATAAGCTCTGTAAAAGTTCATTCTCAACAAAACCAGGCCACAAACCTTCCTGGTCCTTGAAACGTGAATAAACAAGTTTGATGACTTCATTTAAGAAAGTACCAGTTCCAGCGGCAGGATCAAGTATCTGAACGCGACGGACTTGCTTTCTTACCAAGCTATAGCCCTTTTTATCGTCCTTTTTATTAGCTGATTGGGACTTATACTCAACCTCAACTTTACTTATATCAGCTAAGCCCTCGGTTAAATCGAACTCTTTTTGGAGAATCTCATCTACAGCACGGACTATAAAACTTACTACTGGCTGTCAAGGCAATGACAGGGCTGGGGATAACATTTAAGAGCAGCTCTTTACATATTACGTGGGTCTACGTAGTATGTAGTTAATAGCAGTTATATATAAGGGGCAGTATATGACTCACGCACGACAGATTATCACCGAAAGCAATATAATATTTACATCGCCCATTGACACAAAGCAATAGTGTTGCTATTATAACTCTCCTAATGTGGGAGAGTTGCAATAGCTACATTAATTTGTAGCTTTATCGAACGAAAGTTCGAATGCTTACCGAGCCGCAAAAAGCGCCACTTAATTGTGGCGCTTTTGCGTTAAACAAGATTGGGGGCGGTCGGTAACCCGCCCCCTCTACCTATTTACTCTTTCTGCGGTAAACTTCTGTTTCCGTAGTTTTAGGGCTTGTCTTAGCCCGGCTCTTAGGCACAAATCTGCCCGAGCCAGAATCGCGGACGACCCGTATTGGTGGTTTTGTATTAGCCATGGCTAGTACTACCTTTCGTTAAGGCACGCTTAACAATCAGAGTCGGACCGCGTGCATGGCTGGCCGACATTCTGGCGGAGCATTCCGGTCTGGAACTTATAGTGATTTTTGGGCTATAGTTAAGCGTTATTTGAAATATAACTTTCAAATGCTGGAAAATTAGTCTCAATTATTTTGTATTGTCAAGTACCCCGAATTTCGGACACTTTTGTCTGCAGCTAGGCAGTTACTAGCTCACGCTGTTTAATCAGGTATTGTCTAGGTGCCATACGTAAGGCTAGGTGGATACGGTAGGTATTGTATATATACAGTTGTAAGTGAATAGCTTCAACTAATTGGCCAATGTCCTCAAACCTGCCCGGATCTCCAAGATCAACCTTAAAGCCATTGTAGAAGCTCTCTTGGTAGCCGTTCTCCCAAGGATGGGCTTTAGCACTGTAGCTCATCTCAATACCACAGTTAGTAGCCAGCTCCACATAGATTTGGGATAAATACTCACTGCCACGATCGGAGTGAAGGATGTACGGCCGACCGTGGGTTTCCAGGGCATCGTAGAAGGCCGCTGCAATTAATGCCGTGTCATGACGGTTAGAGATGTGGTAGCCAACAATCTCTCTAGAGTACAGATCCATAACTGTAGCTACATAGATAAACTGGTCACGGTACCACAGGTAGGTAAAGTCACTGACCCAAACATCTCCGGCTGAAACTGGGAAGTAGTCAGCAATAAGGTTAGGCAGGATGGCATCAGCCATACTGGGTGCTTTGGTGTAATTGGGTTTCTTACCTCTTCTGCGGAAGGGCTTAATGTCGTATAGGTGCATTACCCTTAAGATCCGTTTCTTGTTAACCTTAAGGTGCAGGGCTAAGCGGCGGTGACCGTAGCTAGGATGCAGGTGT
>Ga0182030_10015258_pt1 | contig 15072 bp, 11 predicted proteins | sample 812S3MmetaG_FD_121299 | JGI IMG/M metagenome (GOLD analysis project Ga0182030, IMG submission 121299) | Permafrost microbial communities from Stordalen Mire, Sweden - 812S3M metaG (Illumina Assembly) | ecosystem: Environmental > Terrestrial > Soil > Wetlands > Permafrost | place: Sweden... | reverse complement strand
TGCCTTTGCCATCTGGCAAAGTTAATATATTTTAGTGTGATTTACAAATATAATTGGTATTACATAAGTTTATAGTGCTTTCCATTCCCACTACTCCACTGCCCCAAATTGCCTCAAATGATGCATACCATGCTTGTACAGCAGACTTACCTGCTGGTCAAAGGTGAGGTTTTACCAAAGAAGGGATTATTTGTTTTTCTGCCTGCTTCCATTTCATGCACTGCGAAAAAATGGTGTAATTCCTGTTGCAGCTCGCTTATGGCCTGTTCTTTCGTAGCATGTTTTGCAGGTGACGGTATTTCTGGCATCAATGGGTTGGGGGTATTTTCACGCATCTGCTTTTCGCTCTCCAGAAAGGCCTGCATGGCAGGTAACCTTTCTTCAGGCGTTATGATCTCCATTGGCGTTCTGCCATTTGCTATGCGCACATAATCGCTCATGTGCTCTATCATTTGCTGCACGTTCATTTTGCCCCATTTGCGGGGTGCGTCAGCATCAAGCTGCGACAGTATTTTCGGGTATTCGTGTTTTAGAAAATCAGCTTTCTGTTTAATGTTTTCCATTTTAAGTAATATTTTATATTTAGCTAATTGAACAGGCCCGGGAGATTTCTCCAATTCGCTCCGATAAAGGAATCGGGGCTTCATTACGAAATGACAGCCTTGATTATACTAATTACAACAATTGCTTAATCAGTGATTCCTGGGTTATGCCTTCAGCTTCTGCCTTGTAGTTTCTGAGTACACGATGGCGAAGCACGGGCATTGCCATCGCGCGAACGTCTTCGATGTCGGGAGAATACTTACCATTGAGCAGGGCATTGCACTTGGCGCCAAGTATCAGGTATTGCGAGGCACGGGGGCCTGCGCCATAGGCTATATATTGTGTAGCTACAGCCGACACATTTTTAGAGCCGGGGCGTGTCTTTTGTACCAGGCCTACTGCATATTCCAGTACGTTGTCAGGTACTGGTACGCGCCTTACCAGATCCTGGAAAGCAAGTATATCCTCGCCGGTCATTACTTTGGTAAGCTCCGGCACCTGCGCTCCGGTAGTATTGCGTACTATCATTACTTCTTCAGCAAAGCTTGGATAGTCCAGTGTTACCTGGAACATGAAGCGGTCGAGCTGCGCCTCCGGCAGTGGATAAGTTCCTTCCTGCTCTATCGGGTTTTGAGTAGCTAATACAAAGAATGGTGAAGGCAGCTTATAGAGTACGCCACCTGTGGTAATATTCCGCTCCTGCATGGCTTCAAGCAGGGCAGCCTGGGTTTTGGGGGGCGTACGGTTTATCTCATCTGCAAGGATGATATTGGCGAAGATAGGCCCTTTGATAAACTGGAAATGGCGTTGTTCATTGAGTATTTCCGCACCGGTTATGTCGCTGGGCATAAGATCGGGGGTAAACTGTATGCGCTTAAAAGAGAGGTCAAGTACGTCCGCTATGGTCTTTACCAGCAGTGTTTTTGCCAGGCCCGGCACACCCACCAGCAGGCTATGGCCATTGCAGAGAATGGCTATAATGAGTTTTTCCACCACATCATCCTGGCCCACTATTACTTTACCTATTGCTTTGCGGATCACAACTGTTTGTTGTTTAAGCGCATCGGCGGCTTCTATGTCTGTAGCGTATGCTTGCATTGTTTTCTGTACTTTATTGGTATGGAACGATGACAAAATAACTTCGCCCTATTGTGGAACTTATTTCGTCAACGTTCCTATTAAACGGGGAAGTTCTATTATTTTGCGTAAAGAAACAAATTGTAAAGCCTAACAAATACTTAATTCGCATGGACGTAACTATAAAACAGGCGCAGCAGCAGGTAGATGAGTGGATAAAAACCGTTGGGGTGCGCTATTTCAACGAGCTCACTAATCTAGGCATACTCATGGAAGAAGTGGGTGAGCTATCCCGTATCATGGTGCGCAGATACGGAGAACAATCCTTCAAAGAAAGCGATAAACATAAGGATTTGGGCGATGAAATGGCCGATGTGCTATGGGTACTCATGTGCCTTGCCAACCAAACCGGTATAGACCTGGCGGAAGCCTTACAGAAAAATTTTGAGAAGAAAAATATAAGAGATTCAGACAGGCATAAGGAGAATGAGAAGTTGAGATAGAGGAGGAATCAGGATCAATAACCAAGCCTACCATACAACGTAAAAGATAATATATATATCACAAAAAATCCGCTCCAATACTTTGAAGCGGATTTTTTATATACTCTAATTCCCGTTATTGCATTTTCACAAATTTCTCTGTTTTCATCAGGTTATTATTTTCATCGTACACCATTATCATGTACATACCGTCCGCCAGGTCGCTTACGTTGACACTTATGGCTTCTTTGCGGTCAATTATAATTTTACCCTCTAGAGTAGCAATAGTAACCCATACCTTAACCGGCGCATCAATGTTTAATACGGAGGTTGCCGGGTTAGGATAGATCCTTACGTCTTTTCCTGATGTAATTGGGTTAACATATACATTAGTATCAACCAGGATAATAAAGGGCAAAGATGTATCATAGCATCCATTAGTATCAGATACCAGCACCGTGTACGAGCCTGGAGTGCCGTAAGGCAGGTTATTAGTTGTTGCTCCTACTATAGTAGTATCATTCATGAACCATTGAAACGTAGAGAAAGAGCCTACAAATAGCAGGCCGGCTGCTGTATCGTAACTAATAACCGGGTTAGGAGGAGGTAATACATCGGTAGTGTCGGTAAGTAACAAGCTACAACCAGAATTCATTACCTCAACCGTATACATACCAGGCGTAAATGCTACATAGGTATCTACAACAGCTGAAGGGATCGCAATACCGCTATCGAACCATTGGAAAGTGTAACCTGAAATCCCGCCTGTTATAACCACGTTCAGGTCAACAGGATTGCCTCCACAAATGGTAGCTGAATAAAGTGGTAAGATCGCACTGGCAGGGATAGGAGTACCGACAGTAAACGGAAGAGTTGCAACCGCAGAGCAACCACCTGGATCAGTAACTGTGTAAGAAATTGTGGCACTGCCTACAGCAACACCTGAAATGGTACCATCAGTGCTTGCAAAAGCAACACCAGTATTACTGCTCGACCATACACCACCACTGGTAGCATCACTTAATAAGTCAGAAAGCCCCACACAGGTATTTGCAGTTCCAGTAATGCCCGGCACCGAGGGCGCAGCCAAAACAGTGATGTTTGTCGTAACCGTCGTAGCGCAGCCTGTAGAGTTAGTTACAGTATAGGAAATAGTTGCAGTACCTGCAGAAACGCCTGTAACCGTGCCGCCTGTCACTGTAGCAATACCAAGTGCACTGCTGCTCCATGTACCGCTTATGGTAAAATCTGTTAGAGTGGTAGTAGAAAATTGACAAATGCTTGCAGCACCGGATATTGCATCAACCAGCGGATAGCCAACGACTGCAATGACAGCGGTTCCAGACATAGAACTGGTGCAATGGGTAGTAGCATCTGTAGCAATAATCGTGTAAGTACCGGCTACTGAATATGTTCCAAAATCAAGGGAGCTCCCTGTGCCAGACATTACCGCGCCAACCGGAACAGAGCCATTGTATAGCTGATATGTAGCAGTAGCATCAGAACCAAGTAGACTAATGTCAAAAGCTACACTTCCCGTACAGGAACTGCCACCGCCACTAATCGAATAAACGTTAGGAGGTAAACTTACTGTTACAACAGAAGAATCTAACATGCTAGTTGTGCAACCTGCCGCTGCATTAGTACCTATTGCTGTATAAGTGCCTATAGCGGTCAGGAAACCAAAATCAAGCAGGAGACCGGTACCAGATACGATGCCACCTACCGGGGTCCCATCAAGATACAACTGGTAATTAACACCAAAGTCGGATGAGGCTAAGTAAACGTCAGAGCCTGCAGCACCCGAACAATAATTGCCGCCGCCGCCCATTGCGTAGGCAGTAGGTAATGGGCTTATTGCTATGATGGCGCTGCCAGACATATTACCAGTGCAGCCAGTAGTTGGATTAGTTCCAGAAACAGTGTATGCACCGCTGGCAGTCTGTGGTCCAAAATCAAGTGCCCCGCCTGTGCCGCTTAAGGTGATACCTGTAGGGGTGCCGCTAAAAAATAACTGGTAGCTAACACCGAGATCGGAAGCACTCAATCCAACATGGAGGCCTGCACCACCTGTGCAATAAGCACCCCCTCCGATTATGGGATAAGCTGTAGGTGCAGGATTAACCGTTACAGTAGCCGTACCTGTCATGCTACCAGTACAGGTAGAAGCAGCATTAGTTGCCACTACTGTGTAAGTACCTGCCAATGTCTGGAAACCAAAATCAATTAGCGACCCGGTAGTACTTAATATAGCAGCGCCAACGGCAGTAGTGCCATCATATAACTGATAGTAGAGACCTGTTTGCGACCCACTCAGTGTGACATCAACACCTGCTCCACTGCCTGCACAAATAGCTCCTGCCCCGGACACGGTAAACAGATTTGGTAACGTGCTAACCACCACAACAGCGCTATCCGCCATATTGCTGGTACAAAGAGAGGTTGCATCAGTAGCCACAACCGTATAGGTTCCTGCAGCAGTCTGATTGCCAAAATCGAGCACGCTGCCCATACCCGCAACCGCTGTGCCTATCATTGCTGTAGTATCAAATAACTGGTAATTAATGCCGGGAACTGACCCATTGAGGCTAATATCAACCCCCGCGCCACCTACACAATAAGAGCCACCACCGAAGACATTATATACTGTAGGTAATGGAAGAATAGTGATAGCAACACCACCCGACATATTACTCGTACATAAAGTTGTGGTATTTGTTCCTACAACTGTATAAAAGCCAGAAGCAGTCTGCAGGCCAAAATTAAGTGATGAGCCGGTACCCACAACGACTGCTCCCACCGGAGTAAATAAATTATACAACTGGTAACTAACTCCTACGTCAGAACTATTTAATGTAACGGAATCACCAAGACCGCCAGTACAATAGCTACCGCCACCCATCACAGTATAAGCATGTGGTAAAGAAATGGTATCAACCACAGCAGTACCCGTCATATTGGAAGTGCAGCCTGTGATGGTATCTGTTGCTACTGCCGTATAGGTGCCCACTCCAGTCTGTAAACCGAAATCAAGGGCAGCGCCCGTGCCTGCTATTGCAGTGCCTGTTGCGGTAGAACCAAGAAATAATTGATATTTAACACCTGCGGTAGAACCTGTTAAGCTGACATCAGCACCTGTGCCGCCCACACAATAATTAGCCCCACCTGCCATAGCGAATTGTGTAGGCAAAGGGTTTATAGAGATTATAGCGCTGCCGATCATATTATTGTCACAAAACGTAGTAGCATTTGTAGCGATTACTGTATAAGTACCCGCTGTAGTTTGTATCCCAAAAGTGATAGCCCCTCCAGTGCCGGCTACAAGGCCGCCAACTGTAGTAGTTCCACCAAGGAATAACTGGTAATTTACGCCAATGTCAGAACTGCTCAAACCAACAATAACACCGGTACCACCAACACAGTAACCAATAGTGCCACCAGTTACAGTATAAGCGTTAGGCGCGGGAATTAATGACACTACTGCACTGTCCTGCATGGCACTGGAGCAACCAGAAGTGGCATCTGTGCCAATGGCGGTATAAGTACCGGCTCCGGTTTCAGCACCATAGCTGAGGAAACCACCTGTACCTGGTACAGGGCCTCCAACAGGAACGCCGCCCAAATATAACTGGTAATTAACACCGAGAACAGAACCTACCTGGGAAACATTTATTCCAAATCCACCTGCGCAGGTAGCACCTCCACCAATAACGCCAAAAGCTTCCGGCAATGGACTAACAGTAACAAGCGCATCGCCAGTCATATTGCTTGTACAGCCGCTTACAGCATCAATAGCGACAACCGTATAATCACCTGCACTAGTCTGAGAACCGAAATCAAGTGGAGAACCAGTGCCCGCGACAACTGCTCCTACCGCTACCAAAGCCCGGTATAATTGATAGTTCACGTTAATATCTGACCCGGTTATAGAAACATCTATACCTGCACCACCACTACAGTAAGTGCCGCCACCCAGTACCCCATAAACAGTAGGAAGAGGATTGATTGATACAGTGGTTGTGCCAACAGTACCGGAGCAGCCAGTAGCGGAGTACGTGCCAATAATGGTGTAAGTGCCAGCAGCGGTTTGCGGTCCAAAATCAACAATGCCACCCGTACCCGCAAGCACAGGGCTAACCGCTGCACCATCATCAAATAGTTGATAAGATGCTGTAGACTCTGAACTGCTCAAAGCAACATCTACACCCGTACCACCGGTACAAAAACTGCCGCCGCCTGTTACTGCAAAAGAGAGCGGTAAAGGATTGATAGCAACGGCAACGCTGCCCGTCATTGTACCGGTGCAACCGGTAGTGAGGTCAGTAGCGATAACTGTGTAAGTGCCTGCTGTGGTCTGTGTGCCGAAGTCGATTGCACTACCCGAGCCGGGCATGGTAGCACCCGTGGCAGACCCATCAACTAATAACTGATAGCTATCCGTTGTAACCGAGCTGTTCAAATTTACGTCAACTCCACCGCTGCCCAGGCAATATGAGCCGCCGCCTTCTACTGTAAACGATGGAGGTCCTGCTGTTATTGTTACGGTAGCAGTGCCAGACATATCCACAGTGCAACCGCTTGTAGTGGCATTTGATGCGACAACTGTGTAAGTGCCCGCACCTGTTTGTGGCCCGAAGTCAACAACGCCGCCCGTGCCAGCCACAATGCCGCCCACCGGGCTGCCCAAATAATATAGCTGGTAATCTACACCGCCATCTGACCCTAAAAGTGTAATATCTACACCCGAACCAGCGGCACAGTAAGCGCCACCAGTGCTTATAGAATAAACATTAGGTAAAGGTGTTACTGACATCGCAATTGTATTTGAAGTAACACTTGTACCAAATGAACAAGTTAATGAAGATACCAATACGCAAGTTACCTCATCGCCGTTTGAAAGTGTACTAATAGAAAAAGTGTTGCCTGTAGTGATAAAAATGCCGTTTACATACCACTGATAAACAGGTGATGGCCCTCCGTTTGTTGGCTCCGGAGTAAACGTAACACCGGTGCCAGTGCATATTGGGCCTGAAGGCGATGCTGTGATTGATACTGCGGGTGTAACTCCCGTTACCAGCGAAATACCTCCGAAATTAGTACCGGCAGCGCCTGTCGTAACTCCAAAAACGCCACCCGCAAGGGTAGAGTATATATACCCGGGTGCAGATATTCCGGAATTAGCCTGAACCTGAAGACCTGAAATGGTAAATTGGTCGAGGTTAACCATCCCGGAAGTGCTGATATCAATGGAAAAAGATGTATCGTTGGTAAACCCTCCGCCAGATAAATCCAGGCCTGTAATATCACCGCCGCCAGTAAAAGTAAGCACTGGAAGGGCTGATGTATTAAATTGCCATCCTGAAGGCAATGTCAGCGTTAATACGTCGATTCCACCAGAGAAATCAGAAGCAGTGCCTTCTGTTATCGTAATAGTACCCAAAGTTGTAAATGCCGGGGCCCCACCTCCTACCGCAAGATTAGGACAAATGCCTGTTCCTCCGGAAGCCGGGGTAACTATAACGGTTGCAAAACCCGTAAAGCTGATAGAGCAAAGAACAATTGCCAAGAGGAATGTTTTCATGCTTTTTGCATGATCATACCTGTCGGCAACGAAAGCCTTTAAAGATAGTAAGGAAAAATTTTTCATGAGCTAATGATTAATTATGGAATCAATTTTTCTAAATTGCAGGTAAACATACTAAAAAAAGATTACAGAGTAAAAAAATGAATTAACTTTTTTAAGAAAATAGTACCAGTAAAAAAAATACATCTTACAGATTAGTAAACAATTACCTCTGTTTATAGGTTTGCTTTCGAACAAAAGCGATCATAAAATTAAATTGTTTTATTCTTAAATTGACAAAGCTTAAAAAACGAATTAGCTTAAATTAGAATACCCCCTCAATACCTGAGAATAGCTGCTCCGTGCATTGTTTCTTGGAAGGCAATTGGAAGCAGAAAATCCGGATTTTCAATCAATCAGCCGGGAATACGAGCAATATACTTGCTCATTTCCTTAATTTGCTCCACTACTTGCGGATTAGTGGCCTTGGCAGCTTTGGCCTTGTTAAAATAAATCTTTGCATTGCGAAAATCACGGCGCTGAACACAAATACTGGAGAGCTGCAAGTAAGCGGTAGCCGCATTGTCTTTGTCAGGCAAGCCTATTTGTACCGCCTTTCGGAGATTTTCATAGGCTTCTTTGGTTTTTCCTTTTTTCTGGGCAATAGCTCCCAACTGTAAATATGCGGTGCCTTCGTATTCTTTTTCGGGCATACCTGATGCCAGCCCTTTCCTCAACTGTTCCTCGGCCAGGTCGAGATTATCACCCATAGTGGAAAAATTGGACTGCAACATATAATAGGAAGAACGTATTGGTTTATACAGTAGGTTAGGATATTTAACTTTAGCCAGCAGTTTTTGCGCCCCTTCCATATCCCCGCTTTCCATATAACCCTGGATGAGCGTCATAGGGCCTACCAGGAAATAAGCTACGACCATTAATATAGCCACTAAAAAAGGTATCCATGCTATCCACCAGGTTACTTTAAAACCTATTAAAAAACCAAGTGCTATCAAAATAACAGCGATAGGAATACGATAATAAACAAATATGCGTCTGAAATTCATATTATAAATTGGGCGGCAAATATACCGCATTTTCCCAACAACATAAGAAGTGAAAATACCAGTCCCTGCTATTTGATTGATTGCATACAAATAAGCCATTTACTCCCAAATTTTGCTCATTAGTAATGACTATCCGGTATTTTTGCTTATTAATGACTACTTTGGAGTAAAATAATGGATTGGTATAAAAATTGGTTCGGATCCCCGTTTTACAAAATACTGTATCAAAACAGGGATGAGCTGGAAGCGCAAGAATTCGTAGAGAACCTTATAGGTTATCTGCAACCGGCTCCGGGTAGCACTATGCTGGATATTGCCTGTGGTGAGGGCCGCTTTGCGAGGCAACTGGCGGAGCATGGTTTTGATGTTACTGGCATAGACATATCGCACGAGAGCATAGAAAAGGCAAAAGCCTATGAAACCGATAATCTGCAGTTTTTCGTGCAGGATATGCGTTTTCCTTTTTATATCAACTACTTCGATTACGCTTTTAATTTTTTCACCAGCTTCGGCTACTTTGCACACGACAGGGATCATGCACTGGCTGCAAAATCATTTGCCGTCGCCCTTAAAAAGAATGGGATTCTGGTAATTGACTATCTGAATTACGAGCAGGTACTCGCTAATTTTGTACCGGAGGAAAATATACAGCGAGGCAGTTACAAGTTTAAGATAACGCGGAGGCTGGAAAGGAACCATGTAATAAAAGAGATCAGCTTTACAGACGCTGATAAAAAAACAAGGCAGTATACTGAAAGCGTGGCGGCATTTTCACTTGCTGATTTCATCAAATTGTTCAAGCCTACGGAAATGTCGCTGGTGAGCACTTTTGGTGATTACCAGCTGACCCCCTACCACCCTATAGACTCTCCCCGCCTTATTATGATCTTTAAAAAGAAGTATGCATAGTTTTCGTGGCTTGATCACTCATTGGGACTTTGTGGCCTGGTATTATTTGAATACCAAATGGCATAATGCTTTTTTTGATATGGTTATGCCATTTCTGCGCCAACCATGGTTCTGGTCGCCGCTGTACTTATTCCTGCTACTGTTCATGCCTTATAAGTTTGGGAAAAAAGGCTGGATATGGTGTCTCGTTTTTTTGATATCGTTCATCATTTCAGACCAGGTAAGCGCACATCTTATGAAACCGTTTTTTGAGCGCTTACGCCCGTGCAACAACTACCATATTTCAAACCTGATCCATCTTATAGTGCCTTGCGGGGGCATGTATGGTTTCCCGTCATCTCATGCGGCCAATCATTTTTCAATAGGCATATTCAGTGCGGTAACGCTGAGTAGAAAAGTAAAATGGATATGGACTGTAGCAATCCTGTGGGCTGCTGCAGTATCGTATGCACAAATATATGTTGGTGTACATTACCCTCTTGACGTAACGGTTGGTGCATTACTTGGAACAGCAACCGGCCTATGCACCGGAACCGTCTTTAACCATTACTTTCCTTTTGCGGGTGGCAAAGCTGAAGCAAAATAAAAAACTACTTGCTATTGATAAATTTATCAAGGGCATCCTGGTATTCTTTGTAGGTAAACTTATTATCCAGGTTGGGGAAGTTCTCTTTATCTACAGTGTTATTGTATGCCCATTCCGCGAAATCAACTTTGCTGCTTTCAAAACTGAACCAATCCATTATAGTAGCTATCTGTACCGTACTTACCTTTTCGTCCCTTAGGCCCTCCTGAAGTATTTTCTGTTTTTCGGTGTCTGTGTTTTTAGCGGATACGTCTGTTTTCAACTGGTCTATTTTGGCATCGGTGAGCGTCGGCTCCGGCTCACGTGGCGTGGGCTGCCCTCTATATCCGCCATTGCGATGATATCCCCTGTCGTTTCCGGTTGCATATCCGCTTCCATTATTAGCAGCATATACGTTTCCGTTATTATTTTCACGATGCGCCTGCATTTGGGCATTGAGTTGGGGCTGACCAGCTGTGTATGCAGCTATTTCCTGCTCAACTATACTCGTGGTATCAGCAGAAGGATCATATTCAAACAAGGAGATCATCCCATCGGTCGTTTTTATTTTACCGTCATAAATTACATCTTCATATCCCCTGCCCCTGCGGCCCTGGCTCATCGCATATATCTTCAGCCTGTGGTGGCCGGGAGGAAGGTCACCTACTGTAACGCCAGTCCCGCGCTTATTAAAATAACGGCCATCTACCTCTATATTAACCGGTGTATTGTCCGTTGTATGAACTCTCAGCATGGATTGGGCTTCTGCCTTTGCAACAGTTCCCACAATGATCAAAATGATGAATAACCTTTTCATAAAAAGCACCCTGAATTTTGTTTAAAACCAAATAACAAATATCGTCAATACTTACCCAATTTTCAATAAGTGGCAATTATTAGACTGCATTTTAACACGGAAGTAACATCGCACATAAAATTCCTGCTGACACCCCCGCATTCAACGATTCGGCCCCTCCCCTGCGGGGAATCGTTATTTTTTTTGTTGCCATTGCCATTACATCCGGTGATATACCTTTTGATTCATTCCCTATTATTAAAACTCCGGCATCCCGCCGCTGCATGCCATATACATTTTCACCATCTAAAGCCGCTGCGAAGGAAGGCAATGACACTGACTGCAAAAATGATGCAAGCGGCGCCTCATAAATATTTACTCTCAGGTGGCCACCCATGGCGCTCTGTACTACTTTGGGATTATAAACGTCGGCGGAGCCTGGCGCGCACACAATATAATTAATGCCAAACCAATCAGCGATGCGGATGATAGTACCCATATTGCCGGGATCCTGTATATTATCCAGAGCCAGATACCATTCTTTCAAAACGGGTATTTCTTTTCTTTGCGGCATAGGCACTATGAGCATTACCTGGTTGGGAGTGTGCAGGGTGGAGATGGCTGCCAGTTCGCTTTCATTTACAATATGAAATTCAGCCTCAGCATGTTTTGTGATAATTGCCTTGTGCTGTTCTGCCCATTCTTCTGTAGCAATGATCATTTGTAAATGTCCGGTAGCGGAAAGCCATTCCTGCGCGATCTTAGAGCCCTCCGCAATAAATACCTTATATTCATTGCGGAATTTTTGCTGCGTTAACGAGCGAATGTATTTATTTTGCGCTTTGGATAGCATACGCTGCAAAACTATACTAATTGTAGTTACCTACACATGGGCCACAGACTATTTGAGAACCGGGTAAGTGTTTATTATGTGCTGCTTGCCACGTTTTTATGGCTATCGGCAGGGTGCCACAGTACCAGGAATCTGGGCGCGAACCAATACCTGCTCCGAAAAAGCAAAGTAACCATTAAATCTGACCACCCCATCACCAACAAAGGGGAGATCAGGGACAATCTTACCCGGCTCATCGTTCAAAAAACAAACACTTATGCACTGGGCATCTTTCCCATAAAGCTTACTCTTTATAATCGCCGGATTGCAAAGCTCCGTGATGTACCAGAGGCTTCCCTGCCCAAAGCTGTGGAACGCCCTGCCCTGGTAGATACTACACTCATGCAGCGGACTGTACAGAATATGAAAAGCTACCTCTTCAACCAGGGATATTTTTATGCAAAGATCAAGGACACCTTTATCGTGAAGCATCATAAAGCATATGCCAGTTATCTGGTACAGCCGGGAAAGAATTACCTGATCAATAAGGTAAATTATGACATTGATGACAGCAATATTGCCGCCATAGTACATGCGGTGAGTGATGAAACGGTATTACAGAAAGATAAAGAGTTTGCCTACAGCCTTACGGATGAAGAGAGAAGCAGGATAACAGCGGCAGTGCGCAATAAGGGGTATTATAAATTTAGCCAGGAGAACGTGACGTTTAAAATTGACACTTTCGACAAAGTATTTTTTAAGGATGTGGAAAGCCCGTTTGAAAATGCCGTCAATTTTGTTTCGACACCCAAGCGCAACAGAAGACAAACGATAGACATAGATGTGATCGTAAGACTTGTAGAAGATTCAAATGCCTATTCAAAATACAGCATCGGGAGCGTGCATGTGTACCCTGATTATAATAATACGGCAGACTTAAGGGACAGCCAGATGGTAACCAAAAAGATAGATGATATTGTGTTCCGGTACCACGATGTGTATGTGCATGACAACGTTTTGTTCAAGCACATATATATGTTTCCCGGCGAGCTGTATTCGCAGGAAAATGAAGATAAGACGCATGTGAAGCTGAACCAGCTAGGGATATTCCAGTATATTAATGTACGCTTCCTAGAAAACCCGCTGAACAAATACCTGCTTGATTGTAACGTACTGCTGAGCGAAACCAAAAAGCATGACTTCTCTACCAACTATGAAATATCCAGCGGTTCCACCTATTCGCTGGGAAACTCTTTGAGCCTCAATTACAGGGATAAAAATTTTCTGAAGGGTGCTAACCTATGGACCATAGGTGTCAACGGAGGCGTAGAGCTTGCATATACTAACGGCAGCAATTTTCTGAACAATTTCAGCTTGCTAACAACGTATTATGGCGCAAATACAAGTGTAGACTTTCCGAAATTTCTTGCCCCTATCCCTTCATCCCTTTTTGACAACAGCAGCCTGCCGCATACCATAGTAGGCGGCGGTGAAAATGTAATAGACCGGGTGAATTATTTTACGCTGGTGAATACCAGTGTGAACTACACCTATAGCTGGCGGCAGACGCCAACTATTACATGGACGTTTGCGCCAGTATTTGTAAACATCATCAGGCTGCCCACAGAAACAGATTCATTTAAGGCAGTACTGGCTGGCAACGAATACCTGAAAAACAGCTACAAGCAAAATTTTATAGAAGGAGAAAACCTTTCTTTCACTTACGACAACATCCTCAAGAAGCATGGCGCTAATTATTCTTACCTGAAGTTGAGCGTGGAAGAGGCGGGCGCGGTGCTGGGAGTAGTTAACCAGCTTGGGCTATCGCTCAATGACCTGTACCAGATACAGTTTGCCCAATACACCAAGTATGATTTTGATGCGCGGCACTATTTCACTTTTCCGCACTCTGTGCTGGCTATGCGGTTTTATGGCGGGGTGGGAATACCGTACGGCGAGTCAACTACGCTGCCGTATATAAAACAATACTTCGCCGGCGGCCCTTACAGCCTGCGCGGCTGGCGTATACGCACACTGGGGCCGGGGAGCTATTACGACATCAACAACATCAACAATCCCGACCAGATAGACCGGACAGGCGACATAAAACTGGAGTATAATGCGGAGTACCGTTTTCCTATTACGCCGCTGTTTGCCGGGGCTGTGAAAATGAACGGGGCATTGTTTGTGGATGCTGGCAATATATGGCTGGCCAGGAAAGACACCAGCTATGCGGGCGGCAACTTCGACATCAGTACACTGGGGCAGGATATAGCCGTGGATATAGGCGTGGGTACCCGTTTTGATATTGCCTCATTCCTGACACTACGCGTGGATGTGGCCATGCCCGTGAAGGACCCATATATACATACCAACGGGGGATGGGTCTTTGACCAGATAAACCCTTATAACTCTACGTGGCGTGCCAATAACATTGTGTTCAATGTTTCTATCGGGTACCCGTTTTAGTGAGGGCTAGGGTAATGCCGGGCCAGCGCATTGTATGAACACAAATAATTTTACGTGTCCGTGAGAGGGGTTTAAAATTCTTCTCCAGCATTTCTGCTTAGAGGAAGAGTAGTATTTCACGCATAATAAAAAATAATTTTGTGTGTCCACAGGGGGCTTTGTGTAATCCGTTTTTTTGTGGCTCGGTATTTGAATATATATTTCCGCGCTTCAATTTCAATTTTATTAATTGTAGAAATCGTAAATTCAAAGAATTTACTTAATGTGTCCATGCAAGATTTAAACCCGCGCTCATCCACAACCATGAGGAAATGCCTGATCATTGATGATGATCAAGACGATCAGGAGATTTTTGTGATGTGTGTTGCGAAAATTGATAAGAATATCGAGTGCACTACTATGAATAATGGTGTGGAAGCGATAGCTATGCTGAAGTCGAACGGCGACTATATTCCCGACTATATATTTATTGACGTTAATATGCCTAAAATGAATGGTATAGATTGCTTAAGGCTATTGAAAAATATGGAATGCTTGAAGTATACCAAGATCTATATGTACTCCACGACATCGGAGAACTCTATATTAGCTGATAGCAGGCAGATAGCAGCGGACGACTTTATCATCAAGCCTGCAAAAACAGCGGAGCTATACTTCACAAGGGATAAATTAGTGGACTGTTTTTATCAAAGAATTGGAACTTCAAGCTAAGTAGAGACTTCAATTCCGAATGGTGCTTTTGATTGATGTTCGCAAAGAATTTTTCTAT
>Ga0182030_10015257_pt1 | contig 15072 bp, 18 predicted proteins | sample 812S3MmetaG_FD_121299 | JGI IMG/M metagenome (GOLD analysis project Ga0182030, IMG submission 121299) | Permafrost microbial communities from Stordalen Mire, Sweden - 812S3M metaG (Illumina Assembly) | ecosystem: Environmental > Terrestrial > Soil > Wetlands > Permafrost | place: Sweden... | reverse complement strand
GAGACGGCGAATGGCTGCGGGCCGGTGCCAATGCCGGCCTATCGCTGGTCCTCTGTTTCCTTGCGGTGTGGCTTGGCCATATCCTCGCCGCGCTTCTGAACCAAATGAGGGGCATTTGACGCAACGGCAGGTCCAGCTTATTTGCGTTGGCGCGTCTGGCCTTGCCATTGCTCCATTCTCGTTTACTATTGTGCCGCCATATGGGGATGGGGTCCCCCAAAATCGCCGAATTGGCTGATGACTCCTGCCGCCAACGAGAGGCAGGAATTTTGCTGTGTGTCTGCCAGCAATCGCGGTTTTACGGCCGTTTTGCGCATGCCATTGCCATGCGGTCCCGGTCTCGGCCGGCCTTGCGCGAGTTCCCCCCCCCCCCCCCCCCCCCCCCCCCCCCCACGGTAGGGAGGACCATGTTTTTCGGTTTGGGGGGCCCGGCCCCCTCGCCCCCCCCTCCCCCCCCTTTCCCCCCCCCCCCCCCCCCCCACCCCCCCCCCCACCCCCCCCCCCCCCCCCCCCTCAGCCGCGCCTGCATAGACCAGACCTATATGCTGACGAAACTACATCTATGCCCTACGCGTGTATTGCTTTGTGCATCTGCATCTGCATCCGCGTCAAGGCCAACGTTCTTTTTCTCCCTCGCTCCCTCGCTCCCTCGCTCTCTCGCTCGCTCTCTCTCTCTCTCTCTGTCCCCCTCCTCCGGTCCATCTTCAACACTCGACGTTAATTAAAATAAAATAAAAGTTCCTCCATCGCGTACACACATTTCTCCAGCAGTCGGTGGTATCAATTCCGCGGGGGAGGATCCTCTTTTGGATAGAAACCCACGTTTCCATGCCGAATCACCCCCTGAATTGCTGCATTCAATGCGTGAATGCAATCTTAAAGCCTCCGCACATAAGGATGCACGAGTGCTGATCGGGAATACCACGCAACAACCCATGGCTGCGCATACAACTTCTGCCCGACTGAGTCGGATCAGGTCGCTAGAGCAAAGCATGCCTCCCGCACTACGGCCCGTCATTCGTGCGTTTCTTTTGGGTTACCTGAGCAGTACGGCTCCGAGGCTGTTGACTCTACTATTAACTCATTTGAGTCGGAGGAGAAAGAATATTGACGAGAAGCCGGACGACGCTTTCTTGCCCTCATTGATCCGGATTCTCAGGGGAGGTTTAGAGATTCAAAGATTTCCCTTCTTTTGTTCCGCCCTTGTGGGAGGCCAAACTCTTCTCCAGGCACGTGATCAAGAATCTACTCCAGCTACATCTCCAGCTCGGAAAAGAGTGCTAACTTCCAGCAGATACCTCTACAAAGACTTGTCAGAATAGCAGCAGCGAGCATATCTCAATCGGCACAATTAAGGTATGTCTTCTCTCTCATGCCGCGTCAAGGTGTTGCGAGTCAGCCAGCTTGTGTGAGCAAACTCAAGAGTCTCTTAATTTTCGGCGAGTACTTTCCTGCCCAAAGGCCTGCGACTTGGAGAGCAAGCACCTGTGAAATATGCTAAGTAGCATAACTCGCCGAGGTTCAATTCCCAACACACCTGCTAAGTCTCCAATTCCCCTGCACGCTTTGTTTCCCTCGTTCATAGGTCTTGGGGGTGCGATCTGATGCTGCATAGGCTTACGAGATGGATCTCAACGTTCTTTGCAGCATATCTGAGCTTGAAAGTTCTTCAGTCTAAAAAGAGCGAGGCGTTTATCGATGTCGTTTCGTACGACACTCTAAATGGCGTCAAACTCCGACCTACGCACTTTGCCGGTCGCACCATTGATTTGACTCTGTTCGCTGTTACAAGAGCATTTGATGTTATAATTGGGGAGTTGTGGTCCCAACGTAAGACTCGGAGGGTTGCTGCTGGTACGTGGACGAAGGTATATCGGCCCAAATGCTTCTGAACTACCAAATAAGAATGCTGACTAGCTAGTTAGACTGAAAACTTGATATCAGCGCTTACCGATCCCTCTATATTTGCGACTTCCTGTGCGCTGATCATGTGGGCATGGATCTACTCCCCTGACCGCCTTCCTCGTTCATATAACAAGTGGATTAAATCCGCTGCTCAAGTCGATCAGCGTCTACTTGTTGCTCTTCGTCGCTGTCGCTATGGAGAAATCAATTATGGGGTCGAGACCGGTCAGGCTCACGTTCTCCAGGGGATGTGTAAAGACTACAACTGGCCGCTCGACTATGGAGACCCCGTAAAAAGCATCCCTTTTCCGTGCGAGATAGTCCACATGGGAGTAGGCCCGAACTGTGAGCTCCATGCTCTATCAAGATTCTTCAAATCCTTCAAATGGGCATTTTCTACATACTTGCCCCTAAACCTCGCCATCACGATGATTCGTAGTCCATCGAAGAAGGGGTTAATATACGCTCTCAAATCCTCGGCCCGTACATCCTCTTTTCTCGGAACCTTCATTGCTTTGTATTACTACGGGATTTGCTTAGGACGCACTCGAATTGGGCCGTGGATCATCGGAACCAGCACGCCAGCTCGTCAACAAATTGATTCTGGGATTTGCATTGCTTCGGGATGCGCAATTTGCGGATGGAGTATTCTACTTGAGAACCCAGGTAGAAGACAGGATATTGGACTTTTCGTTGCTCCGAGAGCATCGGCCACCTTGTTTCCAAGGAGATATTTGTTGGAAAACCAATGGAGAGAGACACTGGCTTTTGCCATGAGCACAGCTGTGGTGTTTACCTGTGTTGCTGAACGTCCAGAGAGGGTAAGAGGAGTTCTGGGAAAAGTTTTGCATCAAGTGTTGGCCCAGTGAAGGCGCTATGCACTAAAAGGGTTGCATTGATAAAGAGCACAGCGTTGTTTTTTCTTGTTGTATTTGTAAGATACCAGACTGATGTATTGCATATAACGGGATTGATCTGACTTTGCCTTCTTCATACATGATTGTGAGGACACGAAATATCCATTACTTTCAATGCATGTCATTCTTTTCTTGTAGTCAGTAATAGTATATATATAATTGGGACTTAGGTGTGCCCTTGTTTCCAAAGTTGTAGGACAATCTAATAACACTGCCATTGCGCTCAGTAGTACCTCGCTTCCCACATATCTCCTTTGTCCAAACCAATCCCCAGACAAAAACTATTTGAAAAAATTGGAATTGGCCACGCTGGATTTGAACCTAGAACATTGCCCATATATTCCATGCACAAGCGTCTATTCTAGCTGTTTAGTCAACGTTCCCAAGAACTCCTAGCGTGCACTAGGTGACCCCAAAATTGCTTGTGGCTGACAGAGACTTTGAGGGCGCGCTCTAACCATTGAGCAATTCGGCCCTCGCGTAGATTAATTTGTATGTTTAAGCTATGTTTGTTACTGTAATTTTCGTATTCAATCATATACGACTAAGGCGAATATGTCAAAAGGTGTGCGATTTTAGGTCTAACAACTGTTCTAGACTGACTTGGGTTCTGAGTACTGTTTGTATTTAATCAATGATTCATGCAATCCTTTTGAAACCATCTAAGAGCGGTTTGTATCAGGTCAATGAGTTGTCACATTTACAACGTTGGCTCAGTCCTTCACAGTAATATTGGTTCTCTTTCTCACCCAGTCATCGAACCACACCTAGTAATGGAAATAAAGGCAATTCAAAAAAGTATAGGGTCAGGCGAGATAGCTCATGACAGAAGATTATTCTTTGGCGATTTATTTTGTTGCAATCTATTTCATCTAAAGCAACAGTAGACTAGCCACATATGGCCCAAAGAAGCTCATGAAAATATACACCCTCGTCTCATAGCAATATTACTTTCATAAAAGCAAGCCCTGTGGGAAGAATCATGTATCCCACTTCAAGCCTAGCCACTTACTCTGTAAAAGTCGCTCCAGTGCACCACCATCTGTACAGAAATGTGCAATATCGAATGCTTTACCTGCCCAGTTTCTGCATGCGTCATCTTGATCTCCACAATACAAATCCACCGCATGATTGAATGTTCGAGTAGCTATCCATTCAAGCTCTTCTGAGGGATAGGGTAGCTCGGTCTTAAGTGCGCGGTCAGCATATCTTCAAAGGTATGATTGAGACCTTCAACTTACTTGAGACATCTCTTCGGCCAGGGCTTGGACTTGATCTAGCAGTTGCGCCGCAACATCTATATTATTAGATATGGCAATTTGGAAAAGACAGCGCATGTATTTCGCCAATCTTTTACTGTCCATAGACTCAAGTTGCCACGCTTCATTGATGATTTTTTTCAATGTTGAGATCATAACTAGTAGAACAAGTATGAGATTCACGACTTGCCTCTTGTCGCGCAGAGAGACTTACCTTGTGGTGGAGCTTGCGATGATAAGACACAATCTGCCATTAATTCATATACTCTTGGATTTTTGCAGACGTCAGCTTTCAGTATGATTTTGCTGAGAGCATCCCATTCTTTCAATCTGCAAGAAGCCTCGAAATCAAGTTCTATGAGAACGGAGAGTTTTTGCAGAAGATCGTGGATTGGACCTTCTTCCATCTTGGTCAACTTTTCTTGCAGGAGAAGGTCAAAGCTAGCTACATGCCTTCGGAGATCAAGATAATGTTGCAACTGAAGCTCGACAACATCTTCTCCACGAGCTAAGGTTACGAGGGCAACGGTGGCGGAGAATTCGCAAAACATTTTTCGGAGCGAGACGTCCTCGGAGACTTCCTCACTGATATCAGGTGGGTACCGATCAATATATTCGATACAGCACACCACCATCCGCAATAAGTGCCGAGGATTCCAAGTTGATATGTTTGTTATTACAAGGTTGTACGAATTTCTTGAAAACCAGTCGATTTCGGATGTTGTCCATGGAGAGTCGGACGTACTTTTTGACAATTTTTGTTTTTCAATGGCTCCAACGCCTGTGAACGGTTAGCTGTGGTACTCTAACAAAGGGCCATGTTCTTAGGATTAACCTCGTTCAAAGAGCTCACAGAGCCTTTCTACAGTTTCGACATCTTCTAAGCTCAGCCCTTTTCTGGGGTCTCCTAGAGTTGAGCACAAGAGAGATATTGTAAGGCGAACTAGGGAGGGTAAGTTAACTTTACTGACACCTTCATTGCTATGCTTTTCTAGGACGAGCTGGAGAGCGACAAGAGTCTGCGATCTGTTTCCCATTTGTTGGGCATCCAGCACACAAGCGTAAAGAAGCATCGTATCGTTGGTGGAGGAAGAACCCATGATTTGAAGACATTCGGCGGCGAAATCGAAATCCTCGACACGCAGAGCGATCTTGTACATCAAGAACCTTGTCATGGATTCGTTCTTGGCGAAAGCTGACATCGATTCAAAGACATCTCTTGCTCCATTAAAATCTTGTCGCGCCAGAGCACATAAGAGGAGCTTCCTACAAAGGAGCTTAAGGATGGTCCATTTCGCAGGGATTATACAATTTCATACCTCGATATCCGCGCCATGTTAATTTCCCCAGAGTTTTGGAATATTTGATGCATGGCAAGCTGACACCACATCTCGGCAGCGCCATACTGCCCCTGTGTATAATCTGCTTCGATTCTTTTCCATAGAAGCTAACCTCGATTAGCCAGTTGCCCGTCAGCCGAATCGAACAGAATCTACCGTATGGGCTGCAAGTGTGACCGTCGGGCTGAGAGGTTTCCCAAGGGCAGTAACGGTGCTTGACAGAATCGCCTCGAGAGATTTGACGGCGGTCTCGCTGTTTTTTTGACCCACTGCCATGTACAAACGGGTGATGATAATTTTGTGTATCCACTCCTCTCGATCCGACTTTAGAATGCGTAGGCATAAAAGCTGATCAAGTGACTTGCAGGCGAGAATAGGATGTTCGTCATTGAGCTTCCGTATGTGGTACATTACCAACTTTAAATTTGCCTTGCTAAGCACCATTGTCCTAGTCATTCTGTGGAGAGTGTCGCTGTACAAGTGACTGTCAAAGATTTCACTGCTCTTAGAAGCCAGCAACTCTAGCCTGAGCAACAAGACAACCAACTTATCACCTAATTCTGTTTCGAGAAGATCAATCAAGTTCCCAGCCCGCTCCGATGCACTGGTTGTTTCATGTGCTAATAGCGATTTGATTAAACATTCCATGATAGAAACTCGAAGCTCACTGGCATCTATGCTGAGTCGATCTAAATCCTGCTTTCCAAGGACTTCGTAGGATCTGTCAAGCCATTTGACCGCCATTGAGAATTGCTGCTGGGCGAGAAGGTCCTTACCCATTTCATAAAGAACATCTGCTAGGCTCTCCGTGGTGTGTGGATCGAATAGTTGTCGTGAGGATAATGATTTCTGGAAAAGGTGCTCCGCCATATCGAACTGGCCCTGCTGCCATGCCTTGAAGACATTGTCAGGCCCTTCACTTTTTATGGTAAGATATCCTGAGGCTTACCAATGCTGTTCTGAGGACATAGTATTCGGCAATCAGTCTTTCGCGAGCTTCGCCATCATCTGGTGATATTTGTTGATCTGATTTGAGTGTTATCTCATAGCCGCCAACCTTTTCAAGTACTCTGAGAGCAAGACCAAATTCCTTTCCGTCTGTCAAAGTGTTAGGCCACGTTCATATTCATTTAGAGGCTCATACCGATGCAATTCTTGCCTGCCTTGACCCCAATCTTCATCAAGCGTAAGACATCCGTGGAACCACTCTTTCGAAGCACGAACGCGCAGTCTAGTAGTAGGAATGCGAATATACGCGCGAAGAACAGTATGTGGGGTGCTTGCGATTGCTCCGAGTCGCAACCTCGCCGAAGCCGCGTGCATAGATTCCACAAGGATGTGCCATGTCCATCTATTTCCCCGCATTTCGACAACCAAGCCTGACCCAAGGATGCAGGACTGGGAAAGGCTGAGATGGTATCCTGGATTTCTCCAAGCAGGTGGTCTTGGGGGTTGGAACATGCAGCTGGGATTCGAGATTCTAGTTCAGTCGCAAAAGCTTGAAGAAAATGTTAGCATGCGCTCTACGGCCGAAACTCGAAGGTGAACATGCAGAGAATATATTTGAGGCGTTTATCTTTGTCGGAACGCTGGGTAGGCTCCATATCTTCAAGCGGGAATATAATTATTATACGGCCCGTGGCAGAATGGAGAGAAGGCTCTACAGTCGGTGACAGATAAAGGTTTGCATGAAAGAAAGACCAGAAATATCTTAGATGGCTACTTGGCTTTTTTTTGTTTTGTTTTTTTTTGAGAAAGTGATGAGGCATTTGATGTCCATTGGGAGCAGATTGGTAGCAGGAAACTCGGTTACCTTAGGCAACTCCCTCGACACATCCTCAACAGCCTCGCCGTCACCAGCAAATTTTTGTCTTTGTACCCTCCAAATACTTACAAGAACCATGGTGGTAATAATGATAACTCTGAAACGAGAAGATCGCCCATTATTCAGGTTGAATTCTTAGTTTTATAGCACCGCCCTTTACAACAATCTGCTCTCATTTTCACACCATTTGTGGTAAAAAGTTTCCGACAATCAATGAGGGTCTGGAATCATACTATTAGCCGTAGAAAAGTATACAATTTAACGTAACACCTACATTTTGTGATCATCTCTTCTTATTGTAAACGAGAAACAGCATTTGATCGTTGGGTCTTTTGACTGATCGTCCGGGTTCTTCAAAGAACAACTCGTCAAAAGAGCTTTCTGACTTTGATCAAAAGCGATTGCCCCGAATTTTTCCCAGTAATTCACGAGCGACTCCTCTGCGAGAATCTCGTGTAGTGCGATCTTGCCCTATTATATCATATTAGAGAATGGCCAAAAAATTCCAACTTAAATACCTACATCTCGCAGCTTCTCGATAGGAACATGTATGAGCTCGGCCATTTCCTTATTCCCTCTGAAAATCTCCCCAGTACGCCTCCAACAACATGCCGGAATCGCCATACTCGCGAATACCCTATCATACTCCATGAGACTGCGTTCAAACCACATTTCCACATAAATTAGCTCAATGTCTGTCAAAGCCTGAACCTTCTCCCTGAATTTCGGCCTGAATCGGTCTAGCTGCCGAAGGATCTTCTGCTTCGAAGCCGCATGCATGTGCCCGTCCATGTAAGCTGATAAGCGGGCATAACCTTTCACATAGTTGAAAGGTTTCAGCATCCCTGCATCATATTTTGCTCGTAAGAGCCGCTGCATCCTCTCTTCAGGGGCGTCATTTCCTGTCGGATCCGCAGCTTGAAGGTAATATTCACGCGCTTTGTCGGTCGGTATTACACTTGCTGGCCTCGAGATAGAATTGTCTTGGGCGTTTCCTGGGAGCCCTAGAGTAGCCTGTTGCGATGCAGCATTAAGAGCAGTATTGTTCAGCCCAGTCGGTAGCATTGCGCCAGAGGGATCAGTGTAAAAATTCGAAGTGTCGTCTGGTAGCAGAGCACCGTCGTCCAGCAAACTATTATTAAGGAAATCGTTCAGGAGGTTGTACTCGTTGGTAACTTCCGGAGCGTTGAACATGTACGATGGGTGATAGTTATGCATATCTTGGAATTGATTCTGAGATCCAAGCCAGTCGTTGGAGTAACCGATGACTACAGTATATATCATCAGCATCTGCCCAACACCGACAGGGGAACCCGGAAACTTACATTGATTGCTGTTGCTATTGAGGGCATTGGCTTGAATCCCAGAAACCGGTGACGGTTGAACGAGTTGTAGAGGTCCACCTTGTGAGAGTGCTGTTGCGCCCAGCCCTAACTCGTTCTCTTGTGATTGCTCTTCGGACTGTTCGAACGAATTGTTCATGCCGTTATCTACGCTGGCCTGGATCTGCTCTGCCGGCGATCCATCATCCTCAGCCGCAGAGTTGCTATGCTGACTCTTCGACTTTTTCGTGGCCGATTCCGGTTCGCGAGGCTCGTCATGACAGAGATGCCCAATATTCCGCTTTATACAGCGCGCACACGGGCGTTCCTGTACAACGGAAAGAAGTTAGTCATGGAACCTCAAGTGTTACGAGTGGCTGCATATATTGAGAAGTGGTCGTACCAAATCGCATGTCATATGCTGGTTAGGCACAAGATCGAATTAGCTCATGCCAAAGATCGCGCATATGCGCATCATCCAAGGCATTCCCTTATTTTATGACCCAATTGAGGACTTACAGATCGCCGACAATATACACAAGCTGCAGGAACACGTCCCAAGATCAGTGAATGTTTAAGAATAGCCATCCGAGTTCTAACGTTGCTGGCGCCACCGACATACCATGGTTTACTTTACGCCTTTTCTTAGGACTTTTACTTGCGCCAGACGATGGCGGCGATGGCTGTGGCTTTGCATCCTGCCCATTGCTGGTTCCATTCTGTTCCATGGCATCGGAGCCTATGTTTCATGGGCTTCCATCGGATTGCGACGTGCGCTGTCTTCTTTCGGGGTGGGTTCCAAATGGCGATGTGTGAAAAGCTCTGCACGTCCAATCTATCCCAACTGTCAGGATCTTCTTCTAGAATATGGATGGGTGTTTATTAATTGTTACGCACCTTCGTCCCAAATCGCGTGGTCCTGGAGCGGCTTCTTGCATCTAATTGCGTTGCCGTATGCAGGATGAAAAGGTCGAGGAAGACTCGAGATCTCAGATGCGCGGGGCCGGCAAAGAGAGCTAGAGCCGAGATCCATGGACTGGGACCAGTGGGTAAAAGTTTCTTCTTATTTCTCAATGAACGATACACGTGACAAATACATGTGCGGGTATCTTATTTATGGAGATATCTACAGTCATTCGTAATCATCTCTAAATGAATTCATATTTCGGAAAGAGGTGGCTTCAGTCATGCGAACCCCCCTGACTACCCGAACGATCTATGCCAGAACGACATACTCGTATTGACTTACTTCCAAATCATGGAATAAGGTATCTTGCAAAGCACCCTTAGTCTTTGCTACGGCCTCGGTGACCCCTTGGATCTGTCCTATATTCCCCTGAATACTATCCACGTGACCATCCAACTCATTGATGATCGCTCGAAGATTCTCGTCTTCCTGGATCTAGAAGGCATCAGCATTGTATGAAAGACAGGGATAGTAATACAAACATCCAGAGAGCTAAGTGGAGCGCTATCTTTACCATACAATCCGATGGCGATCCTCAGGTCAGCTTCTCCACGAATGTAATTCGCAGAAACGAGTAATGGATGCAATTTACGCCCAGCTTGTTTCCGGATACTTGTCTCAGTCTTTGAATTGGTCTCCAACTCCACCAGTGCAGCCTGCTCTGACTCGAGTAAAGATATTTCTTTATTCAGTTCAGCTTGCAAGATGTTATTTGCGTGCAGTGCTGGAGTAAGTTGGGTTTCTAATGCTCTGTTGTGGTCTAGGATCTTCTCAAAATTGAAGTCATCTTCTACGCGAGTGCGCGTTTCTGGAGGAAATGGAAGGCCTTTTGAAATCTTGCCGACAAGTCTGCGAGAAACCATCTGTAGAGCTGTACTTGCTTGAGTCCTCCTACGATCATCTTTGGCACGAACAACCACAGGCCTCTGAATGTCGTGTAGAAACTGAGATATGCTTGTAACGGCACCCTCAGGTAATGGTTCCCATTTCGCAACAATGGCCTGATGGGAAACTCGTCGAGTCACAGGAGCAAGATGCTGGTATGAAGGAAGGGCCTTGATTGGAGCTGACTCACGTTCGCCAAGACGAACGTTAATGTTGGTCTTTCGGCGCTTGATACTCTGGGTATCATCCGCAGGTTCTGAAATTTGTATTAATGCTACTCGATGGAACATATGCAGAATTACTGACCTCCTAGCTCTTTTCGCTGGCGAGACCCAGAGTATTTGCTCGATGAAGAAATATGCTGAACTCCCCGTGGTTCAGGGAGTTTGCCTCCTACTTTAGACAAGTGACGACTGTTTGAAGTTTTATCTGCCGCGTTGGTGCGATTCCGAACATGACTGGGTCCGTCAACTTTTCCGCGAGTCTTACGCTTCGCTGCTAAGGATGAGGTGGCTGTTTCTACTTCGACAACGGTGGTTGAGCGTCGTCCACGGGGTCTCGACCAGAGATCTTCAGCTGAAGAAATAGGTACAGGTTCATCAGCCTTAGCATCTGACCGGTGAGAACGCCTTTGGAAAGCAACGATACCACTACGCTTTGCTAGTCGGCCGCTGCTACCTTGCGCATCAATTGAGGGCCGACCGCGTCTCTTGCCGCTGACTTGATTCTCAATATTCAGTGAATCCCCAGCTTGCAGTTCATCGTGGGTATCAATTGAACGGCCTTGCTGCTGTTCCCAAGCCGAAACCTCTGAAGCAAGTACTTGCTCCCTATCCAAACGCGACGGTCGTCCTCGTCTATTGCCCCGTCCCACATCTCTTTTGACCAGAATCTCGCCTGTAGCCGGTTCATCCAATTGAGGGACAGCGGATCGTCTAGGGTTGCTTGAAGTCTCTTCTTCAAGTGGAGATGCAACATAGGCCTCACTGAATCCGTCTTCCTCGTATTGTAAACTTATGTGCAGACCGCGCCTCTGTGGGACCGTTCGATGTTCCGTAGCAACTTGCTCTTCTCCACGCCCAACCGACGGAGCACTAGGACTCTTCGGGGTGATTCCAAGGCCATTCGCTACATGGTTTATCGAAGGGCGTCCGCGTCTTTTCTTGGAAGGAGGTTTCTCAATCGGAGCCTGTAATTCATCCTTGGAAGGATCCGCATAAGGCCCCCCTTTGTTTTCCGGCGACTGTCCTCGGTTTCCAGTAGTGGAAGCCTCTTGGGTTGTCCTTTTTGGAGAAATAATGTTAGAACTCCGATCTCGTTTCTTTGCTGTAGAATTATCCTTTCGTGGTGGGGTTCGATTTTCGATAGGTGAGACGGCCCACCAGTCAGAAGGTCTGGATCGTTTTCTCTTAAGAATTGCTGGGTCTGGCGCCTATATCGCGTTAACAAGGCAAACACAAGTGCGATGATTCCAATATTTACCATGGTCGTCGTGGTTGTGTTGATGAAGAATGTTAATCAGTGAAGCGAGCATCCATTGAAACGCGATGCCGTCGAACGGGACTCTCCATGTCCACGTGATCTGGCGTTATTTTGAGCTTCGAGACAATGTTTCAGGATTCACATCGTGGTTCACCGTGGCGCACCTTCAAGATTGTTATCTCAAGGAAAGTGCACAGTATGAAGACGCTACTGAAGGGTGTCTCAGTTCATGTAGAAATACCAATATTTTGCCCAAGTTCCTGTCGACTATAATAACGTTTCACCAAGCTAAAGCTTTAAATTGAAGATATAGGAAAGAGGTATAATCTCACACATGGTCTCGTTATGGCCAATCTCATCGCTAGTGTACAAAGGTTTTATATGTTCACAGCCGGAACGCTCCATAACTCCACGCTCAATGCAAATGAATCCATCCTATTTGACCTTGCTCATAATTGTTTCCATGCCCCTCACAATAGCAACCTGAGCTGCCCTAGCCTTTACCGCGTTTAGCATACTTCGATCAAAATCGTCCCGACATCTCAGAACGGCCTCGACCCAACTAAGCTGCAGATCCCAGTAATCCGCCTTGAAAGCAGCAAAGACTTCGGGTGCCCCAGCCTTCTCAACCTCGATCAATTGCAGAAATGGTTCTGTGACTCTCCACTTTTGTTGGATAGTATCACTGACGTCGGGGCTCAGATAAGCGCTGTTGTTGATGAAATCAAAAAATGTTTTCACATCGTCAAAAATCTTCTTCTTGTATTCCTCTGTGCGTTTGAGTTTTGCACCCCTGTTCCTCACGCTCGACAGGTAGCGGATCAATAGTTCATCTGAAAGCTCCTCAATGAAGATGTCAAGAAGCGAGTGGTGGAGGACCGATTTATAGTCGCCGATATATTCTTCGAATGTCACGGTAATCTGCCTCATCGCTGTTGCGCCGTACCACCTTGGAGTGAAAAAATCCGGCATTACAGTTCGGAAATCAACAGCGAATATTAGCTGCGCAAATTTAGCAATACAATGTGTGCTGAGATCCACATAGCCATCCCTGAGTGCTGAGATTTCGACATCTGCCCTCTCGAGATACTGGGCGGACACCAAAGGTTCGAACTTTTGTCTAAAGCTTGTGAGGTAAGCAAACCGATTTTCGTCCTCGTTATCGTCGATGCATGCGATCTGGTCATTTGCGGTGGCAACAAGCCAATCTTGAAGAGCTTGGAATCCTTCGAGCTCAGGATTGTTACCGCTATACTTGGCAGCCTCGTCGTCGAGCATTTTCTGCCATGTACTCTGTCGAGCTTTCAACCGAAGAATCATGGCATCAACAACACCTTCCGTCACGTCCATTCGTTGGGAGTTGCCGGCCGCGTCAACTTGTTCTCGCAACATTCGCCAAAGATCGACGAGGTTTTTGGTCCGGAAATATCCATATTCATCAGCATCAAGATTTGAACCTTCGACGTTCCGCTCTTGAAAATCTTTCTTCTCCGTTGCGTCGATTCTTCCGATCCACTGATCAAGGAACCGGATGATAAGTTGGCGAAATTCACGGACCAGCTCAGGCTCCCGACCGTCCAGTACCTGCGGCACTAGGACTTCCTCCTTGAACCCAAGCTTTTTCATCTTCGCGTAGTACTTTTCGGGCCAGTTAAGAATAGATAACATGTGTGCAGAGCTCGTTTCTGGATCGTCAATCATGCCAATCAAAAAATCGTGCATAACCTTATGGTACAGCTTGCCATAAGTCCGTAATATTTTCCACTTCTTGGGCATGAGAGGGACCATTCCCTGCTTGACGGCGTTAAGATCGTTAAAAAACCATTTTAGGTTCTTCTCCAATTTCGATGGATCTTCCAAGAATGCCTGCTTGGCCTCGAGGATTTGCTCATCCGCGTGAATTTGTATTGCCTGCATGAACTTCTCCTTGTACCCTCTGACCTGTTTCGCTCCATCCGTGATGCTCTGGAATCTGGCGGCCATCTCCTTATGGTCTTTCAAAGCTTCCTGAAGTGCCAGCACTCTCTTGTCACTCTTCTCTTCCGCCTCGATGACCACTGCCAGTCGCACTACTAAGCCATTGTTACCATTAATGAGCACATTGATTAGATTTAGCGCAATCGTCCCAACATGCTCATCAAACCACTCAATCGTCTCATCCAACCTCCCAAAGTAGTCCTCCAATGTGCTCTGCAAACTCGAATCGTCGGCTCTACCAATTTGCTCAATAGCATCATCTCTTATGTTCCGAAGTTGCGTCAACTCGTAGTGCACTGCGAGTAAGTTCGGCATATTCTCCGGATCTTTATCATCCTCTCTCAATAGAGCCTCAACCTTACTCAGCCTGTTGTTAAAGCTATCCAGATTCTGCCGCATGCTTTCCACGGCTTTAAAATTCCGTTGAGTCTGTGAAACTAGATTGATATTGGGGAAATCCAAAATCATGTTTTGCGCCTCGGCGCATAGCTTGTCGATTTTCATCATCTCCTCTTTTATAAGTTGAACTGTCCGTTGGCCATCGGTAATCCCATTCATCCCTGACTGTGTAATCTCCAATTGCTCCTTTAGCCCACTTCGAAGCTGCGAATCAACCGCTGCCTTCTTCCGCGTGTATTCCAGCTTCAGGGCAGGAATCTTATCCAAGTCGTCCGGATGCCGGAGGAGCTCCGCAAGCTTCACTGTTGAACTGTCCATAGTTATGGTGATATGCAGCAGCTATGGCACCGAATATTCAAGCCATACTTGAAATTTTTGAAGTTTCGTCGTCGCCGTCGGCTCAGGTTATGGTTTTAGCGCGAGTCGTTTCTCGGGTCTTCGCCAAGAAAAGATTCCTAGACTCTTATAACTTAACTTCAACCTTTCAAAGGGCAAATAGTCAACCGCAAACAAAGGTAATCATTGTTAATTTACCGTTTCAGAATATTACTGAGTTTAATTGGTAGTCAAAATGTCCTACTTTCGCATAACCCTGCTGCGATCTGGCATCGGTATGCCAAAACGAACACAGGGCGTATTGAAAGCTCTTGGGCTCCGACACCGAATGACCACTGTCTTCTTTCCCGTATCTCCCGAAGTGGCCGGTCAAGTTATGCGCGTCAAGGAACTGGTATCTGTCGTGGAGGTCAATAAACCTTTGTCGAAAGAGGAGCTGAGAGAGGAACGACGACCTG
>Ga0182030_10015255_pt1 | contig 15073 bp, 15 predicted proteins | sample 812S3MmetaG_FD_121299 | JGI IMG/M metagenome (GOLD analysis project Ga0182030, IMG submission 121299) | Permafrost microbial communities from Stordalen Mire, Sweden - 812S3M metaG (Illumina Assembly) | ecosystem: Environmental > Terrestrial > Soil > Wetlands > Permafrost | place: Sweden... | reverse complement strand
CTCTACCTTCGGGTGCATTCCCAGATAGCTCAATTGGCAGAGCAAGCGACTGTTAATCGCTAGGTTGCAGGTTCGAGTCCTGCTCTGGGAGCTTAAGTACATGTGAGCTGAAGTACATGGGAGTTTAAGTACGGTGGTACCCGAAGGGCCGTAGCTCAGTGGTTAGAGCAGGGGACTCATAATCCCTCGGTCGTGGGTTCGATCCCCACCGGCCCTACTGTGAGGTTTCTACCGAAGTCGGGCGACTTGTGTACCGAAGTGAACGCAGGCAGAGCGATGAGTCGATTCTCGCTGAACTGTTCGCGGATGAAGTCACCTATCTCGTATTTGAGCACAAGAAAACCACCCCGAAGGGTGGTTGGTAGATGCTCAGATGTGATTGGACGTGGCGGGTCACGCGGCGATTAGTTAGATGGTGAGAATCTCACTACTCACGTGGTTAGCAGTTCTTTGCGGTCTACGTTGAGGACGACATCGGCGTACTTGAGCACGCCGAGCTTGCGCTTGCGACCCATCTTCGTGCGCCTTGGCTGGTGAGAGTTCTTGGACCAAAGGTCGGCCAGGCGTAGGTTCACTCGGGCGACCGCCATGAGCAGGAGGAGACCTGTCTTTTCGAGTCCGCGGACTCGAATGGTGCCACGACGGATATTCTCGCGGGCCTCGTTCTTTAGATTGCCGAAGAATCCCTCAACCCGATTTCTGCGCGATGTCGAGAAGTACCACTCTGTCGATCCGTGCAGCTCGCGCTGGCTAAGGGGAATGTCGTCGGCACTGAAGGTCGTGAACTTCTTCGAGCAGACGGTGTTGGGGGCAGCGGAGGAAGGAGCTAAGAGAGCGGTCGATAATTTCGAGCGAGGACTTAGGGAACTTGCTACAAGAGGACACTGAATCTTGCCAGCAGAAGCGGGGCACTGAAAAACCTGGGAGCCGTTCGGCTTGCGAGCGGAGTGGGGAACCAGCGCGTACTGGGAGCGGAGGGCGATCTGGTCTTGATACTCGCGAATCGTCTTGGCTGAGGCGTCCACCGCGGGGACCTCAATCGTCCAAAGGCCCCGGGGAGTAGAGGGGGAGAAGGGTTGTCCGTCGATGATGATGGCCCCGTGCGACGTGCCGTGAGCTCCTAGTTGATGCTCGGTCAACTGGAAGACAGGTTCTCCGCCGAGGGCGCGAACTGGGAGAAGGAAGTCGGCTCCATTGTTGGACATGGTGTATTCGCGGTCTGCAAGGACGTCGCTCAGCGATCCCTGTGATTTAGCCACAGAGTTCACGGCCGAAAGTGCTGCGTCGATACCGGGACTAGTGATCTTGCGGAGTCGCATCGATTTAGCGGCCAAGGGGACGCTCGACCCTCCGACTTCTGGTGCGGTGACGGCGACGGTGAGGTTGTAACCGAACGTTGGTCGTTTCCAAGCAGATGCTCCTCTGCCGCGCCACGCGGCGTCGGGGTCGGTAGAAGGGCGGCCGCCATTTCTTCTCGTGCCTCGGCCCCAGGAGTCGATTGGAGTTCCGTCGATGGCGATAGAGCGAGCGTCCTTCGCTTCATCGTGGAGGGTCGCAGCAAGTAGCAAATCGCACACATCGTCAAACGCGACTGTTGTGGCACCTGGTTCGCGGATTGACGCGGTGATGAGCGCGTAGAGGCGCTGCACCTGTCGGAAAGTGATGCCGTCCTTGCGGGTCACGCCCAAGCGTCGGCGAGAGGCCACGTCGAGTGTGTTCAGCAAGAGTGGCACTCGGGTTAGGTGCAGGCGACCGTCTTCACTGAGGACCAGGAGTGCCACCATCAAAGCGCGTACCGAGAGTTCGCGAGGTCGTCCGGGGCGCTTGTTGAAAGCGACGATTCGGGCCTCAAGGAATGGCAGGATGCCTGAATCATCGATCACGCGCTCGCAGCGGCGAACCTCGGCGTTACTCAAACGAGGCTTTCGATAGAGCAGTGGGACGCGTGGCGCGTGACGAACGCCAAGTAACTCTGGAGCGAGTCAGTCTTTTTGATTCCGGTGTAGGCCAATAGGTCGAGTATCGAGACGCCGGACTCGATAAGAGCCACTACGTACGTGGTTCTGAGGCGGTCAGTGCTGAGACGAGGAACTTCAGATCGATTGGACGTCCACTCACATATGTGTGCGGCGACATCTTTGCCCTCGCGGCGCCCGAGAAGCTGACCTTCGGGGCGAGCCAGAACGATCTCATTGGCGAGTTCTACGTAGTCGGCCAGCACGGAAACGCATCGCGACTCGGCATCAACGAACAGCCGATCGTCGTGATGATGAAAGCTCTTGGCTGTAATGGGACGAAGATCGGCGCGAGACAGCCCGCACCCGGCACCGAGAGTGACCAGCGCTTTCAGTGAGACGGAGCGGTGACTGCTCGAGTGAGAGTCGGCGAAGTTCAATAGGGCGACGATTTCTTCGGGGGAGTAAGGACCCCTGAGTGAGGTTTTGGAGTAGCGAGGTCCGGCGCTGAGGGTAAATGTGCCGTTGGACCGGGCAATTCGACGGAGACTGGACCTGAGATCCTTGCCGCGGTGTCCCTGCTGAGCGCAGAACATATTGATCGCTTGATCGGTGAGGAGAACTTTGTCATCGAGGGCGAGACCTTGGGTGAGCGCCCAAGTCGCATAGGTAGTGGCGGCGGAGAGGTAAGGCCGCGATTGTTTCATCGTGTCGAATCCCATGTTGGTGATCCAGGATTTGACGACAGGTCCGGCCACGAGCCATTGGGCTGGCGTCACGACGGATCTCGGGTGTTGGTGCGGGTTGAAATTGGCGTAAATATCGCTGGGCGTGTTTCCTCCTCGGAGTTTGGTTGGGGGTTTGCATAGATCATCTTGTCCGTGACCCTTTGATTCGCACGTAGACCGGTCATTAGAGAGAAGACGGGCCACTTTTCTAAAAAAGAACACTGTTCAGGTACTGTCGAGGCAGTTCCGGTGGCAATCGTGTGCGTAGAAGCGCGCGAAAGACACGGTCGGTGAACATGACATCCAGAAGAGAGCTCATGAGTGATTCAGCAGCAGTAAAGAACCACGCGGCCTTCATCTGGTCGGTGGCGGACATACTCCGGGGTGACTACAAACAGTCCGAGTACGGCAAGGTCATCTTGCCTCTCACCGTGCTGCGGCGCCTGGACTGTGTGTTGGAGCCAACCAAGGCGGCGGTGCTGGCGCGATATGAATCGATAAAGGGCACGATTGACAACATCGAGCCAGTGCTTTGCTCAGAGTCGCACGAGCAGTTCTATAACATCAACAAACTCGACATCCCGAAACTTCTGAACGACCCCAATCAGTTGGCAGCCAATCTTCGGGCCTATATCGCCGGGTTCTCTGTTGGGGCGAGAGACGTTCTCGAGAAGTTCGACTTCGATACTCAGATCGCCAAGTTGGATAAGGCCAACCTGCTGTACCTGGTGATTAGCAAGTTCGCGGAGATTGACCTGCACCCAAGTGAGGTGTCCAACCTCGAGATGGGATATCTCTACGAGGAGTTGATTCGGCGTTTCTCCGAGCTCTCGAACGAGACGGCTGGTGAGCACTTCACCCCGCGCGAGGTCATACGGCTAATGGTGAACCTGCTCTTCGCGGAGGACTCTGACGTTCTCACTACGCCGGGCACGATTCGCACACTTTTTGACCCGGCGTGCGGTACGGGCGGGATGCTCTCAGTCGCGGAAGATTACTTGCGCCAGATGAATCCCGAGGCCCGGCTCGAGGTGTTCGGCCAGGAGCTGAACGATGAGACCTATGCGATCTGTCGTTCGGACATGATGCTCAAGGGCCAAGACGCTTCACACATCAAGGTTGGCAATAGCTTCAATGATGATGGTCACAAGGGCCAAACTTTCGATTACTGCCTGGCCAACCCGCCCTTTGGCGTCGAGTGGAAAAAGGTGGAGACCGACATCCGCAAGGAGTACGACCAACTGGGATTCAATGGTCGATTTGGCGCAGGGTTGCCGCGCATCAACGATGGTTCGTTTCTGTTTTTGCAGCACATGATCTCAAAGCTGAAGCCATTCGAACAAGGCGGCGGTCGCATAGCCATCGTCTTCAACGGTTCGCCGTTGTTCACCGGTGCGGCCGGCTCGGGCGAGTCGGAAATACGACGGTGGATCATCGAGAATGACTGGCTCGAGGCGGTCATTGCGCTACCGGACAACCTTTTCTACAACACCGGGATCTCAACGTACTTCTGGATCGTTACGAACCGAAAGTCCGAGGAGCGGCGAGGCAAAGTGCAGTTGATTGATGCTCGCGGGTACTTCGAGAAGATGCGAAAGGCGCTCGGAGAGAAACGCAAGCAGATCAGCGACAAGCAGATCGCCGAGGTCACTCGGCTCTACGGGGAGTTCACCGAGGGTGAGAATGTCAAGATCTTCCCGAATGAGTCGTTCGGCTACATGAGGATCACTGTTGAGCGGCCACTCAAGGTGAAGTGGGTACTCAACGGTGCTACGGCTGCTGGCATCTCAAAAACCAAGGCATGGAAAGCCTTCAGCCCTACGGTTGGAGGAGTGCCGGCGGAGGACTACTTCGGAAAGGGCGGTCCATTTGATTACCTAATCGACCGCCCCTGCGTCTCCTCCTCTGAGATGAAAGCCGCCGTCCTCATTGCGAATCCGGACCTGCCCGAAGAACTCCTGAAGGAACTTCTGAAGTCGGGCGCACAGAGTGACCCCGTGGGTGAACTCGTCGCCGATAAGAAGGGCAATCCGCAGCCAGACGCTGACCTGCGAGACAACGAGAACGTGCCCCTTCCTTCACTACCCGTGGCCTGGGAAGAAGATGTTGCCCAACGACTCGAGTCGGCGGCGTACCGATCCGCCGTAGAGGAGTACGTCAAGACCGAGGTGTTCCCGTACGTTCCAGACGCGTGGGTGGATTTTGAGAAGACGAAAATTGGCTATGAAGTCCCACTGACGCGCTACTTCTACCAGTACGTTCCACCTCGCCAATTGGCCGAGATTGACGAGGAAATCAAGCAGCTTGAAGGAGAGATCCAGGCGTTGTTGAGTGAGGTTGCCGAGTGATAACGGTTCGATGGGCTGACGACGACATCGCCTTTCCTCAGGTTGAGTTTCGTCGTCTTTTCCGACCCTTAAAGCGAGAAGTACCCCCAGACGCAGCCATGGTCACCGCTTACACCGATGGCGCTGTCACGTTGAGATCAAATCGCCTGCGAGAAGGTGGTTACCATGAGGCAACTGACATGACGGGAATGCAGGGAGTCCATAAAGGGGACTTCGTGGTACATGGGCTTGACATCCTCAGGGGGTCGGTCGGAATCAGCGACTCCGCAGGCGCTATTAGTTCAGTTTGCGTCTTGTGCGAGCCAACGCCGCAAGCAGACCCGAGATACTTTGCGTGGGTAATCCGAGCCCAGGCGTTCAGTGGATTTCCTCGAGCCTTGGCACGGGGAGTGCGTGAAGGAGGAGCCGACTTTAGGAGGTGGGACACTCTGGCTGAACTCCCAGTTCCGGCGCCACCAAAAGAGGTTCAGACGGCCATCGCTGACTACCTCGATACCGAGACCGCCCGCATTGACAAGCTCATCTCCAAGAAGCAGCGAATGATCGAGCTGCTTCAAGAGGGCTGGTTCTCAATCGTTGAGAGCAGAATGCGCGAACTGGCCCTTGAGTACGGAACCATCCCACTGCGGTACCTGGTCAAGTGCCTTGATGGAGCGCGAGTTCCTCTTAGTAGTGAAGAGAGGGGAGGTCGTGAGGGGCCGATTCCCTACTACGGGGCTAGCCGAATTGTTGATTGGATTGACTCACATATTTTCAATGAGACTCTCGTTCTGCTCGGAGAAGATGGCGCACAACTCGGTGATCCTCGATATGAGATTGCACAGGTTGTCAGCGGCAAGATCTGGGTGAACAATCATGCCCACGTCCTTCGGCCGATTTCGGTTGATCCAAACTTCCTGACTCTTCTTTTGAATACGTTCGATCGAATTCAGTTCATAAGTGGTGGCACCCGGGAGAAGATCACTCAAGACGACATGAATCGGATTCCAGTTCCGAACCTATCGCCTGATGAGCAGAAGATGGAAGTCCAACGAATGGGAGCTTGGCGCATTCGTTGTGTGGACACCACTGACCGTCTTCGGCGACAGATCACTCTTCTCCAAGAACGCCGTCAGGCCCTGATCACCGGGGCCGTCACCGGCCTACTAGACATTCCGGAGGTCGCCGCATGAGCACCAATGAAAAGGGCTTTGAAGACGCCATCGAGGAATCGCTTACGGGGAGCGGTGGTTACCTCAAGTCGAGACCTGAGAACTACGACGTAGCGCTGGGGCTCGACCTGGTCGAGTTGTTCTTATTCATCGAGGCCACGCAGGCGAAGGACTGGGCCAAGTTGGTTCTTCGCGGTTATGGCGGAGATGACGTAGCTGCGAAGACGGGGTTCGCCAAGCGGCTGGCGGCGGAGATAGACGCGAGGGGCACAATCGACGTGCTTCGCCACGACGCCTCGGATTATGGCGTGACGCTGAAGCTCGCGTACTTCAAGCCGGCGCACGGGCTTACCCCAGAGCTCGAGACGCTGTACCAGGCCAATCGAGTGAGCGTGACTCGCCAGTTCGTCTACGAAGCGGCCTCGAAGAAAAGCATCGACTTGGCGTTACTCGTTAACGGGTTACTGACCGCGACCGCGGAGTTGAAGAATCCCCTGACCAATCAGAGCATCGAACACGCCAAGGTCCAGTACCGACAGGACCGGGATCCGAACAACATTTCGTTGTCTCGAAGGGCGATTGTGCACTTCGCAGTGGATCCGGATCTGGCGGCGATGACCACCAAGTTGTTCGGGGAGAAGACCAGGTTCTTGCCGTTCAACCAAGGGACAGGCGGAGCAGGGCACCAGGGACGTGCAGGCAATCCACCGACGACGGAGGGTTACCGGACGGCGTATCTCTGGCAAGAGGTTTGGCAGCGTGACGCATGGCTCGACATCTTGGCCCGTTTCGTTCACGTGCAAGTGCCTGACAGGGGTTCGAAGGCAGAGAAGGTCAAGAACACGGTCACCGTGTTTCCGCGATACCACCAGTGGGACGTCGTGCGAAAGCTCGAAGCCGACGCCAAACAAGTGGGGGCCGGAAAGAACTACCTGGTGCAGCACTCGGCGGGTTCGGGTAAGTCACACACGATCAGTTGGATAAGTCACCGGCTTGTAAACCTGCACGACGAACACGATCAAAAGGTGTTCGACAAGGTAATCGTTGTCACGGACCGGGTCGTGCTGGACCAGCAACTCCAGGACAATATTTACCAGTTCGAGCACAAAAAGGGAGTGGTCCTCAAGATCGACGAAAACTCCGAACAGCTCGCCAAGGCGCTGCTGGGCGAGCAGGCGAAAATCATCATTACCACGCTTCAGAAATTCCCTTTTGTTTTGGACAAACTGGCTGACAGCAAGGCGCGCAACTACGCCGTGGTCGTGGACGAGGCGCACTCATCCCAGTCAGGGGTGGCGGCCAAGGAGCTACGTGCGGCGCTGACCAAGGGTCAAGACGCGGGCGCCGAGCTCATCGAGGCCGAGCGCGAGGAGCAAGAGGAGGAGGCGGCGGCGAGGGACGATGAAGACCGAATGGTCTTAGCGGTTGCCGGGCGGGGTCGTCAAGAGAACATTTCGTTTTTCGCCTTCACGGCCACACCCAAAGCGAAAACTCTGGAACTGTTTGGTCAGAAAGAAGTGTTCACCAGTGGGACTCGTTACGTGCCGTTCCATTTGTACTCGATGCGCCAGGCGATCGACGAGGGATTCATCTTGGACGTGCTCTCTAATTACACGACCTACAAGACTTACTGGAAGATCGAGAAGAAGATCGATGGCGACCCCCAGCACGACAAGTCACGTGCGAAGGCGGCCATTGCCAGGTTCGTATCGTTGCATCCAACAAATCTGGCGCAGAAGGCCGAGATTATCGTCGAGCACTTCCGCCAGCACACCTCGCACAAGATCGGTGGAAGGGCCAAGGCAATGGTGGTCACTTCATCACGGCTGCATGCAGTTCGGTACAAGCAGGCGATCGACAAATACATCTACGAGCACCAGTACACGGACATCTCGACATTGGTTGCCTTCAGCGGAAAGGTGATCGACGATGAGGCCACCTATACGGAATACGGGATGAATGGTTTTCGCGAGAAAGAGACAGCTGAGCGCTTCGACACTGACGAGTTTCAGGTACTCATCGTCGCGGAAAAGTTTCAAACAGGCTTTGACCAGCCACTGCTGCACACGATGTACGTGGACAAGGTGCTTAGTGGTCTTGGTGCGGTGCAGACTCTTTCTCGGTTAAACCGCACAATCGAACTTAAGGACGACACGTTCGTGCTGGACTTTCGAAACGAGACCGAGGACATCGAGAAGGCATTCGCTCCGTGGTGCGAGCGGACCGAGGCGGTGCCCACGGACCCGAATCTTCTTTGGGACACGCACCGTACGTTCATGGACTCCGAAGTGGTCCACGAGGACGAGATCGATGCCGCGGTGGCCGAGCTGCTCGCAGGAAAGCGTGCGGACAATCACGCCAAGGTGTACGCCTCGCTAGACCCGGCGCTTACGCGGTTCCAAGCAATGGACCGCGAAGATCAGGACGATTTTCGAGAGCTCATCGGGCGATACGTTTCGATTTACGGGTTCATCGCCCAGATCGTCAGTTTCACCGATGCAACACTTGAGCGCGACTACATATACGCGCGAGCTCTCGAGGCTCGACTGCCACGTAGCGAGGCCGAGGGGATCGACATCGGTTCCGAGGTGAAACTCACACACTTGCGAACCGAGCAGATCACCGAAGGTGCCCTTGAACTTCTCGGCGGCCTTGGAGAAGTGAAGGCAATCTACTCAGGCAAGGGACCGCAGTTCGTGCCGGACAAGGAGAATTTGTCCACGATCATTGAAGTACTTAACGAGCGCTTCGGCATGAACCTTAACGAGCAGGATCAGTTGCTGTTTGACCAGTTCGAAGAGACGTGGGCAACGGATCCGGAGATCATCGCCCAAGCAAAGAACAATGAGTACGAAAATTTCCGGCTGGTATTTGACCGGATGTTCCTCGGGACGGTGGTTGGCCGGATGGACGGCAACGACGCTATCTATAAACGGGTTCTCGACGACGATGAGTTTCAAAAAGCTTTGATGGATCTTTACGCAAGTCGGCTGTATACCCGGCTTCGAAATTGAGCGAGGGCGGGTCGGTGAACGTCTCTTTTTCGCTTACGGAGGCAATCGTCCAGTCCGTTTCTCGCCTTGTCGATGACTCAGGGTCTCCACGCCAGCCGAGCCACTCAGATCTCGAAAACGTATTTCGTCGTTCAGGACTTATTGAGTTCGACCCGCACGGAGATCCCCTCGCGCCAAAGGTTGGAAAGCACAAGCGCGTACGAGACGTACTGACTGGTGCACTTGATGGTGGGGTCGAGGCGGGTACGACTTGCGTTGTAATGCTCATTAGCAACTTGAGGGGGAATGGAGGTTTTCGCTCGGAGTCGCCGAATTACTGCGGACAAGACCAGATCTCTTCATGCATTTCAGCATTTAGGGGCGAACCCGTCGAGCTGACCGAAGATGGCCAACTTCGACCGAGGAGCCTCGACGGACTGTCAGGAAGACAACTATCCGACGCAATCCGCTCGTACGTGGAGAGAGCGCGCAGAGGGCACGAAGATAGCGTTCTGGTCACGGGGACTAACAAGGACCTGATCGAGGCCGTCGCGATTCACGTGATTATCGAACGGTTTGGAAGCGATCCATCTGGCGACTTTCCAACCATCCTCGGCCAAGCATTCGTGGCGGTGGGCCTATCGGCAATGTCACCGAAGCCCGAACAAGGTGGGCTACCTGGGGCCAGAGATGCAATGTCGGTGGCGCTGTATCAATTAGGTCTCGCGGTCAATCGTTTACGCAATAAAGCGGGGAGCGGTCATGGTCGTCCGTTCATACCGGAACTCACGCCAGAAGAGGTCCGCGCGGCGACGGAGGCAACTGGTCTTGTCGCCGGGCGACTGCTTGACGAGCTCGGTCTATAATGACTTGGTCTGGAATGCCTTGTCATAGTCAAAGTTTTCAAGAAATTCAGCGACCATGGTTGCCATTCTCGGCATTCGCTGGTACAGTAGTTCCCGTAAGCCCGGTCAAGGTTTGGAGGAATCCAGACCCCCGGGCATTTTTATTTCACGGGAGGCAGTCCGGTGGCGACTGATCCTGCTGGCATCCCGAATCTTCCCAATTTGCTTTCCAGTTCTAGATTGGGCACCTATAGAAGTAACTCTGCGAGCCCGGACGAGGCCATTCGTCTCTATACCTGGAACATAGAGATGTCGAGCGCAATCTGGTCCGAATTGCACGCGATGGAAGTGATTTTGCGCAACGCGATGCATGACACTCTCACATTGGGATTAGGACGAGCTGACTGGTGGAATCACCCCCGAATCAATTTTCACCAGGTCGGAAAAGATCAACTGTCGAACGCGCAGGACGATGCAATAGAGGCGTGCGCTAGAAAGAATCGACCGGTAGTTCCTGACGACGTGGTGGCAGCACTTTCATTCGGGTTCTGGACGGGTCTTGCTGGCCACGGCAAGACCCAACAGTACGAGACAATGTTGTGGCAGCCTCACCTCCACAAAGCGTTTCCGGGGTATACCGGCACGAGGGGTGCTCTGTCGTCAGACCTTGACATAATTCGTAAGTTACGAAATCGAATCGCTCACCACGAGCCAATATTTGATCGCTATCACTGGGGTGACCATCTTCGCATTGTGAAAATCGCCGGGTACATAGATGCTGACGCGGCTACCTACATTGACACGCAATCTCGTGTGGACTTTGTACTTCAGAGACGCGATGGATGTGTTCGATTGGGAATAGATACGAGTTTCTAGGCACGGTCAGCACGAGATATACATTCGCAGGTGTTATCGCCTTGCTAAAGCCGTCTCATAGAGGAACGTCGCAATCGTGGAAGCCGCTCCGACTGCCAGGCGCGCGTGACGGGGCCCCAGTCCGCTGCGTCCCGGAGATCGGCCGTGGCCAGTGCCGTAGGCGTTGCGCAATTCCGCGATACCAGCCACAACTCCAGCGAGGCTCCCGAGGACCTTTCGAATCGTGTCCGCGGAGGGCGAGGTGTCCGAGACATCCTGCGGAGTGACTCGAACTACTTTCGAGGTCTCTTTGACCAGTCGAGGAAGATCCCAAGAAGTGCTCGTTTCAACTCCGTGATCGTCAAGAATCAAGTGGCAGATGGTTTCGACAATTTCCTTTGCCGAGCCAATGGCCAATTCGGGGTCAGTTTCGATGTTGCTGTCCATACGACGGATTCGCCGACGAACGTCTTCCATATCGTCGAGTCGAACTATGCGCTCGATGTGCGCTACTGCTGATGGGACCAAAGATGTCTGCCGGATGCCGTAAATGGGTCGTTCCGAGATGTCGCCAATTTGGTGGAGTTCAAAACCGTCCGGTCTCAGGTGCTGGTCGTACATTTCTACGAGCTGGAGCGCGTCAGCGCGGTTGGGTCGAACAGCCGGATGGACCGTCTCCACGAGAAACCGAAACAGATTTTCGTCCTCGTCAAGTCCAAAGCGTGGATCCGAGAACACCCAGTCTTTTTCCCAGTCGAAATTCCACACCGTGTGCTGGTAAATGTCACCTTCCGCGTTCGAGAATCTTTGGTCAGTCGAAGGAAGCTCCTTTAGGTTGTATAGACGAGCTAAAAATTCTGGCTCTTCCAGACGGCCACACCAATGCAACGGAGAAAGCACGAGCTCTTCGACGAGGGCTCTTCGGGTGACTTCTGTAAGAGGCATAAGTTCGACAGTATCCCTAACATCTTCACTTGCTCGTAGGTGAGCACATTGCGGGCCAACTCTGCGCGCAACTAAGTAGGCGAGAAAATTCCAATATTTTTGAGTGCGTTTCTAAGCAGGATTCGCTAGCGCTCGGGCAGTTGCTCCAGCCATTCGTAGACGACCGATGTGCGAAATCTAAGAGATCCGTTTGGTAGCCGGTAGGCGGCGGGGGTCTTGCCAGCTCGGCGCCATTTGTCGAATGTGTCGCGCGAGACGTTGAGAATCTTCAGTACTTCGGGCACCTTCAAAAGCGGGTCTGATAGTGGGTTCACCATCTTGTTTCTACCGTGTCGCGAGGCAGGAATCAAAGGACTCACCGTTCAGTAGACCGTTGGTTTTCATCGACACCTAAGCAAACCGTGGCGTTGTCAGACGAAGGTGCCCGGGACACCTACGGGGCAAGAAAAGGGGGAACTCTCCTTTGCTCGAGGTTCGAAACGATTCGATCGGCGTGCACGAACGGAAAACCTCGGGTAATCGCGTTGAACACGTTCGTGGATGCGGCGCGAATGTGACAGCAGTGGGGGACAATACGCGTATGGACCTGTCCCAGGAGAGCACCCATCCCAGACTCGCGTCGTGGCTGAAAGGTGCCAGCGCTGATCACCCGATAGTTCAATTGTCACAGAACCGCGAAGAGTTCGACCGGTTCGCGGTCCCGCTCGAAGAGATCATCTCAACGCTCGAAACGGCCAATCCTGAGCGGTTGCCGGGACGTCGGAAGTCATTTCGAACGAACGTCCAGCAGTTCTTGGATATACGGGTGGAGTTGAACGCGGCCTATCAGGTGGCTCGGGCCGGGATCCCCTTTTCTTTCGGGAAGGAGTGAGGCAACTCACCGAGCGAGCCCGATCTTTGTTGCGACCTGAACGGAACGCCGGTGTACATCGAAGTCACGGCCAAGAGTCCATTAGGTATCGGAAGCCTGCACGATGCCTTAGAGGCCGAACTCAGTGACTGCAAGGTCTACATAACCCTCAACGTTTCCTCGATTCTGCGAATCTCTGACGAGGCTCGAAGGGCAATCGTGACGCAGATTCGAGAGGCCTGCGAGCGGATGTCGGGAACCACGGAAACGGTGGCGCTCCCCGTTGCTGGAGGCAGTGCGTTTTTAGAGAAGCCTTCGCCATTTGGCGGAACCAGCGTCGTCTGGATGAACGACTTCGGACAAGACATCGGGCCATCTGAAGACATCTTCTGCGAGGCGGTGCGAGTGAAGAGGGAGCAGTCTCTGGAAGGAAACTGGCCCAAGGAGACTCTGCTCGTCATAGACGCGGCGAGACTGGGCCACGCGGTGTGGTTGCGACCCGACGGCGCTTGGGCCGGTCGGCTGCCACAACTGGAACTCGGGTGGGAGACGCTGCCATTTCTCGGAGTAGCGCTCGTGGTCAGCACGGTTACAGCCGCGGGGTTTCGAGGTGCAGCAGCACCCCGGCCCGGTCTTAGCGAAGACCACTTTGCGCTTTTTGTGGAGTTGTGTGGGAGGCTCAGCCTCCAGGTGGCGTAGTCGAGTAGCTAGGGCCGTCCTTCGGCCTGCCATAGGGCACGATCAATCTCACGAAGAGTCATTGCGTGATCAGTTGAGAGCCTTCTACAAATCTGAAGGTATTCGAGCCAGCGTTCGTATGTGGCCCCCGATCCCTGCGCCGCGGTGTCCCAGAGTTCGTGGTAAACCAAACTTTTGATGGCCCGCTTATTCATGACTGTGAAGCGTTGAGGGTCGGCGACCATCAGAACGGCGCTCGCGCCTGCAGGAGCACATCCAGGAAGAAGACCAGCTAAACGGAGCGCGGCAAGATCATCGGTATTGCTGATAGCACGTCTCGTCCAATCTCTTGCTTGGACGTCAGTGGACCGAGCCGTCAGAGCCTTGATCTTCTTGCCGGGGTAATAGCGCCGGAACTTCCATTCGTAGATGACCGTGAGATCGGCGTGACCGAATGATGCTCGGCCTGCGAGAGGTGCGAGCGGAGCATCCGACGCCACGGCGTATAGGGCGCACCATCTGTCGAGCCATATTTTTGTTGCACGCTTACTCAGGGCCATAAGTGCCGTCATCCTGTATTTCAATTGTTCCAACGACGTCGTCTTCGGAGTCGTACACGTCGATTCGGGCGGGAGGAGACTTGCCGTATTCGCGGTAATCCTTCCAAACGCGCTGGCCAAGAAGTGTGAGCATTGAGTCGAAACCCAGTTGAGGCAGGTCATCGCCTACCCAGTGAAGGACGAGCACCCACCACGCAGCCTTAAGAAGTGTCGTCTGTTCCGTTGCCTCGGCCTTTACACCAGCCTCCTCGAGAGCGGCGAGAATGTGAGCCCAAGTCGGCGTCGTCTATGCGAGCGCGGTTCCATTCAACGAGCACATCAGCCACGCACGAATGGTAGGGCGACGTAACGGAGAGCGTGATAGTTGGCTCGATTGGACGCCGCGTCGGATCTAGAAACTGACCCCAAGCGATTAGCCATGGGCTCGGAACAGTTTGAAGCATGAGATCGCCTGGTTTCTTCTCGGCTCTGGGTTACCAAGCGACCCGTTCAACGCGTCACTGGATCGTCCTCTTCTTTCAGCACGGTGGAAGTGGCATGGCGTGGGTCGCTGTCAAGGGCGATGAGGCCGTCACCTGGGATGGTTGGTATTCGCGGGCTTTCATGGGTGTACCTGAGTCGCTTGAACCACTGAACTTCTGTGAATCGGAGGACGAGAAAGTAGGCCTCAACCTCCGGCAATTGGGCGTGGCAATGCAAGGAGCGAACTTCATTCCAGATTTCGACGAATCAGTTACGGAGTACCTCAAGGCGCGCGTGGACTGGAGACACTGGCGGCCGAGTGCTGCGGAGCTATCGAGATTCGATTCAAATGACATAGTCGCATTCCTGAATCTGGGCGATCTGAATCTTCACTCTTCGGCGTCGTCCGACGAATAGCCGCGAAGACGGGATTCTAGAATTGCGCTTCACGGGGCAGGATCCCATAGAAATCAGCCAATCTGACGGTTGCGGATCGAGTGAGTTTCGATTGAAACTCGGCACGGTCACGGTTGAAACGCCAGACCAGGATAGGCCTCCGGACTTAGGTATAAACCCCACTAATTGTCCGTTTTCTACTTAAGAAGATGTCAACGTTGCTTGTTTGGATGGCTACGCCAGGGTTTGTAGCTGGGCAACTACGTCGATCAAGGGAGCCGTCACATCAATTTCAATTGATGCCGTT
>Ga0182030_10015254_pt1 | contig 15074 bp, 13 predicted proteins | sample 812S3MmetaG_FD_121299 | JGI IMG/M metagenome (GOLD analysis project Ga0182030, IMG submission 121299) | Permafrost microbial communities from Stordalen Mire, Sweden - 812S3M metaG (Illumina Assembly) | ecosystem: Environmental > Terrestrial > Soil > Wetlands > Permafrost | place: Sweden... | reverse complement strand
GTGGTCAACCACGGCTTCCGGCCGACGCCGCATATGTTCTTCTATCACGTCAATCTCGGCTATCCGCTATTGGACGAGGGCGCGCGCTATCTCGCGCCCATCGACGACGTCGTGTTCGCCGCGCACGCGGGCGAACGCTATCGCGCGCAAGGCGTCGGCTACAGGCGCATGGTCGCGCCGTCCGACGACTTCGTCGAACAGGTATGGCAGCACGAGGCGCTAGCCGACGCGGCTGGCGAAACAACCGTCGCGCTGGTCAACGACCGGCTGGCGCTCGGCTTCGCGGTGACGACGCGAAAGGACCAGTTGCCCTGCCTGTACGAATGGCAGGATTTCCAGTCCGGTCATTATGCATTTGGAATCGAGCCGTCGACGCATCATGTGCTCGGTGAGCGTTTCGCGCGCGAGCGCAACGAAATGATCTGGCTGGAGCATGACGAGGAGCGCCGATACGACGCGCGCTTTCGAGTGCTTGACGGCGCGCAGGTTATCGCGGAAACGCAGGCGCGCATAGCGGCGGCGGCGACGCAGCCGGGTGACGATTTTCCCGAGCCTTCCGGGCGGTTCGAGCCGCTCGCGGGTCGTGGACCGAGATGAGGACGAGACATGGCCTTCGTCGCTGATATCGAACGCGACTACAGTCTGGTTGGCGCGAGCACGCGGCGCGCGGTCGAAGCCGGCCTCGTCTCGGCCGAATGGTATCATTCCGACGTGCCGCGCAAGACCATGAAGGAGCTGATGCAGCGCTCCGACCAACCGGCGATTCGTGACACGTTTATCTGGATCGCCCTGCAACTCGTCACGGCGGCGGGCGGGATCTATTTCTGGGGGACGTGGGCATGCGTCCCGTTCTTCATCGTCTACGGCGTGCTCTACGGCTCGGCCTGCGACTCGCGCTGGCACGAGTGCGGCCACGGCACAGCGTTCAAGACGTCGTGGATGAACGATGCCGTCTATCAGATCGCCAGTTTCCAGGTGATGCGCAACCCCGTGACCTGGCGCTGGAGCCACGCGCGCCATCACACCGACACGATCATCGTCGGCCGCGACGCCGAGATCGCGATCATGCGCCCGCCGGCGTTGCTGAAAACAGCGCTCGCTTTCGTCGGCGTCCCCGACACGTTCATCTCGTTGCGCGCGCTGATGCGCAATGCGCTGGGCGAGTTGTCCGCGGACGAGAAAGATTTCATTCCGGCCTCGGAGCAACCCAAGGCGATCGGCGTCGCGCGCGTCCATATGGCGATCTACGCCGCGACGCTGCTGGTTGCGCTGGCGACGCGCTCCGTCCTGCCCCTTATGCTGATTGGCGGCCCGCGCATGTACGGCTGCTGGCACATGATCATGACCGGCCTGCTGCAGCACGGCGGCCTCGCCGACAACGTTCTCGACCACCGGCTCAACTCGCGCACCGTCTATATGAACCCGCTCAGCCGGTTCATATACTGGAACATGAATTATCATGTGGAGCACCACATGTTCCCGATGGTCCCGTATCACGCGCTCCCGCGCCTGCACGCGCTGATTAAGAACGACCTGCCGCCGCCGAACGCCTCGATCCTCGACGGTTATCGCGAGATGATCCCCGCCTTGCTCAAACAGCTTCGCGATCCCGACTACTACCTGCGCCGCGAACTGCCGCCGACGGCGCGGCCCTATCGCGAGGACCTGCACGAATCGGCGCTCGGCCTGAAGACTGTCGCCTGAAGGAGCAAGATATGGCGCGCACAAGACCGACGGTGGCCGACCTGCGCGCCATGAAGGGCAAGCGCCAGCTTACGATGCTGCGCGTGCTGACGCTGGAGGAGGCGGAGGCGGCCGAGCGCGCGGGCGTCGATATCGTGTCGATCCCGCCGACGCTGATGCTCGACCCGCGCTATCGCGACGCCGCGCCGAGTCTGTTTTCCATGCCGGGCGACAATTTCTATGAGATCGGAACGGCCGACGATTTCGTTCGCTGGGCTTTTCAGCTCTACAAGGCCAGCGCCGACGCCGTCTATTGCAGTGCAAGCTACGCGACCGTCAAGGCGATGGCCGACGAGAACATTCCTGTCATCGGCCATGTCGGCCTGATCCCGTCGCGCAAGACCTGGACCGGCGGCTTCAAGGCGGTCGGCAAGACCGCGGTCTCGGCGATGCAAATATGGGACTCCGTGCGCAGATATGAAGCCGCCGGCGCGTTCGGCGCCGAGATCGAGGTCGTGCCGGTCGAAGTCGCCGACGAGATCAGCCGACGCACGTCCCTGTTCATGATCTCGATGGGCGCGGGTACTGGCTGCGACGCGCAATATTTGTTCGCCGAGGATGTGCTCGGGTCCAATCGCGGCCACATGCCCCGTCATTCCAAGGTCTACCGCAACTTCGCCGCCGAGTTTGAGAGGTTGCAAAGCGAGCGCGTAGCGGCGTTCAAGGAATATGTCGCCGACGTCGAGAGCGGCGCTTATCCGGAGCCGCGTCACCTCGTGCGCATGGCGGCGGAGGAACTGGAGCTGTTCAGGAGCGAACTTTCACGGCGGGAAGGAGCCTGATTTCTCGTCGCGCTGAGAAATGTGTAGCCAAGCCGCGAGCGTCGCTGACGGCGACGCAAAATTGGAAACTCTCCTCAACCCATTCGACACTGGCGCGCTACGATTTTGCGGAGATTTGTTTCCTGCGTCCTTGCCGCGTTCTTTGGTTTATGCCACCATCTCGGCGGCGACACCGCCTGAGAGCGAAAATCGTTCGCCACGGGAGGAATGCTCATGTTGAAAACGTTCGCGCGACTCTTTTGTTTCCTAGTGTTGGCGTCGGCGCTGCCACTCGCGGCGCAGGCCAAAACATTCTTTTGGATCTCGCACGGCTCGCCCGCCGATCCGGTGTGGACGTACTTCCTGGCCGGCGCAAATATGTGGGCGAAGGACAGCGGCCAGACGGTCAAGACCTCGTTTCACAACGGCGACGTCGCTTCGCAGCAGGAGGCGATCCGTTCCGCCATCGCCGCCAGGGCTGACGCTATAGTGACGACGAGCCCGGACCCTGGCAGCCTCGTCGACGCCGTGAAGGAGGCGCGCGCCGCAGGCATCCCGGTGATCAACTTCAACACGCCAGACTCGAAGGTCAACTTCAACGCTTATGTCGGCATGGAGTTGATGAGCGTCGGCAAAGGCTGGGCGCAGTATCTCGTCGATCATAAGCTCGTGAAGTCGGGCGACTTCGTGTGGTTGCCGGTCGAGGTTCCGGGCGCCAGCTACGGCGTCGTCGAGGAGCAGGGGATTGCGAGTGTGTTCAAGCCGCTCAACATAACCTGGGAAGTCACCGACGCGACGCTCGATCAGGCCAACGTCATTTCGCGCATGAGCGACTATGTCACGGCCAACCGCAAGAAGATCAAGGCGATCATCGGCCTTGGCGACATGGTCACCGGCTCGATCAAGCGCGTCTTCGATCAGGTCGGCGTGAAGGCCGGCGAAATCCCGGTGGTTGGTTGGGGCAATTCGCGCGACACGACCAGTGAAGTGATCGACGGCTATGTCAATGCGGCCGAGTGGCAGGACCCGCAGGCGACAAGCTACCTTGCGCTTACGCTCGCCAATCTCGCCACCGACGGCGTTCCGCCCGGCTTCGACATCCATGTCGGCGCGCTCTACGAGAAAGACGCCGCGCCGCTTTACGACAAGGTCATGTCGGGCAAGTAGTTGTCGCCAGCCGTCGCTCGCGAGAGCGGCGGCGCATCTTTTCAAGAAGCGCGAGATCAGAAACTTTGGCCGACATCGCGCCTAGCCCGAACGAACTTGAAACGGCGCCGGCGCGCGGCGGCTCGCTCGTGCGCAGCGCGATTTCGGCGCCGGAGTTCGGTCCGCTCGTGCTGCTCGTGCTGGAGATCGCGGTGTTCACCGCGATCAATCCAGACTTTCTGTCCATCCTCAACATCTCCAACACGCTGACGTTCACTGTCGAGCTCGGTCTCATCGCGCTCGCGATGACTCTGCTGATGACGGCCGGCGAGTTCGATCTCTCGGTCGGCTCGCTTTTCGGCTTCTCACCTGTCATGATGTGGACGCTGTACAACAGCGGCGCGGCGCCGCTGGGCGTTGCGTTTGGCGTCAGCCTCGCGGTCGCGGCGCTGATTGGGCTCGTCAATGGCCTTATGGTCACGCGGCTCAAGATACCCTCGTTCCTTGTTACGCTCGGCATGCTGCTCGTCGTGCGCGGGACGGCGCTGTTCGTCACCGACGGCTTTCCGCAACGCACCTGGAGCGCGGGCGGGCAGTGGCTGGCGAAGACGCTGGTCGGCGATTTCTACATCGGTCCGTTCCGCGTCTTCGCGTCGATCTTCTGGTTCGTCGCCGCGGCGATCATTCTCGACTACGTTCTGACACGCTCGAAATACGGCAACTGGATCCAGGCGACCGGCGGCAACGCGACCGCCGCGCGCGCTCGCGGCGTCAACGTCGACCGCGTCAAGATCTGGCTGTTTGTACTGACGGCGGTGATGTCGGCCTTCGCCGGCGTCATCAGCTCGATCCGCACGTCGGCGGCCAACCCCAACAGCGGCACGGGTTACGAGCTGGAGGTGATCGCGATGGTCGTCATCGGCGGCACAGCGCTGACCGGCGGACGCGGCACCATCATCGGCACGGTGCTCGGCATCTTCATTCTGCGTGTCATGCGCAACGGTATTGTGCTGATCGGCGTGCCGGGCCTCGCCTACAACATCTTCATCGGCGCCATCATCCTCGGCATGATGGCGCTGCACTCCTGGCTCGAACGCCGCCATCAATCGGGAACGTGAGTCATGGCCGAGCCCCTGGTTCGCATGGAGCGAATAACGAAATACTTCGGCCGCGTGCAGGCGCTCGACAGCGTCGATTTCCATGTGTCGCGGCAGGAAATCGTCGGATTGCTCGGCGACAACGGGGCGGGCAAGTCGACCTTGATCAAGGTCCTGTCGGGCGCGCTGCGGGCGACAAGCGGCGACATCTATGTGCGGGGCGAAAAGGTGCTCATGCGCAGCACCTCGGACGCCATCGCACAGGGCATCGAGACGATCTACCAGGACTCGGCGCTGGTGACGCAGCTGTCCATCGCGCGCAATCTGTTCCTCGGGCGCGAACCAATCAAAGGGCCGCGGCTGTTCAACCGCATGGACACGGCGCTGATGGAGCGGGTGGCTGGCGAACTGCTCAAGCGCGTCGGCATCGGCAAGGCGATCCCGGCCTCGACGCCGATCAGTTCGCTTTCCGGCGGCGAGCGACAAGCGGTGGCGATCGCGCGCGCGATGCACTTCGACAGCGACCTCATCGTGCTCGACGAGCCAACCAACAATCTCGGCGTCGCCGAGACGCATGGCGTTTTGAGTTTCGTGCGCAATGCACGCGACTCCGGCCACTCGTGCATTCTCATCGCGCATAACATCCATCACGTGTTCCAGGTGGTCGACCGCATCGTCGTCATGCGGCGCGGCCGGATCGTGGCCGACGATATCGACCCCAAGACGACCTCTGTCGCCGAGGTTGAGGACGTGATCACGGGCGATGTCGCAATCGCCCCACATTGAGAGAGCGGCGAACGGAATCGCGGTCTGCAGACGACACAGTCATCTCCGATCTACGATTGAAGCGCCGCCGGGCCGTAGCGACCCGGCGACGCGGAGCCTTACTTCGCGCCCCAGATCTTCTTGTATTCGTCGCGGTAGCCGTTGCCGGGATCGAACACGTTCTTGTCGCCGCCGTCAAAAGCGACGTTGTCGGCGGTCACCAGATGGATGCCGGAGGTGTAGCCGGACCAGGGCTGCTTGTTGAAGGCGCGGTTCAGCTCGTCGACCAACTGCCAGCCCTGCATGTTGAGCGGCTCCGGCACCGTGCCGTCCTGAAACTGCTTGGCGCGGATGCGCTGGAACGCCGATTCCGAGCCGTCGCCGGCGGAGATGTTGCGCGGCGCGCCGTCGCCCTTCTTACCGGCGGCGGCGAGCGAGGGCCCCATGAAGTCGAAATAGAGATCGTTGATCGCGAGGCTGTGGGTCCATTTCGCTCCGTACTTCTGCAGCAGCGTTGTCGTCAGCTGCGGCATGCGCTGCGAGGATTCGCCAATCGGCGAGTCGACGAACTCCAGCACCGTGCAGCCCGCACATTTCTTGATTGCCGCCTCCATCGCCTTCGCCTTAAACAAGGCGATCTCGTATTGCGAGTCGGTGAAGATGATGACGCCGGCCTTGCCGTCGGATTCGGCTATGGCCTGATAGGCCGCGGTGTTGGAGACGTCCTGCGGCATCGTCGTCACATTGGCGAAAATGCCCGCCTCCGGCTCCGGGCCAGGCCGCGTGCCGGAATGCCAACCGACGACCGACGCGCCGGACTTCGCCGCCGTCTCGAAGGCGACCTTCTGCTCGTTGGTGTCGAAGCCGCCGACGATGACGCCGTCCGGCCTGAGAGTCAGCGCCTGGTTCATTGCGGCCGTTCGGCCGGAGACCGAGCCCTGGCCGTCAATCACCGTCACCGTCCAACCAACTGCGGCCGCAGCCTCCTTGACGCCCTCGGAGGCGCCGAGAATGCCGCCGTTCTTCAGATCGCCCGCCACGAACACGAGCTTCTTGCCCTTGGCCGCCGCCGGTCCCGTGGTTGGGCCGTCCCATTTGTCGGCGCGGGCGGTGGCCGCCTTCGCCGTCTTGGTCGCCATGTCGACGTAATCGTCGGCGCGCGCGAACGAGGCGAGGCCGAGAGCGCAGGCGCCTGCGAGCAGTAGCGTTTTCGTCAGTTTCATTGTTACCCTCCCTTGGAGACAGTTTCTGCGGCGGCGATGGGCGCGGGCGCGGCGGCCGCCGATCCGCGCTTGCGTTGCGCATAGCCCGCGATGCCGATGGCGACGAGCAGCGTGGAGCCGTTGAACAGGGGCTCGACGAAGAAGGTGGCGCCGAATTGTTGTATGCCGGAGATGCCGATGGCGAGGATCGCCACGCCGACGACCGTGCCCCAAACATTGACGCGTCCGGGTTTGATTGTCGTCGATCCGAGGAAGGCGCCGACCAGCGCTGGCAACAGATATTCGAGGCCGACGCTCGCCTGGCCGATGCGCAGCTTGGACGCGAGAATGACGCCGGCGAAAGCCGTGATGAGCCCGGAGGCGACGAAGGCGTAGATCGTGTAGCGCCGCACCGGTACGCCGTTCAGCGCCGCTGCCTTGGGGTTGGCGCCGATGGCGTAGAAGTATCGGCCAATCGGGAAATACTCCAGCGCGAGCCAGAGGCCGACGGCGAGCGCGAGCACGTAATAGCCGGTGATCGGCAGGTCGAACAGATCGGCGCCGTTGAGCGCGTAGAAGGCGTCGGGCGCGATGCCGACGATCTGCCGGCCGAGCGTGTGCCACATGGCGGCGGCGTAGAGAATCGTGCCTGTTCCCAGCGTCGCGATGAAGGCGTCAATCTGCGCGATCTCGACCAGCACGCCGTTGAAGAGACCGACGAGGCCGCCGAGCGCGAGCACGCTCAGCACCGCCAGCGGCCAGGGAAAGCCGAACTTTGTTTGCAACGAGATCGCCAGGATGTGCCACAGCACGATGCCGTAGCCGACAGTCAAGTCGATCTTGCCCGCGACCATCGGGATCATCACGGCGAGCGACAGCATGGCGATGATCGCCTTGTCCGAGATGATCGAGCGCAGGTTGATCAGCGTCGGAAACGTGTCTGGCAGCAACAGGCTGAACAGCACGGCGAGCGCGACCGTCAGGATGACGAGGCCGTAGACGGGCACGAGCCGCCACAGCCGCGCGAACAGGCTCAAGCCCGCCATTTCGCTCGCTGTCGGTTCGAGCGCGGTGGATTTGACTGAGGACGCCATCGTCTCTCTCCCTCACGCGGCCGTTTCTGTGCTGACCGACGCCGCATGTATGAGCCGCTCGATTGATAGATCCTCGCCGGACAACTCGGCGACGATGACCCCGCGCGAGAACACCAGCGCGCGGTGGCAAAGCCGCGCCACCTCCTCGAAGTCGGTCGAGACCACGACGACGCTCAGGCCGGAGTCGAGGGCATGGTCGAGCAGGCGGTAGATCTCGGCCTTGGCGCCGACGTCGACGCCGGCGGTCGGATCCTCGGCGACCAGCAGCCTTCCGCCGATGCGCAGCCAGCGACCAACCACGACCTTCTGCTGATTGCCGCCGGACAGCGCCTCGATGGGCAGGCCCGGATCGTTCGGCTTAAGCCCGACGCGCACGCCGATCGCCCGCGCTTCAGCCGCCTCTGCGCGCGGCGACAGCATCGAGCCGGGGCCGCGGCCGACCGCGGCGGGATTGATGAACATGTTTTCGCGGATGGTCAGCCCGGTCGCCGAGGATTCCTCGACCCGGTCGCGAGCAATCAGTCCGATGCCGGCGCGCATCGCCTCGCCCGGTCCGGTCAGGTTCAACGTGGCGCCGTCCAATCGGATTTCGCCGGCATAGGGCAGGGCGCCGAACAGCGCGCGCCCGACGCGTTCCTGGCCCGCGCCGCGCAAGCCGACGAGGCCGACGATCTCGGACGGGGCGACCTCGAAATCGACGGGACCGGCGCCCTCGACCGTGAGCCCGCGCGCGACGACGCGCGGCGCGCCGGTTCTCGCTCGCGCCCGCGTCTCGAACTTGTCGAGCGCCTTGCCGACGATGAGCGACACCAGTTCTTCGGGCGTGGTGTCGGCGACGCGCCGCTCGCCGACCAACGCGCCGTCGCGCAGGACAGCGATGCGGTCGGCGATCTCGAACACTTCGTCCAGCCGGTGCGAGACATAGATCATGCCGACGCCGCGCGCCTTCAAAGGCCTTAGCGCGTCAAACAACCGATGCACCTCGTCAGCGGGAAGCGAGGCGGAGGGCTCGTCGAGCACGAGCACATCGGCCTGAACGCTGAGCGCGCGGGCGATGGCGACGAGCGATTTTTCCGTGCGCGAGAGATCGCGCACGCGCCGCGTTGGCGGCAGCGGGCAATCGACCTGAGCCAGCGCCGCCTCGGTCGCCCGTTCCGCCGCGCGCCAATCAACGAGCCCGCCGAAGCGGCGCGGGTAGCCGGTGGCGAGCGCGATGTTCTCGGCGATGGTCATCCACTCGACGAGGCCGAGATCCTGGTGGATGAAGGCGACGGGCTGGCGCTCGCCGAAACGCGGCGGGCGATGGCGGTAGGGCTGGCCCTTGTAGAAGATGCCGCCTTCCGTCGGCTCGACGATGCCGCCCAGCGCCTTGATGAGCGTCGACTTGCCGGCGCCGTTCTCGCCGAGCAGCGCCAGGATTTCGCCGGCGCGAAGCTCCAAGGTGACGCCGCGCAGCGCCACGACGCCGCCAAACCGCTTGACGACGTTGTCGAAGCGGATCAGCGGCGGTCCCGATGCGTGCGGGCCTGTCGACATGGAGCCCTGTTTCCTCGCCTGGTCTGGTTGCTCTTGCTCTACCCGAAAACGCGCCCTCACAAACAGGCGGTAATGCCGCCGTCGACATAAAGGATGTGTCCGTTGACGAAACTTGATGCGTCGGCGGCGAGGAAAATGGCGGCGCCGACGAGTTCCTCAACGTCTCCCCAGCGGCCCATCGGCGTGCGCGCGGCAAGCCAGGCGGAGAATTTCTCGTCCTCGACCAGCGCATTGTTGAGCACGGTCTTGAAATAGCCCGGCGCGATGGCGTTGACACGCAGTCCATGCCGCCCCCAATCCGTCGCCATGCCCTTGGTCAGCATCTTCACGCCGCCTTTGGAGGCGGTGTAAGGGGCGATGTTGAAGCGGGCGAGTTCGCTCTGCACAGAGCCGATGTTGATGATGCTGCCGCGCTTGCGCGCGATCATGCGCCGGGCGACCGGCTGCGAGACATAGAACACGCTGTCGAGATTGGCGCGCATCAGTTCGCGCCAGGTCTCCTCCGGATAGTCCTCCAGCACGCCGCGCCGCTGGATGCCCGCATTGTTGACGAGGACGTCGATTGGGCCGACGTTCGCCTCGATGTCGGCGACGGCTTTGCCGATGGCGGCGGTGTCGGTGACGTCGAATACGGCCTCGTAGGCCTCCGCGCCCTCGGCGCGTAACGCCTCAGCGGCGGATTTGACGGTCTCGGGCGTGCGTCCGTTCAGCACGACCCGCGCCCCGGCGCCGGCAAGCCCACGCGCGAGTGCGAGGCCGATACCGGCCGACGAGCCGGTGACGAGCGCGACGGCGCCGTTCAGCCCGAACAGTCTTTCCACCAGCGCGGCCATGCGCTCCTCCCGTTATCAGCTTGTTATCGATAACACGCCGGAGGTGTCAAGCCGCCGTCGTTCGCCGGCCCACTTGCGCAGCCGCTGTGTTATCGATAACAGCAGCTTGGGGGAGGCGGCGCGGCGCCCGAGGCCGTCGAGTGTCTCCTCGATGCAACCGAGGTCCAACCATGCTCGCCCTGGTCGCCCATGCCGCCAAAGACCTTCGCATCGAGGAAAGACCCGTCGCAGCGCCGGGCGAGGGCGAGATCAGCGTGCGCATTGCCCTCGGCGGCGTCTGTGGATCGGACTTGCATTATTACAACCACGGCGGCTTCGGAACTGTGCGCATCAAGGAGCCGATGATCCTCGGCCATGAGATCGCCGGCGTCGTCGAGGCGGTCGGCAAGGGTTGCGAGCGCATCAAGGTCGGCGACCGGGTTGCGGTGAACCCGAGCGTGCCTTGCAACCGCTGCCGCTATTGCCTGGAAGGCCGACAAAATCAGTGTCTCGACATGCGCTTCTACGGGAGCGCCATGCGCTTTCCCCATGTCCAGGGCGCTTTCCGCGAGAGGCTCGTCTGTTGGGAGGCGCAGGCGCATCTCGCGCCCGAGTACGTTAGCCTCGAAGAGGCGGCGATGGCGGAGCCGCTGGCGGTCGCGCTGCACGCGGTGCGCCGCGCGGGTTCGCTGACCGGCAAGCGCGTGCTGGTGAGCGGCAGCGGCCCCATCGGCGCGCTCTCGGCGATTGCCGCGAGGCGCGCGGGCGCGGCGGAGATCGTCGTCACCGATATCGCCGACGGCGCGCTCGCCTTCGCCGGGCGTATCGGCGTCGACCGCACAATCAATGTCGCGCGCGACCCCGCCGCGATGGACTCTTATAAGGCCGACAAGGGCTATTTCGACGTGCTGTTCGAGGCCTCGGGCGCGGAGGCGGCGCTGCGAGTCGGGCTGGAGGTTGTGCGGCCGGGCGGCGTCATCGTCCAACTCGGCCTCGGGACCGGAGAGACGACGCTGCCCATCAACCTTGTTACCGCCAAGGAGCTGGAGCTGCGCGGCACGTTCCGCTTTCACGAGGAGTTCGCGCTCGCGCTGGAGTTCATGGGTCGAGGCCTGATTGACGTGAAGCCGCTCATCAGCGCGACCGTGCCGTTCGCTGACGCCCGCGACGCGTTCGAACTCGCCTGCGACCGTTCGCGCTCGATGAAGGTCCAGCTCGCCTTCTGACACGTCGCCGCTCAGCCGGTCTCGCGCGCCACAACGCGAAAGGCGATCTCGACTCGCTGCGGATTGCGCGTCTCGCCCCTTCGGCGCGCGTCAATCGCCGCCAGCGCCGCCTGCGCCGCGCGGCGGCCAATCTCGCCGCCATCGACGGAGATCGTCGTCAACCGCGGATGGCAGCAGCGCGCAACCTCAAAATCGCCGAAGCCGGCGATGGCGATGCGTTCCGGCACGACGATGCCGCGGCGCTGACATTCGGCGAGCACCCCGAACGCCGAGAGGTCCGAGACGCAGACGATGGCGTCGACGTCGGGCCAGCGGGCTAGCATCTTTTGCAGCGCCTCGGCGCCCTGCGCCATCGAGACCGGCGGTTCGCCGGTCAGCACGATCCGGTCGCCAAGCAGCCGCAGCGCCTTCGCCGCTTTGACGAAACCGGCGCGCCGCTCGGCGCCTCGCGTGTCGAAGTTGGTCTCGCCGCCGATGAAGCCGAGCCTTCGCCGCCCTCGCGCGTGAAGGTAGCGGACCATCTCGGCGCCGGCCGCTTCGTTCGAGAAGCCGACGACGTCGCCGACCGGATGCGCGGGCAGGTCCCAGGTCTCGACGACAGGAACGTCAGCGCTGTCGAGCAGGCTGCGCGTGCGCTTGGAATGAACGCCGCCGGTCAAGACAATGGCCTCGGGCCGGCGCTCCAGGAACGCGCCGATCAGATTTTCTTCGCGATCGAGCGAATACTGGGTGTCGCCGAGCAGCATCTGCAATCCCGCCGCGTCGAACGCGTCCGTCATGCCGCGCACGGTGTCGGCGAAGTTGGAGTTGTTGAGCGAAGGCACGAGCGCGGCGACGAAGCCGGACCGGCGCGTTGCGAACACCCGCGCCGTGGCGTCCGGCACGTAGCCGATCCGGGCGACGATCTCCAATATGCGGTCTCTCGTCTCCCCGGAAACGGAGGCGTCGCGTTTCAGCGCGCGCGAGACGGTCATCGCCGAGACGCCCGCCATGCGCGCGACGGTCTGCATCGTGGCGGGCCGCGCCGGCGGCGCAGCGCGGCGCAGCGCCGTCGCACTGTCCTTGTTGATTTTCCGCGACATCGCCCCGGGTCCGGATTTCATGTGATCGATAACATGACGGGAACGGCAGGGGAAGCCGAAGCTGTTACGACATCCGGAAGCTTGCTGCCCTCAGCCGGCGTGCTAGTTGAAGCGTATGCTCTGCCCCTGCGGTTCCGACCGCTTCTTTGAGACCTGCTGCGGCCCGTTCCATAGCGGGGCGCTGCGTCCGCCGACGGCGGAAGCGCTCATGCGGTCGCGCTACTCGGCCTATGCGCTCGGGAACATCGGCTATGTCGAGAGCACGACGGCGCCGGAAACGCGCGACGACTTCGACCGGGGCGCCGCCGAGAGCTGGGCGAAGCGGTCCACATGGCTCGGTTTGCGCATCGTATCAACCGAGCGCGGAGAACCGTGCGACGACGAGGGCGTAGTCGAGTTCGTCGCGACCTATGAGACAAGCGGCGAACGCGTGGATCATCGCGAGCGTTCGGAGTTCCGCAAGGCGGCCGGTGGCCAGTGGCTTTATGTCCGCGGGGCGGCGCCGGAACTGGCGAAGGTCGGGCGCAACGACCCTTGCCCGTGTGGAAGCGGCAAGAAATACAAGAAATGCTGCGGGGCCTGAGGGGCGGCCGCTAAGGCGGCGCGCCGCTTGCCATTTTGCTCGACACGCAATATCAATTGCCAAATGGCGCGAGACCTCTGGCTTTGAGCCGGAGCGCGTACTTCGATCTGGACCTGCGCCCTTGTCGTTCTCGCCAGGACTCATCTATGCTCCAACCGAGCGCTCCGTCCGATTACGAGGAGCTAATTCGCGTCATTCACGAACGCCACGACGGCATGAGCAAGTCGTATCGGCGGATCGCCGTCTATCTGACGCAGAACCCCAATGACGTGGCCGTGCTGTCGGTTGGCGCCATCGCCGAGCGATGCCGCGTGCACGCCTCCAATGTCGTGCGTTTCGCACAGGCGCTCGGCTACGATGGCTTCAAGGCGCTGCAAAGCCTGTTTCGGAAGCGGCTGTCGACCGCCGCGCCGGGTTTCGAAGCTCGCATCCGGGCGCTGGAGAGCGAACTCGGCGCACGCAAGGACTGCAGCGAGGCGGGGTTCCTGAGGGATCTCGTCGTCCGCGACATCGCTTCGCTTCAGAACCTGCTGCTTGAAACTGCGGAGGCCGATCTCAGGCAGGCGGTGACGCTGTTGGAGAGGGCGGACGCCGTGTACCTGATCGGCCAGTTACGCTCCGCCCCCGTCGTCGATCTGCTGCGCTACATTCTGACGATGCTGGGCAAGCGCTGCGTGCTGCTCGATCCCAGCGGAGGGCTGGCGACGCATATGGCGCGCGCCATCGCCAAGACCGACGTGCTGTTCGCCGTTTCCTTCCGCTTCTACGCGACCGAGGTCGTCAACATTGTCGACGAGTGCGCGCAACGCAAAGTTCCCGTCATCGTCATATCCGACAGCACGCTGTCGCCGCTCGCCAAGGCGGCGAGCGTCCTGCTGGCGGTTCCCGAGCACGAATATACGTTCTCGCGCTCGCTTGCCGCGCCGATGTGTCTGGCGCAGGCTCTGACGGTGGCCCTCGCCGCGAGGCTGCAGAAGAACGCGTTCAATCCGCGCATACCGACCGTCACCGAACAGTGAGGGGATCAGACAACCTCCTTCCAGACGCCGGCGCGACTCGACGCCTGGATCGTCTCCACCAATGTCTGAATCCGCAACCCGGCGCGGAAGTTGAACGGTTCCGCGCGGCGACCGGCGATGGCGTCGAGATAGCCCGCGACCTCGATGGCCTTCAAATCGTTGAAACCGAGTTGATGGCCGGCCGCCACGCAAAACAGGCCGTAGGGCGGATGATCCGGCCCGGTTTCGATGCGGCGGAAGCCCTGACGGCCGCGCGCGTCCGCGGTCGAGAAGAAATGCAGCTCGTTGAACCGCTCTTGACTGAAAGCCAGCGCGCCCTTGGTTCCGTAGACCTCGAAGTCGTGCTGCATCTTGCGCCCGGTTGCGATCCAGTTGCCCTCGATGGAGCCGCTCGCGCCGCTCGCGAAGCGCAGGAAGGCGCGGCCGACGTCGTCGACCTCGACGCGGCGCTTCGTCCCCGCGCTATCGGTGCGTTCGCCAATGACAGTCACGCAATCACCCATCACCCGCGCGATTGGCCCCGCGGAATCTTTCAAGAGAAACTCCGCGGTGGCCAGCGCATGGCTGCCGATGTCGGCGAGCGCGCCGCCGCCCCTCGTGTCGTGGCGGAACGTGAACGGCCCGGACGCGTCGGCCATATAGTCCTCGGCGTGAACGCCGCGATAGCCCCTGATCTCGCCGAGTTCGCCGCTCGCGATCATTTCGCGCGCCAGGACAAACAAGGGATTGCAGAGATAGTTGAAGCCGACCTGCGTCTTGACGCCCTTGGCCTCGGCGGCTTCCGCCATCTCGCACGCGTCGGCGGCAAGCGGCGCGAGCGGCTTTTCGCAATAGACATGCTTGCCGGCGGCGATGGCCGCGAGCGCCATCTCCTTATGCAGCGCATTGGGCGACGTGATGTTGACGACGTCGATCTCGGGGTCGGCGACCATCGCGCGCCAGTCGGAGGTCGAGCGCGCGAAGCCGAGCGCCGCGGCGGCCTTGCCGGCCAGCTCGTCATTGACGTCG
>Ga0182030_10015253_pt1 | contig 15074 bp, 11 predicted proteins | sample 812S3MmetaG_FD_121299 | JGI IMG/M metagenome (GOLD analysis project Ga0182030, IMG submission 121299) | Permafrost microbial communities from Stordalen Mire, Sweden - 812S3M metaG (Illumina Assembly) | ecosystem: Environmental > Terrestrial > Soil > Wetlands > Permafrost | place: Sweden... | reverse complement strand
GCACGTTCGATTGGAACCAGTCACTGTTCGGCTACAACTTCGGCGACCCGGACAGCCGCAACGACGACGACTCGGCCTCCAGCATGCCCAAAGCGGTGGTCATCAACCCGTTCTTCGACTGGGATGTGGACCGCCCGCCGCGACGGGAGTACGCCGACACCGTCATCTACGAGGCGCATGTCAAGGGATTGACCCAGATGCACCCCGCTATCCCCGAGGCGAGCCGCGGCACCTACTCCGCGATCGCGCACCCGGTCGTCATCGACCACCTGAAATCCTTGGGCGCCACAGCGATCGAGCTGATGCCCGTGCACCATTTCGCCAACGACATGACGCTGATCGACAAGGGCCTGTCCAATTACTGGGGCTACAACACCATCGGCTTCCTTGCCCCCGACTCCACGTACTCCACCACCGCCACCCCGGGCGGTCAGGTCCAGCAGTTCAAGGCGATGGTCCGTGCCCTGCATGAAGCCGACATCGAAGTGATCCTCGACGTGGTCTACAACCACACCGCCGAGGGCAACCACATGGGGCCGACGTTGTCGATGCGCGGGATCGACAACGCCGCCTACTACCGACTGGTCGACGACGAACAGCGGTACTACGTGGACTACACCGGCACCGGAAACAGCCTCAACGTCCGCCACTCGCGCTCGCTGCAACTGATCATGGATTCACTGCGGTACTGGGTAGTCGAGATGCATGTGGACGGGTTCCGCTTCGACCTTGCCGCCACGCTGGCCCGTGAATTCTACGACGTCGACCGGCTATCGGCCTTCTTCGACCTCGTGCAGCAAGACCCGATCGTGAGCCAGGTCAAGCTCATCGCCGAGCCCTGGGACCTGGGGCCAGGCGGATACCAGGTAGGCAACTTTCCGCCCCAGTGGACGGAATGGAACGGCAAGTACCGCGACACTGTGCGCGACTTCTGGCGAGGGGAGCCCGCCACGCTCGGCGAGTTCGCCCACCGGTTGACAGGTTCGGCCGATCTTTACGAACACACCGCGCGTCGGCCGGTGGCCTCGGTCAACTTCGTCACCGCCCACGACGGCTTCACACTACGGGACCTGGTGTCCTACAACGAGAAACACAACGAGGCCAACGGCGAAGACAACAACGACGGCGAGAGCAACAACAAGTCGTGGAATTGCGGCGCGGAGGGGCCCACCGACGATCCCGAAATCAATGCACTGCGTGCCCGCCAGCAGCGCAATTTCCTCACCACCACTTTGCTTTCGCAGGGCGTGCCGATGATCTCGCATGGCGACGAGCTCGGCCGCACGCAGGGTGGCAACAACAACGGCTACTGCCAGGACAACCAGATCACCTGGATCGACTGGGCCCACGCCGATACCGCGCTGCTGGAGTTCACCCAGACGGTGTCGGCGCTGCGGGCTGCGCACCCGGTGTTCCGGCGCCGTCGATTCTTCGACGGACTGCCGGTTCGCCGTCGCGGCGCCCTGAGGATGCCAGACATCTCCTGGTTCCGGCCCGACGGCTCGGAGATGAGCGACGAGGACTGGGATTCCGGCTTCGGCAAATCCGTCGCGGTCTACCTCAATGGTCAGGGCATCCCCGATCTCGATGCCCGCGGCGACCGCGTCACCGACGACTCCTTCGTCCTGTGCTTCAACGCGCACCACGAACCGGTCGAATTCACCTTGCCGCCTGAGGAATTCGGACCGGCATGGATTCCTGTCATCGACACCGTCGATGGTGCCGACGACGGCAGTCAAGCGAGTCCGATGCCCGCCGGTGCCACGGTACGGGTGGGGTCGCGCGGGATTGTGGTCCTGCAAGCCGCCCCAGACCAGATCTAGCGAGCCTTGGTCGCCAGTGACAATCCCTTCCTGACACCCCCGGAGGCGTTTGTGAACGACTACTCAGGTCATATCAGCCCAAGGGGTTGAGGCCATCCTCGCGATCATCGCCACCCAGCCGACGGACCGACTTTTAAGCAAATAATATCGCTGCCCTGCGTTAGTGCGGGTTCCCTTCGCTCGTGTGGGTGGGAATCCGCGGCGGACAATCCGACTTCAAGTACCTCTACAGCAGCTTGCGGTCACGCCTCTCTTCAGTCACGCCGCGAACGCAGACCGGAGGGGTGACACACCCCACCAGGGTCAACCGCACCGCGGGTGACAGGAATTACGCGAGTCATTCCTCCGGCCTGCTACGACACGCTATGGGCTGCAATCCCATTCACCGTCCCGTGACACTCATATAAGTCGGAATTACGTGGCGGACAACCCCTCAAACCTGAGGAATTACGTAACCGCTGACAAGCACTTTGGCTAGAAACGAGACAGCGCTCGCTGTGGCAAAGGGTCTAACGCTCGAATCGGTGCATCTCTACGCTGACCGTCAACCTTTTAGAGGTGGTTTCCCATCAACCTCGTTGAGGATGATGGCGTGCGGATTGCTGGCTAGTCCCGGCGTCGACGATGACCACACCTGTTCGCGCATGAACGTCCGGTATTTGTTTGCGTCGTCGACTGTGTCGAAGAAGACAAGTTCCACGATGTACTGCGGATCGTCCTCGGCTTGAAGGACGTGCGTCGCGGTAACGCCATGCTGCTTCCGTGCGGGCGCGCGGCTGGCGAAGTCCTGCAGCCACGTGTCGAGGTCGGCGATCCGGTGTTCGATGTGCAAGACGGGCATGGGCCAGTGTTACACATGGCTGTGGTGCTGCCTTTCGCCTTGTCATGCCAGCGCGGTTCTGCGGTTCCCTCCTTTCTGTGTTGGGACCCCAGTGAAAGGGTGATTCCGTTGCTCCCGAGCGCGGACATGGGACAAGATCTGACCAGTCGCGTTTGTCTAGATTTGGGACTGCATGGCTGCGTAGCACTGGCGTCTGAGCGGCCGGCGTTGAAGGGGGTCCGCGAAGATGGTTTGCGTGCAGGGTAGTCCACCATGGAACGACGCCAGGCGTCGTGCAAGGGGTTGCCGCACACCGCGCACGATCTGGCGCTGGCCTGCGCTGTGAACGGGCTGCGTCGTTCGATGGGTGTCACCGGTCAATGTTGGGGTAAACGCGGGCGCGGAATCGCTGTGGTCGAGTTTCAAGCATGAAAACTACTACCGGCACGGATTCCCATGAAAGCGGAATTAGTTGCAGCAGTTGACATTTGGATTAGATTCTATAATCACGAGAGCGTAGGCATTCAGCAATCGGGATGCGCTCGCCATAGACTACGAGTACACGCTGAAAGCCGCCCCGGAAGCAAGTTAGCCGCGTCCACTTTTTCGGGGGAAACCTCACTCCCGCCAAAAGCGTTCCCACATAAAGCATCGCTTCGATGATCATGATTTCGCCGGATCTGCGGCGGCTTCCGGCGGTCCGTGAATCGTCCCTGCTGGCGGGTGCATCGGATCGACCGGTCAGATATCGCGGCCACCCCCCAACTTTCGCCTAGAGACCCCGACCATCTGTGCCTTTTGCCACAACATCCAAGCTAGAGCGCTCGGCAAGCCACCGGTAAGAGTCCGAGGACCCCCATCGGAGCCATGTGTCAGTGGTTTGTGCGGCGGTGGGCAGCACCCCTGCACCCATGGGCGTGCGTAAATCGGTGGGCTCGGCAGTCCCGGCGTCGCACCAAAAGACCCCGGTGTGGCTGCCGCCGCCAAGCAATACCCACGCGGGGGAGCGGTGACCATCGGCCCTATGAAACGCCGGGTTCGGAGCGCATGCTCAGCTGCGGGCATTCACAACTCGTGTGTGCACCTTCTCTTAGGAGCACGATCATGACAAGCACCGAGAAGAAGACCTTGGCAGAACGAGCGGCGGACCTGTCCGAAGACGTGCTCGAATCCGTCAGAGACAGACGGCAGACCGTGATCGAGGCCACGCGCAAGTTCGTTGACCGCCTCGACGAGGCGCTACCCGAACTCGGCGAAGAGCGGCGCAAGAAGGTCCTCGACGCACTCGTGGACTTCGCCGAGAAGCTCGGCGCGACGACGAACGATTTCGTGGCCAGGATGGTGCGCAGCGCGAGCGGGACGCTGAAGGAGGGCACCGCAAAGCCAGCTGCTGAGGGCGAGGCAAAGGCAGCCCCTAAGGGCACCGCAAAAAAGGCAGCTGCTAAGGGCACCGCAAAGCCAGCTGCTGATTAGTCGCTGCTGGCTGGTGTCACCGTCCGCACCGCCGCCACCCGGCCCCGCTGCTTTCAACGCCCCGCCACGTTCTACGCGCTGGTCAAGAAGGGCGAGCTATCGCTCGTTAAGATCGGCCGCCGCTTGTTCGTCCAGGCGGAAGAACTCGACGATTTCCTCAGGAGAAAGCGATATGACGCTTCCGGGCGAACGGAAACTGCCGGGTGAGCCCATCCCTCGCGAACGCCATCTTCGCAGGTAGAACCACTGACGCAAGCAAGCGTCCTGGTAGGGTTAATTCATGGGTGGCGAGTTTATCGGGATCCGGATTACCCACCCCTGGGAATCTATCCAGCCGCCCGAGGCCGTCCGCCCGCGACTGCTGGACTGGCAGGTTGACGCCAAGGGTAGGCACGTCGCCTGGCGTTACCGGATAACCCGCTACGAGCAGGACGGCCAACCGAGGTGGTGGTTGGACGGGACCGGCCAGCACCCGTGGACCAGCGACGACGTCGAGTACCTGAAGGACGTGGCCGAGCACCACGCCGGTCGACTGTTGCGCAGACAGCGATGGCGGCCCAAGAGCATGTACAACGGCCAGGAGCCGCCGCTGTGGATGGGTGGTCGAGGTTGGTCCTCATGAGAACTGGGAATTGTGGCCACCCGCAGACAGTGGCGAAATTCGGCCCCTGATCGGCAGCCAGTTCCCAAGGCGCAATAGAGCGCGATGCCGATTTGATACTCACGCATGCTGCACACTCCTGATCAGGAAAGGAGCGATGACTCTTGACGCCGTCAAGACCCGAAAACAAAACCGCAGGTAACCAGCGGGACTGAACCGGACCGAGATGGAGCGAACCTGCAGGTCAAACTGTATTTCCGCAGGTAGGCGCAGGGGTTCGAATCCCCTTAGCTCCACGCGCGGAATGCCTAATAAAGGCCTAATTCGAGTTAGCTGCGTGGGAGCGGAAAACCGCCTCGGTACGCGATGGGTACACACGAGATCGGATTCCCCATGTCCATTCCCGCCCGCCCAGCTTCCAGATCGGTCGGTGCCGCGTCTGGCGTCGGTCAGCGGTACTGGCGTGGCTAGAAGCACAACAGCAGACCGTGTCGTCAACCTCCGCGTAAAGGGCCGGAACTACGTAAAGGGGCCGGCGGAACTAAACGAAAACCGCCCGGGTGCGGGTGTCCAGTCGGGGGGCCGGGACAACCCCCCACGTTTGCGCCTCGGCAAGTCGCGGTTGAGACGGCACGAAGCGACCGACCGCCAGTCCCCCGCGCGCAGTCGCGACTCTGGGATCAATGGTCCGTGAGCAGTGGTGCCCTCCAGTTCACCTCAGTGCCGCCTCCTAGTGGTGTTGTGAGGTGGCAGATACCGCCGATCTGTTTGACGCGGGATGCCATGTTGGCCAGTCCGCTGTGCCGCTGGTTGTCGGCGCTGATACCGCAACCGTTGTGGGCGATCGTGACGTCCAGTTCGTCGGCAACGGTCACCGCTACGGTCAATTGTGTTGCCCCAGAGTGTCGGACGACGTACTTGAGTGCTTCCAGAATGACCGACTCGGCGTGTCCGGCCAGTTCGTCGCCGATCACGCTCATCGGCCCGGACATCCGTAGTGTCGTGACGATATCGCGGTTTTCGGTCAGGTCGGTGATGGCGGCCTGAATCCGCTGCCGAAAGCCGATCTCCCGTGTGGGGGTGCCGTGTAATTCGAAGACGGTGTTGCGGATTTCTTCGATCACGGCCTGCAGATCGGTGATCGACCGGCTCAGCCGAGCGGTGATCTCGCTCGATCGGGATCGGGCGATGGTGCCCTGCAGATCCAAACCGACAGCGAAGATCCGCTGAATCACATAGTCGTTCAGGTCATGCGCGATCCGCTCACGATCGGCCAGCACCGTCAGATGACGGGCACGTTCTCGGGCGCTGCCGGACTCTGGTGCCGCTGTGCCGTGGTCGGCGACGTCGCTGACGTGGTTGACAGCCTCGGCTCGAATGGGGTTCATGATGTCCCCGGTATGCTGTTGTCAACAGGGTGTTCGGCGTTGAGCGGCTGCTCAGTGAGGCAGCGGCGGGGCGGCTGCCTCATCCCGGACTAGCTGGATCATCAGCATCGCTCACGCTACACGTCGCAGCCGTGATCTGACATGAATTGTTTCCGTGATCAGTGGAGACCCGCGTGGAGAATCCGGCCGGCACGGTGGGGGAGGTGTGGGTCCACGGCGACAATGTCGCTGACGGCTACTGGCGAGATCCCCACGCGTCCGAGCAGACGTTCGGAGGAAAGCTGGTCGATCCATCGCCGGGCACCCCGCCGGAACCCTGGCTAAGAACTGGAGATTTGGGCTTCTTCTCCGAAGGCGAGTTGTTCATTATCGGGCGCATCAAGGATCTGTTGATCGTTTACGGCCGCAACCACTCTCCCGACGACATCGAGGCGACGATTCAGGAGATCAGCGGAGGCCGCTGTGCGGCCATCGCGGTTCCGGATCACCACACCGAGAAGCTTGTTGTCACCATCGAATTCAAGAAGCGGGGCGACTCCCACGCGGACGCCATGGAGAAGCTCGCCGTCGTCAAGCGTGAATCGACCTCGGCGATATCGAACTCGCACGGTATAAGCGTCGCGGATCTCGTTCTGGTAGATCCTGGCTCGATTCCCATCACCACAAGCGGCAAGGTCAGGCGAGCAGCGTGTGTCGAGCAATACCGAAGCGACGATTTCGTCCGCTTGGACGCTTAGGCACGGCGATTGCGCCGTAGTCACCTGAAAGTTCTGCGCCTAGGATCCCCATATGAGAAGGACTTTCGTCGTCACGCTCGCTGTCGGGTTGCTCCTCGCACTGTTCGGTCTGATCTGGGCGCTACAGGGATTCGGAGTGCTTGGTGGTAGCCCGATGAGCAACACCACCACCTGGTCCATCATTGGTCCGATCACGGTGGTGATCGGCATCGTGCTTGCGGTATTCAGCTGGCGGAAACTCTCGTCGAAATAGTGCTTCAGGTCTCCGCCACGGTGAAGTTCACCGTGTGCCAGCCGGTGGCGCCGTCGGGGACGCTGCCAACCTGATCTGCCGTTTGAGTGGCTCCGGTGTTGTCGGTAGCGCGCACCGTGATGGTGTGTTTCCCAGGGCTTTTCGCCTGCCAGGGGAAGCTCCACAACCGCCACGTCTGGTTGGAATAGCTCGCGCCCAGTGCGGCCGGCTGCCACCCGCCGTCGTCGACGCGGACCTCCACACCCCGCACGCCACGATTCTGTGCCCACGCGACACCGCCGAACACTACTGGTCCCCTCGCCAATTGCTGACCACCTTTCGGCACGTCGATACGCGACTCGGTCTTGATGGGTGCACGCGGTGCCCAGCCTTGCCGCGTCCAGTAAGCCTGTGCCTTGTCGAAGCGGGTCAGCTCCATGTCGACCACCCACTTGGTGGCCGACACATACCCATAGAGCCCGGGTACTAGCAGCCGGGCAGGGTAGCCGTGGTCGATCGGCAGCGGCTGGCCGTTGAGGCCGACCGCCAGGAGCGCGTCGCGGCCATCGATGAACGCCTCAACTGGCGTGCCGGCGGTGAACCCGTCGATCGATGTCGACAGCACCATATCGGCATCCGCGTGCACATGGGCCGCCGCCAGCAGATCAGCAACTCGGTAACCGGTCCAGATACCCGTCGAAATCAGGCCGCCGCCAACGGGATTCGACACGCAGGTCAACGTCATGACCATTTCGACGACGTCAAAGCCGGCGAGCTCGTCGAAGGTGTAGGTGGCTTCGTGCTCCACCATGCCGTGGATGCGCAGCCGCCAGTCGCCGTGGCTGAGTTGGGGAACACTGAGTGCAGTGTCCACCCGGTAAAAATCGCCGCTCGGGGTGATAAAGCTTGGTAGCGCAACGTTGTTCGGTTGCACATCAACAGGTATTGGCGGCGCCGGTGATCGTGGTCGGGGGAGTGTGAAGGTGTTGCGGTCACCGGCCACCGAATGCACCAACCGCGTGATGACCGCACCCACCACGCCGCTCACTAGTCCGAAGCCGAGTAACCCGACCATGACAAGCCGGCGCCTGCCGGTGTCCGGTTCGTCATGGTCGGCGTTGTCATCCAGCACTTCTCCCGGGCCGGGCCAGAACCGACGGGTGAGCCAGCGTAGGACCGCCACGCCGCAGGCGGCGCCCGCGACGGTGGGAATCGTGTCGACTGCCGTTGCACCCTGACGCGACAGGACTGCGATGCATCCGAGGACGCCCGCCGCGACGATCGCGGCGCTGCCAACCGGGCGGCGCTGAGTTTCGAGGCTCCCGGCAATTGCCGCGATCGTCGCGATCACCACGAGAACGGCGATGGCAACGAAGAGTTTGTCCAGCGAGCCCAGCGACTGAATTGCCCACTCTTTGATGGGTCCGGGTGTCAGATCGACGGCCGCTGAGCCGATCGCAGCGCGTGCATCGGCCTGCGCTCCGAACGGGATGCTGACCAGCTGGGCTACCCCCAGGGACACGGACGCTGCGGCGACCCCGGCAATCATCCGCTCATTCGACGGGGCGACAGCCATCGCAGCTACTGTACTCGTGGTCATCCCAGATACGGCAAACACCTTGCCGGGCAGGCGAACCGGCGGCCGAGCATCCCCAGTAAGCAAACCCGTCGCTGCGGCGGCTGGGTTTAGCCGTCGTTCAGCTGCGCAAAGCCGGGCTGAGTCGTAACTTATTCGCATAGGGGAGCCATCGGTCTGATCGAATTCGTCTCAGCGCGAGAAGCGGAAAGGACACCGCATGACTGGCAATCCGCAGCCCGATCGCGGCGCGGCTGCCGACGCCCGCCTTGAGTCGTTACTCGACCAGCGAGGGCGTCCGCCAGTGCTGAAACGCTCCGTCGATCTCAAGGACTGGGCTGGCGGGATAATTCAGGAGCAGGCGCGGGTCCCCGCGTTCCGGATCGGTCGGCGCTGGCTCAATACGCTGTGGCTGATACCAATCGGCGTGGCCGGACTCCTTGTCGCTGTCGCGCTGGCGCAGCAGTTACGCCAATACGGCTGGATGCAGAGCTTCCTCGAGACCTATCCGGGAACGTCGACAACGTATGCGGCGCCCGTCACCTCCGGGTTTCCCGCATGGCTGCGTTGGCAGCACCTATTCAACATCATCTTCATGATGTTCATCATCCGGGCAGGATTACAGATTCTCGCGGATCATCCACGGCTGTACCTTAATTCAGGATGCCGCCCCGGAACCGAATGGTTCAGAATGCGCGATCCGGTTCCGTCGGACCGCATGGACCAAGAGGACGCGGCGCGCGTGTGGACGGCGAAAGATGATGCGGTTGCCCTGCCGAAATGGTTGGGCATACCTGGCATACGGCACACCATCGGGCTGGCGCGGTGGTGGCACTTCAGCTTCGATCTCTTGTGGCTGGTAAATGGCCTTGTCTTTTACGTATTGCTTTTCAGCACGGGCCAATGGCGGCGGATCGTCCCACGGTCATGGGAGGTTTTCCCCAACGCGCTCTCCACGGCGGTCCAGTACGCATCCATAGATTTCCCGTCCAACGAGGGTTTCACGAACTACAACGGGATGCAGATCATCGCCTACTTCACGACGGTCTTCGTCGCTGCCCCGCTGGCTTTCCTCACCGGACTGTTGCAAGCGCCGGCGATTGCCGCGCGGTTCGGCTTTGGCCGGGGTGTCTTTAATCGGCAGGTCGCGCGTACCGTCCATTTCGCAATTCTCGCGTGGATGGTGTTTTTCATCTTCGTCCACACGGTGATGGTGTTCACCACCGGACTCGTGGGGAACCTCAACCACATCGTCTTGGGTACCGATACAAAGTCCTACTGGCCGTTACTGGTTTACCTCGGCGCGATGGCCCTCATCACCGGCCTGTGGTTAAGTGCATCTCCGATTACGCTCCGCTATCCTGGCGCGGTCCAGGTGGTCGGTCGCTGGATAGTCGGATGGTTGAAGGACGCTTTGGAACGGCTGCATCCCAACGCCTCCTATTCCGAAAAAGACATTTCGCCGTACCTCTGGCCAAACGGCACGCTGCCGACCTCAGCTGGCTACCGCCGTTTGCAAGCCGATAACTGGAAAGACTATTCACTTCGAATCGAAGGACTCGTCGAAAATTCGGTCACACTGACCTACGACGAACTTCGCGCGCTGCCCAAACACGAAAAAATCACCCAGCATTACTGCATCCAAGGGTGGTCCGGTGTCGCCAAATGGGGAGGTGTCCTCATGTCGGACATTCTCGAGATCGTGCACCCCGAGCCGTCGGCTCGCTGGGTGGTGTTTTACTCCTTCGCTGAAGGAGCCGGCGGGGCATCGGAAGGCCGCTACTACGACTGCCACAAGATCCAGCACATGCATGAACCCACGTGTCTGCTCGCCTACGAGATGAATGGCCAGCCACTAAACGAAGCCCATGGTGCGCCGCTGCGGCTGCGTAATGAGCGCGAGATCGGCTTCAAGCAGGTCAAGTGGATCGAAGCAATCGAGTTCGTGGAAACTTTCGACCACCTCGGATTCGGGCAAGGCGGATACAACGAAGACCACGAATTCTACGGTTATCGGATGCCGATCTAGTTCAGCCGTTGACCCCGGTGCAGCCTCCTTCGCGCGCGGGCTGGTAGCGACGGGCCGCTAGCCGTAACGTCGCGTCCATGGCCCTTCCCGAAGTCGAGCGTTTGATGCGCTGCGGGAATTATGAGTCGGCAGTCGAAGTGCTCCTGCAGGTCGTTGAAAAGGGGCCGAACTTCGAAGCAGTATGCCTGCTCGCTTCGTCGTATCTCGAACTCGGAGAACATGAGTCAGCACTTCGTTACGCCTCGGTCGCGGTGGAGTCGGAACCATCGTCGGCGCCGGCCAGAGCGCTGCTTGCGAGGGTGAATGTGGCGCTGGGGCACTACCGCCGGGCACTGCCGGATTTCGTCGCCGCGGCCGAGCTACGTCGTCAAGAGCATCCGCCGGAGACGTACTCGATTCCAGCGCACTTCGCCTTGCACAACATTGAACAACTTGACCACCTGCGGACCATCGGCTCTGACGACGTGCACGAGTTCCCCGACGTTCCGACCGAGGAAATTCAAGGGCTGCGCCGTCAGCTCACCGACATCATCGACGGAGCAAAAGCCAAGGCGCCGAAGGTCTCCGTCCATGGCCGCAACGGCCGGATCCTCGCAGACCTGCCCTACATGCGGGTCTCTGAACAGAAGCTGCCGCAATACTTGAATCCGGATGTCGATTACGGTCACATCCAACAAGCCTTCTTGACAGGCGGGCAGAAGATACAGGTCATCGACGATTTCCTCACCCCAGCCGCGTTAGAGCAAGTGCAGAAGTTCTGCTTGGAGTCCACCGTCTGGCGCCACGCATACAAATTCGGCTACATGGGCGCATTTCCGGAAGACGGATTCGCCAGTATCTCGCTTTTCGCCATAGCTGAGGAGCTGCAAACGGCCCTCGGCGAAGCCCTGGATGGCCATCGGTTATCGCAATGGTGGGGATTCGCCTACGACGCCAAGCTGCCAGGGACCGATATCCACGCTGACGATGCCGACGTCACATTGAACCTGTGGATCACCCCCGATTCCGCAAACCTCGACCCGAGCACGGGCGGCATCAAAGTGTGGAACGAGAGAGCACCGAAGGATTGGAGCTTCGACGATTACAACTCCGGGGGAGATCGTGTGCGGGAGTTCCTGCAGAGCCAAAAAGCTGAACCGACGGTCGTTCCGTATCGTGCGAACCGGGCGGTCCTGTTTGAAGGACACCTCTTCCATCAAACCGACGGCTTCACCTTCGCAAGCGGATTCACCAACCGGCGACGCAATTTGACGTTCCTCTTTCAACGCGACAAGCGGTGACAATGGAGCTGGGGTCCGAGCCGACTCGTTCGCGCCGAGGAGGTAGAGGGTTCGAATCCCCTTGGTACCAAACACAACTGTCTTGGACCCAAACCATGAAGACGGGCTGAACGACTCACGAGTTCCGGTAAGCTGGCGTCGGTGATGGCCGACGCCACACCAGTACGCTGTGCGTCGTCACGCCGGCGTCGTCGGTTCTCGTCGCCGAGAGAGTCAGTAGGTTGCCATCGATGCTGGCGTGCCGAAACTGTGCTTGCCTCAACAGTTCCGGCATCATCGAGACAGTGACGTCATGACGTAACGTCGACGTTTCCTCGTCGACCGAGAATCGTCCGCCGTATGCGAAGTAGCCACTCATGTCGGACTCGGCCAGCTGGGCCGACATGTGTCCGTCAGCGGTATAGAGAATGAGCCCGCGTGGTGTCGTGCCGAGTGGCTGACGGTCCTCGCCGGTGGTCTCGTCGCGGGCGACGAACGACACAAGTTCCCACGCGCCGAGGACAGCATTTCGCAGTGTCGGGTTCACGCGTTTCATCCTCACAGTTGGGGGTGGCTGGGCCGCCCCAGCCGCCCGTGGTGCGAACCGGCTCATCGAAGGCTTCTTGGATCACCGGCGAAGTGCTCGACCTCAACGGCGGGGCTCACCTGATGCGCTACCCGAACGTCATCAAACACGTCATGAACCTGACCGGGCAATAAGGCTGCCGAAGCAGCCCGAAGCCTCTTCACATGTTTGATCCTTGGCGGGATGGGACATCCAGCCAGGGTCTGCAATGTGACCGCGGTAACACGCGGGCGAAGAAGCGGGGTGTGCGCATGGGGTCGACGATCCGCAGTGTGCGGCGATGGAGTGTTGCGCCCGCGAAAAACGTGGACACTGCGTCTACCCCGCAGGTGAACATGTTGCGCGGTTTGGTGGCGAGGGCGACTACACCGCTGCTGCCCGATGACTATCTGAAACTGCTCAACCCGCTGTGGTCTGCCAGGGAACTGCGCGGCCAGGTCGTGGCGGTTCGGCAGGAAACCGAGGACTCGGCCAGCGTGACGATCAAACCGGGCTGGGGCTTCTCCGGCGATTACCGACCCGGGCAATACGTTGGAATCGGTCTGCGTATCGATGGTCGCTGGCACTGGCGGTCCTACTCGCTGACGTCGATTCCGCAACGCGACAAGAAACTGATATCGATCACCGTCAAGGCGACCCCCGAAGGGTTCCTGTCTTCGCATCTGGTCAACGGGGTCAAACCCGGAACCATCGTCCGACTGGCCGCACCCAAGGGCGATTTCGCACTACCAGATCCGCCGCCGGCCAAGTTGTTGCTGGTAAGCGCGGGCAGTGGCGTCACTCCCATCATGGCGATGCTGCGTGCGTTGAAGGCGCGCTGCGAAAGCCCCGATATCGTGCACATCCACTCCGCCCCGTCGGTCGACGACGTCATATTTCACGAGGAGTTGAGGAAGCTCGATGACGACCACACCGGCTACCGGCTGAAATTGCAACTGACCCAGGACGCCGGGCATCTGGACTTCGCGGCGTTGGATGACATCGTGGGGGATTGGTCGGAACGCCCCACGTGGGCGTGCGGACCGCCGGCCATGCTCGATTCGATCGAGAAGGTCTGGACCGATGCCGGTCTGCAGGACAATCTGCACACCGAGCGTTTCGTCATCGCCCGCACCGACAAGGGTGGCGAGGGCGGCAACGTCACCTTCGTGATCTCAGACAAGACCGTCGAGGCAGACGGCGCCACCTCGCTGCTGGAGGCGGGCGAAAAAGTCGGCATTCAGATGCCTTTCGGATGCCGAATGGGCATCTGCCAGTCCTGCGTGCTGCCGCTTGAATCCGGCCACGTCCGCGATTTCCGGTCCGGCACCGAGCACGGCGCTGGTGATCGCATCCAAACGTGCATCTCGGCGGCGTCGGGTGACTGCACGCTCAAAATTTAGGGGGAGACGTCATGGCAATCACCGACCTAAAAGCGTACGCACACCTGAGCGCCGAGGATGTGGAAGCGCTCGGGCGTGAGCTGGACGCGATCAGGGCCGATATCGAGGAGTCCCGCGGTGAGCGGGACGCGCGCTACATCCGTCGGTCTATCCAGCTGCAGCGCGCCCTAGTGGTCGGCAGTCGAATTGTGTTGATGGCGAGCCGCAACAAGTACGCATGGGTTGCGGGGACCGCGATGCTGGGCGCCGGGAAGATCATCGAGAACATGGAACTCGGGCACAACATCACCCACGGTCAGTGGGACTGGATGAACGATCCGGAAATACATTCCACCGAGTGGGAGTGGGACACCACGGCGCCGAGCGTGCAGTGGAAGAAGTCCCACAACTTCATCCACCACAAGTACACCAATATCGTCGGCATGGATGACGATGTGGGCTACGGCATTGTGCGGGTCACCCGCGATCAGCACTGGGCACCGTGGATGATCGGCAATCCGATTTACAACATGCTGCTCGGAACCCTGTTCGAGTGGGGCGTCGCCGCCCACGGGCTCGAGCTGAACAAAGTCCGCAGACACGACAAATCCTGGGCAGAGGTCCGCAAAGATCTGCGCATCATCGCCAAGAAGGTCGGCAAGCAGGTTGGCAAGGACTACATCGTGTTTCCCGCGTTGGCCGGCCGCGGCTGGAAGCGCACCCTGCAGGCCAACGCGGTGGCGAACCTGATCCGCAACTACTGGTCCTACGCGGTGATTTTCTGCGGCCATTTCCCTGACGGCGCAGAGAAATTCACCAAGGAAGAGTTCGAGGCGGAGACTCAGGCCGAGTGGTATCTGCGGCAGATGCTCGGGTCGGCGAACTTCCGTGCCGGCAAGTTGTTGGCATTCATGAGTGGCAACCTCTGCTATCAGATCGAGCATCACCTGTTCCCCGACCTACCGAGTAACCGGTACGCCGAGATTGCGGTGCGCGTCCAGGCGCTCTGTGACAAGTACGACCTGCCTTACACGACGGGATCCCTTTGGGGTCAATATGGGCAGACGTTCTGGACCATCGCGAAGCTCGCGCTGCCGAACAAATACCTGAAGGGCACGCCCGACAACGCGCCGGAAACGAACTCGGAGTTGAAGTTCCGCTCTCAGCCCCGCGAAAGCTTCAGCACCGG
>Ga0182030_10015252_pt1 | contig 15075 bp, 17 predicted proteins | sample 812S3MmetaG_FD_121299 | JGI IMG/M metagenome (GOLD analysis project Ga0182030, IMG submission 121299) | Permafrost microbial communities from Stordalen Mire, Sweden - 812S3M metaG (Illumina Assembly) | ecosystem: Environmental > Terrestrial > Soil > Wetlands > Permafrost | place: Sweden... | reverse complement strand
GGACTCACCGTTCCTGGTCCAGGGCCGAGCCCAGCGAACGGGCCTGGGCCAGGGCGGCCGAGAGCTTCTCGAGGACGGATGGTCCGGGGCCGTCGGCCGTGAAGTCGGCACCGGTGGCGTAGACCACGGTGGGCACGGTCCAGCCCCCCAGACTGGCCACCACGGCCCGGCCGCTGGTGTCCAGGGCCAGGAAGTGGGCGGGGGACGCCGCCGTCGCCACCAGGATCACTGCAGTCCGGGCCAGAGCATCGGTGGGGAACCGGTCGAGGAAGGCCTTGAGGGCCCCGTTGTAGGTGGCCCGGTAAACCGGCGTGGCCAGGACCAGCACCCGGGCTGACGAGGCCGCGACCACGGCGTCGTCGACGGCCTGGGCTTGCACCCGTCCGAGCAGGGCATCGGCCGGTAGCTCGACCAGATCCACCAGCTGCCCGCCGCCACCGAGCTCAATTGCGGCATTGGCCAGAGCCCGGGTCTTCGAGGTGGCCGAGTCGCCGCTGCTCACCACCACCAGTTCGCTGCTCACGACGGACTCACCAGGGCCGCGCTCTCCGGTTGGCCGGTGTCGGCATCAGTGTCGGCGTCGACCGTTCCGAGCAGCCCGTCCCGGCGCAGCACCGGGAAGACCCCTTCGGCGAACCAGTAGGCCTCCTCTAGATGAGGCTGCCCCGAGAGGATGAAGTGATCGATGCCCAGGGCGTGGTACTCGGCGATGCGATCGGCCACCTCTTGATGACTGCCGACCAGGGCGGTGCCCGCCCCCGGTCGGACCAGGCCGAACCCGGCCCACAAATTCGGGGAGATGACCAGCTTGTCGCGGTTGCCACCGTGGAGCTCGGCCATCCGCCGCTGGCCCACCGAGTCCTCGGCGGCGAACCGCTTTTGCGCCTCGGCCACCGCCTCTTCGGGCATGGACTCCAGCATGCGGTCGGTCACCGCCCAGGCGTCATCGGCCCGGTCGCGGTTGATGACGTGAAGCCGGATCCCGAAGCGGAGGCTCCGGCCGGCCCGCTCGGCCAGGGTGCGCATGTGGTCGATCCGCTCGGCTACCTGATCCGGTGGTTCACCCCAGGTCAGATAGACATCGGCATGGTCGGCGGCTACCTGCTGGGCCGGCGGCGAGGCCCCGCCGAAGAAGATCTCCGGTATGGGGTCGGGGGGCTGCCGGGTGTCGGCCCCGGCGATCTCGTAGTGCTCGCCGTGGAAGTCGAACGGCTTCCCGCTCCACGCCCCGCGCAGCACGGTGATGAACTCCGCCGTCCGGGCGTAACGCTGGTCATGGTCGAGCCAGTCACCGAAGCGACGTTGCTCGACGGCGTCGCCACCGGTCACGATGTTCAACAGCAGCCGGCCACGGCTCATGCGCTGGAAGGTCGAAGCCTGCTGGGCGGCCAGGGTCGGCGAGACCAGGCCGGGGCGGAAGGCCACCAGGAATTTGAGGAACCGGGTGTCGCGGCTCAGCGCCGACGTGACCAGCCACGAGTCCTCGCACTTGGTACCGGTGGGGGTGAGGACCGCCTCGTACCCCAACCGGTCGCAGGCCTGGGCTATCTGTGACAGGTAGTCGATGTCGGGGGGCCGTCGACCGATGGCCGGTCCGAAGCCGACGATTTCACGGCCGTCGCCGGTGGTCGGCAGGAACCAGTGGAGGTGGATGCTCATTGTCGAGAGTCTACGAGTTCGACCGGTTAGGCCAGGAGGCGGGCTCAGCCCGGAGGGACCCGGTGGGCTCAGCCTGGGCGGACCGGTGGGCTCCGCCCGGAGGGACCGGCGGGCGCGAAGATCCACCTATGGACTCGTTGCTGATTTCCGTCGACACTTCTGACCGCACGGTCATCGACATCACCGCCGAACTGGAGCAGTTCTGCGCCTCCCGCGGTGACGGCCTGGTCAATGTCTTCGCTCCCCACGCCACCGCGGGCCTGGCCCTGATGGAGACGGGGTCGGGGTCCGAGACCGACCTGGCCGAAGCCCTGGCGCGCCTGTTGCCCCGGGACGACCGGTACCGGCACCGACACGGGGCTCCCGGTCATGGCGCCGACCACGTCCTACCGGCCCTGGTCAGCCCGTCACTGTCGGTCCCGGTCCTCCACGGCCAGGTTCTGCTCGGCACCTGGCAGCGCGTGGTCCTGGTCGACACCAACGGCGACAACCCCCTACGCCAGGTCCGGTTCTCGTTTCTCAGCGGCTAAAACGGTGGCTGTCGACGGCCGAGGAACCAGCCATGCCCCGCATCCACATCAATCCGAAGATCAGCGTGAGCGTGGTGTTCGTAGCCGCCATGTTCATCAACATCATGGACATCACCATCGTCAACGTGGCGCTGCCTTCCATCGGACGTCAGTTCGGGGTGCCGGAGACCGCGCTCGACGCCGTGGCGGTGGGATACCTGGTAAGCCTGGCCGTATTCATCCCGGCGGCCGGTTGGCTCGGCGACCGGATCGGGTCCAAGCGGGTGCTCCTGGTCGCCATCGCCGTGTTCACCGGGGCCTCGGTGCTCTGCGGCCTGGCCAACAGTCTCTCCGAGTTGGTGTTCTTCCGGGTCATCCAGGGGGTCGGCGGAGGCATGATGACCCCGGTGGGCATGGCCATGCTGTTCCGGACATTCCCTCCCGAAGAGCGGGTCCGGGCCTCCAGCATCCTGACCGTGCCCACTGCGGTGGCCCCGGCACTGGGCCCGGTCATCGGGGGCCTGTTGGTAACCGATCTCTCATGGAGGTGGGTCTTCTTCGTCAACCTGCCCATCGGTGCAGCGGCCATCGCCTTCGGGCTGATCTTTTTGGAGGAGCACCGCCAACCGAATCCGGGCCGGTTCGATGTTCCGGGGTTCCTGCTGGCGGGGATCGGTTTCGCCGCAGTGATGTTCGGGGTGAGCGAAGGACCGGACAAGGGTTGGCACAGCCCGGAGATCATCACCAGCATCGTGGTGGGGGCGGCCCTCCTGGGGGTGATGGTGCGCGTGGAGTTGCGGACCCCCAAACCCCTGTTGAAGCTGCGGCTCTTCGGCAACCGCCTGTTCCGCTCGACCAGCCTGGTGCTGATGATCGCCATGGCCGCCTTTCTGGGCGTGCTGTTCGCCGTCCCGTTGTTCTTTCAGATCGCCCTGGGCCTCAACGCTCTCCAGTCCGGACTCAATACGTTCCCCGAGGCCATCGGCGTCATGATCGGGGCCCAGGTGGCCAGCCGCCTGCTCTATCCGCGGATCGGCCCCCGCCGCCTGGTGGCCGCGGGCCTGGTTGGCGTGGCCGGCTCCATGTTGTTGATGACCCAGGTCGGATTCGATACGGATCTCTGGTGGATGCGGCTGCTCATGTTGACCATGGGCCTGTGCATGGCCCAGGTCATCGTGTCGTCCCAGGCCGCCTCGTTCGCCACGGTGTCCCCGGCGGACACCGGTAACGCCTCCTCACTGTTCAACAGCCAACGCCAACTGGGTAGTGCGCTGGGTGTGTCACTGGTGACCACGGTGATCGCCTTGGTCGGGGCCGTCCATGTGGTGGCCGGCCACTCCGTGCCCAACCTCACCGCGTATCACGCGGCCTTCGTGGCCACGGCTGTGGTGGCGCTGATCGGCTCGGCGGTGGCCCTGACCATCAAGGACGCCGATGCCTCCGCCACCATGGTCCGCCGGGGCGCCCGGCGGCCGGCTCGGAGGGGCGCCAAGCCAGCCGCGGTGGAACCGGCCTCGTAGCCGGAGGTCGGGCGCGGTCCATAACGACCGGCGGCCTGTCGTGGCCTTGGCACCCGGCGGTATCATCACCCATGGGTCGCTCGGTGCTCCTGGACATCGACGGAGTGCTGGTGGTGTCGTGGGAGCCGTTGCCCCATGCGGTGGACACGGTCAGGTGGCTCGAGGATCAGGGGATCGAGTTCCGACTGGTCACCAACACCTCATCGAAGACCCGAAGCCAGATTGTCGAACGGCTCACCGGCTCAGGGTTCGGGGTGCACATCGAACAGGTGCTCACCGCCGTGACCAGCGCGGCCCGCTACCTGTCCGAACACCATCCGGGGGCCCGCTGCCTGGTGGTCAACGAGGGCGACCTCCGCCAGGACCTGGTGGGCGTGGAAATCGTGGATGCCGCTGATGCTCCATCCGCCGACGTGGTCCTGCTGGGCGGGGCGGGGCCCTCGGTCGGGTACACCCAGTTGGACCAGGCCTTCAAACTGGCCCTCGACGGCGCCCCGGTGATCGCCCTCCATCGCAACACCCGCTTCCAGACCGCCGACGGTCCGGCCCTGGACATGGGGGCGTTCGTGGTCGGCCTCGAGGCGGCGGCGGACATCGACGTCACCGTCGTCGGCAAGCCGGCACCGTCCTTCTTCCACGCAGCCCTGGCCGGTCTGGACGTGGAACCGGAGGAGACGGTCATGGTCGGAGACGACGTGGAGTCCGATGTACTGGGGGCCCAGGCTGCAGGCATCACCGGCGTGCTGGTACGCACGGGCAAGTTCCGGCCTTCGGACCTCGACGCACCTGGTCGGCCCGACCACGTCATCGACGACATCGGCGGGCTGCCCCAGGTGCTCGACCACCTGACGCGGGGCAATTGACCGCCTTGACTACCATCCCCACCGACCCCCGAGTGTCCACCGACCTGCGGGGGCCCACCAAGCCACGAGGTGACCGTGCCCACGACGACGTCCGATGGTCAGACCCTCTACTACGAGAGGCAGGGTAGGGGTCGCCGTCTGTTCTTCTGCATCGGCTCCGGCTCCACCGTCGAGGGATCAGAGCTCATGATCGGAGCGTTCGCCCGGTCGTTCGAGCTGGTCGTGTGGGACTACCGGGGGATGGGACGCAGCACCGGGCCACCCGATCCGTACGCCATGGCCGACTGTGCCCGCGACGCCCTGGCCGTGCTGGAGGCGGTGGGTTGGGACTCGACCCCGGTGCTGGGCATCAGCTTCGGCGGGATGGTGGCCCAGGAGCTGGCGGTCACCGCGCCGGAACGTATCGAGCGGCTGGCCCTGTTGTGCACCTCACCGGGTGGCGCCGGTGGCTCCTCGTATCCACTGCACGAGTTGGAGGGCCTGTCCGACAGTGAGCGGGCCAGCAAGAGGCGCCAGCTGATGGATACCCGCTTCGACAACGCATGGCTGGCTTCCCACCCACAGGACCTGGCTCTGGTCCAAGCCCTCGAGGGGCGGACCGCCGACCCCGACCCTTCGGCCCGGGCCGGCCACCTCCGCCAGCTCGAGGCCCGGCGGGGACACGACGTGTGGGACCGGCTACCTTCGATCGACTGTCCCACCTTTGTCGGCTGCGGTCGCTTCGACGGCATCGCCCCGCCGAGGAACAGTGCGGCCATGGCCTCGAGGATCGCCCGGTCCGAGCTCCACACCTACGAAGGCGGGCATGCCTTTCTGGCTCAGGATCGCCGCAGCCTCGGTGAGGTGACCGCCTTCCTCAGCCAGTAGGGGCCATCGCCGAACCACCCACCTGGTCCGGAACCGTAGGGGCTCGCCCCGCCGTCCGGTTCCGCCTAATGTCGCATCAGCGATGCCGAGCAAGCCGGTGACAGGCCAGAGGGCGTCGGAACTCGGGGGGACCTGGTGAAGCTGAATCGACGACAGTTCATCGGAGGGGGCCTGGCCGGGGCCTCCATGGTGTTGGCCGCCTGCGGCAGCAGCTCGTCGACCGCCACCACCACGACCTCGACCACCAAACCGCGACCCAAGACCATCAGGCAACCGGGCTCACTCCCGTACCCGGACCGGGCGATCGGAACCGATCAGGTTCCCGAGATCGAGCACATCGTCGTGGTGATGATGGAGAACCACTCGTTCGACAACCTCCTCGGCCTCATCGGGAGGGGAGACGGATTCACCGTGGGGTCCGACGGTCATCCGATCGCCTCCAATCCCGATGGGCACGGAAACCTGATCCACGCGTTCCACATGCCGAACGAATGCCAGACAACCGGCGTCCGGAACGACTGGACCGCGGCCCACGAGGCCTTCGACGGAGGAACCAACCAGGGCTTCGTGACCAGTTCGACCCCGGAGGCCATGGGCTACTTCACCAAGGACGACCTCCCCTTCACCTGCGGGATGGCCAGTGTCTTCCCCATCGCCGACCGTTACTTCTGCTCGGCCATGGCCCAGACCGACCCCAACCGCCGGTATCTCATCTCCGGCACCTCCCTCGGGCTCATCAATGACACCTTCCCGCTCAACCTGCCACCCAACGGCGTGATCTATGAGCAGTTCGACAAGCACGGGATCACCTGGAAGGACTACTACTCGGATGCACCCACCTTGGGCGTCTACCTGACCTACCTCGAAGAGGGCAATCCCGTCTCCAAAGGGGTCACCAAAATCGACCAGTTCTACATCGATGCCGCCGCCGGGAATCTCCCGCAGTACTGCCTGGTGGAGCCCAACTACGACCACTCCTCCGAAGAGGATCCCCAGGACATCCAGTTCGGCGATCAGTTCATGGGCAACGTCGTGAACGCGGTGATGTCCAGTCCCAACTGGTCCAAAACCATGTTGATCTGGACCTATGACGAGCACGGGGGCTACTACGACCATGTTCCGCCGCCGGCAGCCATTCCCCCTGATGACATCCCTCCCAACCTGCAGCCGGGCGACCCGCCGGGCACCTTCGACCAGTACGGGTTCCGGGTCCCGGCCGGGGTGGTAAGCCCGTACGCCAAAAAGGATTTCGTGTCCCACACGGTCTACGACCACACCTCGATCCTCAAGACCGTCGAGGAGAAGTGGAACCTGCCCGCTCTGACCCGGCGCGACGCCAATGCCTCCAGCCTCTTCGACATGGTTGATCTGCGGTCCAAGCCGGCGTTCCTGAAGCCACCAAAGCTTCCGGTCGCCGCCAACCCGGTGCCGAAGGAAGGATGCCTGACCACCGGGCCGGGAACGATTCCGCCGCCGTCTGCGGTCACCAAAGCCTGACCGAGGATCCCCTGCCGGAGGCCCCGGAGCGGGGCGTAAGCCCCCCAGTCGACATGGCTAGTGGTCCGGCGCCAGGGACGACACCGCCGAGGCCCCGGTCGGGAGCTCGGGGCGTTCCCCCGCCGCACGGTGGAGGGAAGGCCGGCCCATCCCTCCCCACCTGCCCTGGGCCGCCGTGTCAGCCGTCACTTCCCACCGGCAGCCAAGGCCTGCGAACCAGGCCACCAGGTGGTGTACGTTCGTGAGAGCTCAGCGAGAGCCCCAGCGTCCCCGCTTACGGTGACAAGATCGAGAGTCCGGATGGGACCCAAACTCACGGTCCAACCCACATGTTCGCCGGCCCCGGTAGAGCCGCGCCGACCGGAGGCGGGCACTCCCTGATGGTCGGGGGATACGACACCGGCATGGATCTGCTGGTCGAGGCGGCCCAGCTGCTCGAACAGGCCAGTGGCAACTGTGAGGCGGAAGAGGATGCGGACCGGTTCTCCGACCTGGCCGGACGGGTGCGTAGGTACCTGGCCCTGAGCCGACCCACCACCACCCTCGGCATGCCCCGCGTGCCGTCGTCCAGCAACGAGCTCACCCACGAGGGCGTGGTGCACCGGACCGGGCAGACCCAACAGTCACACATCCGCGTCCTGCCCGACTGAGGATCAGGCGAGCACTCCGGCCACGGTCCGCCACATCAGCAAGTGGGGACCGATGTCAGGTTCCTCCCACGGATGACCGTGCGGTGTGAATCCCGCCCGCAGGTAGAAGTTGACCGCCGGCACCCGCGCCGAGCACCACAAGAGCCCACCGCCCTGGTCCGCCACGTACTCGATGGTCCGGCCGAGCACGCCGCCGCCGATGCCCCGGTCGCGGAGGTCCTGGCGGGTGGCCATGCCCCGTAACCGCCAGGCCGGCGAACCGGTCGGGGCGCGGCCCTCGATGGAGGTGGGTGGTGCGGACGGCGCCACCCTGGCAGTGCCGACGATCTCGCCGTGCTCGTCGACGGCCACGAACGCCGCGGTCAACGGATGGTCATCGTCAGGCAGGCCCATCTCCCCCACCGTCTGATGGGGGCGTAGGACGGCCTGTCGCAGCGGCCAGGTGGCGGTGGCCGGCACCTGGTCTACCCGGAACTCCACGCCCGGAGGGTACCCCCCACGGGGGAACCGCCCCGTCCGGGCCGGGACCCCACCGACCTCCTCACCGATCGGGCGTGCAGGCCACGTGGCCGTCAGCCAAGATGCGGCCATGACGACGCAGCTGCCGGGAGCCGACGTAGTGGTGGTCGGAGGTGGGTTGGTCGGGACCTCCCTGGCCTACGAGCTGGTCACGGCCGGGGCCTCGACCTTGCTCATCGATCGCCGCGACCCCGGCCGGGCCACCGACGCCGGAGCCGGGATCCTCTCCCCGGAGACCCGCCAGGACCCGGACCCGGATCTCTTTGCCTTCGGCATGGCGGCGGCGCGTCACTACGACTCGCTCACGGCCCGCCTCCGCGAGGATGGGGCGGCCGAGGTGGGGTTCGCGGTGGCCGGTTCGATGCTGGTGGCCGAACGACCCGGCGACGACGCCATCATGGAGGACGCTGTGCGCCTGGCCGTGGGCCGTAGCCCGGGGCTGGTCACCGAGATCGATCCGGTTGAGGCTTCGCGCCACTTCCCCCTGCTCGGACCGCTCCGGCGGGTCCTGTTCAACCCGGCCGGCCGGCGGGTCGACGGCCGGGTGCTGAACGCCGCCCTCCACCGGGCCGCCTCCCGACGGGGCCTACGGTTCCTCGACGGGGTGGCCACCGGCGTCCGCGGCGACCGGGCCGGTGGGTCGATCTCCGAGGTGGTCACGTCCGAGGGGACGGTACCGGCGGGAGCGGTGGTGATCGCCGGAGGGGCATGGTCGTCCGAGTTGGACCGGACCCTGGGCGTGGACATCCCGGTCACCCCGCTCAAGGGTCAGATCATCCACCTGGCCCTACCGGACACCGACAGCAGCGACTGGTCCATCGTCCAACCGGTACTGGGCTACTACCTGGTGCCCTGGCCGGGTGGGCGGGTCGCCTGCGGGGGGACCATGGAGGCCGCCGAGGGGTTCGACGACCGTCCGACCGCCGGGGGCGTCCACCAACTCCTCCGCGAGTGCCTACGCACCGCCCCCGGCTTGGCGGCCGCCACTGTGGTCGAGACCCGAGTGGGATCCCGGCCGGCCACGCCCGACGACCGTCCTATCCTCGGCCGGGTCCCGGGGTGGGCCAACGTCTTCGTGGCCACCGGCCATGGAGCCGAAGGACTGCTCCTTGGTCCCTACAGTGCGCTACTGGTGGCCCGGACCATCCTCGGGCTCGACCCGCCAGGCCACGCCGACGAAGCCGCCGTTGCCGCTCGCACCCTGGAGGCCTGGTCGTTGGACCGATTCGCCTGATCCGGGTGGGACGGCCGGTCAGCGCCGAGGTGGACGATCAGAAACCGGCTGCGGCGGCGATGGAGCCGTTGAGGTGCTGACCGGCCATGCCGCCGTAATCAGGCGCCTTGCCGAAGGGGTAGACGGCACCGGCGGCAGTGGTGATCCAATAGCCGCCTCCGGAGCCGAGTGAGAAGATCGAGGTGGCGATGTCGTAGCCGCCGGCGGCCCCGGCCGGGAGTGAGCCGTAGCTCACGGCGTCGCCATAGCGGAACACCACACCGTCGGAGAAGAGTATCCAGTACCCCTTGCCGCTCGGGGTCCGCACGGCCGCCGTCACCGGCACCGGCTTCTGTCCCGGCCCTCCGTAGTACTGGGCGTCGCCGAAGGCATAGACAGCCCCCAATTGGGTCACGATCCAGTAGCCCCGACCGCTGGCATCGGGGGCGACGGCTTTGACCCAGCCTACGCATCCCCCGATGCCGGGACACGACCCTTCGAAGGCGGCGTCGCCGAAGGCGAACACCCCCCCGTCCCGTGCCACCATGAAGTAACCACGACCCGTGACCGAGGGAACGATCCCCACAACCGGCGCGTTCAACCTCCTTCCGTGAGTGGTGCCGGCCGGAGCGATGCCGAGGCCGGGTATCGATCCGTAGAACCCGGCGTCGCCAAAGGCGAAGATGCCCCCGTCCGATGCCACCAACCAGTAGCCCCGGTGATCATGGGTGGAGGAGATGCCCACAACCGGACGCTGCAGGACCAGCGAGCCGGTCGAACCGTAGAACTGGGCCCCGCCGAAGGTGAACACTCCCCCGTCCCGCCCGACCAGCCAGTAGCCGTGCGACGCGGCGTGGGCCGTTACCGCCCGTGGTTGGGGCGCCGGCTGGGCCGCCCGCTGGGCTGCGGCCCCGGCTGCCGGAGCGACCGCCACCACCGAACCGATGACCGATCCCACCAGAGCCACCACCATGGCGAGGGCCGCAACCATGCTCCCCCACCGGGCCCCACCGTTCAGCCCGGGCCGACACTCCCCCGACCCGGCCGGCGCCTCGATGCCGGCACCCGCCCCGTCAGGCACCGCGGGTCACCGTCCTGTCCAGCACCCCCAATGTGGCGCGTAGGGCTCCCTCCGAGAGGATGGGGAAGATACCGGCGTCACGCCAAACCGGATCGATGTCCGACCAGTCGTAGTACGAGGTGACCAGGGTCCCCCCGTCCACCGGATCGAGCACATAACCGTAGATGTGACCGATCGGTGGCTTGATCTCACCGAGGATGGTCCAGGCGATCTGGTGGTCGGGATCGAACGTGGTGATGGTGACGGTGACGTCATAGCGTCCCATCGGGTAGTCGTTGAGCGCTTCTCGATCCATATGGACCACGAAGGTGTCGCCCACGGCGGATACCAGCTCGCCGGTGGCTGCCTGCAACATGCCCGAGCTGTCGATGGACACGTGGCCCTGTGGATCACACAGCACCCCGAAGATGGCCCCCGGGGTGGCCCGTATGGTCCGCTGCACCTCGATCCGCTCGCCGTCCATAGCTCCATGGTGACACAGCCTCGTGCCACGGCGTCGGGGCGACGCCCGGTCCTTAAGGAATCGTGCAACCATCTACCAGCCCATCCCCAGCTTCGCCGTCGAGAATCGAGACATGATCCTGCAAGAGAACCAACCGAATCTGGGGAATCACCGGCCCCGGGTCCTGTGGCTGGTCCGCCACGGCGAGACCACCTGGAACTCCCGGGGTTGGGTGCAGGGCCACGTGGACGGGGCCCGGCTCACCCGGGCCGGGCGCAGGCAGGTCCGGGAGGCCGCGGCCCAGTTGGCCGGACATCCGGTGGGCAGGGTGTGCTCCAGCGACCTTTACCGGGCGCGACGCACGGCCTCGGTCATCGCCGGTCGGCTGGGCTGCGACCTCGAGACCGACCCCCGGTTGCGGGAGCGGTGCTTCGGGATCGCCCAGGGCGTCCACTCAAACGGGATGACGTCCGCGGTGACGGGCATCGAGGACGGAATCGTGGTCGACGAGCACGCCCGCCCGCCGGGAGGCGAGTCGCTGTACGACGTGTACCTGCGTTGCCGGGCTTTCCTGCACGACCTCCACGGCCGAACTCAGGAGGGCGAAGTGGTGACGGTGGCCCACGGAGGAAGCATCAGGATGCTCCACGCCCTCATCACCGACAGCGAGCTGCGGGGACTGGAATGGGGCACGGTGCCCAACGCCAGCATCCTGCGACTGGTCCTGCCTATTTCGTATCCGGGGTGATCCCGGCCCCCTTGAGCATCCTCCGCAGATCGATGACCATCTGCTCGTTGACGTCATGGCCCGAGGGAGCATTGATGGTCTCGGTTTCGTCTCCCAACGTCACCTTGAAGCGCCCATCGTGTCCTTCCGTGACCTGGCCCACACCCTCCAACAGCGACAGCACGTCGTGCCACTGGATGTTGTGACTCACCGGATGTTGGAAGAGCTTCTCCACGGTCACCCGATGGTGGGCATTGAGCTTGATTTCGTCGGCCACATTGATCTCCTGTACGGCTCCGAGGACGTTGAGGCCCCGGTGGGCAGTGTAGACCGGCCGTACCGGACGCTGGATTAAGGATCACACCACCGGTCGGAAGGCTGCCGGCGGCTGGGGGGTGGGCCGGACGGGGCCCCGAAACCGGGTCCGGAGGCCCACGTTCCGGGCTTCAGGCGCCCGATCGCCGTTCAAGTCAGGGCCGGAACAGGCCGATATCGTACCTATGAGTACCCATCCGAAGGATCTGACCTGGACACAGAGCAGTGAGCCCTTGCGGATCGACACGGGCGGGGTCATCGACTACACCTACTTCAGCGATGAGCAGCTGCTCCTCGAACGCGACCGGCAGCGGGCCCAGTTGGATGAGCTCGTCTTGCACTCGGGCAGTTCCGGCGCCGTCGAGGACCTCCGGGCCAGCATCGACCGCGAGGTCGCGCGGATGACCGACGAGCTCAGGCGGCGGGCCCGATCCCGGCACCCTTCGTCGCAGAGCATGGTAGGCCGGATCCGACCGATCCGTTCCCTCAGCTGGCCCCCGCACGCGGAGTGACGCCGGCACCCGATACTCTCCGATCCCGCCCGCTACCTCCCGACCCATTCGCCGGCCCGGAGTGTGATGCCATGGTGGTGATGCCGCCGGTCTTCACGCTCGGCGCATCCGATGGGGCCGCCCTCTGCCGGGAGCCTTCGTAGAAACCCACACCGGCGGCTCCGAACATCCGGGGCGGAACATTCTGCTGGCGCCACCGGTACCCATCGCCCACTATGGGACGACCCGACCAGGGCCGGCGAAGATCGGGTGTGACAGAGGAAGAGGTTTGCGGTGGGCCATGTCCGTACCATCACTGGGCGTTGCACGCTGATCGCCCTGATCACGCTGGCCGCCCTGACTGCGGTGGCCGGTGGATGCGGCAGCCCCCCGGCTGAGCTGGCCGGCATCAGTCACTGGTACACCTACTGCCACAACGGGGGCATCCATGAGACCCTCGACGTCTACGAGCCGACGACCCCGGTGGCCTCAGCACCGACGCTGGTGGATATCCACGGGGGCGGTTGGGTGAGTGGTAACTCGAGCATCAAACCGGGCACGGTCGACTGGGACGTCGAACAGGATCTGGTGGCCAAAGGATGGGTGTTCGTGTCGGTCAACTATCGCTTGGCACCGTCCCAACCGTGGCCGGCCCAGATCCAGGACGTCACGTGCGCCCTCCGCTACCTGCGGGGCAACGCCGGCTCCCTGCACGTCGACCGCGCCCACATCGCCGTCATCGGGGCCAGTGCCGGTGGTCATCTGGCCAGCCTGCTCGGGCTCATGGGGAACCGGAGCATCTTCGGGGAAGGTGGACTTCCCGATCAGTCGAGTGCGGTGCAGGCGGTGGTGGACGAGTACGGGCCCGCCGACCTCACCTCGCCGGACTGGTCGAGCTCGAGGGTGATGAGCGTCTTGTCGAAGGAGACCTTCGGGGTGTCCGTGGGACAGGCCTCACCCACCCTGGCGGCCGCCAGCCCGGTGACGTACGTGCACCCGGGAGCTCCCCCCTTCTTGATCATCCAAGGAGCCGACGACGACATCGTTCCACCCAGCCAGTCTCAAGAGTTGGCCGATCTCCTCCACCGGGCCGGGGACCGGGCCACACTGATCATGGTCCGCAACGCCGGCCACGGTCTGATCCAGTCGGGTAGCGGGCCGGTCACGCCCGACGTGACCACGCTGGCCGCCGACGTCGACAACTTTCTGACCCGACAATTCTCCACCAAGGGCTAATGGTCCAGAGGCCGGTCAGCTCTTCGGTCCACGTCCGAGGATCTTCAAGAGATAGGTCCCGACCCGGCCCGGCTGCCCCGGGTGCTTCCCGTCCGACCCGTGTCCCTGGCGACCGAACGATCCGCCGGAAAACCCTTCGGCCCGATTGGGCTCCTCGTATTTCGGCACCTTGGCGAGTCGGCGCTTCTTCTTTCGCGGCTTGATTCCCTCGGATCCCATGGTTCCATCATGGCCGATGGGTCCCGACCCCGCCGCCCGGATCGTGGTTGGCGTGGCGGTAGGCCTGGTGGTCAGGACCCTGCTCGCCAGCGCCTGGGCTGCGGTCATGTCACAATCTGAACGGTTGCTGGGTCCGTCGGCGCAGGTGGAACAGGAGAAGGCGATGAGCGATATCTCTCAGGGTGCCGGATGGTGGCAGGCATCCGACGGCAAGTGGTACCCGCCGGAGCAGCACCCGAACTATCGGCCTGCTCCCCCGCCGCCGGCCGGCTCCTTGCCGGGAGGACCGGGCTCCACGCCGGGAGGACCGGGACCGGCGACCGGCCCCAAGCCCCCTCCGGCGTCCTTCTCCTTCGACGTGAAACGGTGGTCACAGGCCGAGGGGATCACCTTCATCGCCACCCTGATCCTGTTCGTCTCGTTGTTCCTGCCCTGGTTCACCTACAACTTCGGGCTCGGGTCGGTGTCCGTCGACGGGTTGTGGCACGGGTGGATGTACCTGGTCCTGCTCCTGTGCCTGGCCATCATGGCCGACCTGGTCATCCGGGCCGGCTTCAGCGAGGCTCCGTTCACACTCCCGGTGGCCGACGAACAACTCCTGCTGATCGCCACCTGCGTCAACGCGGTCCTGAGCATCCTGGCCTTCCTGCTCAAGCCGGGCGGCATCGGGTTCAGCGGCATCGGATGGGGTCTCGGGGCCTTTCTGGGGCTGATCGCAGCCATCGTGGCCGCCGCCCCCATGTTGGCGCCGGTCGTGAAGGGCCGCGGAGCCTGACCCCGACGTTTCCGTTTCCCGTGCGGGCTGAGCCGGGGAGCGATCAGCCGGGGGTCACGCCGACATCTCGGAGCAGAGCCCGGGTCAGAGAACCCAGCTCCTCATAAGGCAGACGATCCGTGTCCCACCATTGGACCGCTGAGGTCTCGTCTCCATCGGGCCTCGGAGTGCCGGAGGTCACCCTGGCACCGAAGACGGTCACCACGTAGCAGGCCCGGTCACCGTTGGGATAGGTCACCCGGTACTCGGGGCCGCCCAGCACCGCCAGGACCGGGCCCAGCAGGACGGTGACACCGGCTTCCTCCTGTGCCTCGCGCGCCGCAGCCTCGGCCGGTGACTCGTCGGGCTCGACCGCTCCGCCGATGGTGGCCCACCCGCCGGTGTCGATGATGCGGACCAGAAGGATCCGGCCGGCCTCGTCGCGAGGCAGCACAGCCACGGAGGGAAGCACCAGCGGTTCGTTCCCGATCAGCTCCCGGAGTCGACGGATGT
>Ga0182030_10015251_pt1 | contig 15075 bp, 10 predicted proteins | sample 812S3MmetaG_FD_121299 | JGI IMG/M metagenome (GOLD analysis project Ga0182030, IMG submission 121299) | Permafrost microbial communities from Stordalen Mire, Sweden - 812S3M metaG (Illumina Assembly) | ecosystem: Environmental > Terrestrial > Soil > Wetlands > Permafrost | place: Sweden... | reverse complement strand
CCAGGCTGGCACCGGCTTCGACGGCCAGCATGGTATTGGTTTTCTTGAGCAGATAATAACCGGTACCGGGACCAACCGTAACGCGGTAGTTCAAATCGGCAATGCCGTCGTGCAGGCCTTCCGCGATCACATAATCGAAAAACCGGTCGCTGAACAGGTGGTTGTATTGGGCGACGCCATGCAGGCTGTTGTTGTTTACGACGTCATTGTCTTTGCCATACGCGCCGTCCGCGCCGAACATATATTCGTTTTCCGGCGTCTTCCTGTGGGTTTTAAAGGTCACCGTGGTCAGCAGGGTATCACTGTTTCCCTCGGTCAGGGTAAGACCCGCAGTCAGGGTGCTTTCCCATGGGTATTTGGGTGTCTCAACGATTTGGTTGGTCTGTCCGAACGCATTGGATCGTCCGATCATAATGGTTGCCGCAGTGATGACGATAATAGCTACGTGTTTTTTCATTTTCGAGGTAACGGTTCGATTCTGATTTTTCTGATGCAGGAATCCTGTGTGGCGGCAACTCGTCGCCTGTAGTTCCCGGGCAAACGAGCGGCGATAATATTGACATGTTGCTGGGGGGTAATCCCAATTTTTATCAGGACGTGGTTTCCTCTCCGGCGGCGGAATCTTCCTTGTCCTCGCCAATGACGGAGGCGATGGCCTGAAGCTTGTCTCCGGCATCCAGATTGATGAGCTTTACACCCTGGGTGTTGCGACCGGCTTCCCGGATGCCTTCCACCGGAATGCGCACCATCTGGCCACCGGTGGTGATGAGCATGATTTCGTCGGTGTCGCGCACGGGCAGTGCGCCGATCACGCCGCCGGTTTTCTCGCCCACTTTCATCGTTATCCGGCCCTTGCCGCCGCGCGATTGCTTGCGGGTGCCGCTTTCGCCCTGGACCAGATATTCGTCGAAGGAAGTGCGTTTGCCGATGCCGTTTTCGCCCGCTACCAACAGCGCGGCGTCCGTCACCACCACGGCCAGCGCCACCACCACGTCGCCTTCGGCCAGCGTGATTCCCTTCACGCCGCCGGCGGCGCGGCCCATGGAACGCACGTCCGACTCGCCGAAGCGGATGCTCATGCCGTCGCGGGTGATGAGCACCACGTCGTCGCCCTCGTCGCCGGGCGTGGCACCGCGCGTTTGCTTGACATCAATCAGCGTGTCATCCTGCTCGATGCTGATGGCGATGATGCCGCCCTTGCGGACGTTGGAAAATTCATTGAGCGAGGTTTTTTTGACCGTGCCCTTTTGCGTGGCGAAGAATAGTTCGCCGGACTGCTGCCACGTCACGTCGGCCTTGTTCTCGTCCGTCTTCGACAGAATGCGGATGAGGGCGGCGACCTTTTCCCCGGCCTTCAATTCCAGCAGATTGGCGATGCTACGGCCTTTGGCGGCACGGCCCATGTCGGGAATTTCATGCACGCGCTCCACGTACACGCGGCCGGTGTTCGTGAAGAACATCAGGTAGTCGTGTGTGCTGGCGGTGAACAGGTGTTCGATGAAATCGGAATCCTCCGGCGTCTCGGCCTCGCGGGTGGCCATGCCGATGACCCCCTTGCCGCCCCGGCGCTGCGCCCGGTACTGGCTGATGTTGGTGCGCTTGATGAGGCCATTGTGCGTGAGCGTGATGATGACACCCTCGTTAACAATCAGGTCTTCGATGGCAATTTCGCCCTCGTCGGGCACGATTTCGGTCTTGCGCGGGGTGGCATGTTTTTCCCGGATTTCGTGCAGTTCCTTTTTGATGATTGCCATCACGCGCGATTCCTTGGCGAGAACGTCGAGCAGGTCCTTGATGATTTCGATCAACGCCTTGTATTCCTTCTCGACCTTGTCAATTTCCAGGCCGGTGAGCTGGTAGAGCCGCAGTTCCAGGATGGCGTCCACCTGCCGCTCGGTCAGCGCGTAACGTCCGGCGGTCAGGCGCTCCTCGCTGCGAATGAGAATGGACCATTTTTCCACCTGCGCGCGCGTCCATTCGAAGGCAAGCAGTTTGACGCGGGCCTCCTCGCGGGTCTTGCTCGAACGGATGATGTGGATGAACTCGTCGAGGTTCGCCAATGCGATGAGATAACCTTCCAGCAGTTCGGCGCGCTCCTCCGCCTTGCGCAGTTCAAACCGCGTGCGGCGCAGGATGACCTCGCGACGATGCTCGATGTAACACTGGATGATTTCCCGGAGATTGAGCGTTTTCGGGCGACCATGATCAATCGCCAGCGCGTTGACGCTGAAACTGACCTCCAGTTGTGTGTGCTGGTAAAGATTGGCGATGACGACCTTCGGAATGCCTTCGCGCTTGAGTTCGATGACCAGCCGGCAATGCTCGTCCGACTCGTTGCGCATCGCGGAAATGTCCGTGATGATCTTTTCGTTGACGAGGTTCGCAATCTGCTCCTCCAGGTTGGCGCGATTGACGTTGAAGGGGATCTCCGTGACGATCAACTGCTCGCGGTTGCCTTTCATCTCCTCCACACCGACGCGGCCGCGCAACTTCACGCTGCCTTTGCCGGTGGTGAAATAATTCTTGATGCCTTCGACGCCGCAAATCACGCCGCCGGTCGGGAAATCCGGCCCCTTGATGAATTTCATCAACTCCGGAATCGTGATGTTCGGCTTGTCAATCTGCGCACAGATGCCGTCAATGACCTCGCCCAGGTTGTGCGGCGGCATGTTCGTGGCCATGCCGACGGCGATGCCGGTGCCGCCGTTGACGAGCAGGTTTGGAAAGGCGGCGGGAAAGACCGTCGGCTCGGTGCGCGTCTCGTCGTAATTCGGGACGAAATCCACCGTGTCCTTTTCCATGTCCTCCATGAGCACCGCACCGAGGTGCGTCAGCCGCGCTTCGGTGTACCGCATTGACGCCGGCGGATCGCCCTCGACCGAGCCGAAATTTCCCTGGCTGTCCACCAGCCGCTCGCGCATTGCCCACGGCTGCGCCATGTGGACGAGCGTCGGGTAAATCGCCTGGTCGCCGTGCGGATGGTAATTGCCCATCGTTTCGCCGACGATTTTCGCGCACTTGAGGTGTTTGCGGGCCGGCATCACGCCAAGTTCGCTCATCGCATATAAAATGCGGCGTTGCGAGGGCTTGAGCCCGTCGCGCACGTCCGGCAGCGCGCGGGAAATGATCACGGACATCGAGTAGTCGAGAAACGAATTCTTGATCTCGTCCGCGACGTTGATCTTGGAGATTTTTTCGCCCTGCGAGTAGGCGCCGCCGCTGGGCTGCGGTTGCGGTGCGGGTGGCGGTGTTGGTTCGTTTTCGTCTGGCATGATGCGGTTCGGAAAAAGGTTGCGACGCGATTACACGTCAAGGTTGCGGACGTTGAGCGCGTTGTCTTCGATGAACTGGCGGCGCGGCTCGACTTCGTCGCCCATGAGCTTCACAAACATCTCCTCGGCCTCGACCAGGTCGGTGAGGTCCACGCGCAGCAGCTTCCGGTTGGCCGGATTCATGGTGGTGTCAAAGAGCTGTTTGGGATTCATTTCGCCGAGACCCTTGAAGCGCTGGATGGACAATCCGCGGCGGCCGGTTTCCTTGACGGCCGTCAGAATTTCCGGAATGGAGAACAACGGCTTCACTACCGCCCGTTCGCCCTCGCCCTCATGAATTTCGAAGAGCGGCTTGTCCTGTCCGGCATAATGCTCGACGCTGAAACCCTTCTTGGCCAGCTTGCCGAGCAGGTCGGTGATGGCCTTGCTTTCGAGATGCAGGTCGGAAATTTTCGCACGCCGGGTCGGGGCATCCTTTCTGCGTTCAACCTCCGTGTCACCACCGAAAAGGTCGGTGTTCGCGGACTTGAACTCGTCCACTTCCCGGTTGCTCAGGAAATAGTGCACCGTTTCATCGTTGCCGTCGCGCACCTTGATCATGAACTGCGGCAGGGTGCCGTCCTTCGCGCGCTTGTCCACATAATCGCCGAAGTCACCGCCCAGCCGGCGGATGTAGGTCGCGTGCTTGTCGAGCGATTCGAGCAGCGTCAGAATTTCCTCCAGTTGCTTCGGCGTGAACTCACGGCCGTCGGAAACATTTTTCAGCTTCACCTCTTCCGTGCCGTTCTGCAGCAGGAGCCGGTTGAGTTCCAGATCATCATCAATATAGTCGGTTTTCTTCTTCCGCGTGACGCCATAAAGCGGCGGCTGGGCGATATACACGAAGCCCTGCTTTACGAGTTGCGGCATCTGGCGGTAAAAAAAGGTCAGCAGCAGCGTGCGGATGTGCGAGCCGTCCACGTCGGCGTCCGTCATGATGATGATTTTGTGGTAGCGCAGCTTCTCAAGATTGAACGCGCCTTCGCCCTCGCCGTCGCCGATGCCGGTGCCAATGGCGGTGATCATGGTCCGGATTTCGTTGTTCTGAAGGACCTTGTCGAGCCGGGCTTTCTCCACGTTGATGAGCTTGCCGCGAATCGGCAGAATCGCCTGGAACTTCCGGTCGCGTCCCTGTTTGGCCGAGCCGCCGGCGGAATCGCCCTCGACAATGTAAAGTTCCGTGTTCTCCGGATCGCGGTCGGAACAGTCTGCCAGCTTGCCCGGCAGACCGCCACCGGTCAGCGCCGATTTGCGCACGGCTTCGCGCGCTTTGCGGGCGGCCTCGCGCGCGCGCGCGGCGTTCAGCCCCTTGTCCACGATGCGTTTGGCGATCGGCGGGTTCGCGTCGAAATAACTCATCAGGCCTTCATAGCTGACCGAGCCGACGATGCGTTCCACCTCGGGCGAAAGCAGTTTCACCTTGGTCTGCGATTCGAATTTTGGATCGCTGTGCTTCACCGAAATCACCGCCGTCAATCCTTCGCGCACGTCGTCGCCGGTGATCTGCGGGTCCTTCTCCTTCAGGAGTTCGTTTGATTTCGCGTATTGATTGATCGCCCGGGTGACCGCGCTGCGGAAACCGGAGAGATGCGTGCCGCCGTCCGGATTATGGACGGTGTTCGTGTAACAAAGGACCTGGTCGTTGTAGCTGTCGTTGTATTGCATCACGACTTCGACGTGGACTTCGATGTCCTTGTCGTCGAGTTTTTCCTTCGTCTCCTTGTGAAATGCAATGGGCTTCGGGTGCAAAGGCTCCTTGCTTTTGTTGAGCTGCTTGACGAATTCCTCGACGCCGTTCTTGTAATAAAATCTTTCCGGTTCGGCGGCCGTCTTGCGTTCGTCGGTGAAAATAATTTCCAGACCCGAATTCAAGAACGCCAGTTCGCGCAGGCGCTGGCTGATGAGGTTGGCCTTGAACTCGATGGTCTCGCGGAAAATCTCCGAGTCCGGCATGAAAGTGATGAGCGTCCCGGTGTCCTTGGACTTGCCGATCACCTCGAGCTTGGTCGTGGTTTTGCCGCGCTCGAACTCCATGTGATACACCTTGTCGTCCCGCGAGACCTCGACCTCGAACCATTCGCTTACCGCGTTGACGCATTTGGCGCCGACGCCGTGGGTGCCGCCGGAAAACTTGTAGCCGCCCTGGCCGTATTTGCCGCCGGAATGGAGCGTGGTGAGCACCATCTCGACGCCGGGAATTTTGTATTGGGGATGGATGTCCACCGGGATGCCGCGCCCGTTGTCGCGGACCGAAATCGAACCGTCCACGTGGATGTTCACCTCGATGCGGTCGCAATGTCCGGCGAGATGTTCGTCCACGGAATTGTCCAGCACCTCAGAGACGCAATGATGCAGCGCGCGTTCATCCGTGCCGCCGATATACATGCCCGGTTTCTTGCGCACGGCCTCCAGGCCCTCGAGTTTTCCGAGCTGCGCCGCGTCGTAGTTGGCGCTGATCACCCCGCTTTTACCCTCCGCGGAATCTGGATTTTTCAACATAAATAAAGCCGGTGCCGGCATTGTTTTTTAGTGCCGGCGAATCACAACAAATAGTAAAAAAAACGGGCGTTTTGCACAATGTTTATTTAAGGTTTTTTGGGGCAAAAATACCATTAGTTGTGGCGGGTTTTTCTTGCCAGCCGGATATATGGTGTTTCGCCGGATTCCAGTCCAAACAGCGGATTTGTCTCCAAATCCCTCTTGCTTTGGCGTCTGCGAACCGTAATTTTCCCGGATGGCTTTAACCGAAAACCAGGGCGGTTTGGGGACTCCCGCAACGTTCGTGCAATCCGAACAGTTCGTCCGCCGCCACATTGGGCCGGATGCTGCTGATGCCCGTGAGATGCTCGCGCAAATTGGTTTCAAAAACCTCGATGAACTGGCCGATGCCGCCGTGCCGCAACCCATCCGCTCCCGCAAGCCCTTGAATCTTCCTGCCGCCCGCAGCGAATTTGAAGCGCTGGCCGAACTCCGCCGCATCGCCGGCGAGAACAAGGTTTTCCGGTCATTCATCGGCCAGGGCTATTACGATTGCATCACCCCGGCGGTCATCCAGCGCAACGTTCTGGAAAATCCCGGCTGGTACACTCAGTACACGCCGTATCAGGCCGAAATTTCGCAGGGCCGTCTCGAGGCGCTCCTCAATTTCCAGACGATGGTCACCGACCTCACCGCGCTCGACATCGCCAACGCGTCGCTCCTCGACGAGGCGACCGCCTGTGCCGAAGCGATGACCCTGTGCGCGCGGTTCAAAAGCGGACGGGATGTTTTCTTCGTCTCCGAAACCTGTCATCCGCAGAACATCGAAGTCATTCAGACCCGCGCCAAAGCACTGGGAATCGACGTCGTCGTCGGCAGCCATGAAACATTTTCCTTCACCGACCAGGTCTTCGGCGCGCTCGTGCAGTATCCTGACACGTTTGGTGCGATTCATGATTACGCGGGTTTCGCGGCAAAAGCCCACGCCGCCGGGGCGATGCTCACCGTCGCCACGGATTTGCTGGCACTCACGCTGATAAAGCCGCCTGGTGAGTTTGGCGCGGACATCGCCGTCGGCAGTGCGCAACGTTTCGGCGTGCCGCTCGGCTACGGCGGCCCGCACGCCGCGTTCTTTGCCACGCGCGACGAATTCAAGCGCCAGTTGCCCGGCCGCATCGTGGGGGTTTCCAAGGACACGCGCGGCAAACCGGTGCTGCGCCTGGCGCTCGGCACCCGCGAGCAGCACATCCGCCGCGAGAAGGCCACGAGCAACATTTGTACCGCGCAGGCACTGCTCGCAAACATGGCCTCCATGTATGCCGTCTACCATGGGCCGGAAGGGTTGAAGAAAATTGCGGAGCGCATTCACAATTTGACCAGAACATTGGCGGGCCGTCTTCAAAACCGTGGTTTCATTCCAGACAACGACTCCTTTTTTGACACACTCACAATTTCTGTCTCTGATGCGGAGAAATTGGGTGAGACTGCAAGGACGCATCAGATCAATTTCCGCAACATCACCAGTGGTAAGGTTGGAGTTTCCATAGACGAGACCGCAACGTTTGAGGACGTTGAAAGGATTCTGACGATTTTCAAAGGACATTCCCCGTCTGGATTTGTCAAATCGAAGCCTCATCCCTGCATTTCTCTACCACGCACCTCGCCGTTCCTGCAACACCCTGTCTTCAACCGCCACCACTCCGAGACCGAAATGCTCCGCTACATCAAGCGGCTGGAATCGCGCGACCTATCGCTGACGGCTTCGATGATCCCGCTCGGTTCCTGCACGATGAAGCTGAACGCGGCGAGCGAGATGTTTCCGGTGTCGTGGCCGGAGTTCGCGAAGATTCATCCGTTCGCGCCGCTCGGCCAGGCGCGCGGCTACCAGATTCTTTTTCAGAACCTCGAAGACTGGCTTGCGGAAATCACCGGCTTCGCGGGGATTTCATTGCAGCCCAACGCCGGTTCCCAGGGCGAATACGCCGGCTTGCTGGTCATTCGCGCCTACCATGAATCCCGCGGCGATGCGCATCGCAATGTCTGTCTGATTCCAACCTCCGCCCACGGCACGAATCCCGCCAGCGCCGTCATGGCCGGAATGCGTGTCGTCGCCGTGGCGTGTGATGCGAACGGCAACATCGACGTGGCCGACCTGCGCGCCAAGGCCGAGGCGCACAAGAGCGATCTTTCATGTCTGATGGTCACATACCCTTCCACGCACGGCGTTTTTGAGGACAGCATCCGGGACATTTGCGCGATCATCCACGCGAACGGCGGACAGGTCTATATGGATGGCGCGAACATGAACGCCCAGGTTGGACTCACGAGTCCCGGTTTCATTGGGGCGGACGTCTGCCATTTGAACCTGCACAAGACGTTTTGCATTCCGCACGGCGGCGGCGGTCCGGGGGTCGGGCCGATCGGCGTGGCGAAACATCTGGTTCAATTCCTGCCCAGCCACCCGGTTTTCACCGCGCGCCTCGGCAATGGGAAAAATTCCAAGCAACACATCGGTCCGGTGGCCGCCGCGCCTTGGGGCAGCGCCGGCATCCTGCCGATTTCCTGGATGTACATCGCGATGATGGGCGCGGACGGGCTGACCGAGGCGACGAAGTTTGCGATTCTGAATGCCAACTACATTTCCAAACGGCTCGAAAATTATTTTCCGACACTCTACCGGGCCAACGGCCTCGTCGCGCACGAGTGCATTCTGGATTTGCGCGCATTCCACGCCACCACCGCCGAGGACGTGGCGAAGCGGCTGATGGATTACGGTTTTCATGCGCCGACTCTGTCGTTTCCGGTCGCCGGCACGCTGATGGTTGAGCCAACCGAAAGCGAATCGAAATACGAGCTGGACCGTTTTTGCGACGCGATGATTGCCATCCACGCAGAAATGACCGCCGTGGAATCCGGTGCGGCGGACAAGCAGGATAATCTGCTCAAGAATGCGCCGCACACGGCGGACCAGATTGCCAGCGACAATTGGAACCGGCCGTATTCGCGCGAACAGGCGGCATTCCCGGCGAAGAGTTTGTTGGAATACAAGTTTTGGCCGCACGTCAGCCGCGTGGACAACGTCTTCGGCGACCGCAACCCGATCTGCTCCTGCGCGGGGATGGAGAATTACGCCGCGTGACAATTTTGCCGAATCGTGTAAAGTGACTTGAGATGAAAACGGTGCCGCCAATGCAGTTTCCGCCGGGCGTTCCGATCTGGGTTGACCCGGAACGGTTGAGCGGCGCTCCCTGTTTTGCCGGCACGCGCGTGCCGGTGGACAGCCTGTTCAACAATCTGGAAAGCGGCCTGAGCCTTGACGAATACCTGGACTGTTTCCCCGACGTGACACGTGAACAGGCCGTGGCCGTTTTGGCATACGCCCACAAGACCGCGCTGCCAGCCGCATGAAAGTCCTGTTGGATGCCTGCGTTCCGCGTCCGTTGTGAAAGTTTCTCCCGGACCACGTTGTCCAAACCGCGCAGGAAATGGGCTGGGGAAAATTAAAAAATGGAGCTTTGCTTCAAGCCGCCGGACCGGAGTTTGCCGCCTTTCTCACCAGCGATCAAAACCTGAAATACCAGCAGAGCGTTGCGGGCCGAAAATTGGCCATCCTCGTCCTGCCGACGAACGACTGGCCGACAATCCGGCTCCACACCGATGAGATTGCAGACAAAGTGGCGGCATTGAAGCCGGGAGACTTTGTGGAGCTGAATTGGAATTGACCGCTGCAACGGCGACCGCAATCCCGTCTGCTTCTGCGCAGGAATGGAGAATTACACTGCTTGAATGCCCCAACGGGGCTACGGAAATCAGCCTAGGGTTTGCAATACACGCTCCGCACGTTGCAACTGAAAGCAAAGCGGCGATCAACAAACACAAAGGCCCAAAAGTGAACCAGCCCGTTGGGGCGACATGTTCCGCCCACAAAAGAATTCGCTCCTACGGAGCCTAGCCGTTCTAATTTTCAAACTACAAAAACGCCAGCCCCACGGGCTTTGAAATTGAATTCGTGTTAATCCGTGCAATTCGTGTCAAATACCTCCTTGCGTCTTTGCGTCTTTGCATGAAATTCTCCGCATGCAAAGGCTCGGCAAAAATCACGGCGGCTACAACGGCGAAAGGATTGATATCGGCGCCGTCCTGCGCGACGTTGATATTGTCGCCAATAAATCCGGCTGGCATTCAGAAATTTTTCACGAAACCGGTGAATTAAAATCATTGGCGCTGCATCGCGCACCGCTTTCAGTCCGCGATCCGCAATCGCCAGTCCGCATTTACATCAGCGCCGGCATTCACGGCGACGAACCGGCCGCTCCGCTCGCCGCTTTGCGCCTGATCCAGGAAAACCGCTGGCCGAAGGACGCGGAGATTTGCCTGCTGCCGTGCCTGAATCCAATTGGCTTCACGTTGAACACGCGGGGAAATTCAGACGGCGTTGATTTGAATCGTGACTATCGCAATTCAAAGTCCGCCGAAGTCCGCGCACACATTGCGTGGTTGGAACGGCAGCCGCGATTTGATTTATATCTCTGCCTCCATGAAGACTGGGAATCGCACGGCTTTTATCTTTACGAACAGAACCCCGATCATCGCCCTGCCCTGGCGGAGAAAATGATCGAGGCCGTCCGGAAGGTTTGTCCGATTGACTTGTCTGAAAGCATCGAGGGACGCGCGGCGAGCGGCGGAATTGTGCGACCGAACATCCAACCCCAAGAGCGACCCGACTGGCCGGAGGCGTTTTATCTCATCACGCACAAATCGCGGCTGGGCTACACGCTGGAGGCACCGTCGGATTTTCCGCTGTCCACGCGCGTGGACGCCCTGACGGCCGGGGTCGGTGCGGCATTGGATCAGCTTCGCGGTGGCGCCTCGTAAGCGCTCCCGCCACGAGATCATTTCAATGTGGCCTCGCGCCGTTTCATCCACTGGTTGCCCAGATCGGACAAGGTCTTCGCCTTCAACACCCGTTCCGCCAGCGGAAACACAATCCGCTCCTCCTTGTCAAAATGTTCGCGCGACATGCTGATGGCTCCGAGAAGAACCGTTTTCGCCTCCTTGAGTGTTTTGGCGGTGTGGACCCTGGCCAGCGCCTCCTCAATCTTTCGATGTTCGGCATGAAAGGTTTCGTTCTGGCCGATTTGTTCAAAACAATGCTCCAGCGGCTCGATGAACAGGTCGTCCTCGGTCTTCGAATGCGGCCCATGCAGCTTTTCGACAACCACGGCGAGCGTTATCACCTCCGCCAGCGTCTGGATCCGCGGCACAGCCGTTTCGATGTGATCAAACAGATTGTGGAAGACCGCGTGTTCCGCCATCAGGATTTCAGTAATTTTCATCGTTGGACAAATGATAGCTTAACTTTTGCAGGCGTCCATGCCTATGCAAGAGCAAATCCATTTGCTGCTGCACCGGTTTGCCGGTAAAACAAAACCATGCGCGCGATCAACGATGAATTGCTTCAAGCGATCGAACTGGCCCTGGCCGGCAAATGGGACGCCGCGCATCAACTCGTCCAGCAACACGAAGACGACGCCACCGCCGCGTGGATTCATGCCGTGCTGCACAAGATGGAGGGCGATTTGGGCAACGCCAGCTACTGGTATCGCCGCGCCGACCGGCTGGACCACGTCGCCGACGAACCGCGCGCGGAACTGGCCGCCATCCAAGCCGAGCTCAATCCGCAGCGCGGCGAATGAATGATACGCCGACGGGACGCGGAATGCGGTTGCCGGGATTGCATCTTTCCGCCAACGGATTGAAATCGTCGTTTGACTGATGGCATCTGCCGCCCGCCGGATTCAATCTGCCGGACGGAAAATCTCATCTGACAATCGCCGGATGACCTCTGCCACTCGCCAGATCGCATCTGCCGGTTGGAAAATGGCTTCGTGCTGTTGACTTATTTCCAATTTTACAATGGTTTCCTTATGTTCAAAGGTCAGCTTCCGCAATTACGGCAACGCATTTTTGGAATGCAACGCCGCCAAGGTGTTGATCGCCTGATAATACTCATCAGATTGCGGTCCTTTGAGGGTGTCAATCATGCGTTTTTCCAGAGAAACGCGATCGGCAGTTGACCAGCCATCAAAGCTGCGCCCATCCGCATACCGGGCGAATTTAGAGTTGATATATTCCAGCACTAGGCGCTGGTTGGCGTTTAATCGATTCTCAAAATCACCCACCCCAGAGCCGCCCACACTCGCTGATAACAATACATCCATGCTGTCCACCAATAAAATACCGCGATGGTCCATGGCACCGGCATATTTGGATTTGATGTCATCGAACAAGGCCTTCGCCTTTTCCGTATCACCCTGGCTCTTGTAATCCTGGGCCAGCAGAAACCGCGCATAAGCTCCAACTTGGACACCGTCGCCATAAAAACAATCGTTGTATTTGTCAATGCACTCTTGAAGATACTGGGCGCGCTCGTCGCCTTGGGACATCTGGGCAAGATAGAGCACGGCACAACCGGTGCGGTTGAGGTCAGGATACTTCCGGATCATTGTCTGAAGACTCTCCTTTGCTTCAGGAGTGCCCCATTTCTGGTTGGTAACCTGATATAATTGTTCTGCGTCGCGCAGTTGCTCCGGGGTATGATTTTCCTGATCCTGCGCCGTTCTGGTCACAAATCTTTCGCGGAGCGTTTGCTGCCGGCTGTTCATGGCCGACTGCCGGGTTTTGTCGGTTAATAGATTTTCAAAACGATTTGAAGTGACGGGATTGGCCACAGGAATCACCGGGGCTGATGGCTGGACGACGGCTTGTGCGGGGATTGAATTTGTCTCCAGAGCAGTGGCAACGGCGTCCATTTTATGAAGCAAGACATGCCGTGCATGATTGAGCGCCAGCCCGACGATCACCAACACCAGCAGCAGACCCACGAGGGACCAGCCCAATATATGATTGGATTGCCGGGCGGTCTGCGCCGGTTCAGCAACCGGCAAATCCAAATCAGCGGGCGCCTTTGGATTGAAGACATCTTCGTAGGCAAACATCAGCGCCGCCAAAGCGGCGGGAACCGTAATCAACGAACCCACAAAAAAGACCAGCATCCCGGCCATGTTCATCAGCCACAAAACGATGATGAAGCCGAAGAATTTCCACCAGTGCTTGGAAATCGTTTTGCGGCTCAGTCCCATGGCCGGCCAGAAGCCAAGGTGCTTGTCCACGACCAAAACCAGTGTGAAAGTCCAGCCCACCGTGAGATAAATGCCAGGCAATAGCAGGCAGATAAACCCGAAGAAGGTGAACAGGCCCATTAAGAGACTGGCCAGGAAGAGCGGCAAAAAGGCTTTGCTGAATCCTGAAAATGCCATGCCGACTTTGGCTGGCTCGCCCCGGATTTTTTTCAGAAAATAAAGGCATAATCCACCCATGAGCGGCCCGCTGACAACCAAACCGACGGCGGTCACCAGCGCGGCGGTACGCAGGGACAGGATCAGGATTGTCACGCCAATGATCCGCCAAAAATCACTCCAAACCAAAATCCAGCCGCGACGAATGCAATGACCGATGTCCAAGGTGTAATCTTCCGCCAAATACTCGTGCGTGAGCCGTTCGGCCTCCGCCGTCGGCGGGGTGGTGTTGACAATGGTTTCCACCGCCGTCTTTACCGCGCCGGCTTCTTGATAACGACGTGCCGGTTCTTTTTCCAAGGCGTGTAGCACCACTTCATCGAGGCGCACGTCAATTTGAACTTTTTGCGATGGCGGCTGAAACTTTCCCAGCGGCAGTTCCCCGGTGAGCATTTCATAGAACACGACGCCCAATGAATAAATGTCCGCGCGTTGATCCACGGTCTGCGGTTTCTCGATTTGCTCCGGGGCCATGTAATGTGGCGTGCCCACCACATCCGCGGCACCGGTCAGGGAAATATCCTGAGGCTCCGGTTCCATGAGCTTGACGATGCCGAAGTCGGCAATTTTCACCTGGCCCTTTTTGTCGAGCAGGATGTTTTCGGGCTTGATGTCGCGATGGATGACGCCTTGCTCGTGGGCATATTGCAGCGCCTGACAAATCTGGATCACGATGGCGAGCGCCTCGGTGGGCGCGAGCCGCCGTTGCTGCAACAATTGCCGCAGCGACAGGCCGTCCACAAATTCCATCAGCAGATAAAACATCCCCTGCGTTTCGCCGAAGTCATAAACGGTGACAATGTTGGGCTGGTTCAGCCACGCCAGCGCACGGGCTTCGCGTTCAAAGCGTTCGGCAAATTGCGGGTTGTTTTGTTTTTCCGGCGAAAGAATTTTCAAGGCCACGAACCGGTTCAAACGGGGCTGGCGGGCCTTGTAGACCGCGCCCATGCCACCCTGGCCAAGCAATTCAATGATTTCAAGCTGCGGAAAAAGCTTGGCCATCTGTTCAATGGCTGGGGGTACAAAGGCTGGCTTGCCAGGGCCAGTCTCTGCAAACGGCCAGCCATCCTGCACATGCCTCCCAAGGACGGCTCAGTCGTTGATGCCGTAATGAGTATAACTCTCAACGCTTTTGAGGGTGGTGGTTATGGTGGTGGCGCGGTGGGCAAGATTGTCCAAAGTCGAATGGGATGAATCCTGTTTGACGGTGGCGGTGGAGGTTTCGGTCAACAGCAATTTGGATGAATAAGACAACATCGCAAAAACGGCTGGCGGCGTCGGGTTGTGCATTGGTTGGGAGATGGAGTTCATGGCTGTCATCTTCACAGAGTGTTTTAAAATGGATATGGGGTGTTTTACCCATACCCGGCCACGGCAGTGGAGCGGTTCCGGTCCCTCGTTGGCCACGGTTTCATCGCGCACTTTCTGATCGCGCCAATGATCCGGCTCAATTATCTAATTTCGTCGCTAAATCAGGTTTCAGCGGCAAAACCCGGAAATGGCACGGCGGCCTGCAATTATAATTGCATGGACAACCTCCCGCTCACAGCCGCAGGGCGGATGAGGTTCGCCCTTGCGGGGCTTCGTTTGCATAAAAAGCAGATCGCTGAAAATCCGCTGATGTCCGTGGGATAAAAGACCGGACTATTGTGGCGCTGGATATTTTGATGGGACCCGGCAGGGTCCGAAGCATCTGCCCGGACGGGATAGCTTGTAGAATTCCGATGCCCAAATGAGAACGGCCTGATTATGACGGACGAAGTGATGCAAGCGGCGTTGACAACCTGGGCGGCGAAAGATTTGCCGGCCCGGTTCCTAGAGCAAATTAAATAAAACTATAGCCACAAGAAGTGAACCAGTTGATGGCGTCTTGGGCGGTGACGCAGGCCAGGGCGGCGGCAATGGCTTTCTGGAGTTCCGCTCCGGTG
>Ga0182030_10015250_pt1 | contig 15077 bp, 12 predicted proteins | sample 812S3MmetaG_FD_121299 | JGI IMG/M metagenome (GOLD analysis project Ga0182030, IMG submission 121299) | Permafrost microbial communities from Stordalen Mire, Sweden - 812S3M metaG (Illumina Assembly) | ecosystem: Environmental > Terrestrial > Soil > Wetlands > Permafrost | place: Sweden... | reverse complement strand
TCGTGGTCGAAGGCACGGACAGCATCGCCCTGCTGGCCGCCCTGGACCTGGAGGGGATTTGCGCCTCCAGCGGCTCCGCCTGCTCCGCCGGTTCGCTCGAGCCGTCCCACGTGATCCGCGCCCTGGGAATGGGGGAGGCGCTGGCCCGCTCGCTCCTGCGATTCTCGCTCGGTCGGGACTCCACTGCCGCCGGGGTCGCGCGACTCGAGCAGGTTTTACCCGCAATTTTGCGCCGCAGCCGGGGGGGCGCCCTGCGAATGACCCGTGAATAAGCCGGGGGTTCCCGGTGAAAGCCGCGCCAGACGGGGCGGAAAGTTGCGGATCGGGGAGGTTGCTCACAAAAACCCCCGGAGTAGTTCACCGGGCCGGGGGCCACAAAAGCCCCGCCCAGCCTTGACAGGCGCGGCTCCTTGCCTTATTCACACCCCTTAATACGGATACGGTATTGATCAAAACTGAGCTATATTAACCACGCATGAACCTGACCATCGCGAAGGAGCAAATCATCATCGGTCTGCAGGCCGTGCAGAACGTGGTTAGCACCCGGACGACCCTGCCCATCCTCTCGAATGTCCTGCTGCGTGCCGAAGGGAACCGGCTCGAGTTCACCGCCACCGATCTCGATGTGACCATCGCGTCCGGGGTCGAGGCCAAAGTCTCGGTTCCCGGCGAAACGACCGTTCCGGTGAAGAAGCTCTTCGGCATTGTCCGCGAACTCGGCAATCCCGAGATTGAAATCGAGGTGGACGAGAAGAACGTCTGCACCATCCGGTCCGGATCCTCCCTCTACCGCATCAACGGCCTCGGGGCGGACGAGTTTCCCCCCCTCCCGCAGTTCAAGGAGGACAAGAAGGTGGTCCTGCCCCAGGAGACGATGAAGGGGATGATGAAGAAAACCTCGTTCGCGATCTCCACCGACGAGTCCCGCTACGTCCTCAACGGCATTTTTATCAGCTTGAAGGAACACAAGATGACGATGGTGGCCACTGATGGGCGCCGCCTCGCCATGGTGGACGAGGAGGTGGACATCACCGAGGGCAGCCACGGCGAATTCATCCTTCCCGCCAAAACGGTTGCGGAACTGAACCGGCTGCTTTCTGACAAGGGCCAGTTGGAGCTTCGCTACGCCGAGAACCAGGCTTCCTTCACGCTCAAGGATGACCACGGCGGCTCCATCCTCATCGTCAGCAAGCTGATCGAGGGCAACTATCCCAACTACCGGCAGGTGATCCCCGCCGAGACGCGCGAGCGGATCGGTCTCGTGCGCGAGGAGTTTCTCCACGCCCTCCGCCGCGCCGAGATCATGACCAGCGAGAAGTCCAACTCGGTGAAGCTCGCCTTCACCAAGAACAAGCTGGAGATCACCGCCAACTCACCCGAGGTCGGCGAGGCGCGGGAGACGATGGCCGTCAACTACAAGGGCGAGGATCTCGCCATCGCCTTCAACCCGAAATACGTCATCGACCCGCTCAACGCGCTGGTCAACGACGAGGTTTTTATCGAGTTGATCGACGAATTGAGCCCTGGCGTTTTGAAGATCAACGGGCCGTTCCTCTACGTGGTCATGCCGATGCGGCTGACTTGATCCGGGTGGATGGTCGGGGTCGGAGCCGGGCAGGCGTTTAATGCGCCGTGGCGGCCGTCTGCTGGCGTCGCGGGCAGCCTCCCGGCTTGCGGAGCGCCTCGCAGCTCGCGCTCATGTAGAGGCGCCGGCTCTGCACCGAGAAGCCAAGGCGTTTTCGGATTTCCCCCTCGAGTTCCGCCAGCCGATCACTGTCGAACTCCACAATCCGCCCGCAATCCAGGCAGACAATGTGGTTGTGGTACGGCCGGTCGGCGTAGTTCGGATCGTAATACTTCCGGTTCTTGCCGAAGTCCATCTCCCCCACCAAACCGCTGGCGGTCAGCAGGGGCAGGGTGCGGTAAACGGTTGCCCGCGAAACGGAATGGTCGCGCGCCCGGGACCATTCGAGCAGTTCCTCGGCGGTGAAGTGCTCCTCGGTGGCAAAGACCGTGTCGATGATCGCCCGGCGTTGCGAGGTGATGCGGAGCCGCTTGCCCGCCAGAAAATGGAGGAAACGCTCCTTGCCGCTTTTTTCGGCCCGCTCAGGCATGGTCACAAAATAATCCGATTCGTCTCACGGGCGCCAGCGAAAAGCGGCGCTAATTCCATTCGCTGCCCCGGAAGCACCGGCATCCCTGCCGGCTGGTCGGGCTCCGGTCTCCCACCACCCCAAAAAGCTGCCGGATACGCAGCCCTCCAAGCGCTTCGCGACGCGCCTGGAGTGCGCGGTATCCCCGCGCTTTCGGCCGCCGAACGCTGTGGAAGGCCTGACTACTTCGCCTGCTCAGTGTGCTTCACCTGGGGATGGCGGTGCAGCCGGCTGTTGCGGGACCCATACACCACATAAAGCAGGAGTCCCAGTCCCATCCAGACGAAGAAGCGGAGCCAGGTCGTTTTGGGCAGGGCGTACATCAGGTAGGCGCAGGAGAGAATGGCTCCGATGGGAACCCACGGCACCAGGGGTGTGTGGAAGGGGCGCACGCGATCCGGCTCCTTCACCCGCAGGATCAGGATGCCGGTCGCGACCAGGATGAAGGCGAAGAGGGTTCCGATGTTGGTCAGGTCCACCAGTTCGTCGATGTTGAAGACCGACGCGCACAGCGCCACCACGCCGCCGGTAATCCACGTCGTGATGTGGGGCGTGCGGTGCTTGGGGTGGACGCGGGCGGTCCAGGGCGGCAGCAGCCCGTCGCGGCCCATGGCGAAGAAGATCCGCGGCTGGCCCGCCTGGTAAGGCACCAGCGCCGAGGTGGTGGCGATCACCGCCCCCAAGGCCACGACGCCCGCCGCCCACGTCATACCGCGATCTGTGAACACCTTGGCGAGCGGTTCCTCGTTGCCGAGCGTGTTCCATGGTGCCATGCCGGTGAGCACCACCGCCACGGCGATGTAGAGCACCGTGCAAATGATCAGGCTGGCGATGATGCCGAATGGCATGTCGCGTTTCGGATTTCGGGTTTCCTCGGCCGCGGTCGAGACCGCGTCGAAACCGATGTAGGCGAAGAAGATGATCGCCGCCGCGCTCGAGATTCCCTTCACGCCGTTCGGGGCGAACGGCACCCAGTTCGCCGGATGGATCATGGTTGCGCCGAGCACGAGGAAGAAGACCACGATGGCCAGCTTGCCGATCACCAGCGCGGTGTTGAACCGCGCCGTCTCCTTCATGCCGATGAAGACGACCCAGGTGATCAGAATCACGATACAGAAGGCCGGCAGATTGAAGATGATCGGCAGGCCCGCCAGGCGTGGCGCCTCCGCGAAAACCTTCGCCGCCTGGATGACGTCCGGACTGATGTTCGCCAGGTGTCCATTGGCCAGGGCCACCTGGTGGGCGGCCCGCATGGTGCTCAGGAGATCCGTCGCCAGCCACGAGGGCACCTGGGGTTTGAAGTCGATGCCGAGCCAGCCAATGTGGCAGTGCAGGGTGCTGAGCAGCGTCTGGAAATACCCGGACCAGGAAACCGCCACCGCCGCGTTGCTGATCGCGTACTCGAGAATCAGATCCCAGCCGATCAGCCAGGCTGCCAGCTCGCCGAGGGTGGCGTAGGCGTAGGTGTAGGCCGATCCGGAAACCGGCACCATGGCGGCGAATTCCGCGTAGCACAGGGCCGCGAAGCCGCAGGTGATGGAAACCAAAACGAACGACACCACGAGCGCCGGCCCGGCGCCGATGTGGTCCGCCCCGCCCGCGGCGGCGGTGCCGGGGGTCGAGAATATCCCTGCGCCGACGATTGCCCCCACCCCGAGCATGGTGAGTTGCCAGGGCCCCAGAGTGCGACGGAGTTGCTGGTCCGGCGCGGCGGTTTCCCCGATCAATTGATCGAGCGATTTCCTGCGAAACAGCCTTCTGAACTCGTTTCCCGGTAACATCGCGTCCAAGAGATTGGACAAACCATTCCAGCGCAAGCCCGAAAGTGGCCCGGAACTCGCCGCGGCGTCCATCCGCTCCCCCCGTCGGACGGGCTTCTCATTAACCACATCTTTAGGGGGGCTTGGCCTCGTGTAGGCCCGGTGCCCCCACCGGGCGTCTTCGGCTACCAGGTGGACCCCTTGCTGACTGGACTCAACGAGGTGTTGGCGGGATGCCGCCCCGGATTTCTAACGACCAGCCTGATGCTGTAGGCCGCGTGTCCCCACGCGGCGGCGGCTCGAATTCGCCGGGTGAGGGCACCCGGCCTACAACCTGAGCCGCTGCCACGAGTCAGCGCCGGGCTCGCCCTCACCCCCGCCTGCGCCGGGCCTACGGCGGGCCGCCACTCAATTACTCTGCAGGTTTCTCAAGATCCCCGTGATGGAGATGTGGTCAATGACAAGGTTGGGGTGAGGGTCCCCCGCGTTGCGCGGCACCCCCGCGCTTTCGGCCGACAAATGCTCGGCCCCGGGAGCGTCGGCATCCTTGCCGGCAACTCGGCGTCGCCTTTTCCATCGCACCCAAAAGCTGCGGAATGCGCAGCACTCCAAGCGCTTCGCGACGCCGGACGCGTGTCCTTCCCTCGCGAAACGTCTGGAGCGCGAGACGTCCCCGCGCTCTCGGCCTCCCTTCCCGCCTTTTATTTCCCCCCACGCTTGGTAAATTCCCCCCATGCAAACGAGCATCCGCCGCCATTTCGCCAGCGACAACTACGCGGGCATCTGCCCTGAGGCCTTCGCGGCCATGACCGAGGCCAACGCGGGCCACGAGGTCGGCTACGGCGACGACACCTGGACCGCGAAGGCGGCCAACCTCCTGCGGGAAATCTTTGAGATTCACTGCGAGGTCTTTTTCGTCTTCAACGGCACCTCGGCCAATTCCCTCTCGCTCGCCTCCCTCTGCCAGTCCTACCACAGCATCCTCTGCCACGAGATGGCGCACGTCGAGGGCTCGGAGTGCGGCGCGCCCGAGTTTTTTGCCAACGGCACCAAGGTGCTCCTCCTCGAGGGTGCCGGCGGGAAGATCGATCCCCGATCCATCGCGAAAGCCGTCGGCAAGCGGACCGACATCCATTACCCCAAGCCCCGCGCCCTCAGCCTCACCCAGGCCACCGAGGTCGGCACCCTCTATTCCCTCGACGAACTCGGCGCGCTCGCCGAGGAGGCCCGGCGCCACCACCTCCAGATCCAGATGGACGGCGCGCGGTTCGCGAACGCGGTGGCCGCCCTCGGCGTGGCCCCCAAGGAAGTCACCTGGAAGGCGGGGGTCGACGTGCTCTGTTTCGGCGGCACCAAGAATGGCCTGGCGGTGGGGGAGGCGGTGGTCTTCTTCAACCAGGAATTGGCCCGCGAGTTCGATTACCGCTGCAAGCAGGGCGGTCAGCTCGCCTCCAAGATGCGCTTCCTCAGCGCCCCTTGGGTGGGAATGCTCAAGGACGGCGCGTGGCTGCGGCACGCCGGCCACTCGAACGCCATGGCCCGCCGGCTCGAGGCGGCCATCCGCCCCATCCCCGGCATCCAGATTTCCTACCCGGTGCAGAGCAACGCCGTCTTTGCGAGAATCCCCGAGCCGGTGGTGAACGCCCTGCACGAGCGCGGCTGGAAGTTCTACACCCGCGTCGGCGGCTGGGACGAGTCCCGCCTCATGTGCAGTTGGGACACCACCCCGGAGGACGTCGACAACTTCGCCCGCGACATGGCGGAGTTCAGCCGCTGAGGCGTGGCATCGATTGGGGTAGGGAGAGCGGTGCCCCGCCTCCCATCCTTCCGAACCGGACCAGCCACTCTCGCCGCCATCCTCGGGATTCACCAGGGTTCAGCCCCGAACCCACCGCGTAGCGGTGCCCGACGGTAGCCGTGGACCTCGGTCCACGGTTCCGCGGCCGAAAATCCCCCGCGCCGCGTCAGCGACGCCCGACCCGCCCGGCCAGGGGAGGTCGCGCCCAGGCAGGGCGCGGGTGATCATTGGGTTGCGTTACCCGGGGCTGCGCGCGCCGCCTCGCTTGCCCCGGGCTGACGAATCCCGTCCTTTCAGGACGGCGGGACGGGCCGTTCAGGTGTCGCTCGCCCAGTCCCAGCATCCCATCGCAAAAGCCCATTGCGATCCAGGTGCCAAAGTGGCACCGTAGGCATATGGAACAGACTCCAAGCGAGCCCCTGAGGCGGATCACGGCCCGCGTTTCTGAAAATGTTCGTGGCACACTGGAGCAGGCGGCCGAACTCCTCGGCGCGACCGTGAACCAATTCGTCGTGCAGGCTGCCTACGAGGAGGCCCAGCGCGTGGTGGAGCGGGAGTCGGTTATCCGTCTTTCGCAGAGGGACGCGCAAAGGGTGCTGGCCATGCTGGACGCCCCGCCCAAGCCGACCAAGCCCCTCAAGGACGCGGTGGAGTTGTTCAGGGAGACCCTTCGTGCGTAGGGTCGAGCCGCTGACAAAATGGCATGATCGGGAGGGATTTGACTGTGGGAGCGAACCGCTCAACCTCTTCCTGAGGCAGACCGCCCGCCAGCATGCCGAGCGCGGGATCTCGCGCACCTTCGTCCTGGTGGAGGAGGAAACCACGAGCCCCAAGCCCATTCTCGGCTTTTTCTCGCTCAACATCTGCCAGATCAAGTCGGAGTCGCTCGCTGCGGGCGAGGCGAAACGACTGCCTCAAGAGGTCTCGGGCGTCCGGTTGGGCCGGTTGGCAGTGGCCAGGACGCTCCAGCGGCAGGGAATCGGCAGGGCGCTGCTGGTGGCGGCCATGGGGAAGTTCGTGGAGATCTTCGACACCGCCGGCGGGATCGGTCTTTTTGTTGACGCCAAAGACAGGGAGGCCCGGCGTTACTATGAGCAATTTGGGTTCGTCCCCATGGTCTCCAACGAGCTTGCCTTGTTCCTGCCCGCTAGGACAATCCAAGGCGCCCTGGCCGGGCTGTGAGCGCCGGCATGCTGGCCCCACCGCGCAAGGTCCCCGGCGACATCGTCCGCGTGACGCCCCCCTAAGCCTCCGCCCCCCTCTCAAACCCGTACCGCATCACCGCCTCCAGCATCTCCATCCGCACGTCCTTCAGGGTCTTGAACTTGATGCAATACCCCGTCACGCTCGCCTTGCCGAGTGTCTTGCCATACGTCCTCGCCAGGTAGGTCTTGTCCTCCAACCCGATCAGATAGATCGAGATCCCGGTCGTGTTGGCGCTCAGCCCCACCCGGAAGGATTCCCGGGTCTTCCCGTTGGCCAGCGCCAGCGTCATCGATCCGTATCCAATGGTGGGGTTGCAGATGGTCCGGCCCCGCTCGTCCCGGCCATCGTGGAACCACAGTTTGCATCCGGGCGACACTCGGAGCGCGAGCTGGTGCAACTCCCGCATGTCGCTGCGCTTTGGCTCAGGCTGGCTGGCGATCTGCTCTTCGATTTGCCCTTCCACGTTCATGCGAGATTACGGGTTGTTCCATCGGTTGCGGCAAGTATTGCTAACCCTTGCGATGACCAAAGGCAAGCCCACCGCGCCTGGGGGTGCGGTTGAAAAGGTCGGTCAGTGGCCGGAACGGTTCCCCCGTCGGCCACCAGGTCGGCGGCGCCCATGCAGGGCGCAGGCGTCCTGCGGGCCGGCGTACCCGGGGTTGCGCTCGCGGACTCGCTTGCCCCGGGCTGACGAACTCCGTCCTTTCAGGACGGTGCGCGTTCGTGCGCCGCCGCGGCGGCACAACCCGTCGGCGGCAGCGCCCGGGCTTGTGCGAGACCGAGATGTGGGTGACCCTCTCAGCATGGTTACCCGGGCGTCTATCGTTCACCTGACAGCGGGACTCCGTCAGTACCTCAAGCACCAGGTGTGGTCCGGGGGATACCAGAACGAGAACGAGGTCGTGCGCGACGCCATCCGCCAGATGCAGCAGCGGGAGATTGAGCAGTTCGATGGCGTGTTCAGCAAATACCCTCGCGCGCCCCAAGGTGAGGCAACGAACCAAGAGCATGCCGCGATGAAGGCCGCCGTTGAGCGTCACCGGGGAGGGAAGCAATCCTGGCCGGTGGCATGAGCACCGTCGCCCTGAACGAACTTGGCCCGCTCATCCGCCACCAAGACCGAGGCGCCCGGGACCAATCCCAACCAGCCGGGAAAAAAGACCAGAGAGACCACTGGGAACGGTCACTCTGTGCTCTCTGTGTGCTCGGTGGCAGAACAGCCCCGCTCCTCCACGCCGGGCGACCCCCGGCGGCATGCTCAGCCCCGCGGCGCGAGCTTCTTCTCCACCTTGCTCTTCTCGAGCGTGACGTATTTTGGCAGGCCGCCTTCCACCGGGACCGCCACTTCTCCCTCGATCAGGGGCTTGGCGTAGTCAATGAAAGCCTGGTTCGGGAGGAACCCGTCCTCGGAAACCCATTCACGGGGCACGAGGCGCTCGACGTTCGCGATGTCTGCGAGCGGCTGCAGGCCGGTCGACCATTTGACCGAGCCGTCAGCCTGGGTCTCACGGACGATCTTCACCATGAAACTGCTCTGACCATCCACGGCGGCGCGGACGGCGGCAGCGCCGCAGTCGAAGGCGTTTTGCGAGTCGCGCTGGCTGGCGAAATGGCCGGCCGCGCGTTGCGTGTAGCCGAGCAGCACGGTGCGGGACTTCAGGTTCAGCCTGCCCTGGACCAGTTCCTTCAGTTCCTCGGCGGCACCGGCCAGGACCGGGTGGCCGAACGAGTCCAGGCGGGCCTTGTCGGCACCCACCAGGTTGCCGGCCGCATCGTGGATCCCTTCCCCCACCACCACCACGCAGTGCTTGTGGAGGGCCACGGTGGCCTTGACCTGCGCCAGGAACTTCTCCTCCTCAAACGCCAACTCGGGCAGCAGGATGATGTGCGGCGCGGCCTCGGGCGCGCCGCGCTTGGCCAGGACCGTTCCCGCCGCGATCCAGCCGGCATGTCGGCCCATCACCTCGATCAGGCAGCAGGAGCCGTCATCCGTGGCCATGCTCGCCACGTCGAGGCCGACCTCGGCCACCGTGGTGGCGGCGTACTTGATCACCGAGCCGTAGCCAGGGCAGTTGTCGGTCTGGGGCAGGTCGTTGTCGATCGTCTTGGGCACGCCGATCACGCGCAGCTCATAGCCCCGCTTGACCGCCTCGTCGGAGATTTTATGCGAGGTGTCCTGCGAGTCGTTGCCGCCGAGGTAGAAGAAATAGCGGATGTTGTGGGCGGCGAAGACCTCGAACAGGCGGTCCATGTCGCGCGCGGCCTGCTCGGGCTTCTGGGCGAAATCGAGCTTGTAGCGGCAGGTGCCGAGGGCCGCCGCCGGGGTGTGGCGCAGGCCCTGGATGACCCGGGCCTTCTCCTCGTTGATGTCGACCAGATCCTCGTTCAGGATGCCAAAGATCCCGTTGGCGCCGCCGTAGATCTCCTCGATGCACTCATGGCGCCCCGCCTCCTGAATCACTCCCGAGAGGCTGGCGTTGATAACCGCCGTGGGTCCGCCCGACTGGGCGACCAACAAGTTTCCGGACAATTCTGCCATAAAATGCTCGCTGTCGTTTGGTGTTCGGACAGGCCTCGGCCCGGCGCCAGTGCGCCCCGAACGTCAGCCTACCTTGCCAATGAGCCGAAGGGATGTCAAAGGCGAAAACGGCTCTTTTCACGCCGAAGCGCGCCTCTGGTCTGCTGCAAACAAGCGATCCAGCCACCGAGGGCGCAGCGGGTACCGAGCGGCCAATCCGGGGGGGCGCTGGTTCTGGTGGCCGCTGGTGGGGCGAGATGGCAGGGGTGTCACGGGGCGGCAGCCAAGGCGATTCTCCCGGGCCACGGAGGCGGCATTCCCTCAGGACGGTTGTGGTCTGTGGGCCGGTCCACCGAGGGCGGCGCTCGCGGACTCGCTTGCCCTGAGCTGACGAATGCCGTCCTTTCAGGACGGTGCGCGCCCATGCAGTTCGGTGCGTCTGGTTTGGTCCGGGACGCAACACATCAGGCCAAAAGGCGGCGGACGCGTGTCCCTTCCTCGCGGATCGCGTGGAGGGCGCGGCATCCCCGCGCCTTCGGGCCCCGAGGCAGGGGGCGTCGTGTTAGAACGGTGGATGGTTGAGCCCCCGGCCGGACGGCCTGACCATCTCCCACCCCCCCGAACCAGCATCCGTTCCCAGCCTGACTCCAACTACCATTATTGAGGTAGCCACCCACCCACCGATCCCCTCTCCCCGCCCGCCGGAGCTACCCGTTTCGGGGGGGCGCTCCGGGTGCCCCTTTCGGTGCATTGACAGGGCGCGCGCCGGCCGCGAACGGTATCTTTTGTTTTGAACAGATCAGGCCCTTCAACCGTCTTAACTAATGTGGTGACGGTGCCAGGGCGACAGTCAACGGATGAGGGAGACTCCCGCCTCGGTATCTTCACTGGTTGAGTTGGAGTTCATGGTTTGGTTCAAGACGGTCCGGATAGCCGGGCCGTCTTTGCCGTACCCCGGTGCGATTCTACTCGCCCTCCCCGCCCCCCCCGCCTAAAGTGCGCGGCATGCAGGATCTGATAGCGAAGGCCGCCACCTTGCTTGAGGCGCTGCCCTATATCCAGCGGTTCAGCGGCGCCACTTTTGTCATCAAATACGGCGGCAGTTTCATGGATTCTCCGGACCCCGAGGTCCGGAGCGCCGTCGCGCGCGACATCGTCTTCCTCGAGGCCGTCGAAATCAACCCCGTCGTCGTCCACGGCGGCGGCAAGGCGATCACCCGCGCCATGGAAAAAGCGGGGCTCAAGGCCAGCTTCATCCAGGGCCAGCGCGTCACGGACGAGGCGGCCGTCGCCATCGTCGACCAGGTCCTCTCGCGGGAAATCAATCCGGAGGTGGTCCGGGACCTGGAAGCGCTCGGCTGCCGGGCGCGGGGCTTCGCCGGGCCGGACATCTTCACCTGCCGGAAGGCGCACTTGACCGGCGCGGACGGACAGCCGATCGACCTCGGGTACGTCGGCGAGGTGGTGAGTGTCAACACCGCCCCGCTGCTCGAGTGCCTCCGGGAGGGGGTCACCCCCGTCATCAGCCCAACCGCGCGGGGCGAGGATGGCCGGATCTACAACTGCAACGCCGATGTGGCAGCCGCCCAGGCCGCCATCGCGCTCCGGGCGCGGCGGCTGGTGTTCATGAGCGATGTCCCCGGCCTCCTCGCCAACCCCAAGGACCCAAGCTCACTCATCCCCCACCTCAAAACCGCTGACATCCACCGGCTCAAGGCCGAAGGGGTCATTGACAAGGGGATGATCCCCAAGGTCGACAGCGCGGTGGCTGCCATTCGGGCCGGCCTCGAAAAGGTCTCGTTCGTGGACGGACGGGCGCCGCATTCCGTGCTGCTCGAGATCTTCACCGATGCGGGCGTGGGCACCGAGGTGGTGTTGTGAGCCTGGCCGCCAGCATGGCTCAGCCGTTTTGAGCAACCGATTATGAAGGAACTGGTTCCCACTCCCCCCGCCGTGGTCCGCAACGACACGGCCGCCGTCCAGGCGCTCTTCAGCCAGCACGTCATCCCGACCTACGGCCGCTTCGATCTGGCCCTGAGCCACGGGGCCGGGAGCTACGTCTATGATGTCGCCGGACGCCGTTACCTGGACTTGGGCGGCGGCATCGCGGTGTGCTGCCTCGGCCACGCCCATCCCGCCATCACGGAGGCCCTGGTGGAGCAGTCGCGGAAGTTCATCCACATCTCGAATCTCTATTATCAGGAACCCCAGGGCCGTCTCGCCCGGGCGCTCACGGCCCTCATCGGCCCCGGCAAGTGCTTCTTCTGCAACAGCGGCGCCGAAGCCAACGAGGGGCTGTTCAAACTGGCCCGCAAGTTCGGCCACGACGAGGGGCGTTTCGAGATCCTCACCGCGATCAACTCCTTCCACGGCCGGACGCTCGCAGCCATCGCCGCCACCGGCCAGGACAAGGTCAAGAAGGGCTTCGGGCCCGCCACCCCGGGGTTCCGCCATGTGCCCTATAACGACCTGGAGGCCATGCGGGCCGCCATCTCACCGGCCACCGTGGCCATCCTCATCGAAGGCGTGCAAGGGGAAGGGGGCGTGACCCCCGCCACCCCCGAGTACCTGCTCGGCCTCCGGCGTTTGTGCGATGAAAAGCGCCTCCTGCTCCTGATCGACGCCGTGCAATGCGGTCATTTCCGCTCCGGTCGGTTCCAGAGCTTCCAACGGGCGATGGAGGGGGTGCCGGGCGGCGAGACCTTCCTGCCGGACGGGATTTCCATGGCGAAATCGCTCGGCGGTGGGTTTCCGATGGGAGCCTTTTGGGCCCGCGCGCCCTACGCCGACCTGCTCGGCGCCGGCTCCCACGGCACCACCTTCGGCGGCACGCCGCTCGCCTGTGCGGTGGCGCTCAAGGTTCTCGAGGTCATCCAGGCGGAGGATTTGGCGGGGAACGCCCGCCGGATCGGCGCCCACCTCCAAAGCGGCTTGGAGGCCATCGCCGCCCGGCACCCGGGCGTCATCAAGCAGATCCGCGGCGTCGGGCTCCTGTTGGGGATCGAGTTCGCCACTGAGCCGCCCAAGCTGCCCGGCGACCCGGCCAAGCCGGTTTCCGCCCGGCTGATCAGTTTGTTGCATGCCGCCGGCGTGCTGGCGGTTCCGGCCGGCACCCACGTCATTCGGCTGCTGCCAGCCCTCAACCTGAGCCGGGCCGAGGCCGACGAGGGGCTGGCGGTCATCGACAAAATCTGCGCGGCCATCGGTTAATGGGCGCGGCCGGTCGCGCGATTTGCACGCTTACGCGTGGTGATTTGCACGCTTACGCGTGGAATTCACGCGTGGCTTCCTCCTGGCAGAGGTAAAACCACCCCTTTTTGCTGTTAAACACCCAAAAAGCCGCGTGGCACGGTAACTGCTTTCTCCTGAGTCGTTCGCCAAGGAGGTGGGGAGGGGAGAGTGGTTCCAGCTTGAATCGCCCCCTCCCTCACTTTTGAACCCCGGTCCGTTTCCCTTCCCGCCCTCCATCCGTACAGCCGACGCCGCGCTCGCCATCAGGCGCGCCCTGCCGCATAATTCCCGGCATGAAAGTCACCCAAGTGGCGGTATGCCCCAGCGCCGCTTCGCAGGCCGCCGGCCGCCCGGCTCTCACCCCCGAACTGTTGGCCGCCAGCGGTGCCCGCTACTCCCGCAACAACGAGGGTCTCGATTCCATCCTCGCCCGCATTGACCCCAACGACCTGGAGAAATCGGTCGACACGATTTTCAAGATGGTGGACTACGGGCATCAGTCCATTGCCGACATGGTCCCGGTCGCCATTTTCATGGATGGCATCTCCATCTGGCTGGCGTATTACCTTTGGACCCTCTGCCCGTTGGCCGGCGGCCAGGAGTCGTCCACCCGCTACCTGCGCATCTCGCGCGAGGGCCTGATCGCCCCGGACTGTCTGGGCATCCCGGACTCGTTGGTGGCCGAATGGGGCGGCCTGATGGAACGTTGTTTCGCCAGCTATCAGTATGCCCTGGACGCCTGGGAGGATCTCGCACGCCGCCAGCCACGGGTGATGGGGATCCCCGCCGGGCTCATCGAAGACGCCTCGTCGGCGGCCCAAAAAAAAGTCGCGCGCATGCGCCGGAACTTCGCCTTTGACCGCGCGCGCTACTTCCTCCCTGCGGCCGCCGCCACCAACGTGATGATGATCATGTCGGCGCGCGCCTGGGTCGGCCTTTGCCAATACCTCCTATCGCATCCGCTCCCCGAGCCCCGGCGCCTGGGAGAAATGGTGCGCGCCGAACTGGCCCTCGCCGCGCCGCGCCTAACCCGCCACGCGACCGCCTCCCCAGCCCACCAGCGGGCCATCGCGGCCGAGTTCGACGCGGCCGCCGGACTGGCGCGGACTCGTGCCCCCTTGGATCCTCATGCGGTGGGGGAACTTGCGCACCCCGCCGCGCCCTTCCTCTCCGTGTTTCCAGCGGAGGGCACTACTCCGGCCGCTGTCGCACAGGACTTGGGGTTTCATCCCCACCGCTACGCTCCGCTGGGCACCTCCTTGCAGCGCATGGCGGTCCGCTTTGGCTGGCCGGCCGTCGGCTTTGCCGAGATCCGGGACCTCAACCGACACCGTACGGGGACGAAGTTTTGCCCGCTCGCTCCGGTCGGGTTCTACGGGGCGATGGACCAGGCCACGTGGTCCGGTGATCCATCGGTGGTTGCCACCCTCGGGCGGGAGTTGGTGGCGGGCGGGGCGGCAACGGCGGCGACGGGGCGGCAGCTCCGGTCCGGGGATCCGGCGCACGCCTATTGGGCGCTGCTGGGGACGCAATACCCGTTCGAGCACCTGACCACCGCCGACAAGTTTCTTTACGAAGCCGAATTACGCACCGGCCTCGGGGCGCATTACCGCTACGCGCGGCATCTGCGCGAGGTGTTGGGGCTATGGTACGAGCGGTTCCCCGCCACCAAGGGGCTGGTGCTCGAGGGCGCGGCGGAGCCGGAATGACCGACGGACCGCCGTTCGGTCGGTGGGGTCGGCTGGTGCCATAGTGCCGACCGGGCCATCGGTACAAAAAAACCGGGCCAGTCGGTCAGGGGATGACCAAAAGGCCCGGGGAATTTTCGAATCAAGTACCAGTAGGATTACGTAGAACTCCGGCCCAAACCCGTACTTGAGGTCTGGACCGAAACTTGAACCGGGCTGGCAAAGAACAATTTTCGTTTGCCCGGAAATCTTTTACCGCCCTTGCCCGAAGGCTTTTGCGGCGTTGCTACCCTTACTAAACCACAGTTGCTTATCACCGTCAACAACTTTCGATCAACTATTATTGATCCTTGATACACCGCCCGGCACCCTGCCTGCATTGGTACCGTCTATATGTTCGACCACCACCACGCCATTCTATTCAACCAAAAGCAGACCTTTTGCTGATATTCGTATTTACAGCCCCCACCCCGTTGCTAGAATCGGTATCAGGCACGGGACCAGCCAGCACATGAAAAAAATCGAGGCGATTATCAAGCCATTCAAGCTCGAGGACGTCCGGGAGGCCATCTCGGCCTTGGGCGTCACCGGCATGACCGTGACGGAGGTCAAGGGCTTCGGCCGTCAAAAGGGGCATACCGAAATCTATCGCGGTAGCGAATACACCGTCGATTTTCTCCCCAAAATCAAGGTCGAGCTCGTGGTGGCCGACGATCAGGTGGC